>Ga0308167_1001103_pt1 | contig 34931 bp, 30 predicted proteins | sample PhyCR1_2_FD_202138 | JGI IMG/M metagenome (GOLD analysis project Ga0308167, IMG submission 202138) | Phyllosphere microbial communities from UC Gill Tract Community Farm, Albany, California, United States - DLSLRC.R1 | ecosystem: Host-associated > Plants > Phyllosphere > Unclassified | place... | reverse complement strand
CGGGCCCCCCCGCCCCACGGCCCTGTGGGTCTGCCCGACCTGCTTGCTACTCCGAGGCGTCCCGGGCAGCGCGGGTCCGGCGGACCATCAGCAGCACCAGGCCGCCGAGGAGCAGTGCGGCCGCGAGGCCGATGCCCGTGCCCATCGCGAGCGGCGACCCGGTGAACGCGAGCGCACCGGTGCCCGACCCGACCGGCGCGTGCGACGGAGTCGCCGCTGCGGTCGGGTCCGCTGCCGGGGTGACCGTGGCGGGTGCGGCCACGACGACGACCTCGATCGTGGTGGTCGACGCCGCGAAGGACGCGTCCCCGCTGTAGGACACCGTCACGGTGTTCGTCCCGACGGGCAGCGCGTCGGTCTCGCAGCTCGTCTCGGGGAGCGTCGCCGTGCACAGGACGGTCCCGTCCGCCGCGGTGAAGGTCAACGTGCCGGTCGCGCCGGTCGGCAGGCCGGACGCGCTGAGGCGGACCGTGGTGCCGACGACCGCGCGGGTCGTGTCGGTCGAGCCGACCAGCTCGGTCGGCTGCGCGGTCACGACCAGGTCGAAGGGGTCGCCCTCGGCCGGCTCGTAGTTGTCGTCGCCGCTGTACCGGGCGTGCACGCGGTAGGTGCCGCCGGCGAGGTCGGCGGGGACGTCGCAGGTCGTGTCGGGCAGGGTCGCGGTGCAGAGCACGGTGCCGTCGTCGGTGACGTAGTCGATCGTCCCGGTGGCGTCCTTCGGCACGTTCGGGCTCCCGAGCGTGGTGGTCTCGCCGTGCGTCACGGTCACCGTCGTGTCGGTGCCGGGGCCGGACGGGTCGGACGGTCCACTCGGGTCCGTCGGGTCGGACGTGCCCGGCGTGATGGTGGTCGCGGCCTTCCGGACGGTGAGGTCGACCGCCACGGCCGTGGAGCCCTCGTACCGACCGTCGCCCGAGTAGACCGCGGTCACCGAGTGCGTCCCGGCGGCGAGCCCGGAGACGTCGCAGCTCGTGGCCGGCAGGGTCGCCGTGCAGAGGACCTTCCCGCCGGCGCGGAACTCGACGGTCCCGGTCGGTGCGGGCCGGTCGCCGTCGACGGCGTCGAGGCCGTCGACCGCGAGGGTCACGGACGCGCCGTACGTCGTGGACGCCGGCGTCGACGTCACGGTGATCGCGGTCGGGACCTTCGAGACGACGAGCGAGCCGTCACCCGTGGCCGAGGCGTGGTCGGCGTCACCCTGGTAGGTCGCGGTGATCCCGCGGGTGCCGACCGTCGAGGTCGGGACGTCGCAGGACGCGACTCCGGAGGCGAGCGTCGCGGTGCAGAGCACGGCGCCGGACTCGGTGTCCGTGAACACGACGGACCCGGTCGGCGTGGTCGCCCCGTCGGACTCCCCGGAGGCGACGCTCGCCGTCAGGGTGGCGCGGTCGCCGACGACCGCTGCGGCCGCACCGACCGAGACGGTGCTCGACTGCGGCTGGACCTCGACGGCACGGGTGACGGTCACGGCCTCGGCGTCGGTGGAGGCGACGACGGTCGAGACGGTGGCGGTGCGGGCGGCGCCGGACACCGTGTACGGGATCGTCAGCGCCGGCAGGACGGTACCCGGCGTGCGGTCCGCCGCGGCCTGGTCGCACGTGACGACCTGACCGGCGGCGGTGCAGCTCCAGCCGTCGCCGCTCGCCGTGGCGACGTCGGGCGTGACACCCGTCGGGAAGGTGGTGGTGGTGCGCACGAGCTGCGCCTCCGAGCCACCGTCGGCCGACACGGTGGGGGTGAGGGTGTACGTGCCCGAGCCGGCGTGCGCGACCTTCGCCGCGCCTCCCGTCTGGGCGGTCAGCACCGGCACCGGACCGGCGACGGTCGTGGTCTTGAGTGCGTTGACCTCGTGCACGTCGTTCGATCCACCGGTGCCCGCGACCCATCCGTAGGTGAGCTTGTACGGGTACCCGGTGGTCTGGTCGACCCACGAGGACGGCACGCCCGCGACGTTGCTGCCGCCCTTCAGCGTCGGGAGCGCGCCGGCCAGGACCTGCCGGGTCCCACCGCTCGACGTGAAGACGACCTTGAACGTGCCCGGATCGACCGACACGTCCGTGTTCCCGGTGCCCTGCGCGCGCAGGGTCGAGGTCGTCGGGTTGATGACGATCTCGACGGGGACCTTCGCGGTGGTGCGGTCGGTCACCCCGGTCCGGCTGAGCGTGCCGTTGCCCGCGAGCGGGGTGCCCGCGGTCGTCGAGACGATGCAGTAGCCGTTCAGGCCGTTGCCGGGGCCCCGGACCGTGACGTTGTTCGCGTAGGCGGCAGCGGACGCGTCCGCGGTGCAGCCCGAGCCGCCGAACGCCTTGTTCGAGAAGTTGCCGAACCGGTCGAGGCCGACGCCGAGGTAGGCGTGGGAGAGCCCCGACGCCTTCGTGCCGATGGACGCGTTCTGGCTGTCGGTGATGCTCGCGCTGTAGCCCAGCGAGCCGCCGAGGTACCCGATCTTCTCGGGGACCTCGGGGTTGTACGGGTCGGTCGCGGCGAGGTAGAAGACGATCCCGTCCGCGCCGTTGCCGTTGTACTGGTAGCTGTCGAAGACGGCGTCGATGCCCTTGGTGATCGGGACCGACTGGCGGGAGCCGACGCCGCCGGCCTTGTCGCCCTGCGCGGTCGTCAGGCGGAGCGCCCCGTTGCCGCTCGCGTCACGGACCGAACCGGAGGCGATGCCCTTGCCGTCCGTGGTGCAGGTCGGGATGCTGCCGTCGTTGCTGGTGCCGGAGGCCGGGGCCGCGGTGAGGCACGCCTCGTTCGCCGCGCCGGACTGCGTGGACGGCAGGAGGTAGCCGTCGCCGACCGAACCGGTCGTGAACCCCTCGTTCACGAACGTGGTCTGCGCGGGAGCGGCGGCGGACGCGGTGGACGCACCCGCCCCCACGAGCGCGAGACCGGCGAGGCCGGCGACGACGACGCCGGAGAGGATGCTGCGAGCGCGCGCGACGGCACGCTTCTGTGGTTGTGTACGCACTGGAGCCCTGTTCAGTGAGAAGAGCGGTGCCGACGAGGAGCGTGCGCGCCCGGCTCGTCGGCTCGGGTCCTCACACCGTAGGGCCGGATCGGGTACCCGCGGGTCTCGAAACGACCGTTCGCACCACAACTGGGGACACGCCCGGGCCCGTGAGTCGCGTCGAGCGCTCGTACTGGCCCCACTCCGGGTGGCCGCAGAGGCGGTCGGTGCTCAGTCGCCGTGGACGATGCAGACCGCGTCGAGGTCCATCGCGGCCTCGAGCGCGGCGGAGATCCCGGACTCGCCGTCCGCCCCCTCGGGCGTCACGGTGTCCACCCACCACAGCGGCGTCGACAGCGTCGGGGCGTCCGGCAGGATCCGTTCGACCTCGTCGAGGGCGTCCACGCGCCGCACCGCGAGCACGGTGATCACCGGGTGCGTGGCGTCCCGGCAGACCTGCATCATCGGGCCGTCGTCGAGCGCCCGGACACCCCAGGACTCGTCGTGCAGGAGCAGCGCCTCGGCGACGTCGCGCGTCTCCACCGGCCCGCGGCAGAGCAGGGTGACGTCACGGGGCACGGTGACCGCCGAACACGTGCGAACCGTCCCCGACGTGGCCGTCCAGCGTGCCCTCGTCGTGCGCCGGGTCGAGCGGGGCACCACCGACGAGCTGCAGGAACCGGTCTTCATCGATGCGGTCGAGGAACGCCTCGAGCGCTTCCCAGCCGTCGTCGAAGCGCACGACGAGACCGCCGCCGCCGAACGTCGAGGTGGTCGTGCGGGGCGGGGGCCACACGCCGTCCCGGTCGAGGAACTCGGTCGCCTCGGGCCCGACCACGACCGCCAGCGGCGCGGGTTCGCCGTGCGAGACCGCACGGACGAGGTGGTCGGCGTCGCCACGACGCTGCATCACCACACCGAAGACGGGTTCGACGTCCTCGGCGACGCGGTGCACGGCGTCGAGGAGCCGCGGCGCGAGCGTCTGGTCGGCGCCGTCCTCGGGGATCGTGAGCACGGCGGACATCGTCTCGACGACCACGCCGTCGAGCAGGTGCGCGGTCATCGTCGCCGAGAAGCCCTCGCCCACGGCGTACGACGTCGACACCGCCGGGGCCTCGTGCTTGGCGTACTGCGTGACGACCCAGCGGTCCCACGGCACGGTGAGCGGTTCGGCGGTGCCCCAGCGCGTCGGGCAGGTGCCGACCGTCTCGCAGAGGGCCTCGATCGCGGACCCGATGTCGATCGCGCGTTCGGCGTGGTGGCGCAGCGTGAGGTCGATGCTGATCTGCCGCACCGAGTCGCGCGCGACGGGGTGCTCCGGCGAGGGCGTGCCGACGAGCTCGGGGCCGCGGTGCACGAAGTCCTCGATGCGGGAGGCTGCGACGCCGGTCCGTCCGTCGCGGAGCGTGCCGTCGGGATCCGTGACGGCCCACGCGGCCCCGTACGCGCCGAGGGCGTGCCGGAGCGCCGGTGTGAGCGCGGAGCCGGGCCCGGTGCGGAGGAGGACGAAGCGTCCGGACTCGGATGCCCGACGGAGCAGGGAGGCGAGCGCCTCGGTCAGCCACACCACCGGCGAGGCCGAGTCGACCACGATCGCGGGGCCGACCACGTCGTCGATGAGGGGATGTCTGACCATCCGGGTCCTCCTCGGGTTCGCGGGTCGCTCGATCCACCTGGACGGTACACACGGGGGCGACACCTGTCCGTCAGACGGACCGGCTCACAGCGGAGACACGGGTCCGGCCAGGAGGCGCGGTGCGGGTCGGCAGCGCCACGCTCGGCGGGCACTCGGCTGGCGTCCAGCGCAGAATCCGCTAGGCTTGCGACGTCCCGCTGAGCGGGGTGCGCGAGTGTAGTTCAATGGTAGAACTCCAGCTTCCCAAGCTGGTAGCGCGGGTTCGATTCCCGTCACTCGCTCCAACTAGCATCGTGCTGTGGAGTCCAAGCCGGCATCTGTCCTCAAGGCGATCAGGGCCGAGATCATCGCCGGTACGCTGCCACGCGGCTCCCGCCTGAAGGAAGACGCCCTGGCCGAACGCTTCGGGGTCTCACGGGTCCCCGTGCGTGAAGCACTCCGACAGCTGGAGACCGAGGGGTTCGTCGAGTCCGAGAAGTTCAAGGGCGTCCGCGTCGCCGACTCCTCGACCGAGGTCGTCATCGAGCTCATGCAGATCCGCCGCGGACTCGAGGTGCTGGCCGCCGAGCTCGCCGCTCGTCGCCAGGGCGGCGAGTGCGCCGACCTGCTGCGCGCGGTCGGTCACGAGGAACGGTCCGACCAGGAGATCGAGGCCGCGCAGTCGCCGCGGTTCGCGTTCCACGGGCTGGTGGCGCGCGCCGCGGGGAACAGCCGACTCGAGACGATGATCGACCACCTGATCCACCAGACTGCCTGGGCCTTCGAGCGCGTGACGCAGGACGAGGTGGCGTCGAGCAGCGATGACCACACCGCCGTCGCCGGCGCGATCCTGCGCGGCGCCTCGGTGCAAGCGGGCCTGCTGATGGACGAGCACCTGCGCCGTGACGAAGCGATCTACCGGGCGCTGAACCCGTAGGAACGTATACGAAACCCCACGAGGGACTTGGTCGGCGCCAGCCGTGATGCTTGAATGTCCGCGTGACACAGGCAGCCGTAACGAACCGTCTCGTGTTCGAAACCAGCCTGAAACAGCTTTTCGTATACAAAAGAGTGACCGCACGGTGCACCGCCCTCACTCTTCCCCCGCTGGAGTCACGAATGTCCGCTGTCACCCGCTCCACCGCACCAACCCGAACCGCGTCCGCCGCCCGACCCGAGGGCGGCATCGGATCCGCCCTCGACTCGATCGGCTTCACCCGGGCCCAGTTCTGGGTCCTCATGCTCATCCTCGCCGGGGAGTTCTTCGACACGCTCGAGCAGAACTCCGTCGGCGCGATGGCCACCAACATCAAGGCCTCGCTCGCCATCGGCGACGTGCAGCTCTCGACGATCAACACCGCCACCGTCCTGGGTGGCCTGGTCGGACGGTTCCTGGCCGGCTGGCTCGCCGACAAGTACGGCCGACGGTTCTCGCTCGGCCTTAACCTGCTCGTCTACACGCTCGGCGGCCTGCTCAGCGCGGTGTCGTTCAACTTCGACATGCTGCTCGTCAGTCGGTTCATCGTCGGCATCGGCGTCGGCGGCGAGTTCATGATCGGCATCGCGATGCTGTCCGAGATGGTGGCCACGAAGTACCGCGGTGGTCTCATCGCGACCATCAACGTCGGTGCCGGAGGCATCGGCAACTTCATCTCCTACGGCCTCTTCCTGCTGCTGCTCGGGCCGCTGGCCGTCCCGCTCGGTGGTGACGACCACGTCTGGCGCTGGACCTTCGTGATCCTCGCGATCCCCGCACTGTTCGTCGTCCTGTACCGCCGCAAGCTGCCCGAGACGCCGCGCTGGTTGCTCTCGAAGGGCCGTGTCGACGAGGCGAACCGATCGCTCGCGATCCTCGCTTCGAACACGCTCACGCCGCCCGCCGAGACCGCGCCGCCGGTGCGTCTGACGCCGGCGGACCTGCCCCCGGTCGCGCTGCACTCCTCGCCCGCCGCGGTCTTCCACAAGCTGGTGCTCCGCCGGACGATCGCGATCGGCGTCGCGTCGTGGATGGCCTTCGGCGTCCAGGTCACGCTGAACTTCCTGATGCCGACCCTGCTCGTCGAGCGCGGCTACACGGTGTCGCAGAGCCTGCTGTACACGATGATCATGAACATCGGTTCGCTCCTCGGGTGCACGGCAGCGGCACTCCTCGCCAACCGCGTCGGACGCCGGCCCCTCATCGCCGTCGCGGGCATCCTCGGCTGCCTCACCGCCCTGGCGTTCGCGGCGTTCGGCAACGACACCGCCGCGATCCTCGTGCTCGGCGCCCTCTTCCAGTTCTTCACGATGCTGACGAACACCACGCTCGCCGCCTGGACCGCCGAGGTCTACCCGACCGCGATCCGCGCATCCGGCGCCTCGATCGTCAACGGCATCGGCAACATCGCCGGAGCGGTCATGCCCTTCGCGGCCATCGCCCTGTACGGCTCGTGGGCCTTCGCCGGTGTCTTCGGACTCGCCGCCGTCATGTACGCGGTGCTCGTGGTCGCGTCGCGCTTCGCCCCCGAGACCCGCGGGCGTTCCCTCGAGGACGTCAACGAGAACGCCCTCTCGACCCCCACCGCCTGACCGACGGCACCAGCCGCACCACCCCGGTGGGCCGGACACCCCGGCCCACCACCCCACGATCGGAGAACACCATGGACACCCTGAAGATCTCGGCGACCGCGAACGGCCTGAACTACCTGCCCGAGTACGTCGCCGACGTCGGCGGACTGTTCGCCGAGCGCGGCCTGGCCGTCACCGCGAAGGCGTGCGACCCGTGGACCGGCGTGCTCGACGACATCGACTCGCACGAGGCCGACCTCGCGCTCGGCGGCCTGTGGGTCCCCGCGATGTACGCCGGCACCTCGAGGAAGCTCGCCGTCGTGGGACAGCTCAACCACCGGTTCCCGATGACCGTCGTCGCCCGCGACGAGACCGCCCCGATCACCCTGGACTGGCTCGCCGGCAAGGTCGTCCTGGCGCCCGGGGCCGGCGGCAGCGCACCGTACGAGTTCACCGCCGGACTCGTCCGCGAGGCCGGGTTCGACGTCGCCGCGACCCGCTTCGTCCGTGACCTCTCCACCGCGATGCTCATCGAGCTCTACCAGGGCGGCCTCGGTGACGCGATCATCCTCGACCTCGTCTCCGCCCAGGAACTCGTCGCCGCCGGTGGGGGCACCATCGTCTTCCGGCACCTCGACGCCGGTGGCGTGATGCCGAACAGCGTCTACTACACGCGCACGGACCGCATCGACGAGCTCGGCGACCGGGTCGACCGGTTCGTCGACGGCATCGCCGCCGCGATGGCCAAGATCACCGCGGGCGACGCCGACGCCGAGATCGCGGCCGTGCTCGCCGCCCGGTGGCCGGAGAAGGACGCTGCCCTGCTGCGGCGGGCCGCCGACGAGATGGCCGCCGGGGGCGTCTGGGACACCGCGGTCGTCGACCGCGAGGCCTCCGACCGCTGGATGCGCATCCTGTTCGACGGCGGGCTCACGACCCACACCCCGTCGCTCGAGGAGCTGCTCGGCGCCTCGACCGCCGTCGCCGCGTCGTGACCGTCGTCCTCGGCGCCGCCGACGTCGCCGGTCTCATCGACGCCGTCGACGTCGTCGGGGCCGTGGAGGCCGTCCACGCCGACCTCGGGACCGGCGCGATGCAGCAGCCGGCTCCGGTCGCCCTGACCGGCGCCGACGACGCGCTCTTCCTGCCGATGGCCGTGCGGTCCGACCGACTCGGGCTCGTCGCCGTCAAGCTGATGGCCGACATCCCCGGGAACAGCGCACGGGGGCTGCCCTCGCAGCGGTCGACGATCCTGGTGTCCTCATCGGTGACGGGCGAGTGCGTGGCGGTCCTCGACGGCATGGCCATCACCCGGGCCCGGACCGCGGCGACCACCGTGGTCGCGACGAAGCACCTCGCCCGCTCGGGCAGCCGGACCCTCGGGATCCTCGGCGCGGGCAACCTCGCCGTCGAGCACGTCCGCGCGTTCGAGGCCGTGCGACCGTTCGAGCGGATCGTCCTCTGGTCGCGCTCGTCGGGAACGGTCGCCCGCTTCCTCGACGCCGTCGGCCCGGACGTCGCCGGGCGGTGCGGGGTGGTGCACGAGGCCCGTCGGGTGGTCGAGGGGTCCGACGTGCTCTGCACCCTCACGCCCTCGGTCGATCCCGTCGTCCGAGGAGCCTGGTTGCACGCGGGCCAGCACGTGAACGCGGTCGGAGCACGTCCGCGCCCGACCCACCGGGAGCTCGACGGCGCCGCGATGGCGCGCGGCACCCTGTTCGTCGACAGCCGTGCGACCGCCTGGACGAAGTCCGGCGACCTGCTCGAGGCCGTCGTCGAGGGGACGGTCCCGCAGGACCTCCACCCCGCTGAGCTCGGCGAGGTCGTCGCCGGGCGTGCCCCGGGACGGACCACGGACGACGAGGTCACCGTGTTCGACTCGGTCGGGCTCGGCGCGCAGGACCTCGCCGTCGCCGCCCGCGTGATCGAGCTCGCGCGGGAACGGGGCGTCGGGACGGAGGTCGCGGTCGCACGGGTCGGGGTACCGGTTCCCGGCAGGTGACCAGGGTCGGGCGGCAGGGTGCTGCCATGCGCCGTGCTCTCCCCCTGGTCGTCGCCGGCATCGTCGCCGCGCTCGCCCTGACCGGCTGCAGCGGCGGGAGCCCGGGCACCACCCCGACGGCACCGTCACCGACGCGCACACCCCCGTCCTCACCGACGCCGACGCCCTCCCCGACCCCGACCATCGCCGCCGCCGACCGGGCTGCCGTCGCCCGCACCCTCGCCGACCTCGAGCGGGAGTACGACGCCACGGTCGGCGTCGTCGCGACCGACACCACCACCGGCGAGACCGTCGCGTACAACGGCGACCGCCGCTTCGGCTACGCGTCGACCCTCAAGGCGTTCGCGGCGGCGCAGTTCCTCCGCGCGGTGCACGGTGCCGACCGGGACGAGCGGGTGCGCTGGAGTGCGGCGGACGCCGCCGCCGCCGGCCACTCCCCCGTCACGAGCGAGCACGTCGCCGACGGCCTGACGGTCGCCCAGCTCGCCGAGGCCGCGGTCCGGCAGAGCGACAACCTGGCCCTGAACCTCGTCCTCGACCGCATCGGAGGCCCCGCGGGGCTCGACCGAGCACTGGCGGAGCTCGGGGACCGCACCACCGAGGTCGTGCACGACGAACCGGCCCTCAACACGATCGAGCCCGGCAGCACCGAGGACACCACGACCCCGGCGGCGTTCGCGGCGACGCTCGCCACGGTGCTCGACGGCCAGACGCTCGGGCGCTCCGACACCGCACTGCTCGAGCACTGGATGAGCGGCAACGCGACCGGCGACACCCTCGTCCGCGCAGGCGCTCCCGACGGCTGGACGGTGGTCGACAAGTCCGGCGGCGCGGACGGCATCCGGAACGACGTCGCACGCGTGACCCGGCCGGACGGCGGCCCGATCGTGATCGCCGTCCTCACGACCCGCAACGCCCCCGACACCGCCTACGACGACGCCCTCGTCGCACGGTCCGCCGCGGCGGTGCTCGACGCGTTCGACGGCTGACGGCCGCCCGGCGTCACACGGCGTCATGCACGACACCTGTCGGGGACGCCGGGCAACTACGATCTGGTCATGTCCTCCCCCGACTCCCCCACGGTCGTCGTCGGCGCCGGCATCATCGGTCTGAGCACCGCGTGGCACCTCGCCGACCTCGGGCAGCGCGTCGTCCTCGTCGACAGCGGCCCCGCCGCCGGTGGCACGACGACCGCGGGCGCCGGGTTCGTGGGCCAGTGGGCAGCCGGGTACGCCTGGTACTGGAACGAGTCCGAACGCGACGTCGAGCAGTACGGCATCGACTTCTACCGGCGGCTGGCCGAGTCCGGCCACGGTCCGACGGGCTACCGCCGCAACGGGAACGTCTGGCTGACGGTCACCGAACAGGGCCGCGCGGACCACATCCCACCGTTCGAGGACCACCCGCTGCGCCCGGCCGGTGCGCGGACGCTCACCCCGGCGGAGGCGGCCGACCTCGTCCCCGGACTCGACCCGTCGGCCGTGACGGCCGGTTTCCTGCACCCGGACGGCATCCAGATCAGCGCGCCCGACACGGCCGCCGCGCTGGTCGGTGCGCTGCGTGCGAAGGGCGTCGAGATCCGTGAGCACACCGCGGTCGCGGGCCTGGAGGCACGGGACGGCTCCGTCACGGGCGTCCGGACCGCGGGTGGCGAGGTCATCGACGCCGCGCGGGTCGTCCTCGCCGCCGGCAGTTGGACGAACGCCCTGCTCACGCCCCTCGGTCGCGAGCTCCCGACGGTGCGCGTGGTCGCGAGCCGCCTCGTGACGAAGCCGTTCGGCCTGCCGGGCACGCTGCCGACCCTGATGCTCCCCGAGCTCGAGGGGCTCTGGATCCGGGAGCACCGCGGCGGCCTGACCTACGGCGCCGGGAGCGGGTACGAGGCGCTGCACGTCGGTGGCGCGGACCGGGGCACCGATCCCGCGCGCCGCCCGGTCCGGACGGACCTGCTCGACGCCATGCGGACCTCCGTGCACCCGATCGTCGCGCGGCTCCTGCCCGCGGCGGCGAGCGTGCTCGGAGCGGACGAGACCCCGACGCAGGGCGTGGTGTCGATGACCGCCGACCGGAACTTCATCGTCGGCCCGGTCCCCGAGCTCGCCGGGCTCGTGGTGGCGGGCGGGGACAACGAGTCCGGCGTCACCCACGGCCCCGGTCTCGGCCGGATCGCCGCCGAGCTGAGCGTCACCGGGACGACCACCCTCGGCGACCCGAGCCGGTACGACCCCGCACGCTTCCCGGCCCGTGCGCCGAGCGAGGCCGACGTCGTGGCGATGATGCCGGCCCGACGCGAAGCCGATGCCCGACGAGCCGGAGCGACGGCATGAGCGACCGGACGACGACGCACGTCGTGATCGGCGGCGGGGTCGTCGGCGCCGCCACCGCGTACGCCCTCACGCTCCGCGGCGAGCGCGTCGTGCTCGTCGAGCAGCACGAGCGGGGGCACCACCGGGGGTCGTCGCACGGCGCCACCCGGATCTTCCGGCAGGGCTACGCCGATGCCGAGTACGTCGCACTGACCACCCGGGCGCTCGCACTGTGGGAGGCGCTCGAGGCCGCGGCGGGCGAGGAGCTGATCATCCGGACGGGCGCCGTCGACCACGGGCGGCCCGAGGTCGTCGACGCCATCGCCACGGCGCTCGCGGACGCCGGCATCCCCCACGAGACCCTCAGCCCGGACGCCGCCGCCGAGCGCTGGCCGGGCATCGCGTTCGAGGGGCACGTCCTGACGCACGCGACCGCGGGGCGGATCCGGTCCGACCGCGCGATCGAGGTGTTCCTCACGCAGGCCGACCGCACGGGGCTCGCCGACCTCCGCTTCGACACCCGGGTCACCGGGCTCGAGGACCACGGCGACGAGGTGACCGTGGCCCTGTCCGACGGGTCCACCCACCGCACGTCCTCGGTGATCGCGGCCGTGGGGTCGTGGGCACCCACGCTGGTGGGCGACCTGCTCGCGGAACGCGGGGCGCGCCTCCCGGCCCTCCGTGTCACGCAGGAGCAGCCCGCCCACTTCCCCAGCCACCTGCCGGACGAGGCGTGGCCGAGCTTCGTGCACTGGGCCGACGGCGACGACGTGTACGGCCTGCTGACCCCGGGCGAGGGCGTCAAGGTCGGGTTCCACGGCACCGGCCCCGTGGTCGACCCCGACCACCGCGACTTCACCCCCGTGCCCGCCGAGGCCGAGCGCCTGCAGGCGTACGTCGCCCGGTACGTGCCGGGGGTCGACGCGACGAAGCCGACGTTCATCAGCTGCCTGTACGACACCTCCCCCGACGAGGACTTCGTGATCGACCGTCGAGGTCCGGTCACGGTCGCGACCGGGTTCTCCGGCCACGGCTTCAAGTTCGCTCCGTTGCTCGGCGACATGATCGCCGACCTCGCGACCGACGGGCCACCACCCCCGGCCCGCTTCTCCCTCTCGAAGCACCACCCCACTCCCTCAGGACCATGACGACCCGACTCCTCAGCGCCATCGCGCTCACCGCCACCGCCGCCGCCGTGCTCACCGGTTGCGCGTCCACCGGCTCGTCCGGCACCGACGCCGTCGACGGGCTCGTCGTCGGCACCACCGACGTCGTGACGTCCCTCGACCCGGCCGGCGCCTGGGACCGCGGGAGCTACACGGTGCAGACGCAGCTCTACCAGCACCTGCTCACCTACCCCGCCGGGAAGACCACGACCAGCCCCGAGGTCGCGAAGTCCTGCGACTTCACCGACGGCACGCACTACGTGTGCGAGATCCGGGACGGCCTCACGTTCTCGAACGGTGACGACCTGACCGCGAAGGACGTGGTGTTCTCGTTCGAGCGCCAGGTGTCCCTCGGGTCGACGAACGGCCCGGGCTCGCTGCTGGCCAACATGGCGTCGGTGTCGGCGTCGGGCAGCACCGTGACGTTCACCCTGAAGCAGGCGGACGACCAGACGTTCCCGTACGTGCTCGCGAGCATGGCGGGGGCGATCGTGGACTCGAAGGTGTTCTCCGCGACGAAGGTGCACGCGAACGACGGGGTCGTCGGCTCCGGGCCCTACGCGCTGCAGGACGCCGCCGACGGCGGGGCGACGATCGCCCTCACCGCGAACACTCGGTACGACGGCGACGCGCCGGCCACGAAGAGCGTCACGATCAAGCAGTACACGAAGTCCGCGGACCTCAAGCTCGCCGTGCAGAAGGGGGACGCCGACGTCGCCTACCGCCAACTGACCCCGACCGAGGTGACGTCGCTGTCCTCGGACGACTCGCTGCAGACCGTGCACGGCGACTCCGGCGAGGTCCGGTTCCTGGCGTTCAACCTGCAGACGATGCCCGGGAAGGACGCCGCGCAGAAGCAGGCGATCCGGCAGGCCGTCGCGGCGACGATCGACCGCGAGGCGATCGCGAAGGACGTCTACCAGGGCACCTACACCCCGGCGTACTCGATCGTGCCGAACGGGTTCCAGGGCGCGACCGAGGCGTTCGAGGACGCGTACGACGGCGCCGACGCGAAGTCGATCCTGCGGGATGCCGGTGTGACCACTCCGGTGCAGCTGCCGATCGAGTACACGACCGACCACTACGGCTCGGGCTCCGACGACGAGTACGCGCTCATCCAGCAGCAGCTCGAGGACACCGGCCTGTTCACGGTCGACCTGCAGTCGGCCAGCTGGGACACCTACGTCGGGAACGTCGGCAAGGGCGAGTACCCCGTGTTCCAGCTCGGCTTCTTCCAGGACTACCCGGACGCCTCGTCGTACCTGACCCCGGCGTACGGCGCGACCGACGTGAACCTGCTCGCGAACCACTTCGACGACGCCACGGTGAACGACCTCGTCGCGTCACAGGCCGTCGAGCCGGATGCGGCCGAGCGGAAGCAGCAGATCGAGCAGATCCAGCAGGACACCGCCGAGTCGGTGCCGCTCATCCCGCTGCTCGCCGGACAGGAGAACGTCATCGGGCAGGGGTCGCTGACCGGGCTGTCGAAGTCGGTCGACGCGTCCGGCGAGTTCCGGATCTGGGAGATCGGGCGCTCGTGAGCAGCTCACCGCTGCGCGCCGCCGTCCGCGCCCGCATGCCCGCCGGGCTCGACGACCTCGCCGCGCTCGTCGCGATCCCGTCGGTCCACGACCCCGCCGTGCAGTCGCTCGACGACTGTCACCGGGTCGCGGAGGCCGTGCGGGTCGCGTTCGGCGACCTCGGCCTGGAGGCGCGACTCGCCACCACCGCGGACGGCTCGCAGGCGGTCATCGCGACCCACCCCGCGCCGGCCGGGGCGCCGACGGTGCTGCTCTACGCGCACCACGACGTGCAGCCCGCGGGCGACCTCGCGGCCTGGACGAGCGATCCGTGGACCCTGACACCGCGGGACGGGCGGCTCTACGGTCGCGGCGCGGCGGACTGCAAGGGCGGGATCGTCACGCACCTCGTGGCACTCCGGGCGCTGCTCGACGTGCACGGGGCGTACCCGGTCGGGCTCGTCGTGGTCGTCGAGGGTTCGGAGGAGCAGGGTACCGACGGCCTCGAGCAGTACGTGTCGTCGCACGCCGCCGACTTCCGGCACGCGGACACCGCCGTCGTGATGGACGCCGGGAACGCCGCGGTCGGGGTGCCGGCGCTCGTGACGACGCTCCGGGGCACCGCGTTCGTCGAGCTCCGGGTCCGCGCGCTGCGGGGCACCGTGCACTCCGGGATGTTCGGCGGGGCGGCGCCGGACGCGATCGCGGTGCTGGTCGCGCTCCTCGCCACGCTCCGGGACGAGGTCGGCGACACCACGGTCGACGGCCTCGACGCCTCGCAGACCTGGGACGGCCTGCCGTACGACGCCGACCGGTTCGCCGCCGACGCCGGGCTGCTCGACGGCGCGGTGCCGATCGGCTCGGCGGACCCGGCGTCCCAGGTCTGGGCACGGCCGGCCCTCACGGTCGTGGGCATCGATGCCCCGGCGGTCGCGGGGTCCTCGCCGTCCGTGCAGGCGACCGCCGGTGCCGCACTGAACCTCCGCGTGCCGCCGGGTGTCGACCCCGCGGCGGCCGGCGAGCTGCTCGTCGCGCACCTGCTGCGTCGCGCACCGGCCGGCGTCGAGGTGACGGCTCGGGTCACCGGGGTGGGCGCCGGGTTCCGTGCCGAGGGCGGTCCGTCGTCGGCGGCGTTCCGCGCGGCGCTCTCGGAGGCGTACGACGGGGCCCCGGTCGGTTCGCTCGGCGGCGGCGGCTCGATCCCGCTGTGCGCGACGCTCGAGCGGGCGATCCCCGGCGTCGAGGTGATCCTGGCCGGGGTGTCCGAGCCGGCGGCGAACGTGCACGGCCCCGACGAGAGCGTCGACCCGTCCGAGATCGAGCACATGGCCCTGGCCGAGGCGCTCTTCCTCGCCTCGCTCACCACCCCCTGACCCCGCGGCGGCCGATCACGCCGCGCGTTGGTGTCCGTGTTCGGTCTCGGCCGTGACCGTTCTGGTGCACGAATCCCGGGTCTCGCGAACCAGAACGGTCACCGACGCTGGCCGATGGCGGGTCCCGTGCAGGTGACGGACGGCGCCGGGCGTCCGGCCGTCGGAACCGCCGCTGCCGTCCGAGCGGGCCGGACCACCCGGGGCGCGCGGGCCGTCCGGACCACCCGGACCGTCCGGGGCGCACGAGGCCCCCGGGCATTCCGGGGCGCGCGGGCCGTCCGGGGCGCACGAGGCGCCCGGCCCGTCCGGGGCGCCGGGGCGCGCGGGTCGTCCGGGGCGCGCGGGCCGTCCGCTACGGTGGTGCCGTGCGCATCGTGGTGGCTCCGGACTCGTTCAAGGGGACCGCGACGGCGGCCGAGATCGCTGCGGCCGTGCGCGACGGCTGGCTCGCCGAACGTCCGGGCGACGAGATCGTCCTGGCACCGATGGCGGACGGCGGCGAGGGCACGATCGACGCCTTCGAGACGGCGATCCCGCTGGCCGTCCGGGTGCCGATCACCGTCACCGGTCCCGCCGGCGCCCCCGTCGACACGCACTGGCTGCAGCTGCCCGACGGCCGCGCCGTGGTCGAGCTCGCCGCCACGAGCGGACTCCCCCTGCTGCCCGAGGTCCTGCCCGACACCGCGACGAGCCGGGGCTTCGGCGAGGCGATCGCCGCCGCCCTCGACGACGGCGCGACCGGGCTCGTCCTCGGCATCGGCGGCAGCGCCTCGACCGACGGCGGCGCCGACGCCCTGATCGGGCTGGGAGCACTCATCCATATCGATCCCGCGGTCCCCGAACACCCGCCGCGACCGCGTCAGGGTGCCGAGCTGCTCGACGACGTCACCGGCGTCGACACCACGTGGATGCGCCGGCTGCCGGAGCACGGCGCCGTCGTGCTGACCGACGTGACCTCGCCCCTGCTCGGACCGACCGGCGCCGCGGCGGTGTTCGGCCCGCAGAAGGGCATCGCACCGGAACGGATCGCCGTCTTCGACGCCCGGCTGGCCGACTGGGCGCGCTGCTTCCCCGACGTCGACCCGACGACCCCCGGGGCCGGAGCGGCCGGCGGTGTCGGGTTCGGACTGCTCGCCTGGGGTGCGACGCTGGCGGGCGGAGCGGCCGCCGTCGCCGAGGTCCTCGGGCTGCCGGCGCTCCTCGACGGCGCCGACGTGGTGATCACCGGCGAGGGCCGGTACGACGGGCAGTCCGCGGCCGGCAAGGTTCCGAGCGTGGTGCGGACCCTCGCGTCGACGCACGCACCGGCTGCCCGGGCGATGCTCGTGGCCGGGGCGATCGAGGCCGCGCTCGACGACTTCGACGCTGCCGCCTCGCTCACCGTGCTGGCCACGCAGACGACGGGCGAGCCGGACGACGCCCTCGCCGACCCGCTGCGCTTCGCCCGGATCGCCGGCCAGCGACTCGCCCGCCTGGCCTGACGCACGGCGAGCCCTGCGCCCGCGCGCGACACGCCCGCATTCCGTGCAGGGGTGCCCCAACGGGACCTCCCTCCCGATGGCGCGCTCCACCACACTGGTGGAGGGCCGGAACCGGCCCGGACGCACCACCCACGAGGAGACCATGCGCACCGTCAACGCGTACGCCGCACCGTCGGCCACCGAGCCGCTCGTCAAGACCACCATCACCCGTCGCGACGTCGGCCCGAACGACGTCGAGATCGACATCGCCTACGCCGGCATCTGCCACTCGGACATCCACACCGTCCGCGGCGAGTGGGGCGAGATCCAGTACCCGCAGGTCGTCGGCCACGAGATCGTCGGCCACGTCACCTCCGTCGGGGAGAACGTCACCAAGCACCAGGTCGGCGACCGCGTCGGTGTCGGCTGCATGGTGAACTCCTGCGGCGAGTGCGAGAACTGCGTCAAGGGCGAGGAGCAGTACTGCCTCAAGGGCAACATCCAGACCTACGCCGGCGTCGACCCCGCCGACGGCAGCATCACCCAGGGCGGCTACTCGCAGGCCGTCGTCGTGAACGAGGACTTCGTCCTCCGCGTCCCCGAGTCGCTCGACATCGAGAAGGTCGCGCCGCTGCTCTGCGCCGGCATCACCACCTACTCGCCGCTGCACCACTGGGGCGTCGGCCCCGGCTCGAAGGTCGCCGTGATCGGCATGGGCGGGCTCGGCCACATGGCCGTGAAGATCGCCGTCGCACTCGGCGCCGAGGTCACCGTCCTGTCGCAGACCACCTCCAAGCAGGAGGACTCGCTCCGCTTCGGTGCGAAGGCCCACTACGCGACGAAGGACCCGGAGACGTTCGAGAAGCTCGCGAGCTCCTTCGAGCTGATCATCAACACGGTCTCCGCGAAGATCCCGATGGGCGCCTACCTCGGCCTCCTCAAGGTCGACGGCACCCTCGTCAACGTCGGCGCACCGTCCGAGCCGCTCGAGGTCCCGGCGTTCGCCCTGATCCCCCGCCGGCTGAGCTGGGCCGGGTCCGCGATCGGCGGCATCCGCGAAACCCAGGAGATGCTCGACTTCTGCGCCGAGCACGGGATCCTGCCGGAGACCGAGCTCATCAGCGCCGACCAGATCAACGAGGCCTACGAGCGCGTCCTGTCCTCGGACGTCCGCTACCGCTTCGTGATCGACGCGGCGACGCTCGCCTAGTACGCGACCACCAACGCGACGGGAGGCGCGGTGCCGGCTGGCACCGCGCCTCCCGTGCGTCCAGCGGTCTGTCCCCACAACGCGAGCCGGTCGTCCGGCTGGCGCAGCTGGCGGGCCGGGCACAGCCGTTCACGCCAGACTCGATGCATGAGCAGCACGGCGGAGGAGGGCCCCGCATCCCTCGTGTCCGTCGCCGGGACGGACACCGACACCGCTGTCGCCGACCTCGCCGGCATGTACGCCGGCCGTGCGTGGCACTCCGGCCGCACCGACGGCGACTACTGGTACCGCTACGTCGGGATCGGCGACGAGCGCATGAGTGTCCGACGGTCGCAGATGCACGGCTCCCTCCGCGGGGACGTCGCCGTCCAGGGCGAGGTGGTCGTGCAGTGGATCGACGCCGGCACCGCCACCGTGGACGTCGGCGGTGACGCCGTCCAGATGCAACCGGGTGTCCCGACGTTGTTCCCGATCGAGCGCCGGTTCGACGTCGAGTACCGCGACTGGGACCAGCGACTCGTGCACCTCGACCGCGACCTCGTGCTCGACGTCGCGTCCGAGCGGTACCTCGTCGACGACACCGTCGACTTCGACCGCTCCACACCGCCGACGGCCGGGGCGATCACCCGGTGGCGCGGAGCGGTCGCCACGTCGGTGCAGGCACTCCGCACCTCGGGGAGCGGTTCGCTGGCCTGGCACGAGTCGCAGCGCGCGGTGACGTCGGCGCTGCTCGACCTCTACCGCTTCCGTGCCGAGGCGGTCCCGCCGGGGTGGGGCGAGCACCGCAACGCGCGCATCCGAGCCGCCGTCGAGTACCTGCACGCCCACGCGCACGAGCCCCTCACCGTGTCGGACGTCGCCCGGGTCGCCGACCTCAGCGTCCGCGGCCTGCAGGAGGCGTTCCAGCGCACCCTCGACCGGTCGCCGATGCAGTACCTGCGCGAGGTCCGCCTCCGTCGCGCCCACGAGGACCTCCTCGCCGCCCACCTCGGTCAGGTCTCCGTCGCGGACGTCGCCGCCCGGTGGGGTTTCACGCACATGGGCCGGTTCTCGGGCGAGTACCTGCGGCGGTTCGGGGAGTACCCGAAGCAGACGCTCCGCCGCTAACCGACCTCGTCGCCGGACGGCAACGCCGTGCACCAGTCCACGGACCCGGCGTCGACGCTCGCCTCGAGTGCGCCGGAAGACGCGTCGACGATGCTCACGAGCACGCCGCCGGCCGACTTCGTCGCCACGGCGACGAACTGCCCGTTCGGGGACGGGCAGACGGCCGTGACGCTCGCGTCGTCGGGGACGGAGACGGGCAGCCTGGAGGCGCGGCTCCCCTCCACGCGCACGATGCGTTGGGCGAGCGTCCCGTCGGCACGCACGTCGCCCACCACCCGCAGGTAGCCGTCGTCGGTGAGCGGGGCGATCCGGCCGAGGTACGCCGCGTCGGTGCTGCCGGCCGGTGCCTGCAGCGCGGTGCGCTTCCCGTCCGTCAGGTCGAGGCGGACGATCCCCGTGCCGGTCTCGACCACCGCCGTGGTGCCGGTGCCGACGAAGCCGTGCAGGTACGTGGCGCTCCCCAGCCGGACGGGGTCGGTCCGCCCGCTCATGTCGACGAGCACGAGGTCGTCGCTGCCGGTGCGGACGAGGGCGCTCTCCGTGCGGGGCACGTAGGCCCACTGCCCGACGCTCATCGGGACCGCCCCCGTCCTCGGCTTCCCGCTCGCGTCGATCGCGGTCGGCAGGTGGGTGCCGGTCATGTCGACGACGTAGAGCCCGACGTTGCGCGACTGACCGGTGGACGTGTCGGCGTACTCGAAGCCGAACGAGGCGCCGTCGTCGGCGGCGTGCAGGGCCGTGACACGTCCCTCGGCGGTCGGGAGCGTCAGGTGCTCGACCGGGAGGTCCTCGTCCTGCACCCCGCCGGCGAACGGCACGATGTCGACCGACGACCCGGCGTCCGTGCCGCTCACCACGACGAGCGACCGGCCGAGGCGGACGTACTCCGAGATGCCGGTGCCCTCGTACACTGTGGTCGCGCCCCCGGCGTCGAGGGACCGGCGGACGATGCGGTCCTCGCTCCCGGCGGCACCCGGGACCAGCGCGAGCACGTCGGTGCTGCCCGTGCGGATCGACGTGCGGAGGTCGGCGGTCGCGCGCTGCCCCGGCGCCCGGACGCCCGCGACCGAGATCTCGTACGAGCGGTCGTAGGCCAAGGGGCCGGTGAACTCGACCGCGATGGTGTTGCCGCTCGACGTCACGGTGTGGGCCGCTGCCGGACTGACCCGGACGTCCTGCGCCGACACGCGCTCGATCGCCTGGTTCGCGGTGAGGATCACGCGCTGTGCCGGTCGGGACACCAGGCCGGAGGCGTCGTACGACACGTCGCGCAGCCGTGGGCCCTGCTGCGATCCGACGACCGCCGCGGCGCTGCCGACGACGACGAACACCAGGACGGTCGCGACGAGGCGACGGCGGAAGCGGTTCCGGGGGCGTTCTCGCAGCTCAGTACTCATACGGGTCCTCGGGCTGCTCGACGCCCCGCACCGTGGCGGCGCGGATGACGATGCGGGCATCGGCCGACTGGTCCGGGTTGGCGGCGAGCGCTCCGCGGACCCGGACCCACGCGCCCTGGGCCGGGACCGTCCCGTCGGTGTCGACCCCGATCCCGACGGGTTGGGCGTCCACCGCGCAGCAGCTGATCACGAACCGGGTGAGGGTGAAGGACCCGTCCGCGCCCGGGACGACGAAGCCCGTCAGGTCGACCCGCTTGCCGACGAGCGACGTGGTGTCGGTCGTCTGCCGGATGAGGGCGGCCCAGTCCTTGACGCCGTACTCCGAGGTGTCGACCGAGGTGCTGCCGAGCAGGGACACCGCGGCCTGGGACCCGGTGGCGTTCGACAGGGTCGCCGAGTCGACGCTCCGCTGCTGCGCGGTGCGGGCGGACAGCGTCGTCGGGGGCAGGACCAGCATGGCGGCGGTGACCCCGACGGTGACGAGGGCGGCCACGCCGCTGAGGACGATCCGTGTGCGGCGAGCCGCGCCTCCTGGGCGGTGTTCGTGCCCCTCGTCGTGATCGTGCCCGTGTCCGCGCGCGGTCACCACCAGGCCGGCGATCGACGCGGGCACCGCGACGGCCGCGAGCACGACCGTGAAGACCGAGTAGCGCGGGTTGATGTACAGGTCGAGGTGCCCGGCGAGGGCGAGCCACAGCGTGCACAGCGCCACCGCGAGCACGGACCCGAGGCCGAGGGACGACGACAGGCGGGACTCAGACGAGGACATTCATCACCAACCCGACGGTCGCGGCGAACAGGACGCAGACGACGGCGAGCAGCACCAGGAAGCGCGCACGGAACGTCGTCCGGAGCAGGGCGATCATCTTCACGTCGATGATCGGCCCGATGATGAGGAACGCGGTGATCGACCCGGGGAGGAACGTCGACGCGAAGGACAGCGCGAAGAAGGCGTCGACGTTCGAGCACAGGGAGACCGTCATCGCGAGGAGCATCATCGCCGCGACGGAGAGCACCGGGTTCGCGCCGATCGACACGAGCGTGGACCGGGGCACGGCGACCTGGATCGCTGCGGCGAGCCCGGCGCCGACGAACAGCGCGGGCATCATCGTCGCGGTCTCGCCGCCGAACTGCGCGGCGCTGTCCCGCCAGCGGTTCCGGGACCGCGGCGCACCGACGGCCGCTCGGCAGCGGGCCTCGAACACGGGCAGCAGCAGCTCGGTCGGACAACGGTGCGCGGCGACGATCCAGCCGACGAGGTTCGCGATGACGAAGCCGCCGACGATGCGCACGGGCAGGATCCAGCCGGACCACCCGAACGCCTGGGCGGTGCTGATGATCACGAGCGGGTTGAGGATCGGGGCGGCGACGAGGAAGGTGACGGCCTCGGCGGGCGTGAAGCCGCGCATCATGAGGCCGCGGGCGAGTGGCACGTTCCCGCACTCGCACACCGGGAAGAGCATGCCGATCAGGGAGATCACGGCCCGGCGCGGGATCGGGCGCTGCGGCAGGACCTTCTCGAGCGCGCCGACGGGGACCCACACCTCGACGACGATGGACAGCAGGATGCCGAGCACCACGAACGGCAGGGACTCGACGACGACGCTGATCGCGAGCGTGAGGAAGTCCTGCACGACGTCGGGCAGACCCGCGGTGCCGACGGCCGGCGAGAGCAGGCGGATCCCGAGGAGCACGGCGACGGCGAGCAGCACCAGCCCGGGGCCGGTGAGGCTCCGGGAGCGGGACGCGGCGGTGGGGCGCTGCTGCGGCGGCGTGGTCGTCGTCACCGGGCAAGGATAGGCGACGCGCGGTGCACCGGGGTGGTGGCGCGGCGGCGCTGGGCGCGCGCCGTCCCGCGCTCAGCGCCGCGCGAGCCCGTCGAGGTGCCGGTCGAGCACGTCGATCGCCCAGTCGCCGGACTCCCCCGGGGCGAGCCGCACGAGGTGCATCGCGAGCCCGTCGATCAGCGCGTGCAGCCGACGGACCTCGTACTCGCGGTCGGCCGCCGGGACGCCCACGAGCTCGAGCACCTCCTCGCTCCACTCCCGCATCTCGACCACGACCAGGTCGAGCGCCGGCCGCAGTTCGGCGTCCGTGAGGGCCGCGTTCGCGAGCGCCAGGTACACCTCGAGCTCGACGACCCGCTCGTCGTCGAGGGGCAGCAGCTCGAGCAGGAGCTGGTGCGCGCGCTCGCGGGTCGGCAGCCCCTCGGGGATCGCGGCGATCCGTTCCCGGGTGCGGTCGAACACGAGCGTGATGGTGTGCTCGCGCAGGCTCGACTGCGTCGGGAAGACGTAGCGGACGGTGCTCGGCGGCAATCCGGCCTCGGCTGCGACGTTCCGCACGCTCAACGCGCCGAGGCCGTCACGGGCGAGGACCCGCCACGCCGCCTCGGACACGGAGCGACGTCGTTCCTCGATGTCGATGCTCCTGGCCACGGGCCAATACTCGCACAGTCGTACGAGTTCGTGCTACCGTGGAGTTCGTTGTCGCACAGTCGTGCGACTTGCGGAACGAGATCGAAGGGAGACCGTCATGGCGTGGACAGTCCTCGTCCTGTCGGGCGTGCTCGAGGCAGTGTGGGCCACTGCACTGAGCGCATCGAACGGCTTCAAGAAGGTCGTGCCGACGATCGTGTTCGTCGTCGGCATGGCGCTCAGCATGGTGGGGCTGGCGTTCGCCATGAAGGAGATCCCGGTCGGTACCGCCTACGCGGTCTGGGTCGGCATCGGCGCATCGCTCACCGTGATCGTCGCGATCCTCCGCAGGCAGGAGGCCGCGTCCGTCGCCCGGGTCGCCCTCGTGCTCGGGCTCGTCGCCTGCGTCGTCGGCCTGAAGGTGGTGAGCTGAGGTGCCGTGGATCGTCCTGTTCGTCAGCGCCGCGCTCGAGACCGTGTGGGCCACCGCCCTCGGTGCGAGCGACGGCTTCACCGAGCTCCGTCCGACGATCGTCTTCGCGATCACCATCGTGGTGAGCCTCGGGGCCTTCGGGTACGTGCTCAAGCACATCCCGATCAGCACCGCCTACGCGGTGTGGACGGGGACCGGAGCGGCCCTCACGGTCCTCTGGGGCATGGCCACCGGCGCGGAGCCCGTGACCGCGCTCCGCGTGCTGCTCATCGCCGGGATCGTCGGCTGCGTGGTCGGCCTGAAGCTCGTCCCGGCCCGCCCGGCCGGCCCGGCCCGCCCGGCCGCGGCTGCGGCCCGCGCAGGCGCCGCGGCGCCGCCCGCGAAAGCGACAGAATCCCGCCCGTGAAAGGCGGCACGGTGTCGCTTCGGCGGGAGCGACGGCGCGCCGCCCCTGGCAACTGTCGCTTTCGCGGACGGGTCGGCCGCGGCCCGAGACGCGACCCGAGACGGACTGGAGGCGCGGTGCCCGCTGGCACCGCGCCCCCCGCGGCCCCCCCGCCTCCAGGCCGTCAAGCGGTCACGCGATCAGACGGACGCACCCGTCCACTCGTCCTCGGCGGCGACGTGGTCGCTGCCCAGGGTGCCGGCGGCCATCGCCGCGGCCACGCGGTCGGCGTGCGACGGCGGGTTCGAGGGGACGCCTTCCGGGCGGCCCTCCTCGTTGATCTTGCGCAGCTCGGGGACGATGTCCTCGGCCAGGATGTCGATCTGCTCGAGCACCGTCTTGAGCGGCAGCCCGGCATGGTCGACGAGGAACAGCTGGCGCTGGTAGTGCCCGACGTGGTCCTTCATGGCGGCGTACCGGTCGATCACCTGCTGCGGCGAACCGACCGTGAGCGGGGTCTGCTCGGTGAAGTCCTCCATCGAGGGGCCGTGCCCGTAGACCGGGGCGTTGTCGAAGTACGGGCGGAACTCGTCGATCGCGTCCTGCGAGTTCTTCCGCGCGAAGAACTGGCCGCCGAGCCCCACGATCGCCTGGTCTGCGCGGCCGTGCCCGTAGTGCTCGAAGCGCTGGCGGTACAGGCCCACCATCTGCTCGGTGTGCTGGATCGGCCAGAAGATGTTGTTGTGGAGGAATCCGTCGCCGTAGTAGGCGGCCTGCTCCGCGATCTCCGGCGAACGGATCGACCCGTGCCACACGAAGGGCGCGACGCCGTCGAGCGGACGCGGGGTGGACGTGAAGCCCTGCAGCGGCGTGCGGAACTTGCCCTGCCAGTTGACGACGTCGTTCTCCCAGAGCTGGCGGACGAGCGCGTAGTTCTCGATCGCGAGGTTGACGCCCTGGCGGATGTCCTGCCCGAACCACGGGTAGACCGGCCCGGTGTTGCCGCGGCCCATCATGAGGTCCATGCGGCCGTCGGAGATGACCTGGAGCATCGCGTACTCCTCGGCGATGCGCACCGGGTCGTTCGTGGTGATGAGGGTCGTCGACGTCGAGAGCGTGATGTGCTTCGTGCGTCCCGCGAGGTAGCCGAGCATCGTCGTCGGGCTCGAGGCGACGAACGGCGGGTTGTGGTGTTCACCGGTCGCGAAGACGTCGAGTCCGGCCTGGTCGGCGTGCTCGGCGATCGTCAGGATGTCGCGGACCCGCTGGGTGTCGTCGGGGGTCCGGCCGGTGACCGGGTCGGTCGTGACGTCACTGACCGTGAAGATGCCGAACTGCATGATGCGCCGCCTTCCGCGGAGTCCCTCCGCCTGCGATTTCGATGCGTTTGCATCGACTTGCTCGGTACAACGTAACGCAGGCCGAGGCATTCCCGCCAGCGGCGACTACGCGGCGTCGTCGTCCAGCACGCGGTTCCGCAGCACCTTCGACTCCCGCCACAGCATGTACGCGCCGGTCCACACGAACATGATCGCCACCAGCGCCAGACAGGGGAAGAGGAAGACGAAGTCGAGCGTCGTCCCGATCGGCGGGGCGCCGGGCATCGCCGACCGGAGCGCCGGGAACGACAGCAGCGTGGCGCTCAGCCAGATCACGTTCGCGAACTCGAGCTTCCGCCGGAGGATCGCGCTGCCGATCGTCACGACGGCCATCAGCGTCGTGAAGAGGATCGCCATGATGTAGAACGACACGATCACGACGCTCAGGGTGTCCCGGTGCCCGTCGATCTGCATCGGGACGAGGGTGCGGTCGCTCTGCACCTCGGCGGCGCTCCGCTCGGCGTTCATCACCCACGGCCGGGCGGAGTTCGACATGTCGACCTCGAACGGCACGGCGTCCCCGGAGTCGTCGTCCTGCACGCTCAGCTGGAAGTTCGCGAACGGCTGGTCGAACGGGTACGAGGTGTCGCCCCGGTCGAGTGTCAGCGTCAACGAGGTCGCGTCCACCACCGACTGCCCCGGGAACGTCACGACGCTCGTCGTCACCCCGCCGCTCGAGACCTCGATGCGCAGCGGCTGCGAGATCTCGCCGGCCTTCTCGCCCTCGAACGAGCCGTGCGGGATCGGCAGGACGTTCGCCTGCATCACCCGGTTCGAGAGGTCGACGTCCTGCACGCTCATCCGCAGGGTCATGTAGTCGCCGGACTGGCTGTTCGACCCGCTCACCGGGACGGCGGTCGTCGTCTTGAGCGCTCCGGAGAGGCCGATCACGACGTAGTACACGGCCAGGAGGACCACCGCCACGAGCAGGATGACCGGCGCGGGGTTCCTGCGGGTGCGCTTCGCGGTCGGGGCGCCGGGTGCGCCGGGTGCGTCGGTCGGGGCGTCGGTCGTGTGGGTCATCGGTTGCTCCCGGACGGTGGGTCGGTGGTGGGTCGGCTCGGGTCGGTGGCGGGGCCGTTCGGTGCGGCGGTCGGGCCGTTCGGTGCGGCGGTCGGACTGGAGGCGCGGCTCGGGTCCGACGGACCGGCCCCGGTCGGCGAGGCGGTCGCCGCTGCGGCGGGGCCGCTCGTCGCCCGCCGGCCGACGACGGTCGCGGCGAGCGCGAAGAGCAGCATCGCGAGGAGCGGCACCATCGCACCGGGGAACTCCGTCGCGTTGAAGGTCGTGATCTGGTCGGCCAGCTGCGACGCCTCGGTCTCGCCCTTCGCGACGGCCGTGGTCACCGTCATCGCGTTGGACTGCGACGCCCGGTTCGACGCGAGCGAGATCTGCTGGACGGCGGTGTCCGGCGCGTTCACCGGGTCGGCGTACACCCGGACGTCGACGTCCGCCTGCTGCCCGGGGTCGAGCGGGATCATGCACGAGAACGAGCTCGTGGCGACGGTGCAGTCGAGCGGGGAGTCGTCCACCTCGACGTTCACGTTCCGGTAGACCATGCCGGTGGTGATCCGGGCCTCGAACGTGATCGCGACGGTCGCCCCGGAGGCGTTCGGGCCGAGCGTGCCCCGCATGTCGGCCGCGGTGCCGGGCACGATGCGCTGCGTGCCGAAGCGGAGGTCCATCGCGAGGGGACCGTCGTCCGTGCCGCCGTTGCCCGCGCCAGCACCGCCGGTGCCGCCGCCGCCCCCGCTGCCGTTGCCGTTGCCGGCGCTCTCCCCCGGCGCGGGCGGTGTGGTCGAGGGCGGCGACGACGGACCGGTGCTGCCGCCCACGTCTCCCGACCCGACCCCCTGGCCGGCGCCCGAACCGCTCCCGGCTCCCGTGCTCGAGCTGCCGGGCGTGCTCGGCGCGGTCGGCACGGTCCCGCCACCGGCGCCGCCGGGACCGCCCGCGGAACCGCCGCCGGTGCCGGGGAGGCCACCCGCGCCTCCTGGAGGGGCCGGCGTCGCGACCGTCACGGTGAAGGCGGTCGACGCGCGCGCGGACTCGACGCCCCCGTACGTCTGGGTCGCCGTCAGGGCGACCGCACCGAGGGCGAAGGCGCGCTCCGGCGTGCAGGCGAAGGAGGTGGCCCGCGTCGCGGTGGCCGTGCAGACCACGGTCTCGCCCTGCCGGACGGTCACGACCGCGTTCGGGATGACGCCGCGGCCACGGACCTCGGGTGTGCGGTCCGTCGTCGACGTGCGGTTGCCCGGAGCGGTGATCACCGGCGCTCCGGGAGCGATCGTGCGGACGGTGCTGCCGGACTCGACGGGCGAGACGGCCGCGGTGGTGGAGGACGCCCGGGCCGTGATGGTGAACGCCGACGCGGGGGCGGTCCCGGACCGGGCGGCGACCGTCAGCCGGAGGACGTGCCGGTCGCCGGGAGCGATCGTGCCGAGGTCGACCCCGGCGGCGAGGCCGGCGCAGTCGATCGTGGCGCCGTCGAGCTCGCACACGGGGACCTGCAGGCCGCCGGTGTCGGCGGTGAGGAGGACGCCTCGCGCCTCGCCCTCGCCGGTGTTGGCCAGTGTGACGGTCCGGATCGCCGGGAAGCCCGCGTAGAGCTGCGTCGCACCGGCCTGGGTCACGCTGAGGCCGGCCGGCGCCAGGACCGTGAACGTGCTCGTCGCCGCCGGGGAGACCTGCCCGAAGCGGTCCGTCTGCGTCGCACTGACGGTGTGCTGTCCGACCGCGAGCGGCTCGGTCGGCGTGCACGACCAATCCGGGGTCGTCGCCGGGTCGACCGTGCACAGCGGCTCGCCGTCGATCGTGGCCGTGAGGGTCGTTCCCGTCGTGTCCGCCGCACCGGCCACCTTCGTGCCGGTGATCGTCGGCTGCGTCGCGATCGACTCGTCGCCCGCGGGCGGGGCGGTGATGGTGGGGGCAGCGGGGGCCGGGGGTGCGACGACCGTGATCGACATCGACGCTCGCGGATCGACCGGGTCGATCTCCGACCAACCGCTCGTGAGTCCGAGTGGGGCGTCGTCATCGACGGCCAGGCGGACGTCCACGGTGTTCGGAGCGCCCCAGAACAAGTTCCCGCAGGCCGCCGTCGTGCCATCGGCCGACGGCGTGCACGTGAACGGGTTGAGGCCGGTGCCGGGCTGGGTGGCGGCACCCACGATCCGGGTGTGCTCCGGCGCTCGGATCGTCCAGTTGCCGGTTCCACCCGTGGTGTTCCGGACCGTGACCGTCACGGTGTCACCCGGGAGTGCGGTCGGTGGCGCGCCGACCTGGGTCATGGCGGATGCGGAGGTCGCGGGGACGAGCACCCCGGTGGCGACGAGGAGCGCCCCGAGGGCAGCGGCGACGGTGCCACGGACCCGACGTGCCCGCGTCGGGGTGTGCTCCACCCGCATGTGTTCCCCGTCCACGCCGGCTCCCGAGGCCGGCGTGTGGATGACGCTAGTCGGCCAACGGCCGTCGGGTCCGGAGGCGTTACAGGCCTGTAACCCTTACGGATGCGATGGCTACCGGCCCGGGAGCGCCTCGGAGTCCGTCCGCGCCGCGTGGTGCATGCCGTCGGCGATCCACACGATCGTCACGACGGCCAGCACGCTCGCGCTCGACGCCATCCGGCCCGCGACGAGGATCGCACCGTGGTCGTGTGCCCCGCCCGAGATGCCGTACACGAGCGCCGCGACACCGACCAGGAACGTCACCCCGGTGGCGACGAGGAGGACCCAGGTCACCAACCGACGCGGACCACGGTGTCCGTCGCGGTCGCCGCGCGCGCCACGGTCGACCCGTGGTCCGAACGCCCGGACGGCCCCGACCCAGAAGAGCGCGATCGCGCACGCGCCGATGATGTCGCTGACCCGGTGCCAGCCGTAGACCACGGTCTGGTTCGCGACGAAGACCGCGTAGGCGGCGCCGACGATCACGACGAGCGGGCGGAACCGACGCGGCGTGACCATGAGCACGGCGAACAGGGCGGCGAGGGCGATCGTGGCGTGACCGGACGGGAACGAGTTCGGCGTGGTCGACTGGGCGATCTCCGGGCGCTCGGCGATACGCTTGACGAGCGTCGAGGTGGCCGCCGAAGCGAGCACGACGACACCGGCTCCGAGCCCCACTGCGAGCCGGCGCCGAGCGAGCGCGACGGCGGCGATCACGACCACGAGCAACAGGATCACCGGTACCGAGATGACGTTCAGGGCAGTGTCCGACGAGAACAGGTCGGATTCCCGGACCCCGCCGAGTGCGGCGTCCTCGACCCGCTGCCCCACCGGCGTCAGCACCGCCACCGCGTAGACGAGAGGCACGATCACGAACCCCAGAGCCGACAACAGTCCCCACCGCAACCGCCGTGAGACGCTCGGTCCACGCGACTCGGGTGCGCTGCGTTCGGGCGTTCGGGTCACCGGGCTGGTCCTCCTCGGGGTGCTGGTCGTCGGTGTCGTCGCACGCCTGTTCACGCGCGTGCGATTCGGACGGTCGGGGTCCGACACGATACCGTTGGGACGCCGGTCGGAGCCTGGGAACCGCGGGACAGCGACCTTCGGATCCGGCAACGCACCGACCGGCCGCGCGCGGGCGAACGCACCGGCGCGCATCGCCGGACCGACGTACACGGCGTCGGCTGCGTACGAGGAGGAAACCGAAGTGGCCATCAAGGAACCGAGCATCACCGCTTCCCCGAACCGCGGTCTCGCGCTCACCGTGGGCGCGCTGCTCCTCATCTGGGGCATCCTCGGGTTCTTCTTCGCCGCCGACGGCGACCCCGGCTTCTTCAGCCGCAAGGGCGGCATGCTCTGGAACGCGTTCGGCGTCAACCCGCCGCTGGCACTGCTGTGGGTCCTGCTCGCGGCCGTGCTGCTCATCGTCGGGCTCGGCAACACGATCGGGTCGCGGAACGCGAACGTCCTCGTGGGCGCCGTCCTCGTCGTGCTCGCGGTCTACGGCTTCGTGTTCGTGAACACCTCGGCGAACGTGTTCGCGCTCAACACGACCGACAACGTCTTCCACGCGATCGTCGGTGTCATCCTGCTCCTCACGGCGTTCGGCGCCGACAAGGAGAACCTCCGCGCGCTGCGTGCGGACACCGCTCGCGCCTGATCCCGCGCATCCCCGACGCCCCGCCCGCCCTTCGTGGCCGGCGGGGCGTCGTGCGTCCGGGCCGTCGCACGCCCGGGCTGTCGTGCGTCCGAGCCGTCGTGCGTCTGAGCCGTCGCACGTCCGAGCCGTCGCACGTCCGGGCCGTCGCACGCCTGGGCCGTCGTGCGGGGGGCGGGTCAGTCGCCGTCGTCGGCGTCCGGGGCGGGAGCGGGAGCCGCCTCGAGTTCCGTCGCCACCACCCGCGGCGCCTCGGACATGAACCGCCGGACGTCGAGGTCCACGATGATGTCCTGCGGCCGCAGCGGACGCGTGAGGTACAGCCCCTCGAGCGAGGTCAGCCGTGACAGCGCCACGTACGTCTGCCCGGCGCTGAACACCCGGTTGCCGAGGTCGACCACCGCCCGGTCGTAGGTGCTGCCCTGCGACTTGTGGATCGTCACCGCCCAGGCGAGCCGGAGCGGGAACTGCTGGAACTCGCCGACGGTGTCCTTCTTGAGTTCCTTCTTGTCGGCGTCGTAGGAGTACTTGAACTTCTCCCACACCGACGGCTGGACCTCGAACGACTCCCCGTCGACGTCCACCCACACGGTGTCGCGGATCGTCTGCACGACCCCGAGGGTGCCGTTCACCCAGCGCTGGTCGGGGTCGTTGCGCAGGAACATCACGTGCGCGCCGGGCTTCAGCTCGAGGGCTTCGTCCGCCGGGAAGTTCCGTCCGCCGAAGTCGCCGTTGACGTCGGCCCGCGCGGTCCGCACCTTGCCGGGCAGCCGGTCGAGCGCGGCCTTGTTGATGCGCGCCACGGTGTCGTTCCGGGTCGCCAGGGTGATCGCGTCGTCCGGGGCGGGTCGGGCGCCCGCCGCGTTGAGCTGCCCGGCGACGTCCGCTGTCACCCGCCCGTGCCGCACGGCTGTCAGCATCGCGGCGAAGGCATCGTCGCGCTGCCGGTGGACGGTCGCGAGCTCGACGATGTTGAGCTCCGCCTCGAGCCAGACCTTGGCGTCGAAGAACCACATCGAGCGGTAGTGGTCGGTGAAGTACGCGCGCTCGTCCCCGTCGCCCGGCACCGGCGGCAGCTGGTACGGGTCGCCGAACATGACCACCTGCACGCCGCCGAACGCCTCGAACTGACGCCCGCGGGCCTTGCGCAGCGAGCGGTCCATCGCGTCGAGGAGATCGGCGTTCACCATCGAGACCTCGTCGATCACGAGGGCGTCGATCGTGTTGAGGAGCTTGCGGGTGTCCGGCCCCTGCCGGAGTTCAGCGTCGGCGATGAGCCCGATCGGCAGGCGGAAGAGCGAGTGGATCGTCTGCCCACCGACGTTCAGCGCCGCGACACCGGTCGGCGCGCAGATCACGACCTGCTTCTCGGTGTTCCACGAAAGGTGGTTCAGGAGCGTCGACTTGCCCGTCCCCGCACGCCCGGTGATGAACACGTGGTCGCGGGTGTGCTCGATGTACTCGAAGACGGCCCGCTGCTCGGCACTGAGCTCGACGCTCATCGGGTCGCCACCCGGTCGTCGCTGCGCGGTCCGTCGACGGCGGGCTCCGCCACGGCGCGGCGCACCCGGACCAGCACCACCACGACGACGGTCACGACGACGGCGACACCGGCGACCACGAGCAGCGCGCCCGCGCGGGCCTGGTCGACGAGCGGATCCGGTCCCCACGTCCGGCCCATCGCACCGAACCACGACGCCTGCAGGAGCCCGAGCGGCCCGCGCATCGCGACGCCGAGCGACACCAGACCGGCCGCGACGACCACCGCCCCGGCGATCCGGACGAGCGCCGCGGGCATCGAAGCGCGCCGGGCGCCGACCGCGATCGGCGTGAGCAGGGTGGGGACGGCGAGGAGCCCGACGAGCAGGAACCCGACGTCGATCACGGTGCGGCCCGTCGAGTCGCTGACCGACCACCGGAGTGCGTCGGTCACGAAGAACGCCCACCACGCCGCCGCCAGGAACAGGAACGCCGGGAACGGCTGCACGAGGTACCGCACCGCCTGGTTGTCGACCAGGACGCCCGTCCACTCGCGGACACCGGTGCTGCCGTCGTCGCGGGGGTGCACGGCGGCACGGATGAGCTGCACGGGTGCCGACGCCCAGACGAGCGCCGGCACGACGAGCCCGAGGAGCACGTGCGACCCGACGTTGGCGGACACGAGGAAGCGGTCGTAGGTGTGCAGCGAACCCGAGGTCGCGACGACGAGCGAGACGATCGCGATGCCGGCGGCGACCGTCCGACGCACGGGCCAGCGCACACCGGCGCGACGCAGGCGGACGATGCCGGCGGTGTAGGTCGCTGCGAGCAGGACAGCGGCCATCAGCCAGAACAGGTCGATGTTCCACGCCGTCAGCCATCCCCAGGCACCCGGAGCGTGCGGCAGGGCGTCGTCGGTCAGCAACTCGGCCGGCGACGGGTTCGTGGTCTTGCTCAGCGCGACCTGGTCGACGGGGGTCGCGGTGCGCCCGAGCGCCGCGGCGAACCCGCTGGCGACGCCCATCACGGCGAGCTCCGCCACGACGAGGAACCAGAACGGACGACGGCGCTCGGGAGCGGTGCCGAGCGCACGGATCGCCCGTCGCCGCTGCACGACACCGAGCACACCCATCGCGACGATGGCCGCGATCTTCACGAGCACCAGGACCCCGTACGCGGTGAAGAGGTTCGAGAGCGCCCCGACCCGGATCTGCGCCGAGGCCACACCGGACACGGCGACGAGCACGAAGCACCCGAGCGCGATGCTCGAGTACCGCCCGACGACGACGGCCAGGCGATCGCCGTCCATCACCGGGCGCAACAGCACGAGCATCACGAGTCCGCCGACCCAGAGCGCGGCGCCGACCAGGTGCAGCCCGAGTGCGGTGACGGCCGCGTCATGGCTCGCCGTGCCCGCGGCGTGCCCCTGCTGGGCGAGCGGGACGAGCCCGATCATCGCGACGCCCGCGGTCAGGGCGACCATCCCGCGGGAGCGCACGGCGAAGCACAGCACCGTGACGGCCGCGGCGACGAGGACGGTGACGAGCCAGGCGAGGCCGAGGTCCGTCCCGGTGAGGAACACCCCCATCGACTGCCCGAACTGCTCGTCGATGCTGATCCTCGAGCCGGCGACGCTGAGGAAGGTGAAGAACGTCGTCACGGCCGACGACACGGTCCAGACGCCCGCCGCACCGGCGGCCACGTCGATCGCGCGGTTCCACTCGGGCGCGGTGCGCGACAGCCCGACGGTCGCGAGTGCGAGACCACCGATCGCGGCCGCGGCGGAGAGGTCGACCACCAGTCGGGCGATCGGCAAGCCGAACCGGACGACGGCGCCGGGGTCGGCGATGAGCGCGGCGTTCGCGCCGCCCCCGATGACGAGGGCGACGAGGAGTGACACGAACCCGACGAGCAGCAGCACGGCGGGGCCGGCGATGCGCGCGATCCGATTCACCCGTCAAGCCTAGGCGCTGCCCCACCCGGCCACGGAATCGAGCGGGGCGACCTGTGGAGGGCGATCCGCGCCTCCTGGATGTGGAGGACCGACCACGGACCCATCGCAGGCCGGGAACGACGAAAGGGACGGCCGAAGCCGTCCCTTTCGTGGCGCGGGAGCAGTCTTACTTGACGGCAGCCTTGAGCTTCGAGCCGGCGCTGACCTTGACCGAGTCGCTCGCGGCGATCTCGATGGCCTCGCCGGTCTGCGGGTTGCGGCCGGTGCGGGCGGCACGGTGGGTCTTCTCGAAGGCGATCCAACCGGGGATCGTGACCTTGGTGCCGTCGGCGACCGAGCCGGAGACGACGGAGAAGAGCGCGTCGACGACGCCGTTGACGGTGGCCTGGCTCTGGCCGGACTCAGCGGCGACGGCAGCGACGAGCTCGGTGCGGTTCAGGGACTTGTCAGCCATGGATGTCCTCCTCGGACTTCTTGCAGTATCGGTCGGACGACTTCTCGTCCGGCGCCCGGAGCGGGTGCTCCGTGCCACGGTGCCGGTGGGCGCGAGACCCTGCGGAACCGGAGTCGAACGTACCAGCCACCAGGGACGAAACCTGCCGACTCGCCCGGATTTCCGGGGTTGTAGGGGTACTGGAGGGGTGGAAGTGACCGATGTGACGAAGATGTCCCCCGAAACGGCCCGGGAACGGCGAACGCCCCGCCACCACTGGGGTGACGGGGCGTCCGCGGAAGCTGGTGCTTACCAGGAGCTCTTCGTGATGCCCGGCAGCTCGCCACGGTGGGCCATGTCGCGGAAGCGGACACGGCTGATGCCGAACTCACCGAGGTGGCCACGGGGGCGACCGTCGATGGCGTCGCGGTTGCGGTAGCGGACCGGCGACGCGTCGCGCGGGAGCTTCTGCAGGCCGACGCGGGCGGCCTCACGCGACTCGTCGGAGCCGTTCGGGTCCACGAGGGCCTTCTTCAGCTCGAGACGACGCTCGGCGTAGCGCGCGATGATCTCGGCGCGCTGGTTGTTCTTCGCGATCTTGCTCTTCTTCGCCATGCTTAGCGCTCCTCACGGAAGTCGACGTGCTTGCGGATCACCGGGTCGTACTTCTTGAGCACGAGACGGTCCGGGTTGTTGCGACG
>Ga0308167_1001102_pt1 | contig 34934 bp, 28 predicted proteins | sample PhyCR1_2_FD_202138 | JGI IMG/M metagenome (GOLD analysis project Ga0308167, IMG submission 202138) | Phyllosphere microbial communities from UC Gill Tract Community Farm, Albany, California, United States - DLSLRC.R1 | ecosystem: Host-associated > Plants > Phyllosphere > Unclassified | place... | reverse complement strand
CCTCGAGAAGGCCGGCTACAAGGTCGACCTCGAGTACGGCGACAACAAGGTCCAGCAGCAGGCCCAGCAGGTCAGCAACATGATCACCAAGGGCGCGAAGGTCCTGATCATCGCGTCGATCGACGGCGGAGCACTCTCCGACCAGCTCGACGCAGCGGCGAAGGCCGGCATCAAGGTGATCTCGTACGACCGCCTGCTCACCGGCAACAAGAACGTCGACTACTACGTGTCGTTCGACAACGAGAAGGTCGGCGTCGACCAGGCCACCTCGCTCCTCACCGGGCTCGGCATCCTCGACGAGAAGGGCGAGAAGACCGGCAAGAAGGGCCCCTTCAACATCGAGGTCTTCGCCGGCTCGCTCGACGACAACAACGCGGGCTTCTTCTTCAACGGGGCGATGAAGACCCTCAAGCCGTACCTCGACGACGGCACGCTGACGATCCAGTCCGGCCAGGACCAGCTCTCCCAGGCCGCCACGCAGCAGTGGGACCCGGCGACCGCCAAGGCCCGCATGCAGAACCTCATCGCGAAGTCGTACTCCGGCGGCACCACGCTGAACGGCGTGCTCTCGCCCTACGACGGCATGTCGATCGGCATCATCTCGGCACTGCAGGGCGCCGGCTACGGCACCAGCGACCGTCCGCTCCCGACCATCACGGGTCAGGACGCCGAGGCCGCCTCGGTCAAGTCGATCATCGCGGGTCAGCAGTACTCGACCATCTACAAGGACACCCGCAAGCTCGCCAAGCAGTCGGCGACCATGGCCGAGGACCTGCTCGGCGGCAAGAAGCCCGAGGTCAACGACACGAAGAGCTACGACAACAAGGTCAAGGTCGTCCCGACCTACCTCTTCCAGCCGACCGTCGTCACGAAGGACAACTACAAGGAAGTCCTCGTCGACTCGGGCTACTACACCGAAGCCGACCTGAAGTAGTCGCAACCCATCCGACGGACTGGAGGCGCGGGTCGACCCCGCCCCGCGCCTCTCCCCACCGGCACGGCCCGGCCGCCGCTTCGCGACGGCCGGGAACCGGCGGCGTGGGCCCAGTCCGTCTCCTCAGCGCGCGCACGCGCGCACGACGGAAAGGCGGTCCGCATGGCGGACACCATCCTCGAGATGCGGGACATCACCAAGACGTTCCCCGGCGTCAAGGCCCTGCAGGGTGTCTCGATCGAGGTCGAACGCGGCCAGGTCCACGCGATCTGCGGCGAGAACGGCGCGGGCAAGTCCACCCTGATGAAGGTGCTCTCCGGGGTCTACCCGCACGGGTCCTTCGACGGCGAGATCCTGCTCGACGGCTCCCCGGTGCAGTTCAGCGACATCAACGACTCCGAAGCGGCCGGCGTCGTCATCATCCACCAGGAGCTCGCCCTCAGCCCGTTCCTGTCGATCGCGGAGAACATCTTCCTCGGCAACGAGCGGTCGAGGGGCGGCTTCATCGACTGGAACAAGACGAACCTCGCCGCTGCCGAGCTCCTGCAGCGCGTCGGCCTGAAGGACAACCCGGTCACGAAGATCGTCGACATCGGCGTCGGCAAGCAGCAGCTCGTCGAGATCGCGAAGGCGCTCTCGAAGGAGGTGAAGCTCCTCATCCTCGACGAGCCCACCGCAGCGCTCAACGACGACGACTCCGCGCACCTGCTCGACCTCATCCGGTCGCTGCAGGCCGAGGGCATGACGGCGATCATCATCAGCCACAAGCTCAACGAGATCAAGGCGATCGCCGACAAGGTCACGATCATCCGCGACGGCAAGACCATCGAGACGCTCGACATGCACGCCGACGACGTCTCCGAGGACCGGATCATCCGCGGGATGGTCGGCCGCGACCTGTCGAACCGCTACCCGTCGCGCGAGACCCCCGTCATCGGCGAGGAACTCCTGCGCATCGAGGACTGGACCGTCCACCACCAGCTCGACTCGTCGCGCGAGATCATCCACCAGGCGAACCTGCACGTCCGCGCGGGCGAGGTCGTCGGCATCGCCGGGCTGATGGGCGCCGGCCGGACCGAGCTCGCGATGAGCGTGTTCGGACAGTCCTACGGCACCGGGATCAGCGGCACCGTGTACAAGCGCGGCACGCCGATCAAGACCCACACGGTCACGCAGGCGATCGACAACGGCATCGCCTACGTCACCGAGGACCGGAAGCGCTACGGCCTCAACCTCATCGACGACATCAAGCGGAACATCTCCGGCTCAGCGCTCGGGAAGCTCGCCAACTGGGGCTTCGTGAACGCGTCGGAGGAGACGACCGTCGCCGGGCAGTTCCTCAAGAGCCTCAACATCAAGGCACCGAACGTCGACGTCGTCACGGGCAAGCTCTCCGGTGGGAACCAGCAGAAGGTCGTCCTGTCGAAGTGGATGTACGCCGACCCCGACGTGCTCATCCTCGACGAACCCACGCGCGGCATCGACGTCGGCGCGAAGTACGAGATCTACACGATCATCAACCAGCTCGCAGACCAGGGGAAGGGGATCATCGTGATCTCCTCCGAGCTCCCCGAGCTCCTCGGCATCTGCGACCGCATCTACACGCTCTCCGAGGGCACGATCACCGCCGACGTGCCCCGCTCCGAGGCCACACCAGAGGTCCTCATGCAGTACATGACCCAGGAACGGGAGACCCCTGTCAATGAACGCGCTTAAGTCCGCCGCCGGCTACCTCACCGGGCAGCTCCGACAGATCGGCCTGTTCATCGCGCTGATCGTCATCGTCATCTTCTTCCAGGTGACGACCAACGGCATCACGCTGGCCCCGATCAACGTCTCGAACCTGATCGTCCAGAACAGCTACATCCTCATCCTCGCCATCGGCATGGTGATGGTCATCATCGCCGGGCACATCGACCTGTCCGTCGGGTCGGTCGTCGCGTTCACCGGCGCCATGGCCGGCGTGATGATCACGCAGTGGCACATCCCGTGGCCGATCGCGGTCGTGCTCTGCCTGGTGGTCGGCGCACTCGTCGGCGCCTGGCAGGGGTTCTGGATCGCCTACTTCGGGATCCCGGCGTTCATCGTGACGCTCGCGGGCATGCTCGCGTTCCGTGGTGCCGCGCAGATCGTGCTGCAGAACCAGCAGATCTCGCCGTTCCCCACCGGGTTCCGGTCGCTCGGTTCCGGCTTCCTGCCGTCCTTCGGCACCACCGGGTACGAGCCACTGACGATGGTTCTCGGGTTCGCCGCAGCGGCGGTCATGGTCGTCACGGCGTTCCGCGGTCGCGCGACCCGACGCAAGTACCAGCTCGAGAGCGAGCCGTTCGTCTGGTTCATCGTGAAGACGGCGTTCGGCGTCGTGCTCGTGATCTACGTCGCACTGCTGCTCGCCAGCTACAACGGCACCCCGATCGTGCTCGTCGTGCTCGGCGCCCTCGTGGTGATCTACTCGGTCGTCATGCGCAGCGCGGTGTTCGGCCGCCACATCTACGCGATCGGCGGCAACGCCCTCGCCGCGCAGCTGTCCGGCGTGAAGACCAAGCGGGTCACGTTCCTGCTCTTCGTGAACATGGGCGTCATCTCGGCGCTGGCGGGCGTGGTGTTCACCGGGCAGCTCAACCTCGCCGCACCCGGCGCGGGCAACGGCTTCGAGCTCGACGCGATCGCGGCCGTGTTCATCGGTGGCGCAGCGGTCACGGGCGGCATCGGAACCGTCCCGGGCGCGATCGTCGGTGGTCTCATCATCGGCATCCTGAACAACGGCATGTCGATCCTCGGTGTCGGCACGGAGTTCCAGTCGCTCATCAAGGGCCTGGTGCTGCTCGCCGCGGTCGCGTTCGACGTGTTCAACAAGCGCCGGGCGGCTGCCGCGCGCAAGTAGGGCGCGCTTCCGCTTGTCCGCGCGTCCGCTTCGTGAGCAGAAATGGTCGGGTCCCGTCCGGGGACTCGACCATTTCTGCTCACGATCCGGAGAGAACGGCCCAACCTTCGGCCTGGAGGCGCAGGGTTCCGTCTCCGAGATCGCCCGCGCCCGCCTCCACGCGCGTCGCACCCACTGCGGGCAGCTCGACGGGATCGGGCGACAGGTTCAGGGCGGTCACCACGGCGGCCTCCGCCGTCGCGGTCCGCAGCACGAGTGCCGTGTTCGTCAGGTGGACGACGTCGGTGTGGGCGCGGTGCAGCCACGGGTTCCGTCGGCGGAGGGCGATGAGCGCCTCGTGGTCGTGCGTGATCGTCGTCGGAGCCGGAGGAACGTCCGGGAACTCCGGTCGCACGGCGTCGTCGCCGCCCTCGCGCTCCTCCTTCACGCCGGTCCAGCCGTACTCGTCACCGGCGTAGACGATCGGCGTCCCCGCCACCGTGAAGAGCACCGCCGCCGCGTGCCCGGCGAACTCTCCGCCGACGGCGCTCGCGATCCGCGTGACGTCGTGGTTGCCGACGAAGGTCGTCGGCGTCTGTGCGGCGAGGAGCGCGTCGTGCCGCTCGATCGCGTGCGCCAGTTCGAACAGGTTCCGGTCGGCGATGCCGTGCCAGATCCCCTGCCACAGCTCGTACTGGGTGGTCGAGTCCATCGTCGAGGCACGTGCGATCGCAGCAGCGTCCCCGTGGATGACCTCGCCGCTGAACCAGGCGTCCGGGAACCGTTCGCGCACCCGGGGCAGCACCCGCGCCCAGAACGCCGGCGGTACCGCGTAGGCCGCGTCGAGCCGCCAGCCGTCGACGCCGCGATCGAGCCAGTGCGTCATCACCTCGACGACGAGGTCCTCGGTCGCCTGGCTCCCGTGGTCGAGCGCCACGAGGATGTCGTGCCCCTCGAACAGTCCGACCGGCACGTCGTCCCCGGGCGACCAGCCCGACCAGTCGATCGCGAACAGATCGGCCGTCGGCGCGTCCGTGCCCTGCTGTTCGACGGCGCGGAAGGCCGGGTGCTCCCGTCCGACATGGTTGAAGACGCCGTCGAGCAGGACCCGGATTCCCCGTTCGTGCGCGGCGGTGACGAGCCGGTCGAAGTCGTCGTCGTCGCCGAGCCGCGGGTCGATCCGGAAGTGGTCGACCGTGTCGTAGCCGTGCGTCGAGCTCGCGAACACCGGGCCGAGCAGCAGCCCGTTCAGGCCGAGGTCGACGACGTGGTCGAGCCAGGGCTCAATGCGGCCGAGCCGGTGGTCGACGGGGCGTTCGTCCACGGGGGTGTCCGGCCGGACGTCGGCACCGACGAAGCCGAGCGGGTACACGTGCCACCACATGACGTGCTCGACCCATGCGGGTTCGGGCGGGCGGACGACCTCGGACTCGGTGCTCACCGCCACGATCGTGCCAGCCGGACCTGTGCTGTGCGCGCAGGCGGACAACGGGACGATGATGGGCGGCATGGGACGAGCGATCAGGACCGCAGCGGACGCCGACGCCTCGGAGTCGGCGCACGCGGAGCGCACCTGCGCCTCGTGCGGCCGCCGGATGCCGTCATCGGCAGCGCCCGAGGCGAAGTGGTGCTCCGCCGCGTGCCGCAAGCACCGCGTGGACACCACGGACCTCGCCCTCGAACAGCGCATCGACGAACTGCTCGCCGCACGGGCGCGCACGTCGAGCATCTGCCCGTCCGAGGTCGCCCGCGCGATCGACCCCGATGACTGGCGCCCGCTCATGGAGCCCGCGCGACGAGCAGCCCGCCGGATGGTCGCCCGGGGCGAGGTCGAGATCACGCAGCACGGCAGCGTCGTCGACCCGTCGACCGCCAAGGGCCCGATCCGTATCCGCCGACCGCGCTGACGTGGACGACGACCTCAGTACCGCCACCCGCCGCGCCGCCCACCTGGCGCGGTCCGGCGCAACCGTCGTGGGTGTTTCGCAGCAGGCGGGTTTCGCGGGACTCGCGGTGCTGTGGACGTTCTTGACGGCCATCGGGTTCGTCCGCCCCGTCGGAGTCGTCTGGACCGTCCTCGCCGCGATCGGCGCGACCGTCGCCATCACAGCCTGGGTCCGCGCCCGCCGCTCGGGCTCCCTCCTGCCGTTCGTGGTCCTCGAACGCGAACGCCCGCTCGCCGTCCTCGACCCGGCTCGACGTCGGGAGCTCCGGCGGCAGATGCGCAGGCCCGACGCCGTCACCGCTCCGTACGCGGGGCTCATCCGCGGTCTGGTCGAGTGGCAGCGTCGCTCATCCCGCGCCGCCGTCCCGATGCTCGTCGGGATGCTGCTCGGTCTGCTCGGGCTCTCCGGGTCGATCGCGACGAACGGCGGACCCGCGGGGTGGTCGCTGATGATCGGCACAATCGCCGTCGCCGTGTTCATCACCGTGATCAGTCGGCTCGAAGCGCGGCGGCAGCTGGCGATCCAGGAACAGACCCGAGGCGACAGGTGTTGGCCAGAGGGATGACTCCCGACACCACACAGAAGACCACCGACCGTCACGCCCTCGTCGTGGGCGCCAGCGGCATCACCGGCTCAGCCCTCGTGGACCACCTGCTCGACCAGGGCTGGACCGTGACCGCGCTCTCCCGCCGCCCGCTCCCCCGGGACGCCGTCCGCACCGTCGCCGCAGACCTCCGCGACCCGGACGCACTGCGCTCCGCACTCGCCGGGGAGCGGCCGACGCACGTGTTCTTCACCGCCTGGCAGCGACAGGACACCGAGGCCGAGAACATCCGCGTGAACGGCGGCATGGTCCGGGACCTCCTCGCCGCGCTCGCCCACGCACCGCTCGAGCACGTCGCCCTGGTGACCGGACTCAAGCACTACCTCGGCCCGTTCGAGGCCTACGCCGCCGGCGAGATGCCGGACGCCCCCTTCCACGAGGAAGAACCGCGGCTGGACACCCCGAACTTCTACTACGCGCAGGAGGACGAGCTCTTCGCCGCAGCCGAGCAACAGGGCTTCACCTGGTCGGTCCACCGCTCGCACACCGTGATCGGCCACGCCGTCGGCAACGCGATGAACATGGGGCTCACGATCGCGGTGCAGGCAACACTGGCGAAGGAGCTCGGGCTCGACTTCGTGTTCCCGGGCAGCGAGGCGCAGTGGAACGGCCTGACGGACATGACCGACGCGGGCATCCTCGCCGAGCACATGATCTGGGCCTCGACCACACCGGCCGGCGCCGACGAGGCGTTCAACATCGTGAACGGCGACGTCTTCCGGTGGCGGTGGATGTGGCCGCGGCTGGCAGCCCACCTCGGCGTGGACCCCGCCCGCGTCGTCGGGTACGAGGGAGCCCCGCGGCCGCTCGAGGCGCAGATGGCGCCGTACGAGTCCGAGTGGACGACGATCGCCGAGCGCCACGGGCTGGCCGAACCCGACATCGCGCGGCTCGCCTCGTGGTGGCACACCGACGCGGACCTCGGCCGAGAGATGGAGGTCGTGACCGACATGGGGAAGAGCCGCGACGCCGGGTTCACCGCGTTCCGTCGCACCGAGCGGGCCTTCGCGGAACTGTTCGACCGGTACCGGGCCGACCGGCTCATCCCGTAGGCGATCGACGCCGCGCGCATGTTCGTACCCCGGCGGAAGCAACCGGGGTACGCCAAGCTGCACCCGGGCCGCACGATCGGGAATCGGTGCTGGTTGTCTTCGTGACACAGGCGCCGGGGATCCTCGGCGGTTCCCGGAGGAAGGAAGACACCATGTCGCTCGGAGACAAGGCGAAGGACGTCACCCAGAAGGTCGTCGGCAAGGTCGAAGAAGCGGTCGGCAAGCACACCGACGACGACGAACTCAAGCACCAGGGCCAGAAGGACCAGGTCATGGGCGAGGGCCGTCTGGAGACCGAGAAGGCCAAGGACCACCTCGAGGGTCACTGAGCCCCGCACACCACGAACCCCCGTGCCCGACGGCGTGGGGGTTCGTCGTGTCAGAAGGCGTAGCGGATGCGGCAGCTCGGCAGGTGTTCGGCGACCAGCTCGCGGAACCGCTCGACGAGCTGCCCCTTCATCCCCGACCGGTAGCGCACGTTCACCGCACCGTTCTGCGACACCTTCTGCTCCTGCAGGTCCGGCCGCCACAGCAGGTCCTCGGCCTTCGGGTGCCAGCCGAGGTTCACCTCGTGCAGCGGTTGGTTGTGGGTGAGGAAGATCACCTCGGCCGCGAGCTGGGCCTTCGCCGCGGGCGACAGGACGTCGTCGACCTGCCGGAGCAGCTCAGCCCAGTCGGACTCCCACGTGGGCGTCAGGATGACCGGCGAGAAGTTGAGGTGGACCTCGTACCCGGCGTCGACGAAGTCGTTCACCGCCGCGATCCGCTCGGCGATCGGGCTCGTGCGGATGTCGGTGACCTTCGCGGTCTCGTGCGGCATGAGCGAGAACCGGATGCGTGTCCGCCCCAGCGGGTCCCAGTCGAGCAGGTCCCGGTTGACGTACTTCGTCGCGAAGGACGCCTTGGCCGTCGGTGTCATCCGGAACAGGTCGCAGAGGTCACGCACGTTGTCGCTGATCATCGCGTCGACGGAGCAGTCGCTGTTCTCGCCGATGTCGTAGACCCACGCGTCCGGGTCGCACTGGTTCGGCTCGGTCTTCGGACCCTGCTTCGCGATGTTGCGGGCCACGTGCTTGGTGATCTGGTCGATGTTGGCGAACACGGTGACCGGGTTGCTGTACCCCTTGCGCCGCGGCACGTAGCAGTACGCGCACGCCATGGCGCAGCCGTTCGCGGTCGACGGCGCGATGAAGTCGGCGGAGCGTCCGTTCGGCCGGGTGACGAGGGACTTCTTCACGCCGAGCACCAGTGCCTCGGTCTTGATGCGCACCCACCGCTGGACGTTCCGCTCGTCGCCGTGCACCTCCGGGATGTTCCAATGCGACTCGACGGGGACGATCTCGGCGCCGGGCCAGCGCCCGACGACCTCCTGCCCACGCGGGAGTTCGAGGGCGGCCGGCTCGGCGTAGATCCGGCGGACGTCGAGCATCGGTCGTACGCGAGGGTGGGTCATCCTCTCCTGTCTACCCGACACCACCGACGGTGCAGGCTGGGGGCATGAGCGAACCCGACGACCACTTCTTCGTCGTCGACGGCCGACGGTGGCGCCGGACCGACCCGGCGCTCCCCGAGGACGTCGCTGCCGCACTCCGATCGCACCTCGGGCGTGGGCGGAACGCCGTCAAGCAGGCGAAGCGCACGGGCGACGACGACGCCCTCGCAGCCGCACGGCACCGCAACGGGTTGGCGAAGCACGGACTCGGCGAGCGTGGACCAGAGTGGTGGACGCGCCCCGAGGCCGACCGGATCGCGGATGCGCGCGCTGCCCTCGCCGAGCTCGACGCGGACGACGGCGACGCCCGATGACGACGCTGCGCCCACCCCGCCTCGACCGGGTGCTCGCGTTCATCGTGTTCGGGCCGGTCTGGATCGGCACCGGCCTCGCGCTCGCATCCGTTGCGTTCGTCCCTGGAGCCTCGGCGAGGGTGTTCGTCCTCGTTGTGGGCGCTGCGTTCGTGGCCGGCGGGATCTGGACGACGAACCGTCTGAGCCGCGTCGCTGTGCACCTGTCGGACGACACGCTCCGGTACGACGGGTTGCTCGTGTCGTGGACCGCACCACGAGCTGGGATCTCCGCCGTGCTGGACGACGCATTCGTGGAGTGGCGCGACGCATCCGGAGCCGAGCACCGCCGTCAGATCTGGATGCTGACCATGGCGTGGCGGGACGACGGGACGAAGTTCGCTCCGTTGTGGCGATGGCGACGCGAAGCGCTGATCGACGTGCGCCGGTGGGCTGGTGCACCGGCGGTCTGATCCTTCCCGGAACGCCCGCGATGGGAAGCGGAATCGGGCGTGGCCGCCGCCCCGCTACGCCTCGGTGTGACCGAGGTCCGGCTCCGCGAGCAGGTGCACGGAACGAGCGGCCGCCGCGTGCAGTTCGAGGACGACGACGTCGTTCCTCCCGGCGCGCAGCGCCGGGCCGGGGACGGCCAGGGTGCGCTGCGGCCCCCGAGACCAGTACCGGCCGAGGCAGAACCCGTTGACCCAGGCGACGCCCTTCCGGAACCCGTCGAGCCGCAGGTACCGGTCGTCGGCGGCGTCGAGCTCGAACGACCCCGTGGCGAAGACCGGGCCGGCGAGCACGTCGCCGTCCGTCGGCTCGATCGCTGCCAGGACGTCGAGGGCGGCGGCGGGCACCGGGTCGAGGGCGATCGGGGACGCGCTCCACCGGGCGAGCGGGACACCGTCGACGGACACCCCGCCGATGAGGCCCTTCGGCTCCCCGATCCGCGGGCCGTAGTCGACGCGACCCTGGTCCTCGACGAGGAGCTCCAGCGTGCCCGTCACCGCCGGGAGCGCGATCGCGCGGTCGTGGTGTTCGCGTTCGAGGACCCCGACGACGGTGCCGTCGACCGAGACGATCGCGCGGTCGCGGACCTCCTCGCCGACGGTGAGCACGCCGCCCGACGGCAGGTCCACCTCGGTGCGGTAGAGCACGAAGCCGGAGGCAGCGCTGAGCGCGTCGAACGTCGGCGGGGCGTCGTGCGTCGACCAGTCGGTGAGCGCGGGCAGCAGGGAACGCAGCGACGCGACGCGGTCGAGGCGGACGGCGACGTCCGTGGCGGGGACGACCCGCGCCTCCAGGCCGTCGTCGGACGCGTCCACGGGAGCGAGGCGACCCGATCCCCCGGGCTCCATCGATGCCGGCAGCGCCGGGACGGGCGCGTAGCGCTCGATCACCGAGCGGAAGGCGTGGAACTTCTCCGTCGGTCGCCCCGCCTCGTCGAGGGGCGCGTCGTAGTCGTACGACGTCGCGATCGGCCGGTACACGCCCTTGTCGTTCGCGCCGTTCGTGAAGCCGAAGTTCGTGCCGCCGTGGAACATGTAGATGTTCACCGAGCCTCCGGCGGCCAGCAGGTCGTCCAGGTCCGACGCCGAGGCGGCGGCCGGCGTGGTGTGGTGGTGCTCGCCCCAGCTGTCGAACCAGCCGTCCCAGAACTCCGAGCACATCAGGGGTCCGGTGGGCTGGGCCTCGCGGAGGCGGGCGAGACGAGCGGTGGAGCGCGACCCGAAGGAGCCGGTCTTGTGCAACGACGGCAGCGAACCGTCCTCGAGCATCGTGCCCATCGGCTGGTCGACACTCGTGAACGGCACCGTCAGCCCGATGTTGCGGTGCATCGCCTCGAGCTTCTGCAGGTACACGGGGTCGGAGCCGTACGCGCCGTACTCGTTCTCGACCTGCACGAGGACGATCGGTCCGCCGTGGTCGATCTGCCGCGGGACGAGCACCGGCGCCAGGTGCTGCAGGTAGTCCTGCACCGCGGCGAGGAACCCCGGCTCGTCACGGCGGACCCCGACCGTGCCGTCGGTGAACAGCCAGTACGGCAGCCCGCCGTTGGTCCACTCGGCGCAGATGTAGGGACCGGGGCGGACGATGGCGTGCATGCCTTCGGCGGCGACGAGGTCCAGGAAGCGACCGAGGTCCAGACCGTCCTCGAAACTGAACGAAGAAGGCGACGGCGCGTGCGCGTTCCAGGCGACGTACGTCTCGATGGTGTTGAGCCCCATCAGCTTCGCCTTGCGGATCCGGTCGGCCCACAGGTCGGGGTGGACGCGGAAGTAGTGGATCGCGCCGGACAGGATCCGGTGCGGCTCGCCGTCGAGCAGGAAGTCGGTGTCGCCGATGGCGAAGCGCATGAGATGACTCTTTCAGGAGACGGGGCCGTGCGGAAGGATCCGCACGGCCCCGGTCGAACGTGTGACGGACTACTTGGTCGAGACCGTGAAGCCCTGGTCCTTGCCGTACTTCGCGAGGGCCTTCTGCCAGGCGGCGAGACCGCTCTCGAGCGAGGTGCCGTTCTCGTACGACTGGCCGACGGTGTCCGCGTAGACGCTGTTCGCGTACACCTGGTACGGCAGGTAGGTGAAGTCGTTGTCGGACGACTTCGACGCGTCGACGAGCACCTTGTTGATCTGCTGGCCGCCGAAGTACTCCGGCTTCTCGTCCAGGAACGCCGAGGACTCGAGGTCAGCGGTGGTCGACGGGAACCCGCCGGACTCCATGAAGACCTTGGTGGAGGCCTTCGACGAGTTCAGCCACTTCAGGAAGCCGGCGGCGAGGGCCGGGTCCTTCGACTGCTTCATCACGACCTCGGCACTGCCGCCGTTGTTCGCGGTCTGCGCGGCCGTGCCGTCGTAGGTCGGCATCGGGGCGACGCGCCAGTCACCACTGGCGTCGGCGACGCTCGCCTCGAGGTTGCCGGGCATCCAGGCGCCCGTGATCAGCGTCGCGATCTGGCCGTTGCCGAGCTGCTTGTACCAGTCGTCGCTCCAGCCGACCGTCTTCGACAGCAGGCCCTGCTCGACGAGCTGGTTCCAGGTGCTCGTCCACTTCTTCGTACCGGCGTCCTCGAGGTTGATCGTGACCTTGTCACCCTTGGTGGTGAACGGGGTGCCGCCGGCCTGGGCGATCATGCTCGTGGTGAAGCCGGCGTCGCCGGAGTCCGCCGCGATGTAGGCGTTCGGGTCGGCGTCGTGCAGCTTCTTGGCTGCGGCGACGTACTCGTCCCAGGTCTTCGGGATCGCGATGCCGTACTTGTCGAAGACCTTCTTGTTGTAGAACAGCGCCATGGGGCCGGAGTCCTGGGGCAGACCGTAGACCTTGCCGTCCAGGTCCACCGAGCTCCACGTGCTCGACGCGAACTTGTCCTTCAGGTCACCGAAGCCGTACGAGGACAGGTCGAGCAGCGAGTCGGACAGGGCGAACTGCGGGAGCGCGTAGTACTCGACCTGGGCGACGTCGGGGGCGCCGGACCCTGCCTTCACGGTGTTCTGCAGCTTCGTGTACTGGTCGGCGCCGGTGCCGGCGTTGACGAGCTTGACCTTCACCTTGGGGTAGGCCTTCTCGAACGCGGCGACCTGGGCCTTCGCGGACGGGGTCCACGACCAGTAGGTGAGCGTGCCGCCCTTCTCGAGCGCCTTGTCGATGTCGGACGAGGAACCGCCGGACGACGATCCACCGGAGGCGCAGGCCGCCAGGGCGATGGCGGCGGTGACGCCGATGGCGAGGGCGCTGAGCCCGCGCCGGATGCGCTTGTGCATTCGGGTGCCTTTCACTTCTTCGTGTTGGGGGTGGTGCGTTGGTGCTGCTGTGTGCCGGACGGGAGACGTGTGGCGGGGATGCCCCGCGCCTCCAGTCCGGTGGTTCAGGCTTTGACGGACCCGGCCGCGAGGCCGGACTGCCAGAAGCGCTGGAGGAAGAGGAACGCGACCACGATCGGGATGATCGTGAGGAGCGATCCCGTGACGACGAGGTTGTAGATCGGCTGCGCACCGGACCCGGTGGCCTGCGCGTTCCATTGGTTCAGCCCGACGGTGAGCGGGTACCACTTCGGGTCGCTCAGCATGATGAGCGGCAGGAAGTAGTTGTTCCAGGTGGCGACGACCGCGAACAGCAGGACGGTGACGACCCCCGGCGCGAGCAGGCGCAGCGCGATCGTGAAGAAGATCCGGAACTCGCCGGCACCGTCCATGCGGGCGGCCTCGAGGAGTTCGGCGGGGATCGCGTCGACCGCGTACGTCCAGATCAGGTACATGCCGAACGGGCTGATGAGCGACGGCAGGATGATCGCCCACGGGGTGTTCGTCAGCCCGAACTGCGAGAAGAGCAGGAAGGTCGGGACGGCGAGGGCCGTGCCGGGGACGGCGATCGCGCCGAGGACGACGGCGAACACCGCGCGGCGTCCGGGGAACTGGAACTTCGCCATGCCGTAGCCGGCGACGGTGGCGAGCAGGGTCGCCCCACCGGCCCCGACGACGACGTAGAGCAGTGTGTTGCCGAGCCACTGGACGAAGATGCCGTCGTTGTAGGTCAGCGTGTCGACGATGTTCTGCCAGAGGTTGAACTTCCCGCCGAACCACAGGCCGAAGGTCGACAGCAGCGACGTCTGCGTCTTCGTGCTGTTCACGAGCAGGTAGAACAGCGGCGCGAACGAGTAGACGACGAAGACGACCATCACCGCGGTGAGGAGACCGGAACGCTTGACCTTGCGTCCGGCGGTCGGCCGGCGGTTGCGCAGGCCCCCGCGGGTCGGCCTGGAGGCACGGCTCGCCCGGTCGCGCGGGTCGCGCTGCGTCGTGGTCGCCTCGGTGACCGTGGCCGGTCCGGTCGCGGCGGGTTGCTGCAGGGTGCTCATCGGTTCTCCTGGCGGGTTCCGCGGACCTGGACGACGTAGGCGATCACGGCGGTGATGACACCCATGACGATCGCCACGGTGGCGGAGTAGTTGAACTGCTGGCCGCTGAACGACAGCGAGTAGGCGTACATGTTCGGGGTGAAGGCGCTGCCGATGACGTTCGGGGCGAGGGTCTTCAGCAGGTTCGGCTCGTTGAAGAGCTGGAAGCTGCCGATGATCGAGAAGATCGTGGCGATCACCATCGGGCCGCGCAGGGCGGGGAGCTTGATGGAGAACACCGTGCGCAGGGGCCCGGCGCCGTCGAGCTCGGCCGCTTCGTACAGGTCACCGGGGACGACGCGGAGCGCGGCGTAGAAGATCAGCATGTTGTAGCCGAGGAACTCCCACGTGACCACGTTGCCGATCGAGGTCAGGACCCAGTCCGGGCTGAACGGCTGCAGCAGGTCGATGCCGAGCGCGTGGTTCGCGGCGCCGGTCAGGCCGAACTGGTTGCCGTAGATGAAGCCCCAGATGAGCGCCGCGACGACACCGGGGACCGCGTAGGGCAGGAACACGGCGATGCGGAAGAACGACGTGCCCCAGAGCCGCGCGCTGTCGAGGGCCAGGGCGGCGACGAGTGCGAGCCCGAGCATGATCGGCACCTGCACGAGGAGGAACAGGGCGACCCGGCCGAGTCCTGACCAGAACTTGGCGTCCTGGAACAGCTGCACGTAGTTGGCGAACCAGACGAACTGGTTGCCGCCGATCAGCTGGTCGCGGAACAGGCTGAGCCAGAGCGCGTACCCGATCGGGACGATGAGCATCGCGACGAGGACGACGACGAACGGGCCGACGAAGAGCCATCCCGTGTACCTGCCGCGCGGCTTGGCGCGGCGGCGCGGTGGCACGGTCGGAGCGGTGGCTCCGGCTGCGCGCGCTTCGAGCGTGCTCATGTGACTCCCTTGTCGTGCTGCGTTCCGGTCCGTCGATGTTGACGTCAACATCGAACGGCGCGACGATAGCATGGCAACGTCAACATGCGCTAGCGTTCGGGGACGCCGGAGTACTTCGTCCGGCTCTGGACAGAAGGGGCGCCCGTGACGACCGAGCTGTCCGCCGCCGCGCGCCGCTCCCCCTCGATGGCCGCCGTGGCCGAGGCCGCCGGGGTCTCGATGCAGACCGTGTCCCGCGTCGCCCGCGGCTTCGACAACGTCTCCCCGGACACCCGCGACCGCGTCCAGCGCGCCATGGACGACCTCGGGTACCGCCCGAACCGTGCCGCCCGGGCACTGCGCTCCGGCCGGTTCCGCACCATCGGCGTGATCATGTTCACGCTCGCCTCCTACGGCAACATGCGCACGCTCGAGGCCATCGCCGACGCCGCCGGAGCCGCCGACTTCACGATCACCCTGCTGCCGATGGCCTCCCGGACCGAAGAAGGCGTCCGCTCCGCGTTCTCGCGCCTGCACGAACAGGCCGTCGACGGGGTCGTGATCATCATCGAGTCGCACATCATCGACACGGCCGAAGTGGCACTGCCCGACGGCGTCCCGATGGTCGTGATCGACTCGACCGGCACGACCCAGCACCCCGCGATCGACACCGACCAGGCCGACGGCGCCCGCCAGGCGACGCAGCACCTGCTCGACCTCGGGCACGAGACCGTCTGGCACGTGGCCGGACCGGAATCGTCCTACTCCGCCGCTCGTCGCCTCGCCGCCTGGCAGGCCACGCTCGAGGCCGCCGGGCGACCGGTCCCGCCGGTGTTCCACGGCGGGTGGAGCGCCGAGTCCGGGTACCGTGCCGGCCTGACCATCGCGGGCCGACCGGACATCACCGCCGTGTTCGCCGCGAACGACCAGACCGCGCTCGGGGTGCTCCGCGCCGCGCACGAGCTCGGTCGCGCCGTGCCGGAGACCCTGAGCGTGGTGGGCTTCGACGACTCCCCCGAGTCCGACTCGTTCTGGCCGCCGCTCACCACCGTGCACCAGTCCTTCGACGAGGTCGGGCGCCGAGCGGTCACGAACCTCCTGGCCCAGATCGACGGGCAGTCCGTCCGGGCCGAGGCAGACCTGGTACCCGTCCGGCTCGTCGAGCGATCCAGCACGGCCGCCCCACCCGCCCACTCGGTGCGCTGACGCGATCAGCCTCCGGGGCGTACCGTGCACCCGGAGCCGGATTGCTGTCCCGGCCCCGGGTGTGCGCCACTTCCGCGTGTCCGGAGGACGAGCCGTCGGCTGCGGTCCTCATCTCCCCATCTCGGCGTTCGGATCATGAAGAACATCGTCTACGGACTGACCGCTGTCCTCACCTCGGACGAGGCCGCCGATGCGGTGCTGGACTACGCGGCGGCCCTGGCGCACGCGGGGCTCGCCGACACCGTGGCCGTCCCGACCGTCGACGCGTTCGGGAGCACCACGACCACGTCGTTCCTGCTCGCCCCCGCGCTCGGCCTGCTGGTCGAGGACGCCGCCGACGACCCGCTCGGCCCCGACACCGCCGCGTTCGTCGAGGAGATCTCGTGGCGCGCCCGCGCGGTGCGCTGCACCCCGCCGCCGGCGGGCTGATCCCGCCGGGCGGACCCGTCTGCCCGTCGCGTCAGCGAACTGGTCTCGGAGCCCACCGGACTGGAGGCACGCTGCCGGCCCGCACCGCGCCTCCAGTCCGGCGTCGTCCCGGTTCGTGACCCGACCCGCTCAGCCGGAGCCCTTCGAGCAGGTCGCCTCGCTCGCGGCCTGACCGGTGATCGAGGACGGCAGGGCGCTGGGGGCCTCCGACGGGACGCTGGTGGTCGGCGCTCCGGGCGTCGCAGGCGACCCGGTGGTGGGAGTGGTCGGCGTGGTCGGATCCGTACTCTGGCTACCCTCGTCCGCCACGGCCCCACGCCCGAGGGCCGATTCGCTGAGCGTGGTCTTCTCGTCGTTCTGCACCGCGACGTTGAGCGCGTGCGCCGCCTCCGGTTCGATCACCAGGCGGTTCACGTCGGCCGGGTCCTCCACCGTCGGGTACTGCACGAACAGGACCCGGGACAGGTCCATGCCCTTCATCGTCAGCGCGAGGGACACCATCGTGTCCGCGCTCGTGAGGTTGTCGCTCACGATCATGTTCGACAGGGCGGCGTGGGCCAGCTGGTAGAGCTGCACCGGGTTCGAGAGGGTCCCACCGGGCGCGAGCACCTTGCGGGCGAGGGCGGACAGGAACACCTGCTGGTTGCTGATCCGTCCCAGGTCGCTGCCGTCCGCGACGCCGTGGCGGCTCCGGAGGAACGCGGATGCAGTGCGCCCCTCGAGGGTCCGGATGCCCGGCTCCAGGTGCAGCCCGACGTAGCGGTCGTTGATCGGCTTCGCGATGCAGACGTCGACTCCGCCGACCGCACTCGACATTGCCGCGACCCCGTCGAACTTGAAGATGCCGGCGAACCGCGCCTGCACGCCCGTCAGGTTCGCGACCGCCGCGACGACGCAGTTCAGTCCGCCGGCCGAACCGCCGCGCTCGAGTGCCGTGTTGAACATGCCGGTCGTGGCCGGGTGCCGTTCACCGGTGTCGCTGTCGACGCAGGCAGGCAGCGGGACGACGGTGTCCCGGGGGATGCTGATCGCGGTCATCTGCTGGTGGTCGGCGGAGATGTGGACGAGCATCGTGACGTCGTTGTTCAGTCCTTCCGGAACGCCCTCGGCTGCCTCGACCTGGCCCTGGCGGGTGTCGCTGCCGACCAGGACGAAATCCACCGCACCCTCGAGCGCGGCCGCGCCGGTCACGGCCGGTCGACCCGTCGGCCCGATGTGCACGGTCTCGACAGCGCTGCTCAGGGTGCCAGCGGCGATCGCGGCGACGCTGGTCGCGCTGGCCAGCACGACGACCGCGGCGATGCCCGCGATCTTCAGGACGCCCGACAGCGGGCTCGCCCGACGGACTGCCCCGTGCTGCACGGCGCCGTAGCGCTCTCCGTGGTCGGTCGAGAGCGCGTCGTCCTTCTCGGGATGGTGGGCGATCGTGTCGTCGTAGGAGACGTCGTGGTCGTGCGCGTCCTCGTGCTCGTCGTTCGTCACCGGTCGTCGTCCCCCGTCGCCGTCGCCGTCGCACCGTCGTCCGGTCGACGAGTGCTGTGGTTCGCACAGTACTGGAACGGTGCCGGGAGTCGGTCGTCCGACGCGACTGGCCCGGCGCCTGCACGCCGGGCCCGTCTACTCGTCAGCTGTGGCGGCGCCGTGCCCCGCCCCAGAGGCCGAACGTGCCCAGCAGGAGCAGTGCGAGCGTCCCGGCGGTCAGACCGGTGAGATCAGCACCGGTGAACGCGAGCTCCCCGGCACCGTCAGGAGTGGTTCCCCCGCTTCCCTCCGAGCCGCCGGAGCCGATTGTGGCCACATCTGCTGCGACCGCGGAGGAGACGTTCCCCGCAGGGTCGGTCACGGTGACGAGCAAGCGGTCGGCGTCGACCCACACGGGCGTGGTGCAGGTCCACTGTCCTGAAGCGATGACCCGCACGGTGCAGACCTCGGTACCGTCCGGCAACATGATCCGCACCGTCGAGCCGGGCTCGGCCGTCCCGGAACACGTCACCGTGCCGTTCGCGTTCTGCTCACACACGACGTTGCTCGCCGCGGGTGGCGGGCTCGTGTCGACCACGAGACTGATCGGCGTGCCGACGAGCTCGGTGCCGTCTGCGCCGACCACGACCGGAGTGATCGTGTTCGGCCCCTCCGGCAACGGGGCGGTCGGCGTGCACGTCCAGGCGCCGTCCGGGGCGACCGTCGTCTCGCAGACGGTGTTCCCCGCGGCGTCGCGCAGCTGCACGGTGTCGCCGGCAGCGCCGGTGCCGGTGAACGTCGGGGTGGTGTCGTTCGTCGGCGATCCGCCGGTCGGGCGCGTGATCGCCGCGGGCGAGGCGGTGATCACGGCCGGCGACTCGTTACCGGCCGGGTCGACCTCGACGACGGTCAACGGGAACGCCGTCACCGGAGCCGCGGTGGTGCACGACCAGTCGAGTCCCGCGGGCACGGTGACACGACACACCTCGTTGCCGTCGCCGTCCCGGACCACGATCTCGTCACCCACCGCAGCGCCGGTCCCTGTGCAGCTGACCGATCCGTTCCCGTTCACCACGCAGACGACGTCCGTCGGCACCGCCGGAGGTGTGGTGTCGACCGTGATCGTGACCGGAGTTCCTGCGGTCTCGTTGCCCGCGACGTCGACCGCGACCGGCGTCACCGTGGTGCCACCCTGGCCGAACGGAGCCGTCGGCGTGCACGTCCAGGCGCCGCCCGCCGGAACGACCACCGAGCAGAGGACGGTGCCGTCATCGGCACGGAGCTCGATCCTGTCGCCCTCGTCACCGGTGCCGGTGAACGTCGGCGTCGCGTCGTTGGTCAGACTTCCATCAGCCGGCAAGGTGATCGTCGGTTCGGCGGGAGCGGTCGTGTCGACGGTGAACGAGACGGACTGCCCCTGCACCTCGGCGTCCGATGTCGTCGCGGTCGGGATCAGGGTGTTCGCACCCTCGAGGAGGTCACTCGTCGGCGTGCACGACCAGACCCCGCCGACCACTGCGCTGGTGCAGACCGTGTCGCCAGCGTCATTCCGCACGGTGATGGAGTCTCCATCGACGCCCGTGCCCGACAACGCAGGGCGCAGCGTCGCCACCAGCGCGTCGGCGGCCGGCACCGTGATCGCCGGCGCCGCCCGTACCGTCGTCGATGCGGTGGCCGCGTTGTTGGACGAGTCGGTGTCGACACGATCGCTCGGTGCAGCGATCTCGGCGCGGTTCGTGATCGTCCCGGTTGCACTCGCCGCGAGTGTGCCGTTGACCGTGTAGACCGCTCGCGAGTTCCCGGGCAGATCGGCAGAGGTCGCGATGACGTTGCCGGACCCGGTCGCCGCCGCACAGACCGCACCGCCCGAGGCAGCGCAGGTCCAGGTGACCCCCTCGACCGACGCGGGAACGTCGTCGGTGATCGCTGCTCCTTGCACACCGACGCTGCTCAGGTTCTCCGCAGTGACCACGTACTGCACCGCGCCGTCGACGGCCTGTGCGGCTGTCGCGGTTTTCGTCACCGCCAGGTCGGTCGGCACCTCGACAGCGAGGTTGCTGACCTCGTGGGCGTTGAGCGCGGATCCGGTGCTCCCACCGAAACCGAGCCGCAACTGCGCTGGGAGCGCCGCTTGGCCCGCGGCGTTCGAGAGATCGAGGTCCGAGATCACCGGCTCCAACGGCCCACCGGGGGTCGCGCTCATGGCGACGCTCAACAGCAGGTCCCCCGTACCCGACTCCGGGATGATCGACATCTGTACCGACCGCGCACCCGCGCGTGACCCGGTCGGCACGCCGCCGGGCGCTGGGGCCGTCGCACGGAAGGCGTAGCCCGCGCCGGCATTGCCTGATCCACGCACCGTCACCGCGTTCGGCCGTTGCCCGGGCCCACCGTTCCCGGCGGCGAACCCACCGAACTCGTCGAATCCGATGCCGACGTAGCCACCCGGAATGCCCGGGTTGCCCGCGTACCCCAGGTTTCCGCCCGCTCCGCCGACACCGATCGGCGACGACCCGTCCGCGAGGTACATCGAAAACCCGTCCCCGCCGTTGCCGGAGCCTCCGTAGGTCGCGTAGTCGAACGACACCGTGATGCCCAAGGCCGACGGGAACGTGTCGGTCAGCGCGATCGCTCCGGCGGTCCGCGCGGCCGCCGGCGTGATCGTCGCCCAGCCGCCAGCGACCGCCGCGGTCCCGTTGAGCTGCAACCCGGATGCTGATTGGAAGACGTTCCGGTACGGGAACGACAACTCGGCGGCCGATGCAGGCGCAGCAGCCAACAGACCTCCGACGACCAGACCGCCGACCGTGGTCAACGCCGCGATCGATCGCGCTCGACGTCGCGTCAGGTCACGCCGATCATGTCCAGTACGGATTCGCATCCAGGCCTCTCGTCTCCGTGATGCACCACACCGGGACACCCGTTCAGGTGACAGACAAGCAGAGCCCTGAGCACACGTCAAGAATGTGTGGAGTGCCCGCGCTCCTGCGTCATCTGCACGGTGATCGGGAATGGCCGACCATCTGCGCTCGATGTGGCGGGGTGTGCGGCGGTCCTCAGGGGCGCCGGAGCGGAACGGAGGACGCAGAGAGCGCCGGCACCGCGAAACGGCCCGACGCCCTCTGTGCTCACTCGACGTCCGCCGGAGCGCACGCCGAGGCGTCTCAGCCGATCGACACGGCGGTCCAGGAGACCGGCGGGAGCTCGATCGTGATGGTGTCGCCCTCGCGACGGACGGACTCGTTGGTGCGGAGTCCGACCCGCTCGGTGTCCGACAGGTCGTTGACGGCGTGGAGGTCGTCGTCCCAGACACCCTCGGCCCGCACGTCGCCGGCGACCGACAGGCCGGCCAGGTCGATCGTGACGGTGGTGGACTCGGACGGGTGGCGGTTCACCAGGAACACCGCGGCGCCGTCCTCCGACACGGTGGCGGCCGAGTCCACGACCGGGACCTCGCCGTACTTGCCGCCGTCGACCGTGTCACCGGAGGCCTTGACCTGCAGCGAGGTGCCGTTGGCGAGCTTCGACGTCAGCGAGAACGGGAAGAACGTCGTCTGGCGCCAAGCCGGTCCGCCGGGCTCGGTCATGATCGGGCCGATCACGTTGACGAGCTGCGCGATCGATGCCGAGGCGACCCGGTCCGCGTGGCGGAGCAGCGAGATGAGGAGACCACCGACGACCACGGCGTCCGCGACGGTGTAGACGTCCTCGAGCAGGCGCGGGGCGACGGGCCAGTCCTGCGGCCCGAACGTCTTCTGCTGCTCGTTCCACTTGGAGATCGACCAGACGTTCCACTCGTCGAACGAGATGTCGATCCGCTTGTCGGACTTCTTCTGCGCCTGCACGTGGTCGGCGGCGGTGGTCACCGTCTTGATGAAGTGGTCCATGTTGACGCCGGAGGCGAGGAACGAGGCCAGGTCGTCCCCCTCTTCGTAGTAAGCGTGCGCGGAGATGTAGTCGACGTCGTCGTAGGTGTGCTCGAGGACGGTGCGCTCCCACTCGCCGAACGTCGGCATCGAGGCGCCGGACGAGCCGCACGCGACGAGTTCGAGGTCGGGCTGGATCTGCCGCATGGCCTTTGCGGTCATCGCCGCGAGCTTGCCGTAGTCCTCGGCGTTCTTGTGCCCCAGCTGCCAGGGGCCGTCCATCTCGTTGCCGAGGCACCACATCGTGATGCCGAAGGGCTCCTGGCGGCCGTTGGACCTGCGGTACTCCGCGAGGGCGGTGCCGGCGTCGATGTTCGCGTACTCGAGGAGCTCGATGGCCTCGGCCGTGCCGCGGGTACCGAGGTTCACGGCGAGCATGAGCTCCGATCCGACCAGGTCGAGCCAGTGCTGGAACTCGTGCAGGCCGACCTCGTTCGTCTCGGTGGAGTGCCAGGCGAGGTCGAGTCGGCGCGGGCGCTGCTCGACGGGCCCGACACCGTCCTCCCACTTGTACCCGGAGACGAAGTTGCCGCCGGGGTAGCGGATCGCGGACACGCCCAGCTCCTTGACGAGGTCGACCACGTCACGACGGAAGCCGTGCTCGTCGGCGGTCTCGTGGGCGGGCTCGTGGATGCCGTCGTAGACGTGGCGTCCGAGGTGTTCGACGAACCCGCCGAACAGGCGACGTCGCACCGGCCCCACGGTGAACGCGGCGTCGAGGACGAGGTGTGTGCGGGGCATGGATCTCCTTCGATCGTACGAGCGGGTCGTGCGGGGAGCGGTCCGGTCGTGCGGGATGCCCGGCGGGTACCGAGTCGGTCCGTCACGAAAGTGAGCGCTCACCCAGACGAAACGCTACCGGGTTCGTCGCTGCCGCGAAAGGGGTGGCGGATGATCGGAGCGAGCGCTAATGTGAGCGCTCACGGAGCACCGACCCGCTGCCCCGTGCGGAGCAGCGATGCTCCGGCCCGGAGCACCGACCCTGCTCCGGTCTCGGCCCGTCCCGATGGAGTGATGCCATGCCGATCCGACCCGCAACACCCGCGTCGCGCCTCTCGCGCCGCGGCTTCCTCGCCGCCGGCGCAGCAGCAGCGACGGTCCTGCCGCTCGCAGCGTGCTCGAGCCCGATCGCAGCCGGACTCGCCGGGAGCGCGCTCAACCCCGAGACGCTCGTCTTCTGGAACCTCTTCGGCGGCGGTGACGGCGTCCGCATGCAGGCCATGGAGGCCGGTTACGCCAAGCAGCACGGCGGTTCGTCGTCGCTGCAGGCCACCACGTTCGCATGGGGCAACCCTTACTACTCGAAGCTGACACTGGCCACCGTCGGGAACAAGCCGCCGGACGTCGCGGTCGCGCACCTCACCCGGGCGAAGCCGCTCTGGGACGGTGACCTGCTCGACCCGATCACCTCCGACGACCTCGCGGGCGTCGGTCTCAGCGCCAGCGACTTCAACCAGAAGGCGTGGACGGCGCAGAAGACCGACGGCAAGAACATCGCGATCCCGCTCGACACGCACCCGTTCGTCCTCTTCTACAACGTTGACATCTGCCAGAAGGCGGGCCTCCTCGACGCCGACGGCAACCTCAAGGACCTGTCCGGCATGGACGCGTTCGAGAGCGCACTGGCGGCGGTGTCGAAGGTCACCGGCGGCAACGCACTCAACGTCGCGAACGTCGTGCCCGAGACGGCGACCCCGTGGCGCTTCTTCTGGACGCTCTACAACCAGATCAACGGCGCGACCCCGTTCATCAGCGACGGCGGCAGCAAGCTCACCGTCAACGAGGACGCCTACAACGAGGTCACCAGCCGCACCCAGAAGTGGGTGAAGCAGGGCTGGCTCAACAAGGCGCTCGACTACGCCACGGCCGAGTCACTCATGTTCACCGGCAAGGTCGGGTTCTTCATGCAGGGCGAGTGGGAGATCAGCACCGCGCAGTCCGTCAAGGGCCTGAAGTTCGGTATGGCGCCGATCCCCCAGCTGTACGACAAGCCCGCCACGCAGGCCGACTCGCACACGTTCGTGCTGCCGAAGAAGGACCGGACGCCCGAGCAGCGCAAGCAGCACATGCTCTTCATCAAGCAGATGCTCGAGCAGAGCATGACGTGGGCGGAGGGCGGCCACGTGCCGGCCTACATGCCCACGTTCGACAGCACCGCGTACAAGAAGCTCACGCCGCAGTCGAACTACGCGGCGGCCGCCGAGACCGCCGTGTTCGACGACGCCGCCTGGTACGGCGGATCCGGCTCGACCTTCGAGGGCATCGTCGGTGCCCAGCTCGCCCTCATCCAGCAGGGCAGCTCGTCCCCCGCGTCCGCGCTGAGCGCGATCAAGGGTCAGCTCGCCACCTACCTCCGCACCCCGAGCCCGCTGTGAACGGGCAGACGCACGCCCAGAACGGGCAGACGCACGCCCAGAACGGGCACACGCACGCCGTGAACACCGCGCGAAAGGCACGATGACGTGACCACAGCACCTGTCCTCGACCGCCCGACGGACGCGGCCACCGCTCCGCGGCGGGTCCGCACCTACCGCACCAGCCTGACCCGCGGCCAGGGCCGCAGCGGCTGGCTGTTCCTCGCCCCCTTCGGCCTGTTCTACCTCGCCTTCCTGCTCGGCCCGACGATCTGGATGATCGTCACGAGCTTCTTCAACACCTCGACCGTGCGCACCGGACTCGGCAGCTTCGCCGGGTTCGCGAACTACGCGGAGATGCTCGGCCGCTCGGACTTCTGGTCATCGCTCTGGCACACGCTGCAGTTCACGCTGTACACGACGCCGCCGCTCGTCATCCTGGCGTTCGTCTTCGCCGTGCTGACGAACCGGATGAACCGCGGCCAGTGGTTCTTCCGCCTGGCGTTCTTCCTGCCCTTCATCCTGCCGTCGGCGACGATCTCCCTCATCTGGGTGTTCATCTTCACGCCGGCGACCGGTCTCTGGGCGAGCCTGCAGACGGCGCTCGGCATGACGCCGGGGTCCGGGATGCTGTCGAGCCCGAACACCGCGATGATCGGTGTCGCGATCGCCACGGTGTGGTGGACGCTCGGGTTCAACTTCGTGCTCTACCTCGCCGGCCTCCAGGAGATCCCGCGCGAACTGTACGAAGCCGCGGCCGTCGACGGTGCCTCGAACTGGCAGCAGATCAAGTCGATCACGCTGCCGTTGCTCGGCCGCACGACGACGCTCGTCATCCTGCTGCAGATCATCGCGAGCCTGAAGATCTTCGACCAGGTGTACCTGATGACGAACGGCGGGCCGGGCATCTCCACCCAGGTCTCGCTGCAGCTCATCACCGGTGTCGGCTTCACGGACAACCGGCTCGGTGCCGCGTCGGCCGCCTCGGTGCTCCTCTTCATCGTGATCGTCGTGATCGCGATCATCCGGCAGCTCGTCGAGCGCGCCGCCGCCAAGCGCGAGATCGGAGCCTGACATGACCGCCACCGAGAGCATCACCACCGGCCGCCGGAAGCTCCGCACCGGCGTCTCGGCCGCCGCACCCGCGAACGCCGCGAAGATCGGCGTCAGCGGCAAGGGCTTCACGATCGCGTCCGGCATCGTCCTGACCGTGTTCGCGATCATCTGGCTCATCCCCAGCCTGTTCGCCCTGAAGACGTCGCTGTCCGACAACGGCGTCGCCGCCCTCGGCGCGAACGCGATCCTGTCGAACTGGAACCCGACGCTGCACAGCTACGCGTCGCTGTTCCAGTCCGGCGACATCTGGAATTGGTACCTCGCCAGCGGCATCACGAGCGTCGTGACCGCGGTGCTGACGGTGTTCTTCGCGTCGATGGCGGCGTTCGCGCTGTCGCGGCTCGTGTTCCGCGGCCGGAACATCGCGTTCCTGCTCATCATCCTCGGGATCATGATCCCGACGCAGGTGCTGATCATCCCGATCTTCCAGGAGCTCAACGCCGTCGGGCTGCTCAACACCTACTGGTCGGTGATCTTCCCGCAGGTGCCCGCCGTGATCGCGGTGTTCATCTTCAAGCAGTTCTTCGACGGGATCCCGAAGGAACTCGAGGAGGCCGCCCGCATCGACGGTGCCAGCATCTGGAAGGTCTACTGGTCGGTCATCCTGCCGCTGTCCCGTCCGGTCATCGCAGCCGTCACGATCCTGACGTTCGTCGGGGTGTGGAACAACCTGCTGCTGCCGCTGTTCGTGCTGTCCAACCCGGACCTCATGACGATCCCGGTCGGGCTCGCAACGGTCCAGGGCAGCTTCGGTCAGCGCTACGCGGACATCCAGGCCGGGGCGATCCTGGCGGCGTTGCCGCTGATCATCCTCTACCTGATCTTCCAGCGGCAGATCGTCGAGGGTGTGACGGGGTCCGGTCTCAAGGGCTGACGCGACCCCACACAGGACTGGAGGCGCGGTGCCAGCTGGCACCGCGCCACCAGTCCGTCCGCAGGTCGCGTCGCGAACGCGAGCCGGCGCCGGTCAGGCGGAGACGGACTCGCGTGCCTCGTGCTTCCAGAACCCGGAGAACGTGATGCGGGACTTCGGCAGGCCGGCACGGTGCAGATGCCTGCGACCCTCGGTCGCGAGCGTCGACTCCCCCACGACGAACGCGTAGCCGCGATCGTCGGCCGGCACGTACCGCTGCAGTTCGGCGAGCGCCGCCCGACCGGGCACGGTGTGGTCGGTCTCCGCGCGGACGATCCACGTCACGCTGACCCCGGCCGGGGCGTCGAGTTCGCGGACATCCCCGATGGTGGGGACCTCCTGGATGATGCGGCCGACGGTGTCCCGCGGCAGCGAGGCCGCGATGCCGACGACGCCGGGCAGGCCCGTTTCCTCGGCGGCGATGACGACCTCGCTCGTGCCGTCGGGGACGTCGAAGATGCAGCCCTGGTCGAGCATCGCCAGCTCGTCGCCAGGACGAGCGGCGCAGGCCCAGATCGCGGCGCGGCCCTCGGGTTCGCCGTCGGTACCGGTGTGCACGACGAAGTCGATGTCCATCTCGCCCGACTCGGCGCGGAACTCGGCGACGGTGTAGTTCGCACAGTGCGGGCGGACGTCCTCGGGGATCGCGAGGAACGTCGGCCACCACTTCTTGCCGTCGAGGTCCGGCATCCGGAACGCGTCCTGGTCCGGGCGCCGGACGAACAGCCGGAACCAGTGGTCGAAGCCGAGGTAGCCGAACTCGGCGAGGTCGTCCCCGGTCACCGTGACGCGCTGCATCGACGGCGTCGTGCGCTCGCTCCGGAGGACACGAGCGCGGAAGAGCCGGGGGTTCTCGGGCAGGAGCCGCGGGGTCTTCGCCATGAGGCAAGGCTAACCTAAGATGATCTCCGTGCCAGCCCCCACCCCCGCCCTGGCTTCCGCTCCGGACGCCCGCGCCGTCGACGTGACGGATGCCCTCGGCGTCCACCGAGCCGCCGTCCGTCGCCGTGTCCTCGTGATCGTCGGCCTCCTCGTGGTGCTCGCCGCGGTCGCCGTCGCGAGCATGCTCCTCGGCAGCAACCGGATCGGTGTCGACCGGGTGCTCGACGGTCTCACCCGCTCTGGCAGCAGCACCGACGAGGCGATCGTGTGGGGATCCCGGATCCCCCGCACGTTCATCGGTGCCGCCGTCGGCGCGGCCCTCGGCATCGCCGGACTCCTCATGCAGGGCCACACCCGGAACCCGCTCGCCGACCCCGGGCTGTTCGGTGTCTCGTCGGGTGCGGGGCTCGCGGTCGTCATCGGTGTGTACGTCTTCGGCGTGACGAGCACCGGCGCGACCGTGTGGTTCGCCCTCGCCGGAGCCGTCGTCGCGAGCGTCGTCGTGTTCTCCGTGACGATCGCAGGCAGCGGGACGGCGAGCCCGGTCCCGCTGGCCCTCGCCGGTGCCGCGGTCTCGGCACTCCTCGGCGCGCTGACGTCCTTCATCGTGCTCACCGACCAGGACTCGCTCGACGCGTACCGACTCTGGGTGGTCGGGTCGCTCGCCGCCCGACAGCTCGACGTGCTCGGGGCCGTGTGGCCGTTCCTCGTCGCCGGGCTCGTGCTCGCCGTGCTGAACGTGCGGGCCCTCGACGCGCTCGGGCTCGGTACCGACCTCGCGAAGGGCCTCGGCGAGAACATCGTCGTCGCGCGGCTCGTCGGGCTCGGCGGGATCACGCTCCTCGCCGCCGGGGCGACCGCGGCCGCGGGTCCGATCGGCTTCGTCGGACTGACCGTCCCGCACGTCGCCCGGGCCCTCGTCGGCACGGGACACCGCTGGACGCTGCCCGTGTCCGCGCTCGTCGGGGCGTCGCTCGTGCTGCTCGCCGACGTGGTGGGCCGGCTCGTCGGCGGCTTCGCCGAGGTCGAGGTCGGCATCGTCCTGGCCGTCATCGGCGGTCCGGTGTTCGTCGCGGTCGCCCGCCGTCGATCGCTGGTGTCGCTGTGAGCGCGGGAGCCACGAGCGCGGCCCCAACCGAGACGGTCCCCGGCCGCCGCGGCGTCGTCGTCGGCCCCGTCGGCCTCGCCTGGCGCCCCCGGGTCTTCTGGTACACGGTCGCGGCACTCGGCACGGCCGTGCTGCTCGTCGTCCTCGGCGTCGCGATCGGCTCGACGTGGATCACCCCCGTGACGGTCGTGCGGTCGCTGCTCGGGCTCGAGACCGGCCCCGACGCCTTCATCGTCGAGAACCTCCGCCTGCCCCGGGTGCTCACCGGCGCGCTCGTCGGCCTCACCCTCGGGGTGGCCGGAGCACTGACGCAGACCTTCACGCGCAACCCGCTCGGCACCCCGGACATCATCGGCGTGACCTCGGGAGCGAGCGTCGGCGCCGTGGCCGCGATCGTGCTCGGCGGCGGCACGTACTCGGTGTCCGCGATCGTCCTCGGCGGCGGGATCCCGATCGCGGCGACCATCGGCGCGTTGGTCGCCGCCGTCGCCGTGTACGGCCTCGGCTGGCGGGGCGGCGTGCAGAGCTACCGGCTCGTGCTCGTCGGGATCGGCGTGAGCGCGACGCTCGACGCCGTCACCAGCTACCTGCTCGTCCGGGCGAAGATCACCGCAGCCGCGGCCGCGTCGCAATGGCTCGTCGGCAGCCTCAGCAGCACGTCGTGGACCACGGTGTGGCCGTTGCTCGTCGTCGCCGCGGTGGCGGTCCCGCTCGCCCTGGCGACCAGCGCGGCGCTCGGCATCGGGCAGCTCGGCGACGAGGTCGCGACCGGCGTGGGCCTGGCCGTCCAGCGCCACCGGCTCGTCGTGATCGCGCTCGCGGTCGTCCTCACCGCCGCAGCCGTCGCTGCCGCCGGCCCGGTCGGGTTCGTGGCGTTCGTCGTCCCGCAGATCGGGCTCCGGCTCGCCGGGACGAACCGTCCACCGCTCCTGCTCGCGGGAGCGCTCGGCGCCGTGCTCGTCCTCGCCGCGGACCTCCTGGCCCGTGCGGCGTTCCCGTGGCAGGTGCCCGTCGGCATCGTCACGACCGTCGTCGGCGCCCCGTACCTGATCTGGCTGCTCGTCCGTCACCGCAAGGAGATGTCCCGATGAACAACGTCCCCGTCCTCGAGGCCCGCGGCCTGTCCGTCGGCTACGACCGCCACCCGGTGCTCGCCGACCTGGACCTCCGGATCGAACGCGGCACCGTGACGACGTTCCTCGGTGCGAACGGCTGCGGCAAGTCCACCCTGCTCAAGGCGTTCGGCCGGGTGCTCAAGCCGCAGGCCGGCGCAGTCCACCTCGACGGCGTCCCGATCCGCAGCGAGCCGAACCGCGCGGTGGCCCGGAAGCTCGCGATCCTGCCACAATCCCCCGTCGCCCCGGCCGGTACGAGCGTGCTCGACCTGGTGATGCGCGGCCGGAACCCGCACCAGTCCTGGGCGAAGCCGTGGACGGCGGGCGACGCCGACGTCGCCGAGCAGGCCATCGCCGCGACCGGGCTCACCGAGGTCGCACACCGTGACGTCGCGAGCCTGTCCGGCGGCCAGCGGCAGCGCGCCTGGATCGCCCTGGTCGTCGCGCAGCAGGCGGAGACGCTGTTGCTCGACGAACCGACGACCTACCTCGACCTCGCGCACCAGCTCGAGGTCCTCCGGCTCGTCCGACGTCTCAACCGCGAGCAGGGGTCGACCGTCGTGATGGTCCTGCACGACCTGTCCCTCGCCGCGCGCTACTCGGACCGGCTCGTGGTGCTGCACGAGGGCGGGGTCGCTGCGGACGGCACCCCGTCGGACGTCCTGACCCCCGAGCTCCTGGAGCGCGCGTTCGGGCTGCACGCCCGGGTCGTCGCGGACCCGGTGACCGGCGCGCCGATGATCGTCCCCGAAGCGGACGAGCACGACGTGATCCACGACCGAGAACTGGCGAGCGCGGCGAACTTAGGTTAGCCTCTCCTAACGTGAAGATCCCCCGCCGCGGCTCCCTCGGTGCCGCCCTCGTGACCTCCGTGGCCGTCTCGGCCCTCCTCCTCGCCGGCTGCTCCAGCACGAGCAGCTCGAACGACTCCGCCGGCAGCGGCAGCACCAGCGCTGCCGACGGCGCTTGGTCGTACAAGGACGCCACCGGCGCGACGATCAAGGTCGACCACACCCCGAAGCGCGTCGTCGTGCTCAACGACATCGCACTGTCGTTCATCGAGTACGGCCTGCAGCCCGTCGGCACCTTCGGCCAGCTCACGATGGCGAAGGACGCCCGCTTCACGGGCCTCGACACGGACGGCGTCACGCAGCTCGGCGAGGCCTACGGCGACATCGACCTCGAGCAGCTCGCAGCACTCAAGCCCGACCTCGTCGTGACCTCGGTCTACCCGACCGACGAGAAGGGCACGCTCGACACGACGCAGCCCGGGTACGGCTTCAAGGACATGGAGCAGCAGAAGCAGATCCAGGCCATCGCTCCCGTCGTACAGGTGAAGTGGGGCGGCAAGGGCGAGGACGTCATCGAGAAGATCGCCGACCTGGCGGAGTCCCTCGGCGCGAAGGAGTCCACGGTCGACAAGGCCGAGAAGCGCTTCGACACCGCGGCCGACGAACTCGAGAAGGTCGCCAAGGACACGGACCTCTCGGTGGTGTCGATGTACGCCGACGGCGACGGTGCGTACGTCACGCGACCGACCGACGAGCCGTCGCTGCAGATGTACTCGTCGTTCGGCGTCGACTTCGTCAACCCGAAGCCGAAGGGCTTCTACTGGGGCATCTACTCGTGGGAGAACGCCGGCCAGATCACCGGCGACGTGATCCTGCTGTCACAGCAGGGCTACCAGGTCGCGGACCTCGAGAAGCAGCCGACCTTCGCGGACAACGCCGCCCTGCAGGCGGGTCAGGTCCACAGCTGGACCTTCCCGGCGCTCGACTACGCGTCGCAGGCCGACTACATGCAGAAGATGGCGGGCTGGCTCGAGGACAGCAAGAAGCTGTCGTAGACGCAACCGACCGACGGACTGGAGGCGCGGTGCCAGCTGGCACCGTGCCTCCAGTCCGTTCCACTGGTCACCTGCAGAGCGTCAGTCGCCTCGCCGGATCCGGGCGAGCACCGCGCGCGCCTGCTTCAGGTGCGCGGCGGGGACCCCCGCTGTCGCCGCCTCGAGCGCGCCGTCGAGCGCCGCGCGCGCCACGGCCAGCGTGCGCGCGCCGTCAGGCGTCACCTCGAGCCGCGAGGACCGGCGGTCGTCCGGGTGCGGGACACGGCGGACGCACCCCTCGCGCTCGAGACGGTCGACGACCTTGCTCGCCGCCCCCACCGTGATGACGACGGTCTCCGCGACGTCCTGCACCCGTGCCGTGCCCCCTCGTTCGTCGATCACCCGGAGCGCGGTGACGCTCCCGAGTGCCAGCCCGCTCGCCGCGGTGACAGCTGCGTCGGCTGCGTTCCACACCGCGATCTGCGTCCGGACGAGCGCATCGAAGAACTCGAGACGGTCCTGAGCGCTCACGACCGACCACCCTCGACGCGCACGACGAGCTTGCCGCGCACGGCTCCCGATTCCATGTCACCGTGTGCCCGCACCACGTCCTGCTCCGTGAAGTCGTAGACCCGGCCGATCGGGAACGTCATCGTGCCGTCCGCGACGGCGTCGACCACGCGCTGGAGGACCTCGGCCGGCAGGTCTGCCGCGGCGCCGGAGTACGCCGTGAGCCGGACGCCGTTCGGGATGACGTCGTTCGGGTAGAAGTCCGGCACGATCCACTCGTCCGAGAGCATCCCCGTGAAGCACACGGTCCCGTGCACGGCGACCGCGCGGAGGGTGTCGCGGAGGACTCCGGCACCGACGAGCTCGACAGCACCGTCCACCCCGCCCGGCCGGATCGCGCGGACCTGCGCGGCGACCGCTCCGTCGTCGACGAGCACGTGGTCGACACCTGCTGCGCGGAGCACGTCGGCGTGCGCGGCCGATCGCGTGGTCGAGAACACCGTGGCCCCGCGCTCCTTCGCGAGCACCGCGATCGCCAACCCGACCGACGAGGTCCCGCCACGGACGAGGACCGACCCGCCGTCGCGGAGGTCGATCCCGGTGGTGAGCGAGCCGTACGCCGTCTGCACCATCTCCGGCAGCGCACCGAGCACCGCCGGGTCGAGCGCGCTCCGGACCGGGACCACACTCGCCGCCGGGACGCAGGTGTACTCGGCGTACCCGCCGTCGATGGTCCGCCCCATCCCGCCCATCAGCGCGGCGACCTGTTGTCCGGGCGCGAACTCCCCGCCAGGCGCGCGGACGACACGGCCCGTCGCCTCGATGCCCGGGATGCGGGGGAACGATCCGAAGGACCCGAGCCCCTGCCGGAAGTGCTGCTCGGAGCGGTTCAGACCGAACGCCTCCACCCGGACGAGGACCCACCCCACCGCGGGTTCGGGAACGGGGACGGTCCGCATCCGGAGGACATCCGGCGCCCCTGGTCCATCGAGGACGACCGCGCGCATCACATCAGCCATGCGACGAGATTAGCATTCCATGGAAGATACTTCCAGTGACGGTAACTTCGGTCAGCCGGCCGGCAGCGCCGCGTTCACCCCCGTCTGCGCCTGCCGCCACACTGCGGCACGCGTGCCGGCGTACGTGCCCTCGCCGCTCGAGTAGTGCCGCAGGTTCGTCTTGCCGCCGTCGGTGTTGCCCTGCCAGTACGCCGTCACGGCGCGCTTCGTCCCGCCGACGAGCCAGATCTGGTCGGCGTCGTCGGTGGTGCCGGTCTTGCCGAACAGGGTCGCTCCGTCCGGGGTCTGCCCGCCGCTCGCGGTACCGCCGCGGAACGCGCCCTGCATGACCTCGAACGCCGTGCCCGCCACGGTCGGTGACACCGCCTGGCTGCACGCCTTGGGCTGTCCGCCGAGCTGCTTGCCGTCCGGGCCCGTCACCTGGTCGACGACCACCGGCGCGCAGTACACCCCGCCGTTCGCGATGCCGGCGTAGGCCGCCGCCATCGTCAGCGGAGCGATGCTGGTCGTACCGAGCACCGCAGCCGGGTTCGCGGGCAGGTCGCCTCCGCGGGCCGGGTGCACGCCGAGGCTGGCAGCCACGTCGCGGATGTCGCACAGGTCCAGCTGGGCGGCCATCGAGGCGTAGGCGGCGTTCACCGACTGCGCCGTCGCTGCCCGCACCGTGTACGGGCCACTCTGACCCGGGGAGTCGTTCTTCGGGCTCCAGAACGCGTTGATCGTCGCGCCGCACTGCGTCCAGGTGCTCTGCGCGTGCCGGGTACCGTTCACCACCGCGTCCGGGCTCTTGCCCGCGGCGAGCCACGCCAGCAGCGTGAACATCTTGTACGTGGATCCGACCTGGAAGCCGCTCGAGCCGCCGTACGCACGGTCGGTCGAGTAGTTGAGGGACGTCGCGGTCGCCGGGGCCTGCTCGGAGCGGTCGTAGTCCTTGTTCTGGGCCATCGTCAGGACGCGCCCGGTGCCGGCCTCCACCGTGTCGAGCGTCGCGCCGAGGGCGAAGCGGGACTCGGTGGCCGGGTCGTACCGGTCGAGCAGCTCCTTCTGCTGCCCGTTCAGGTCGAGGTCGAGCGTCGTCTGGATCCGGTAGCCGCCCTTCCGCCAGGCATCCTGTCGGCGTTCCTCGGTCGGACCGAGCTGCGGCAGCTCCTGCGCCACCCGCACGGCGTAGTCGCAGAAGAACTCCGCCCCGCGGGCGACCGCCTCGCACCCCTGCTGCGGCGCGGTGATGCGGACGTAGTCGGCCGGCTTCGACGCGAGCGCCTCGGTGAGCTCGGCACGGGTCAGGTGCCCCTGGTCGTGCATCGAGCGGAGGATGACGTCGCGACGGGCGACGTTGTCGTCGTAGTGCGCGGGCGTCGAGAGGTCGCGGCGCTCGGGCCACTGGACGATCGCGATCAGGGACGCCGCCTCGGCCGGACTCAGGTCGGTGGCGTCCTTGCCGTAGTAGTGCTGGGCCGCCGCCTGCACGCCGTAGGTCTGGTCGCCGAAGTACGCGATGTTCAGGTACGCCGTCAGGATCTCCTGCTTCGAGTACTCCTTCGCGAGCCCGATCGCGAGCTTCATCTCGGCGAGCTTCCGGTTCGCGGACCGCTTGGTCGCCTCCTTGTAGCCCGCGTCGCGTTCTGCCGCCGTCGGGAGCTCGCTCGCCTGCTGGATCTTGATGTTCCGCACGAGCTGCATCGTCAGCGTCGAACCACCGGAGCCGCCCTTGCCGCCAGCGGCGATGACGCTCACGAGCGACCGCACCATGCTCGTCGCGTCGACCCCGCCGGTCTCGTAGAACCGCTTGTCCTCGCCGTCGACGGCCGCGTGCTCGAGGGAGTCGCTGATCTGGTCGAGGGTGAGTTCCTGCCGGTTCTGCGCCCACACGTTCGCCAGGTGTACCGGCTGCCCGCCGCGGTACGCCCAGATCTCGTTGCGCTGCGGGAGGTCCCCGATCTCGATGTACTCCGGCATCGAGTCGAACACGCCGATCGCCGAGCTCGTCCCCACACCCGCGACCGCGAGCACCGGCGTCACGCCGACCCCGACCAGCAACCCGGCGAGCACACTGCCACCCACGAAGCCGAACACGGCTCCCCCTGCACGTCTGAACGTCATGGCCGGAGCGTCCCAGCCGT
>Ga0308167_1001100_pt1 | contig 35004 bp, 38 predicted proteins | sample PhyCR1_2_FD_202138 | JGI IMG/M metagenome (GOLD analysis project Ga0308167, IMG submission 202138) | Phyllosphere microbial communities from UC Gill Tract Community Farm, Albany, California, United States - DLSLRC.R1 | ecosystem: Host-associated > Plants > Phyllosphere > Unclassified | place... | reverse complement strand
GGGCGTGGGCTACGAGCTCACCGAGGGCGGCGCGACCATCCTCGTGCCCGACGACCAGGTCTACGCGCAGCGCCTGGCAGCGGCATCGGCCGGTCTTCCCGGAGACACCAGCGAGGGGTACACGCTGCTCGACGACATGGGTGTGACCGCGAGCGAGTTCCAGCAGTCGGTCACCTACAAGCGCGCGATCGAGGGCGAGCTGGCCGGCACGATCGGTGCCATGGAGGGCATCTCCACCGCATCGGTGCAGCTCGCGATCCCCGAAGAGAGCGTGTTCGTCTCGGAGCGGCAGAGCCCGACCGCATCCGTGTTCGTGAAGACCCGCAACGGATCGACCCTCAGCGACGAGAAGATCGAGGCCATCGTGCACCTCACGAGCGCCGCTGTGCCGGGGATGACCCCCGAAGACGTCGCGGTGACGGATCAGGACGGCCGAGTGCTCTCGGCTGTCGGAACCGGCCTCACCGGCAGCTCGTCGAAGCAGGCGACGGAGCACGAGGCGAAGGTCGCCGCATCCGTCAGCAAGATGCTCGAGACGATCGTCGGGCCCGGAAACGCCACCGTGACGGTGTCGGCCGACGTCGCGAACTCCACGTCCGAGCGCATGGACGAGACGTACTCCGCCCCCGAGGGGGAGCTGAGCGCGTCGGAGGAGACCAAGACGGAGACCTACAACGGCGGTCAAGCGGGCGGCACCGGCGTGCTCGGCCCCGACAACATCGCGGTCCCGAACAACGCCGACGGCACCGGCGCCTACGAGTTCGAGGAGACGTCTCGCAACAACGCCGTGAACAAGTCGACGGAGAAGACCATCACCCCGGCAGGAGAGGTGACGAGGCAGACGGTCAGCATCGCGCTGAACCGCGGAACCGTCACAGGCGTGACGGCGAACCAGATCGAATCGCTCGTGGCATCGGCCGCCGGCATCGACGTCGAGCGCGGCGACGAGATCGCCGTCGAGTTCGTCGAGTTCAACGAGGCGGGAGCGACGGCGGCTGCGACGGCGCTCGCGGCGGCGGAGGCCGAGCGTGAGGCGCAGATGCAGCAGGAGCTGCTGCGGTCGGCGATCATCGGCGGATCGATCCTGCTGGCCGTGATCATCCTGATCGTCTTCCTCGTCGTGCGCCGCAAGATGAAGCGCCGCGTGCTCTACACCGAAGACGGTCCGATCGAGTACTTCGCCACCGTCACCGAGAGCGAGGAGCAGAAGCTCCGTTCACTCAGGGGCCTCAAGGAAGCCGAGGCGATCGTCGCCCCGGCACCCACGACGCTGCTGCCGTCGGCATCGATCGACCTCGATGACGAACCGGAGCCCGACAAGGTGCTCGTCGAGCGCAGACGCCGTGAGATCGACGATCTGGCGAAGCGCGAACCCGACACCATCGCCAGCGCACTGGCCGACCTGATGGACGAGGCGACCGTATGAGCGCATTGACCGAGTTGCTGGATGCACAGGCCGACACGGTCGAGGTCTCGACCGCCGTGGCGCCCGCGGCGATTGCGGTGCCGGAGATGAGCGGCCTTCGCAAGGCCGCGATCGTGCTGATGAACATGGACCGCGCGGCCAGCGCCGAAGTGCTGCGTCACCTCGGTGAGGAGCGCTCCGAGATGCTCGCCGCCGAGCTCACGCAGCTCGGGGGAGTGGACGTCGCCTCCACCGCCCGCGCCCTCGCGGAGTTCCGGCGCATCGCCACCGGCGGCTCTGTGCCGTCGCGCGGCGGCCAGGAACTCGCCACCGGACTGCTCGAGACGGCGTTCGGGCGCGAGAAGGCCGTCGGGATGGTCGGCAGGGTGATGTCGCAGGGCTCGGTGTCCTTCGACTTCCTCAACGCGGCAGACCCGGCCCAGCTCGCCACGATCATCGAGGGCGAGCTGCCGACCACGGTCGCCGTGGTGCTGGCGAACCTGCGAGCCGATCGTGCGGCGGCGGTGCTCGCCGCCCTGCAGGACCCGCTGCGCACCGATGTCGCTCAGGCGATCGCGACGATGGGCACCGCGACCCAGGAGGCGATCTCGATCGTCGCCGACTCGCTGCGCTCTCGCACCGGCGTCTTCGCGATGCGCGACAATCATGAGGCGATCGGCGGCGTGCAGCCTCTCGTCGAGATCATCAACAGGTCCGACACCGCCCTCGAGAAGTCGCTGCTCGCGAGCCTCGAGGGGCGCGACCTGGCGCTGGCCGAGGATATCCGCAGCCGCATGGTCACGTTCGCCGACATCGCTCGTCTCGAAGACCGCGACGCCCAGCGTGTGCTGCGCGGGATCGACCTCCGCATGCTCGCGCTCGCGCTGAAGGGCGCAGACGAGCAGATCACCGACAAGGTCAAGAGCAACATGACCGAGCGCAACCAGGAGAACCTCGCTGAGGAGACCCGGGTGCTGGGTCCCGTGCGCATGCGTCAGGTCGACGAGGCCCGCGCCGAGATCGTGCGCATCATCCGTGATCTGGAGGCCGCAGAGGAGATCACGATCTCGCGCGAAGACGAGGACGAGCTCATCGAGTGATCCCTCTGACGGCAGGTGATTCGGCGGCGGCGGTTACGGCCGCAGATATGTGTCGCGATAGTGGGCAGGGAGCACGGATCGCTCGACCTACGGGCCACGGACAGGCCTCGCCCTTCGACTCCGAGGTGTCCGCTGTGCTCGATTCCGCCTTCACGCCGTTGGTCGTGCCGCGCGTCGGCGAGACTCCCATCGACCTCCGAGGCGAGGCCGACCGCGCTCGCACCCGGGGCTACGCCGACGGCTTCGCCGAAGGTCGCAGAGTCGCACTGGACGAGGGTGAGGCCCAGCGTGCCGCGCAGCAGCAGCGGATGCAGGAACTCCAGGAGCTGTACCTGCACGAGCGGGGCTCTGGTCTGCGCGCGCTGGAGACCGCGCAGGCGGCGCTCGACCAGCGCATCGACGAGCTGAGCACGCTCGCTGCCGACCGAGTCGAAGAACTCGCGGTCATGCTGGCCACGACGATCCTCGGAGCGGAATTGTCGGATCCTGCGCGATCCGCCGCTCACGCGCTTCGGCGCGCCCTGGCCGAGATGCCGGCGGACCGGTGGACTCGCGTCGCATTCAGCGTGCAGGACGCCCGTGTCCTGCAGGAGGAGGAGTCGACGATCGACGCGCTCCGCGGCATCCAGGTATCGGTCTCTCCCGCCGTAGACAACGGCGGCGCCATCGTGGAGATCGAGAACGGGGCGGTCGACACGCGCATCACCGCAGCACTCGCGCGCGCGGCCGCAGCACTCGACGGCGACGACCAGGTTGCCGAGGTGATCGGGTGATCACCGGGACGCGGTCGTGGCAGCGCGCGCTCACGGCCGCGCGCCCCGAGCGCTCCGGCACGGTGAAGGCGGTGCGAGGACTCGGGGTGGAGGTGCTCGGCATCGACGGAGCGGTCGGCGACCGCATCCGCATCGACACGGCGGACGGCCGCCCGGTCGATGCCGAGATCGTCGCCGTCGACGGTGCCTCAGCCCGCTGCATGCCCCTGGGCAGGCTCGACGGGATCACCGCCCGTGCCCGGGTGCGGCATGGGGGAGCGCCGCTGCAGGTGCCGACGGGACGAGCGCTGCTCGGACGCGTGCTCGACGGACTCGGTCGGCCGATCGACGGCAAGGGGCCGCTCGACAGGAGCGTCGCCCACGTGTCGCTCGACCACGATGCCCCGAGCGTGATGGACCGCCAGCGCATCGACCGGCAGCTCGGACTCGGTGTGCGCGTGCTCGACACCATGACACCCGTGGGCTCGGGACAGCGTCTCGGTCTGTTCGCCGGGTCGGGTGTGGGCAAGTCGTCACTGATGTCGATGATCGCCCGTGGATCCACCGCCGATGTGAACGTCATCGCCCTCGTCGGCGAGCGCGGTCGCGAGGTGCGCGAGTTCCTCGAAGACGACCTCGGGCCTGAGGGTCTGTCGCGTTCGGTGGTGATCGTCGCGACCTCGGACCAGCCGGCGATGGCACGGCTGCGCTCGGCGTTCGTCGCCACGCGGATCGCCGAGGGCTTCCGCGATGACGGACTCGACGTGGTGCTGATGATGGACTCGTTGACGCGCGTCGCCATGGCGCAGCGCGAGATCGGGTTGAGCGCCGGTGAACCGCCCGCGACCCGGGGCTATCCGCCCTCGACGTTCTCGGTGCTGGCCCGGCTGCTCGAGCGGGCGGGAACAGGGCCCGTGGGGTCGATCACCGGTCTCTACACGGTGCTCGTCGACGGTGACGACCACAACGAGCCGATCGCCGATGCCGCCAGAGGAATCCTCGATGGGCATGTGGTGCTCGATCGGGCCCTCGCGATCCGCGGTCACTTTCCTGCCGTCGACGTGCTCGGGTCGGTGTCGCGCGTCGTGTCGAAGGTCACCACGCCGGAGCAGCGGCAGAACGCCGTGACGCTGCGCAGCGTCCTGGCCGCTCGGCGCAGTGCGAACGACCTGATCGAGATCGGCGCCTATCGGCAGGGGGCCAACCCGATGGTCGACGCCGCGATCGCTCACGAGGGTGCGATCTCCCGATTCCTCACCCAGAGCATCGACGACCTCGCCGCGACAGACGAATCCTGGCTGCAGCTCGCCACCCTCACCACCGACTTCGGAGGACTCACCCCATGACCTTCCCACTGGCTGGTCTGCTGCGTGTGCGCGGCGCCCAGGAACGTGTCGCCGCCGAGCATCTCTCGCGTGCGAGCGCAGAACGGGCGCAGGCCGAGACCGCGGCGCAGACTGCGATCACGAGCCTCGCCGACATCAGCGCTCAGATCGATGATCCTCGGGCGCTGATGGCCATGGCCGCGGCCCGCGCCGCGGGGCGCAGCACTCTCAGCGACCTCCAGGCGCTCGTCGACATGAGACGCAGCGCGGAGTCGGAGGCCAGGTCTGCGCATGTCGAAGCGCGACGCGATCTGAAGGGGCTCGAGCGACTCGAGAGCACCCACCGGGTCGAGACCGCCAAGGCCGAGCTCGCCGCCGAGCAGACCGCGCTCGATGAGATCGCCGTGGTGCGCACCTCGCGACGTGAGGGGAGCGCGGCATGACCGGGCTCGCAGCGGTGATCGCCCGCGTCGACGCGATCGAGACCCAGATCGTGTCGCTGGATCCAGCGGGGCGTGCGGCCGCCGCAGCTGCGACCGAGGCGACCACCGAGACATCGGCGGCCAGCTCGACGACGTTCGCCGGAGTGCTGGAGGCGGCCAAGGCGGCCTCGGCCACCGAGACCACCGCCCCTGCCCCGGCCGAGGGGTCAGCGGCCGCCAGCACTGCGGCATCCGGCGGAGAGAACGCAGACGTCATCGCAGCACTGCAGACCTTGTTCTCGGCGAGCGCCTCGGGGACAGGCGGATCGACTCCGTCGATGCAGAAGATCATCGAGATGCTCGGATGACCGGGGTGGCACTGCTCGCGATGATCTCCGGCGCCGGCCCTGGTGAGGCGGACACCGGGGGACGAGCGTCGGGTGACTCCGGTTCGCTGTTCGGCGACGCGCTCACCGCGGCAGGTCAGGCGCTTGACGGCGCGTCGGACTCGGGCACGGCGATGCTCGCCGCAGATCGGCCGAGCGGATCGACGGCGGAAGCATCATCGGCAGCAGATCGCACGATCGACCCGCAGGCGGCGATCGCGGCCATGACCCATCTGGTCGCGTGGTCGGCTCCGGAGACCGCAGGGCCCTCCGTGGCAGCCCCGCAGGTGACGACCCCGCAGGTGACGACGCCGCAGGTGACGACGCCGCAGGTGACGACGTCCCAGGTGACGACGTCCCAGAGCACCGTTCCGGGTGAGACGGCTCCGGACGCGGTGGTGGAGACCGTACCCGGGACGGCCGGGACGGAGGCGACACCTGTCGATCCCGTGAGCGGCGCCGCCACGACGGATGGAATGCACGTGGTTCCGGTTGCCGCGGCGTCGCCGACGACGTCGGCTTCGGCGTCGATCTCGGCACCCGCTTCGGTGAGCGCGGCAGTCGTCGCCGGTGGACGCGGCGACCCCCGATCGATGCAGGGCGGGACGCTGGGCGACGTCCGAGAAGTCGACGTCGACGCTCCGGCGACTCCGCTGGAGCCTGCCGGTGGCGGCGCCGATCCGTCGCTGTCCGAGCCGGTCGCCGTCGTGCCCCGGCCGGAGTCACTCCCGAGGCAATCGACGCCCGCGATCCCGTCCATGGTCGGTGCCCCTCTGGCCGCGACCGTGGCCGCTCCGAATCAGCAGGTGACGAGCGATGCGGGGGATCAGGCGCAGGGGTCGCAGCCCGCTCCCGCGACGGCCTCGACCGTGCCGGTCGCTGCCCCCCTGCCGACGGCGACACCCGTGTCGTCGCCCGATGCGGCCACAACCGCGAATCGTGCGGTGGCCGCCCAGGTCGCGCCGGTGGTCGTGAGCATCGCCCAGCGTCCGATGGGGACGCACCAGCTCACGATGACGGTGAACCCCGACAGCCTCGGCCCCGTCACGGTGCGCGCGCACATCTCCGCATCCGGAGACGTGCAGGTCGAACTCAGCGGTGCGACCGACGCCGGGCGCGACGCGCTGCGCACCATGCTCGTCGAGCTGCGCCGTGACCTCGCCGCAGTGATGCCGCACGCCTCGCTGAGCGTCACCCACGGGTCTTCCGCTGATGCCTCCGGCGACCGCGGCCAGCAGGCCGCGGGCGATGCGCCGACAGGGCAGGGGGCAGGCGATCGCGAGGCGAACCGCGGGCGCCCCGACCACCCCCGCGGGATCGAGCAGGCGCGGGATCTTCCCCGCACCATCCAGACAACGCCCTCTGCCACCTCCGGCGCGGGGCTCGACATCTTCGCCTGAGAGGACGACCGAATGACTGTCGACGCAGTGAGCGCCCCGAGTTCGATCCATACGGGAAGCACCACCGACCCCGCAGCCCGGAAGCAGGTGCTCGACGGAGAAGTGTTCCTCAAGCTCCTGGTCACCCAGCTGACGCACCAGGATCCCTCGAGTCCGATGGACACCAACGAGATGATCTCGCAGACCACCCAGCTCGCCATGATGGAGCAGCTGACGGCTCTCGCCGACAGCGGCGCCGAGGCCTTCGCCCTGAACATGCGTCAGGCCGCGAGCGCCCTCATCGGCCAGGAGGCGACCTACAAGGATGCCGACGGCAAGACCGTCTCCGGCCTCGTGACCAAGGTCTCGTTCGACGGACCGATCCCGCAGGTGACGATCGGCGACAAGACCGTCGCGCTCGACGTCATCACGGGCGTCACCACCGCACCGACCGCCCCCGCACCGACCACCCCCGCACCGACCACCCCCGCTGCGCCCACCCCCGCCGCAGTCTGACCTCCGTCTCACCCAGGAAGAGAGAACCCCATGCTCCGCTCGCTCTACTCCGGAATCTCCGGCCTCCGCTCGCACCAGACCATGCTCGATGTCACGGGCAACAACATCGCGAACGTCAACACGGCCGGGTTCAAGGGCTCGTCCGTGCTGTTCCAGGACTCCCTGTCGCAGCTGGTCGGCAACCCGGGAATCCCCGACGACGAGGTCGGCGGTCGCAACCCCGCCCAGGTCGGTCTCGGCGTGCAGGTCGCCGGCGTGCGCACCAACTTCGCACAGGGCTCGGCCCAGGCGACCGGCCGAGGAGGCGACCTGATGATCTCGGGCGACGGTTTCTTCGCGGTCCGATCCGGCGGAGAGACCCTGTACACCCGAGCAGGTGGATTCTCGTTCGACCCCACCGGCAAGATGGTCACCGCCGACGGCTCGATCGTGCAGGGCTGGTCGGCACAGGACGGCGTCGTCAACACCGGCCAGGCGACGGGCAACATCGTGCTCCCGCTCGACGCCGTGTCTCCCGCGAAGGCGACGACCGAAGCCACCGTCACCGGCAACCTCCCGTCGACGGCTGCGACCGGCGACGAGCTGGTGCGCGACGTCACTGTCTACGACGCGCAGGGCACGCCCTCGACTCTCAGTCTCACCTTTACGAAGACGGCGACCGGATGGGACGTCACCGAGCCGACCAGCGGTGCGACCGGGTCGCTGGCGTTCACCGACGGCAAGCAGGCCGGGGCAGGCCTCACGCTCACCGCAGGGGCCGTGAGCGTCGACCTGGGAGCGGTCACCGGCTATGCGGAACTGTCGACGGTCGCCGTGTCCGAGCAGGACGGTTCGGCAGCGGGCACCCTGAAGTCGTACAGCATCACCGGCGACGGATCCATCGTCGGCACGTTCAGCAACGGTGCGACGCAGACTCTCGGCAAGATCGCCATGGCCACGTTCGCCAACCCCGAGGGACTCGAGAAGGCCGGCGGAACGGCATACCGCGCATCCGTCAGCTCCGGTGCGGTGCGCATGGGCGAGCCGGGACAGGCCGGCTTCGGCAGCCTCGTCTCGGGTGCTCTGGAGATGAGCAACGTCGACCTCTCGCAGGAGTTCACCAACCTGATCGTCGCGCAGCGCGGCTTCCAGGCCAACGCGCGCATCATCACGACCAGCGACGAGGTCCTCCAGGAGCTCACCCAGCTGAAGCGCTGATGCGAACGGACCCGGCGCCGTCTCACGGCGCCGGGTCCGCCTGCGGAGCGATCCGGTGACCCGGGGTGCCCGCTGCCGAGAAGCGGCCGGGGGCTCTGTCGCACACTGCCCCTGGCGCCAGGGGCAGCGGAGAGAGAGGCTGAGGGCATGCGCTTCGTCCGCCGGTACCCCGTGATCATCATCACGGTCGTGGTTCTCGCGGGGGTGCTCGCTCTGCACATGGTCGGCATACCCGCCATCGGACGATGGATCGCCACTGCCTACGTCGGAGCGTTCGTCGTCTGGACGCTCGTCGGAATGGTGCGGGATGTGCTGCGCGGGCACGTCGGGCTCGACATCCTCGCAGTCGTCGCGATGGTCGCCACTCTCGCCGTCGGAGAGTACATCGCGGCACTCATCATCGTCCTGATGCTCGCGGGCGGCGAAGCCCTGGAGCAGTTCGCGGGCAGACGTGCGAAACGGGACCTCTCGGCACTGCTGGACAGGTCTCCGCGGATCGCACATGTCCTCATGCATCCGCTGGCACCGGACTCGGAAGAGGTTCGGGATGTCGCAGTCGACGATGTCGCGGTCGGCGACGCGCTGCTGGTGCGTCCGGCCGAGATCGTGCCGATCGACGGCGTGCTGCTTTCGGCGTCAGGTGAGTTCGACGAATCGTCGCTCACCGGCGAGAGCATGCCCGTCGCTCGCGAGGCCGGGGGCGAGGTGCTGTCCGGAGCGATCAACGGAGCACGGGCCGTCCGCATCCGCGCACTGCGATCGAGCGCAGACAGCCAATACCAGCAGATCGTCGCGCTCGTGCACGAGGCTGAGGAGTCGCACGCACCGGTCGTGCGTCTCGCCGATCGATTCGCGATTCCGTTCACCGCCGTCGCTCTCGTGCTGGCCGGCGCCGCATGGGCGATCTCCGGTGACTCGACACGGTTCGCCGAGGTGCTCGTGCTCGCGACTCCGTGTCCTCTCCTCATCGCGGCTCCCGTGGCATTTCTCGGCGGACTCTCCCGAGCGGCCAAGACCGGAGTGATCATGAAGGGCGGTGCGGTGATCGAGCAGCTGGCTCGGGTGCGGTCCGCGGCGTTCGACAAGACGGGCACCCTCACCCAGGGACGCCCCGACCTCGTCGATGTGCGACCCGCCACGGGGATCGATGCTGACGAACTGCTGATGCTCGCGGCATCCGCCGAGCAGTACTCGTCGCACGTGCTCGCCGAAGGAATCCGTCGCGCCGCCGCAGAGCGTCGCCTCGAACTCCGTCGATCCGATGACGCGAGTGAAGTCGCGACCAACGGTGTGGTGGCCGTCATCGACGGCCGCACCGTCGTCGTCGGCAAGCCCGCTTTCGTCGCATCGCTCGCCGCCGACACCGTGCGCGCAACTCTCGGGACAGGTGAGGCTGCGGCCTACGTGGCGATCGACGGGCGGTTCGGAGGCGTCCTCATCCTCGCGGATGCGCCGCGACCTGAGGCGACCTCGGTCGTGTCGTGGCTCCGCTCGCACGGCATCGAGCGCATCATGATGCTCACGGGAGATGCTCGATCGACCGCGGAATCCGTCGCTCGCGAGGTCGGGATCGACGATGTCCACGCAGAACTCCTCCCGCCGGAGAAGGTCGGGCTCGCCGCCGACCTCCGTCCGAGACCGATGATGATGGTGGGCGACGGTGTCAACGACGCGCCTGTACTGGCGGCTGCCGACATCGGTGTCGCGATGGGCGCGCGTGGGGCGACGGCCGCGGGCGACGCTGCCGACGTCGTGATCCTGGTCGATTCACTGACCAAGGTCGTCGATGCGGTCGCCATCGGACGGCACACACTGCGTGTTGCGCTCACCGCGATCTGGATCGGCATCGGGCTGAGCGTGGGGCTCATGCTCATCGCGATGACGGGGATCATCCCGGCGGTCGCGGGTGCTCTCATCCAGGAAGCGGTCGACCTCGCGACGATCCTCTATGCCCTCCGCGCACTGGGCGGTCCAGCCACCGGACTCGTCGCCCCTCGCGGGTCGTGATGTCGAGACCCGCCGGTGCGCCGACTGGTTACCGGGGGAGAGCCGCGTCGCGATAGTCGGGGCAGACTTCCCCCTCTCATCCGAAGCCCGGAGACCCCCTCGATGATCATCGTCACCCGCCTCGACCGCACCCGGTTCGCGGTGAACCCCGACCTGATCGAACGAATCCATGCGTCGCCGGACACGACTCTGCACATGGTCGACGGGCATGTGTACGTGGTCGAGGAGGACCTCGACGCCCTGATCGACCTGATCGTCGCCTACCGTGCGCGCGTCCTCGGCGCAGCCCAGGCTCTGACCTCGCAGACGGGCGCGTGATCATGGATCCCGCGTTCATCATCGGAGTGGTCCTGGCGTTCGGCGCGCTCGTCGCGATGATCACGATGGAGGGGGCGAGCTTCGAGGCTCTGCTCATCCCCGCGCCGATGATCCTCGTGCTCGGCTCGACGATCGGCGTCGGCATCGCGAGCCACACCCTCCGCGACACGATCCTCGCGGTGAAGAGCCTCGGGCGCATGGTCCGTGGCCCCAAGATGACACCGGAGGCGGTGATCCCGTTCCTCGTCGGGTATGCCGAGAAGGCTCGGGGTGAAGGGCTCCTCGCCCTCGAACAGGAACTCGACTCCGCGCCTGACGAGTTCACCAGGCAGGCGCTTCAGGCGCTCGCGGACGGCACGGATGCCGAGGATCTGCGGACCCTCATGGATGACGAGATCGCGGCGACATCGTCGCGCAACCGCGTCGCATCGAAGTTCTTCGGCTCTCTGGGCGGATATGCGCCGACGATCGGCATCGTCGGCACCGTCGTCTCCCTGACGCACGTGCTCGAGAAGCTCGACGAACCCGATCACCTCGGTCCGATGATCGCCGCAGCCTTCGTCGCCACCCTCTGGGGCCTCCTCTCTGCCAACTTCATCTGGAACCCGATCGCCGGCCGTCTGGGTCGGATCGGGGCCGTCGAACTCGAGAGGATGACCCTCGTCTCCGAGGGGATGCTCGCCATCCAGGCCGGCAGCGCGCCCCACCTCCTGCAGGAGCGACTCGAGGCGCTGTCGACCGTGAAGCCCAAGGCCGGCAAGCAGAAGCGGGAGCCTGAGTCGGTCGAGGGCGTCCAGTGAGCACAGCCCGTCGAGCTCGCGGTCGCGGGCATGAGGACGACTCGCATGACGAGCCGGACGAGCGCTGGGCCGTCTCGTATGCCGATATGGTCACCGTTCTCATGTGCCTGTTCATCGTGCTGTTCGCCGTGTCGAATGTCGACAAGACGAAGTTCGAGTTGCTCGCGAACAGCCTGGCGACGGGGTTCGGGCAGGAGAGCACCGAGGGTGGCGCCGACACCGCAGAGGGCGTGATCGTGCCGCCCGAGCTGCAGGACGACGACGGCGTGGTCGACCTCGCCGCCCGCGCGGAGACCGAGTTCGAGTCGCTCGTGGGCCTGCGTGACCGCATGAGCACGTCCCTGGCGGCTCAGGGACTGCAGGACACCGTGCAGTTCGTGATCGACGATCGAGGGCTCCAGGTCGGGCTGGTCGGCGCCGAGACCTTCTTCGCCGACAACAGCACCGACCTCTCGGCGAAGGCCGATGCGGTGCTCGACACCATCGGAGACGTCCTGGCCACGGTCGACAATCAGGTGAGCGTCGAGGGGCACGCCGATCACCGGGTCTCGGCCGCTCCCTTCCCGACCAACTGGGAGCTCTCGGGAGGGCGCGCGACCCAGGTGGCTCGATTCCTCGTCGAGCACGAGGGCTTGGGAGGTCCACGCGTGAAGGCCACCGCGTTCTCCGACACCCGCCCCATCGTGCCGGGCGACAGCCCACAGGCGCTGGCCAGCAACAGACGCGTCGACATCGTCGTCGAGTCGAACGAAGAAGAGCAGGTGAGAGCGCTGATACCCGCTCTCGCGGCTGCTGCGAACAAGTGAGCACTCACGTGAACACCACCGTCGAGGAGACCGTCATGACCGCATCCGCCGTGCTCGATGACCCGGTCGTGCGCTACCCGGCGTACGATTTCGGACGCCCGGCCCAGCTCGGGCGCGAGAGCACCCGGCATCTCGAGGCGGCGTTCGAGTCGTTCGCCCGGCTGTGGTCGTCGCAGCTGACCGACAAGATCCGCGTGCGGGCGCATCTGGCGCTCGAGAGCGTCGACCTGGTCTCGTATGAGGAGTACTCCGACACGCTCCCCGGCACGACGGCGATGGTCGCCGGCTCCTTCGCCGACCGTGATGAGCCGTGCGTCGTGCAGTTCGGACTCGACAGCGCCCTGCTGTGGGTCGTGCAGATGATGGGGGGCAGGAGCACATCGCTTCCCGCAGCCCGTACGTTCACTCCGATCGAACTGGCTCTCGTCCGCAACCTGATGGAGGGCACGTTCGAGCACCTCCACGCCAGCCTCGATGCTCTGCTCCCGGGCGCACCGAGGTTCAGCGCCGTGCACTACAACCCCCAGTACATGCAGGTCATCTCCGCCACCGCCGCGGTGATCGTCGCCCGCTACACGATGCGGCTGGGCGACTCGGAGTCGACGGCGACCGTCATGCTGCCCGCGTCGGCGGTCGTCGACCGCCTTGCGGCCTCAGGATCCGATGCTGCATCGGCTCACACGACCGAGCAGACCCTCGAACAGGTGCGCAGCACCCCGTTGGAGCTGACGCTGCGTCTCGCCCCCATCACGATCGGCACCGGTGAGATCCTCGACCTCGCGCCGGGAGACCTGCTGCGCCTGCCGCACCCGGAGACTCGACCTTACGAGCTGATGGCCGGACAGACGCGGATCGCCCTCGCGACACCCGGCAGCAGGGGCTCGCGCCTCACATGCAAGATCACGACCACCCATGAGGAGACCCACTGATGAGCACCTTCCACGAGACCGCCATCGCCGCGGCGATCGCCGGCAAGCTGCCGTTCGGATACCCCGTCATCCCGGCGCCCTCGACCGACCCGGGCGCGTCGGGCGACGCGGTCGTCGTCACCTTCACGGGCAGCCCCGGTGCTCGTATCGCGATCCAGGTCGTCGATCCGTCGCAACTGGAGGACGGTTCGAAGACCGCACCGCTGACCGATCGACTGCATCCGATCTTCGAGGCGGCCACCGCCGTGCTCGGCAGCGGTTCGCTCGGCGACGGAGCCGTGGTCGCGGCCACTGATGTCTTCACCGACTCGGGCACGCAGGTGTTCGACATGGTCGACGCCGACGGCAGCGTCGTGGCTCGCGCATCCGTGCGCATCGACGGGGCGAGGTCGGCAGCCGCGGCGGGTCCTCAGCGACTGAATCGCATCGCGGGGGTCGAGATGGAGCTCGTGGTCGAGATCGGGCGCACACGGATGCCGGTGCGCGACGTGCTCTCGCTCGAACCGGGGCGTGTGGTCGAGCTCGACCGCGCGGCCGGGTCTCCCGCGGACATCAAGCTGAACGGCCGCCTGATCGGGCACGGCACCGTCGTGGTCGCGGAGGGCGACTTCGCGATCCGCGTCGAGCGCATCCTCGACGGCGCCGAGACGGTCTGACGATGGACGACATCCTCGTCGCGCTCCGTGCGATCGTGGCGCTGGGAGCGGTGCTCGGTCTGCTCCTCTTCCTGAGTCGTCGCCTGCAGAAGTCGCAGGCGAAGGGAGTGAGCCCGCTGGCCGGGCTGATGCCGAAGAAGCTCGCCAAGCTGACCGAGCTCGTGCCCTCGCGTCCGGCGGCAGCCCCGCGCCCGCGCCCGGAGAAGATCACCGTGGTGGCGCGGTCGGGCATCGGGGGCAAGGCGCAGCTCGTGGTCGCCGAGTTCGGCGGCATCCGCTACGTGCTCGGCGTGACCGAGCACGGGATCAACGTCGTCGACACCCAGGAGGCGCCTCCGCTCGCCGAGGATGTCCTCGCGGAGGACGAGCGCCCCGCTGTCTCCGAGATGCCCGACGACATCGTCGATCGCGCACTTCGCTCCGTCGCCTGACGGCAGTCAGCTCATCGGTCGACGCGGTTACGTGCACCTCGTCGTGTCGCGATAGTCGACTGCGAGCACGGATCGCTCGACCCTCTGGCTACGGATCGGCCACGTCACCCATCTTCGGAGTGCCGCCGTGCCCGTATCCGCCGCAGTCGCCGCGTCGCCGTCTGCGCGCGCACCGCGACTGCCGCGGCGTGCCTGGGTGCTCCTCGGCGTCGCGTTCGGCATCGCGGCGGTTCTGGTGCTCCTGCAGACCACCGGTGCGCACGCCGCCGCGTCGCTGATGCCGACGGAGACCGGTGATGGCGACGGCGTGACGATCAACGGCATCAACGGGACCCCGTCCGACAGCATCATGACGCTGCTCGGCATCACCGTTCTCAGCGTCGCTCCGGCCCTGCTGCTGATGATGTCGAGCTTCACCAAGATCTTCGTGGTGCTCGCCCTCACCCGCAATGCGCTCTCGCTGCCGTCGATCCCGCCGAACCAGGTGCTCGCGGGGCTCAGCCTCTTTCTGACGCTGTTCATCATGTGGCCGGTGCTCACCGACATCAATGCGGTCGCGGTCGCACCGTTCACCGATGGTCAGATCGACTTCGGCAGGGCGTTCGAGCTCGCCCAGGAGCCGCTGCGCGAGTGGATGCTCACCTACACCCGCGAAGAGGACATCGCGCTGATGCACCGTGCGGCGCAGATGGAGAACCCCACGGACGCTGCCAGCATCCCGCTGCAGACGCTCGTGCCGGCGTTCATGATCAGCGAGCTGCGCGCTGCCTTCCTGATCGGGTTCATCATCTTCGTCCCCTTCCTCGTGATCGATCTCGTCGTCGCCAGCGCACTGATGTCGATGGGCATGATGATGCTGCCTCCCGTCATGATCTCGCTGCCGTTCAAGATCCTCCTGTTCCTGCTCATCGACGGCTGGGGCATGGTCATCACGGCGCTCGTCCAGTCGTACAACGGGGGTGGCTGATGAACCCGGAGGCCGTCATCGACATCGGGCAGGCGGCGCTCATCGTGGGCGCGAAGCTCTGCGCGCCGCTGCTCATCACCGCGCTCGTGGTGGGATTCGCCATCTCGCTGCTGCAGTCCATCACTCAGGTGCAGGAGATGACGATCTCGTTCGTGCCGAAGCTCGTCGCCGTCGGCATCGCCCTGCTCGTGACGGGGCATTGGATGATCGCCGAGATGATCGCCTTCACGAACGAGATGTTCGCGCGGATCCCGTCGCTGCTGAACGGCGGCTGATGAACATCCCCATCGACTTCACGTGGCTCGAGGCGACCTCCCTCGCCTGCGTGCGGATCACCGCCTTCCTGGTGCTGGCGCCGCCGTTCAGCCACGGCACGATCCCGATGCGGATCCGCGCGATGCTCGGCGTGGGTCTCGCTCTCGCCGTATCGCCGGTGGTGACAGCAGGCTACGAACGTCTCGACACCGGAGCCTTCATGCTCGCCCTGGCCGGTCAGGCGCTGACGGGCGCGCTCCTCGGCTTTCTGGTGATGGTGCTCTTCAGCGCGATCCAGGGGGCGGGCCATCTCGTCGACACGTTCGGCGGGTTCCAGCTGGCGCAGGCGTTCGACCCCGGAATGGCGATCAACGGTGCGCAGTTCACGCGTCTGTTCCAGATGACCGCGATCATGCTGCTCTTCGCCTCGGACGGATACCAGCTCGTGCTCGGCGGCCTGTTCCGCTCGTTCGACGCCGTGCCCGTCACCGGCATGATCGATCTCGCCAAGCCGGCGGAGGCACTCGTGGGGGCTGCGGGGCAGATGATGCTCAGCGCCGTGCAGATCGCGGGCCCGCTGCTCATCGTGCTCTTCCTCGCAGACGTCGGGCTCGGACTGGTCAGTCGCGTCGCGCCGGCACTGAACGCCTTCGCCATGGGCTTCCCGATCAAGATCGGCCTCACGCTGCTGCTGGTCGGATTCGTCTACGCGGCGCTGCCCAGTGTCGTCGCAGTCATCGCCGAGGAGGCCGCGAGGCTGCTCCTGGGGGTGACGCGATGAGTGAGTCCGACAGCGGCGAACGCACCGAGAAGGCGACCGAGCGTCGCCTGAAGGAAGCGCGGAAGAAGGGGCAGATCGGCCGCAGCCAGGACTTCACCGCCTGGGTCTGCATAGCGGCCGCCGCCGTGATGATGGTGCCGACGATCGCCTCCGGCACGCAGGTCGTCACCGAGCTCTTCCTCGCCGTGACACCCGTCGCGATGAACCCCACCGACGGCGCGGCCCTCGACGTGCTCGGCTCGGCGATCGCATCGCTCGGCGGCATCCTGCTCCCGATGCTGGTGGTGGTGCTGCTCGCGACGACGGCCACCGCAGTCGCTCAGGGCGGCATCCATCTGCGAGGGGTGACGATGCGCACCGAGCAGTTCAACATCGTGTCCGGCATGAAGCGGGTCTTCGGGCAGCAGGCGCTCTGGGAGGGTGCCAAAGCGCTGCTGAAGACGCTGGCGATCGGGCTCGCGCTCTGGATCGTCGTCTCAGGTCTCGTGCCTGTGCTCATGGCCAGCGGCAGCCACAACATCACCTGGCTGCTCGAGCAGGCGGCCGGGGGAGCGATCGCGCTCCTGCAGGTCGCCGTCGCGGTGGGCATCCTGCTGGCGGCGATCGACGTGGCGGTCGTGATGCGACGCAACCGCAAGCACACCCATATGACGAAGAACGAGGCCAAGGACGAGCACAAGAAGAGCGAGGGCGATCCGCTCGTGCGCTCGCAGCGCCGTTCGCGGCAGCTTGCCATGAGCCGCAATCGGATGATCGCCGCGGTCGGCGACAGCGATGTCGTCCTGGTGAACCCCACCCATGTCGCGGTCGCGCTGAGGTACGAGCCGGGCAAGTCGGCCCCTCGGGTCGTGGCGAAGGGGGCGGGGGTCGTGGCGCAGAAGATCCGCGAGAGGGCGGAGGAAGCCGGCGTGCCGATGATCAAGGACGTCCCGCTCGCGCGTGCGCTGCACTCGGCCTGCGAGATCGGGCGGGAGATCCCGGAAGAGCTCTACACCGCCGTCGCCCAGGTGCTCGCCTTCATCGAGCATCTCAAGCGCCGAGGGTCGGCCAGGGGGACGCACACGATGCCCTTCGCGAGCACCAGGGACCGCGGCCTCTGAGCCGGTCACGAACAGATTTCGAACGACGAGAGAGAACGAAGGCGAGACGCATGATCGGTCAGCTGTTGTCCAAGGCGACGGTGCCCGTAGGAGTGGTGGGCATCATCCTCCTGCTCATCGTGCCCATCCCGACCGGGCTCCTCGACGTCCTCATCGTCCTGAACATCTCGTTCGCGCTCCTGATCCTCCTCACCGCGATGTTCATCAAGAAGCCGCTCGACTTCTCGGTCTTTCCCAGCCTGCTGCTCGTCGCGACGCTCTTCCGGCTCGGTCTGAACGTCGCGTCGACGCGTCTCGTGCTCAGCGAGGCGCATGCAGGCGAGGTGATACAGGCGTTCGGGGAGATCACGATCAGCGGGTCGCTCGTGATCGGTGCGGTGATCTTCCTCATCCTCACCGTCATCCAGTTCGTCGTCGTCACCAAGGGTGCAGAGCGCGTCGCCGAGGTCGGAGCACGATTCACCCTCGATGCCATGCCCGGCAAGCAGATGGCGATCGACGCGGATCTGAACGCCGGGCTGATCACCGACACCGAGGCGCGCAGGCGTCGAGCCGAGGTCGCGGCGGAGGCCGACTTCTACGGCGCGATGGACGGCGCGTCGAAGTTCGTCAAGGGTGACGCGATCGCGGGCATCGTGATCGTCGTCATCAACTTCGTCGGTGGCATCATCATCGGCATGGTGCAGCACGGCATGGAGGTCGGCGACGCCCTCGAGACCTACAGCATCCTCACCATCGGCGACGGACTGGTCACCCAGATCCCCGCGCTGCTGATGGCCGTGTCGACCGGCATGATCGTGACTCGCGAGAACGCCGAGTCCGAGATGGGACAGGCGGCCGGTCGTCAGCTCATGCAGTCGCGCAACGCCCTCGTGATCACGGGCCTCGCAGCCATCGCCATGGGCTTCATCCCCGGGATGCCCCTCGTGATCTTCCTGGCGATCGGAGCAGTGCTGCTGTTCGCGGCATCCCGCGTCAAGGCCAACGAAGACCGCGATGCCGCACTCGAGGCCGATGCGCTGCAGCAGGAGGCCGTCGAGGCCGGGGCCGAGGGACCGGAAGAGCTCATGGACAGGATGCGCGTGCACGCGCTGGAGATCTCGCTGTCACCTGACATCGTCGATCTGGCATCCGGGGGAGCGGGGGATCTGCTCACCCGGGTGAAGTCGCTTCGTCGCAAGCTCGCTCTGGACATCGGCATCCTGATGCCGCCGGTGCGCACCCGTGACAACATCGACCTGCCGGCGCAGACCTACTCGATCCTCATCGCCGGGGTCGAGGCCGGGCGCGGATCCGTGCCGCGCGGACACGTGCTCGCGATCGGCACGGGTCTCGAACAGCTTCCCGGCACGGCCGTGGTCGACCCCGTGTTCGGCCTCGAGGGCAAATGGGTGCCCGCCGAGATGTCGCACGCCGCTGACATGGCGGGTGCGACGGTGATCGATCGGGCGAGCGTGATCATCACCCACCTCTCCGACATCGTGCAGAGCCAGGCCGATCGGCTGCTCTCGCTCGAAGACGTACGCCAGCTGACCGAGCACCTGAAGCAGTCCAGCCCCGCGACGGTCGAGGAGCTCACTCCGGCCGTGCTGTCGCTCGCCGCGATCCAGCGCGTCCTGGCGGGGCTTCTCGCCGAGCGGGTGCCGATCAACGACCTCTCCCGCATCTACGAGGCGCTCGCACTGCGAGGCAAGACCTCGACCGAGACCGCGGGGCTGATCGACGCGGCCAGGGCGGCGCTCGGGCCGGCGATCGCCTCGCGCTTCGCCGAAGACGGACGGATCCGGGTCGTCATGTTCGAGCCGATGCTCGAACAGCAGATGCTCGAGGGGATGCGGGTCGTCGACGGCCATCCGCAGATCGTGCTGACGCCGGAGTCGACCATGCAGGTGCTCGAGAACGTGCGTCGCACCGTCGCCGAGCTCGAGCAGGTGGGTCCGGAACCCGTGCTCGTGTGTGCTCCGTCTCTGCGTCAGGCCGTGCGTCGGATGGTCTCGTCGCAGGTCAGCGGCCTCCCCGTGCTGTCGTACGACGAGGCGGCGGCAGGCGGCCTCGCGACCGACGTCGTCGGAGTGGTGCGCATGACGCAGTCGGCTCTTCCGAGCGCGGCAGTGTAGGGCCTGGATCTGCTCATTTACGAGCTGAGTGCGATACGTTTGTGGGCAGAGGGCGCAACAGCGCTCACGCCATGGAAGGCAGACGACGCATGCTGGTACTCACGAGACGCGCCAACGAGAGCATCGTGATCGGCGACGACATCACCGTCACCATTCTCGCGGTGACGCCCAGCGGCGTCCGCGTCGGCATCGATGCGCCTCGCGACAAGCGCATCAACCGCGCCGAGATCGTCCTCGCGGTGAGCGACGCGAACCAGGAAGCCGTCCAGACATCCTCCGATGAGTCCGCCGAATCGGTTCTCCTCGGCATCCTGGGAAGAACGACCCCGGCACCCTGATCCGGTCGCAGGAGCGTCATCTCGACGCGCGCCGAGTTACTGGCCCGCTCCTTGTCGCGATAGTCGTGGATGTGACGGGCGATCCCGTCATGGAAACCGTGACATGACGAGGTGACGAACCGTGGCCGCTCACGACCTGAGCATGCAACTGATGCGAGAGCGCGACCTTCTCGAGGTGCTGCTCTTCAAGCTCGACGAGCAGCAGATGCTGCTCGCGACCGGACGCAACCGTTGGATCCACCATGCGGCGAACGAGATCGAGCGGGTCATCGCGGCCATGCCGACAGTCGCCCTCTCCCGTGACACGCTGGTCATCGCTGTGGCTGACGAGTGGGGCGTGCCGGAGGCGACGACGCTCCGCGATCTGATCGAGGCCGCACCGACCGACGCGTGGCGCGAGATCCTGACGGGGCACCTCGACGCGATGACGACCCTGGCCGACGAGATCGGCGACATGAAGAAGGTCAACGAGCAGCGTCTGCGCACGGCCATCCGGGTCACACAGGAGACCATCGCAGGTCTCGGCGTTCCGACCGGCGAGTACGACACGCACGGCGATGTCGTCCGCGGCGCGGACGCCCGACTTCTCGACACAAGGGTGTGAGGTAACGATGTCGTCATTCGCAGGGCTCCGCCTCGCAGAATCCGCGCTCTCCGCGGCACGAGCGGGGATGACCGTGACCGGTCAGAACATCGCCAATCAGGCCACCCCCGGCTACACGCGCCAGCGGGTGGAGCAGACCTCGTTCTCAGCGCCCGGGCAGACGGGACTCTGGCCGTCGGGACTCGGCATCGGCGGCGGTGTCGGCGTGACCGGGATCGCGCGGCTGGGCGACGACATCCTCGACGCTCGCGTCCGTGATGCCCTGTCGACGTCGGGCTTCTGGAGCGCCCGTGCGACGGCCGCCAGCAGCGCCGAGGGCGTGATGGCCGAACCGACGAAGGACGGTCTCGCGGCGAATCTCGACCGCTTCTGGGCGGGCTGGTCCGACCTCGCCAACACGCCGGATCCGGCTGCGGCCCAGGTCGTGCTCACGAATGCCAACGTGCTCATCGGACAGATCGCCGCGGGATACCAGACGATCGCCGGGCAGTGGAGCGACCTGCGTGGACAGGTCGACAGTCAGCTCGCTGACGTCAATGCCGTCGCAGGCCAGGTGGCCTCGCTCAACGGTCAGATCAGGGATGCACTGCAGTCCGGGCGCAACGCCAATGAGCTGATCGACCAGCGCAACGTCCTCGCCCAGCAGCTCTCGACCGCAGTCGGAGCCAAGGGCAACGTGGAGGCAGACGGAACCCTCACCCTTCGCGTCGACGGCAACGCGCTCGTGTCGGGCGACAGCAGTCGAGCGCTCGTGGCGAGCGGGCCGCGTGACATCGCCGATGCCGGTCGCATCACCGTCGCGTGGGCCGATCGGCCGGGCCTGGCAGTGCCGATCACGGGCGGCATCGTCGGCGGCACCATCAGTGCGCTCGCCCCCGCATCCGACGGCGGCACGCTGGCGGGAGTCGCTGCGGCCTACAACGAGACGGCGACAGCGCTCGCGACCGCCGTGAACGACGTGCACCGCACGGGCGTCACATCGTCCGGTGCAGCCGGGGGCGACTTCTTCACGCTCAACGGCGCGGGCCCTGCTGCTCTCGGGCTCAGCGTGGTTCCCACCGGTCTCGACGAGCTGGCTCTGGCAGCGCCGGGAGCCGGAGCGAAGGACACCACGATCGCCGACCGCATCAGCGCGCTCAGTGCATCGGCGACTGGGCCCACCAAGACCTGGTCGACCTTCGTCACCGGGTTCGCGGTCACCGTCGCAGGCGACCTGCAGCGCGCCGACATCGCCGATATGGGAGCTGTCGCGGCGGTCACCGCGCAGCAGTCGAACTCTTCGGTCGACGGCGACGAGGAGACGATCAACCTCCTGACCTACCAGACCGCCTATCAGGCAGCGGCCCGCGTGCTGACCGCTGTCGACGAGGCCCTGGATCTGTTGATCAACCGCACCGGCCTCGTCGGCCGCTGACTCTGGGGAGAGTGAACATGATCGGCCGTATCACGAGCAACACCATGACGCAGCAGTCGCTGCGGACGTTGCAGACCAACCTCGCGGACCGCGAGCGCCTGCAGAATCAGGCTGCCTCGCAGCGTGCCTTCCGCTCGCCGAGCGAAGACCCTGCCGCAGCGGCCACAGCGCTCGGCGTGCACGGCGACCAGTCGCGCGTCGCCCAGTTCGCCCGCAACCTCAGCGACGGGATGGCGTGGGTGACGACCGTCGACACTGCGCTCGGGGCCAGCGCAGACCTGCTCAACCGCGCGCGGGATCTCACCGCGCAGGGAGCCAACTCTGGGGCGCTCAGCGCGACAGCGCGCGAGTCGATCGCGCAGGAGCTCGAGTCGATCAGCGCGGAGCTGCTCGCCAAGGCGAACACGAGGGTGCTCGGTCGCAGCGTCTTCGCCGGCACGAGCGATGCGGGCGGCGCCTTCGACGCCACCACGTTCGCGTTCAACGGCGGCACGGGTGACGGAGTGCATCGCCGCATCAGCGACAACGAGACGGTGCGCGTCGACTTCGACGGCTCACAGGCGTTCGGCGAGGGTGCTGACAGCGCGTTCGCCCTGCTGAACGACATCGCGGCGGACCTGCGCAGCGGCGTGGAGGTGGGCGCGCGTCTCGGCGACATCGATGCACGACTGAAGGATGTCAACGCCGCGCGAGGGACGACGGGTGCGCGTCAGGTGCAGATCGAGCGCGCCTCGGCCCAGAACCTCTCGGCGTCGATCGACCTCGAGGCCCGTCGCACCGAGGTCGAGAACGTCGACAGCCTCGAGGTGCTCGTTCGACTGCAGTCTGCCGAGCTCGTCTTCCAGTCCGCACTGCAGGTGACGGCGCGATCGCTGCAGACCAATCTGATGGAGTTCCTGCGATGAGTGCGTCGACCGACCAGAGGTCCGCGACGCTGGACGTCGAGTTCGCATCGCCCATGCCGGGCCTGAGCCCGCACACGGGGTTCACTCTCGAGCAGATCGACGGCGCGGAGGGGTTGCACGCGCTGCGAGCCACGGACGCCGATGTGCGGTTGTTCCTCCTCGATCCGCTCTCCGGGGACTACGGCTACGAGCCGACCATCCCCGCCGAGGTGCGAGCGCAGGTCGGCGCCGCCGATGACTCCGAGATCCGTGTGTTCGTCGTGGCCAACCCTTCTGCAGACGGTGTCTACATCAATCTCCGAGCTCCGATCCTCATCCATGCCACCTCCGGCCGTGCGGTGCAGGCGATCCTCGAGGATCAGCGGTACCCGATCCGCGCGCTTCTGGGCGGGTGAGGGGGCGTCCTGATCGACGGCTCTTCCGGCGGCGCGGGCTCTCAGCATGCAGAGGATTCTGAGATTCACCGCATATACCAAGGAAGAGGAACTATCCTCTGAAGAGCACAGGCTGGGGTACTGGCGGGATCCCGGCGTCGTCGCAGGAGATCGGGGCCTGGGGCACGTCACGGATGCGGTTGGTAGGGGTACAGCGCACGGCGCTCGGCGACGAGCGACATTCCATGGGACGGAAGACAACATGAGCACTTCAAGGACGCTCGAGACGAATCGGGTCAGCAAGCGGGAGTTCGTGCAGAGGTTCGCACGACGCGGCGGCATCTCGGTTCAGGCGGCACAGACTGCGTACACGGCGATGATCGACGAGCTTCTCGACCTCGTCGGCCGGGGCAACACGGTGACGCTCACCAATTTCGGCAAGTTCTATCCGCAGACGCACAAGGGGCATCGTGTGCAGTTCGCGAAGGACGACGGAGACGCCGAGGTCAACGACTACACGGTGCTGAAGTTCTCTGCGACTCGAGAGGTGAACCGTCGAGTCAAGGTGAACGATTAGTCATCGTTATCTGAACGTAAACGAGAATCCCCGGAGGTTTTGGCCTCCGGGGATCTTTCATGCCCGTCTCACCTCTAGCATGTAGGTGAAAGCAGTTCCGGTCGCTGGGGAGAGACCACACTGTGAGTCGCTGGGGAGGGCTTGCACTTACAGTGAAAGAGGCGAATTCGATGCCTATGCGCCCGCGCGACCAGCTCGTGGTCGATCATCTGCACATCGTCGGCGCGGCAACGGCGTATGTGGCCTCGCGTATCACCCATGTCTCCCGCGACGATCTCGCCTCTGCCGGTGCGTTCGCGCTGGTCCGTGCGGCCGAGAAGTTCGATGCGAGCCTCGGTGTGCCGTTCGGGGCGTTCGCCCGGGCACGCGTCAACTGGGCGTTGAAAGACGAGCTGCGGTCGATGGACTGGGCGCCTCGAGACGTACGAGTGCGGGCGAAGCAGACGATCAAGGTCAGGCAGACCCTGTCGGCGGCGCTCGGACGCACGCCCACAGTGACGGAGATCGCCGCGGCCATGGGCGTCGACACCGCAGTGGCGCGAGAGGGCCTGGATGACGCCGAACGTCTGCTCACCAGTCTTGACGCGCCGGATGCGCCGGAGATCGTGTGGACCGGGTATCTGCCGGAAGAACTCGCGATCGCATCCGAGCGCGATGAGTTCCTGCGACGGGCCGTCGCTGCGCTGCCGGAACGCAAGCGGTGGATCATCACGGCGATCTACTTCGACGACCGCACGGTGACCGAGCTCGCGGACGAGCTGGGAGTATCGCACGCCGCCGTCTCTCAGCAGCGAGCCGCGGCGGTGCGCATGCTCCGGGATGCGCTGGACCGCCATTACGCCGACGCCCCGACGACCGAGTCCGCGCCGGCCGCGCGCTCATCCGCGTCCGGGCTGGACGCGTATCTCGAGCGCCTCGCAGCCAGCGGCCAGCGGTTCACACGGGCGATACTCTCGCACGCCGTCGGCGTCTGATCAGGAGCCCGCCGTCCGACGCGTCGGCGAGGTCGCTCAGAGACTGAAGCCGTAGTTCGCCTGACCTACCAGGATGAGGTTGACCGTCGTCGGGTAGACCTCGGGCTCCTCGTCCTCGTCGTCGAGAAGCTCGAGCTTGTGGATCGGCACGAAGATGCTGCCGTCCGGTTCGAAGATGAGATCCTTCGGCACGAACGACGCGAAGATCGACCGCGTCGCGTTGCGCAGTTCGAAGGTGCGCCCGACGTCGCCCCGCTCGAAGAGGTTCATCTCCACCTCGTCCGACCAGACCTTGCCGTCGGGGAAGCGGGCCTCGATGCGATACGTGCTCGGCTCGACAGACTTGATGTTGAGGTCCTCCACGACGTCTGCGAACAGCGCGTCCGGCTGCTCGAGCTCGAACGCGATGGCACGCAGGTGGTCGTAATTGAGGCGGGCCCGGCGCGAGAACAGGGCGACGTTCTCGATCTCGTCAGGATCGGCGTGCGGTGCCTGGTCGATCAGATACTGCCGCACCTCGTCAGGGCCCGGGTACTCGAATCGCATGTGGTAGTGGAACCGCCCAGGGCGGTTGACGATGTAGGTGCTGACATCGCTGATGTCGTTCACCGTCAGGCAGTAGATGCGCTTCACGGACGAGAGGCCGTCGAACAGCGACAGGAACTGGTTCTGCCGGTTGTCTCCCTCTCCGCCGCGGCGCCCCGCAGGGAAGACCTTCTCGAACTCGTCGAAGATGATCAGGCACTCGTCGAGGGTGTCGAGGAACTCCACGATGCCGTCGTTGTCCTCTGAGACGATCACCACGGGCAGGCACTGCTCGCGGGCCTCCTCGGCGACCATGCGCAGGAACAGCGTCTTGCCGATCCCTTTGTCGCCGGACAGCATCACACCGAGACTGCGATCTGTGAGGGCATAGGAGCGGAAGATCTTGTCGACCTTCCTGTCGCGGCCGCCGTAGACGCGTTCGGTGCCCACTGTCAGGTCGTCGATCTTGATCAGGCTGAAGCCCTCTTTCGAGGTGAAATGCACCCGATAAGTGCCGAGAGGGAACTCGTGATGCGTGCGGACGGCCGCGTCGTACACGCGGACATGTCCGCCCGTCTCGATGTAGGTGCTGGTCAAGATCCTTCTCCTTTGCTCCCCGTACTCATATATCGGTTGAGATCCGATCGCCGTAAGGCGTTCGGAAAGAAACTTTTCGCAGTACCCTGAGCGGACAGTGGGCGTGGGGACGCCCGGGTCAGGGGATCCATCATGGGCGAGTATGCAGGGGACGAGCAGCCGGTCGCAGGTGCGATCGTCATCGTGGTCGAGGCCGCGCCGCAGGGGCTGATGCAGTACACACTGGATCCCGACGACCGACAGCCCGCATGGCAGGCGGTGCTCGTCGCTCACGACGACGCCGTGATGGGAGCCGTGACCACGCCCGAGCAGACGGCGGAACTGCTGGTGCGCGGAAGCGTCGAGTGCATCAGGCAGAGCATCCCGAGCCTCGAGGTCGGCGGCCTGACCATGCGCCCCGAGCTGGGCCCGAACGACAATGCACAGATCGTCGCCGCCGGAGAAGCCACCTTCCTGAGGTCCGAATGGGATGCGGTCGTCAGGCGGGCCGACGACCGACCCGAGAGCTGAGCTCGAACTCTGTCACCCGAGCACGCCACATCGCCGTCAGCCGGGAATCAGGTACGCGTCGACGATGAGCGGGCCGCGGATCTGACGGAGCTCGTCGATGATGCGATCGACGCCGCGGGCAGAGACCGACGGCATCTGCAGGTCGTGGGGGCCCAGCGGCTCGAGCCGCCCTGTGCGGATGCGGATGACCTCCCAGCCGGCGGCGCGCAGGGCACGATCCTTGCGCAGGTCCGTCTCCTGTCGCTTGCCGACATGCTCGAGTCCGTGGCGCCCGACGGTGTCGTACTCGATCGCGACGCGAAGCTCCGGAAGCAGGATGTCGGGCCAGACCTCGGTGTGACGGAAGAACGGTCGCGCCACCTTGACCGCGTTGACACCCGACGCGAAGGTGATGCGAGACGCGAGCGCTGCGCGGAGCCGGGCTTCGGCGGCGGATGCCGGCGCAGGAGCGCACACGCTCGAAAATGCCTCGCCGGTCGGCAGATCGGGAGTCTTGTCGCACAGCGTGAGCTGCGGTCTCGGACGCCGCGGAATCGCGCGGGCCTCTCCCAGCACCACGGGCTGGGGCCTGGCGAGCGTCGAGCACTCGGGGCACCATGCCGATTGGCGACGCACCCGTCCCGGCCGCTCACGCTGTTCCGACGGAGTCGCGGCGAAACGATGGCCGACCCGGCATTCCCAGCACAGCAGCACGTCTGCGGCCAGCGGCACCTGCGAGAGCGCGATGCCGTGATTGAGCTCGGGATGGTACTGACGGATCAACTCGGGGTACGCGGCCCATTGCGAGCGATAGGTGCCGACCTCGTATGGCACGTCTCGGCCTCGCGAGAACTGGCGTCTCGCCCACCACGACTGCACTGTTTCGGCCACGTCGGGCAACCTACCGGTCGCCGCCGACATCGCCAGAGGGCGTCGGACGTGACAGACTCGCGAGGGAGAACGAGTCCGGTGGACGGACAGAGGGAGTCATCATGCCGCAGCGGATCGTGATCAGTGGCGCATCGGGTCTGATCGGCACGGCCCTCGCGTCGTCCTTGCGCTCGGACGGCGTGGAGGTGACGACCCTCGTGCGTCGTCCTCCGCGCGACGCCTCCGAGGTGCAGTGGACACCGGGGGAGCGTGAACTCGACCCCGACGTGCTGGCAGGTGCTGACGCCGTGGTGGCTCTGGGCGGGGCGAGCGTCGGCCGCCTGCCGTGGACCCCGCGCTACCGCCGTGAGCTGGTCGAGTCTCGGCTGACGACCACTCGCACGCTGGCCACTGCGGTGCGCACCCTGCGTGACGATGCTCCGTCGCTCGTCTCGGCGTCCGCCGTCGGCTACTACGGCTCGGCACCCGGCGAGATCCTGACCGAGGCGTCTCTTGCGGGTGACACTTTCCTCGCGCAGCTCTGCGTCCGCTGGGAGCAGGAGGCGCTGCGTGCGGGGGAGCAGACGAGAGTGGCGCTGCTGCGCACGGCCCCGATCATCCACCGCCAGGGTGTGCTCAAACCGCTCATCCAGCTGACCCGATTCGGCGTCGCGGGTCCCATCGGGCCCGGCACCCAGATCTGGCCGTGGATCTCTCTGGAGGACGAGATTCGCGGCATCCGACACGTGATCGATCAGCGTCTCGAGGGTCCCGTGAACTTCACCGGCCCGACGCGCGCCTCGGCGAACGACATCGGCCGTGCACTCGCGAAGAAGATGCGGCGACCGTTCTGGATTCCGGCTCCGACCTGGGCGCTGAGACTCGCGCTGAGCCGTGACGCCGCCGACTCGCTGCTCGTCTCGGATGCCGATGTGAGGCCGGCGGCGCTGGAGGACTCCGGGTTCGAGTTCACCCACAAGACCGCTGCGCAGGCCGTCGACGCAGCGATCTGATCGCGGTGGTCGACGGCCGCATGCTCAGCGGGCGTGGGGGTCGCGCCGGTTGAGGGTCTCGACCACCTGCGCGTAGTCGCCCCGCGCCTCGCCGTAGCGCAGGAACTTGACGTTCTCGACCTGGATCTCGGTCGCGTCCGGCTGGGCCTCGATGAGTTCGACGACCTCGGTGACGAACTCGTCGAGCGGCATCGCGAAGTCGCTGGTCTCCTGACCGGGCATCAGGGACGTGCGCACAGCGGGCGGTTCGAGCTCGAGCACGCTCACGCTCGTGTCGGCGAGCTGCAGGCGCAGCGATTCGCTGAGCATGTGGATGGCCGCCTTCGTGGCGTTGTACGAGGGGGTGACGCGCAGCGGGGCGAAGGCCAGCCCGGACGACACGGTCATGATCGTGGCATCCGGCATGGTGCGCAGGTGCTCGATGAACGCCGCGATCAGTCGGATCGGGCCGAGCAGGTTCGTGGTGACCGTCGCCTCGGCCGTATCGAGGAACCCTGCGGGCGACGTCCAGTCCTCGGGGCGCATGATGCCGGCCATCGCGATGACGACGTTGAGCGAAGGATGCGTGGCCAGCACCGTCTGCGCCGCACTGTGGATGCTGCCGGCATCCGTCGTGTCGATCTGGACGGTGTCGATGCCCGGGTTCGCCGCCGCGATCTCGTCGAGCAGTTCGACACGACGTCCGCCCACGATCACGGTGTTGCCTCGTTCGCTGAGTCGCCGGGCGAGCGCGAGGCCGATGCCGCTCGTGGCGCCGGGGATGAAGATGGTGTTTCCGGTGATGTTCATGCATCCACTCTTCGGAGTGTCGCAGCGGCGCACCAGAGACCACGCATCCAGGGATCCCCGATCCCTGGATGCACGACGCCGAGCACGAGATACTTCACGGGTGGACAGAGAAGCACTGGCCGAGTTCCTCGTGCGACGCAGGGAGCAGCTGAAGCCGTCAGACGTCGGGCTCGGCGCGGGAGCGCGCCGCCGCACTCCCGGTCTCCGTCGCGAGGAGGTCGCGCAGCTCGCAGCCATGTCGACCGACTACTACGCGCGCCTCGAACAGCAGCGCGGTCCGCAGCCCAGCGTGCAGATCCTCGCCTCGCTCGCACGGGCGCTGCGGCTGACTCCCGACGAGCGCGACTACCTGCATCGCATCTGCGGGCACAGCGCCCCGGACCGCACGACCTTCACCGACTACGTGCATCCGGGCATGCTCCGTGTTCTCGACCGCCTCGATGACACGCCCGCCTTCGTCGTCTCGATGCTCGACGAGGTCCTGATCCAGAATGACGCCGCACGGGCGCTGCTCGGCGACGTCAGCGGTCTGGAGGGTATCGAGCGCAGCGGGATCTACCGCTGGTTCGCGCACCCGCATGACGAGCGCGGGCGCTACCCGGAGCAGGATCACCTGAGGCACAGTCGTGTGCTCGTGGCGTCGCTCCGGTCCGCATACGGCGCGCTCGGCGAGCGCTCACGAGCCGGCGAGATCGTGCGCGAGCTCATCGTCCGCAGCCCGGAGTTCGCCGAGCTGTGGAACGTGCACGAGGTGCGGCGGCGTTTCGAAGACCACAAGGTCCTCATCCATCCGGAGATCGGTCCGATCGAGGTCGACTGCCAGGCGCTGTTCACCGAGGACGAATCCCAGGCGCTCATCGTGCTGACAGCAGCGCCGGGAAGCGATGCGGCGAGCAAGCTCGAACTGCTCAGAGTGCTCGGGACACAGCGGGTCTGACCGGCAGCCAGCACGACACCCTGCTGCTGTACTCCACGAATTCCGACCCGAATCTCGCTTCGAGATCCGCCTCCTCGAGCGGTCGCACGACCGAGTTCCACAACAGCGATCCAAAGAGCGAATACGTGACGACGAGCCAGGAGCCCATGATGAGGCCCACGCTGATGCCCTGCGCGATGCCGGCGACCGCCATCGGGTTGCGCACGTATCGATAGGGGCCGGAGATCACGAGTCGCCGCGCCATCTGCGACGGGAGCGGGGTGCCCTCGCCCTCGACCGACATCGACACGGCCGACCAGATTCCGAGGGCGGTCGCGGCGACGAGAACCACACCGCCGGCCAGGTGGACGACGAACGGAACCTCGATGCGCAGCGACCACCGGGCCTCGACGAGCGACACCACGATGGGGATGACCACCAGGAAGGTGCCCCAGAAGAACAGCGTCTGCAGTCCGGTGCGGGCGAGCAGCGCTCGCGTGCCGATGCTCGCAGCCGGCCGGAAAGCGAGCGGACCGGTGACCAGCCATTCCACGGGTGCTCGCCCGCAGAGCAGGACGATTCCCGCCGCTGCGCTCGCCCCGGCAGCGATCACCATGACCAGGGCGCCCCATCCGGCGAGGCCCGTCGCCGTGGCGTAGACGGCCATACCGGCGGCGACGATGGCCGTCCACGGAACAGCGACCCAGACAGCCCACCGGAAACCCGCTGCGATGACAGCCGAACCGATGACGAAGAGCGGGATGTCGAACACCGCCACGAGTCCCGCCGGCAGGTCTCCGAGGGTGAGACGACGCACGTCGTCCGACAGCGCCGCCGCGATCCACCAGGCCACTCCCGCCAGAGCCTGCACAGCGAAATACAGCCGAGCGGTCACCGGTGTGATCGGGAGCCCTGCGATGACCGGCATGCCGCCAGTCTATGAGCGCCCTCTGCCGACGCCCGCTCAGGACGCCGCCTCAGGACTCCTCGTGCGACCCGGGATCTGCGTCGAACAGCCGTCCGTCTGCGCGTCCGAGCGCGGTGATCGCCTCGACCTCGGCGGTGGTCAGCACGATCTCTGCTGCGGCGAGGTTCGAGACCTGGTGTTCGAGAGAGGATGCCTTCGGAATCGCCACCGTCTCCCGTGCGATGTGCCAGGCGAGCACGGTCTGGGCGGGGGAGATGTCGTGCGCCGCGGCGACCTCACCGATCACCTGTTCCTCGATCAGCTGCTTCGCGCGTCCCAGTGGACTCCACGCCTCGGTGAGGATGCCGTTCTCGCGGTGATAGGCGAGCTGCTCGTCCTGCGGGAAGTACGGGTGCACCTCGATCTGGTTGACGACGGGGCGGACGCCGGTCTCGCGCTCGATGCGTTCGAGGTGCTCGGGGAGGAAGTTCGAGACGCCGATCTGTCTCACGACTCCGCGCTGCTGAGCCTCCACCAGCGCCTCCCATGCCTGCACGTACTCGTCCTGGTGCGGGTTCGGCCAGTGTATGAGGTGCAGGTCGATCGCGTCGACGCCGAGCCGTGATCGGCTCTCCTCGATGCTCGTCCGCGCCTTCGCGCGCGGGTGATGACGGCCGGGCAGCTTGGTCGTGACGATGAGTTCGGACGCGTCCACGTCGGATGCGCGCACCCCGCGGCCGACCGACCCCTCGTTCTCGTAGTTGAATGCCGAGTCGATCAGCCGGTACCCGGCGCCGATCGCCGAGGCCACGGCATCCGCGCCTGCATCCCCGTTGAGGGCGTAGGTGCCGAGTCCGAGAGCGGGGAGGGCGAAGCCGTTGTGGGCCGTGAAGTGAGGGAGAGCCGTCATGGCGCCAGCGTACGCTGGAGCGATGAGCGGACTGCAGAGGATGGCGCCAGATGCCGGCGTCCCGGATAATGCGGCGCGTTGTCCGTGTGGCTCCGGAGATGTCTTCGGCGGATGCTGCGGGCCTCTTCTCGACGGGGCACTCGCCCCCACGGCCGAGCGCCTGATGCGCTCGCGCTTCACCGCGTTCTCGATCAAGGATGCCGCGTACCTCCTGGAGACCTGGCATCCGTCGACCCGCCCCGCCGAGATCGACCTCGACGACGACGTGGTCTGGCGGCGCCTCGTGATCATCGATCGCGCCGGCGGCGGCCCTTTCGATCGCGACGGCGAGGTCGAGTTCGAGGCCTTCTGGCAGCAGGGCGCCGAGCGCGGTTCGCTCCGCGAGCGGAGCCGCTTCGTGCGCGAGGACCGCAGGTGGCTCTACCTCGACGGACAGGTCGGGTGATGGACGTGACCGCGCAGCGACTAGATTTGAGAGCGTGAACGCCAGCCCAGAACACCAGCGCATCCTGCTCGACGTCGCCGACCTGGACCGGCGCATCGCGCAGGCGGAGCGCGCGCGCACCAAGCCCCCGCAGGCCGCCCGCATCACCGAGCTCGTCGCGATCCGTCAGGATCAGCTCCGCGAGCTGACCGCGCTGACCGGCACACGTGACGACGTGCGCACCGAGCTCAAGCGGCTCGAGTCCGATGTGAAGCTCGTCGAGCAGCGCCGGGCCCGCGATGCCGATCGGCTCGCCACGGCCACGAACTCGAAGGAGGCCCAGGCGCTCGAGCACGAGATCGCCAGCCTCGCCAAGCGCCAGAGCGACCTCGAGGACATCGAGCTCGATGTCATGGGTCGTGTCGAAGATGCCGACGCGGCGGTCGCCGCGCAGCAGGCTCTGCTCGGCACCACGACCGCAGAAGGAACCGCGCTCACCGCTCAGGCCAAGGCCGACGTCGCGGCCGCGACCGACCTCATCGCCCAGTTGACGCGCGATCGCGAGGCGGTGACGGCATCCCTTCCGGCGCCGCTCCTGGCCGAGTACGCACGCCGCGCCGCGAACAGCGCCGGCGCCGCGGTGCTGAGCCGTGGCACCTGCGAAGGCTGCCGGATGCTGCTTCCGGGGACCGACCTCAACGACATCCGCAACGCGCCGGACGACCTCGTGGTCTTCTGCCCCGAGTGCGGCTGCATCCTGGTGCGCACCGAGGAATCCGGGCTGTGATCTCTGCGCCGCGAGCACGCCAGCGGTGAACTCGCGGCAGCAGACCGAACGTCGCGTCGTCCTGGTGGCGGCTCGCTCGGGCGGCTACACGGCGGTGGAACTCGATGCGGATGATGCCGAGGCGCATCGTTTCGACCTCTCCGCGTCTGAGATGCCTGCGTGGGTCGCGGCTCAGGAGCGCGCGAATTCGCCGCGCTGGGTGATCCGCAGCGCCCGCGAGATCTACCCCGTCCTGCTCGACGCGGGGGTCATGCTCGCCCGCTCTCACGATCTGCTGCTCTGCCACGCGATTCTTCGCCACACGGACAAGGTCCCGCGCCCGCTCGCTCCGTCGTCGTCCTGGGTGCGACGTGAGCCGGTCGACGAAGCCCCGGCGCTGTTCGACGTCGTCGCGCATGACGCGCCGGATGACCCTGTGGGCGACGCCCTCGACCAGTACCGCGAGCAACGTCGCGTTCTCAGGGACAGCAAGGACGGTCGCCTGACGCTGCTCACCTCGGCCGAATCGGCCGGGGGACTGATCGCCGAGGAGATGCGCGCGGCCGGCCTGCCCTGGAACGAGTCGGTGCACGATGGCATCCTCACCGAGATCCTCGGCACCCGACCGATCGCGGGAGGCCTGCCCAGTCGCATGGTGGCGCAGGCCGAGCGGGTGCGTTCGATCCTCGGAGACCCCCATCTCAACCTCGAGAGCCAGCCGAAGCTGCTCCGCGCTCTGCACCGTGTCGGCGTGCAGGTCGAGTCGACGGGCCGGTGGGAGCTCGCCCAGCACAGCCATGCCGTGGTCGAGCCGCTGCTGGCGTACAAGAAGCTGTCACGTCTGCTGAGCGCGAACGGGTGGGCGTGGCTCGCCGAGTGGGTGCATGACGGGCGTTTCCGGCCGATCTACATCACGGGCGGGGTCGTGACGGGGCGGTGGGCGTCGGCGGGAGGCGGCGCCCTGCAGCTGCCGCGCAACCTGCGCGCCGCGGTGCGCGCCGACGAAGGGTGGACGCTGGTCGTCGCCGACGTCGCTCAGCTGGAGCCGCGGATGCTCGCAGGCATGGCGGGCGACCGTGCGATGGCCCGGGCCGCGCAAGGAAAGGACCTCTACGCCGGGGTGGTGGAATCGGGCGCCGTGGCGACGCGCGAAGAGGCGAAGTACGCCGTTCTCGGGGCGATGTACGGAGCGACGACCGGTGACAGCGGTCGGCTGGTTCCCCGCCTGCGCAAGGTGTATCCGCGCGCTATGGCGCTCGTCGACAAGGCTGCGCGGTTCGGCGAGGACGGGGGAGTCGTGTCGACGTGGCTGGGGCGGTCGTCTCCGCGTCCGTCGATCGAGTGGGAGACGATGCAGGCCGCCGCCACCGGTGCCGACGCCGACCCCACCGAGGTGGCACTCGCCCGGCGACGCGCGCGCGACTGGGGACGCTTCACCCGCAACTTCGTGGTGCAGGGCACCGCGGCAGAGTGGTCGTTGATCTGGCTCGCTGAGATCAGGCACCGCCTGCAGCAGTTTCCCGAGGCAGAGCGAGAGGCTCCGGCATCCGGGATCTTCGGCTCGCGTGCCCACCTCGCCTTCTTCCTGCACGATGAGGTGATCCTGCATGTTCCTCAGGAGCAGGCGGATGCCGCCGCGGATGCCGTACGCGAAGCGGCGGCGGTGGCCACGCGCCGACTCTTCGGGGGTTTCCCGATCGAGGTCCCGCTCGATCTGCGGATCGCGGAGTCGGCTGAGAAGTAGGACGCTCTGGTCGTAGACTGGACGTGCGAATGGGTCGACTGGACGGTCGCGTGGCGGGCAACCGCACCGAGGAACGTCCGGGCTCCTCAGGGCAGGACGGTGGGTAACACCCACCCGGAGCAATCCGCGAGAAAGTGCCACAGAGAGCAGACCGCCCCGCAAGGGGTAAGGGTGAAAGGGTGGTGTAAGAGACCACCGGGGGCCATGGTGACATGGCCC
>Ga0308167_1001098_pt1 | contig 35119 bp, 30 predicted proteins | sample PhyCR1_2_FD_202138 | JGI IMG/M metagenome (GOLD analysis project Ga0308167, IMG submission 202138) | Phyllosphere microbial communities from UC Gill Tract Community Farm, Albany, California, United States - DLSLRC.R1 | ecosystem: Host-associated > Plants > Phyllosphere > Unclassified | place... | reverse complement strand
ATGATGGCGCCGGCAATGTCCTGCCGCTGCTCGGCGCTCAGGTGCTGGTGGATGCCCATCAGCGCGAGCAGGGATACGAGGTATTTCTTCATGGCCCCGATGATTCCGGGGCCTGCTCGCGCTGGCGAACCCTACACGGGGGCCGCAAGCCAGCCGGCCGTGACATCGATCTGCGACAGCGCCAGGGCGTCGTCGGCGGCGGCGTCGATCTGGTCCTCGATCCGCTGCCGAGTACCAGTCAGCAGCCCATGCACCTGCCGGTACTTGTCGTCCTTCTCGCGGATGCGATCGGCCAGCACCAGGCGGTCCAGCCCGCGCGCCAGCGCTGCAGCGTCTATCCACGGCGTTGCGGCTGCGGGGTCAGCCTCGAGCGCCCTCGCCTCCTCCGTCTGCACAGGCCAGGATTCCCGCTCGCTCAGCGGGTAGCCTGCGGCGATCACCTGGATGCGGCGCCGGTACTCGGAGGCCAGGGCCTGGCGCAGGGCCACAGCGATTTCAGCAGCAGGCCGAAGATCTGCAGGTAGCGGCACGCCGCCGGCTGCGAGCCATGCGCGATACTCGATGGCGTCTGGATTGGGCGCCAGGCCGGGAGCGTCACCGAGCGGGACTGTCGCACGCATGCCGTTACGCCACCGATACACAAAGGCCTCGCCAGACATCTGATAGGTCGTCATGCGTACTGCCCCCCAGTGGCCGACGTGCCAGCCGCATTGCCAGGCAGATAGCTCGCCCCCGCCCCATTCACGTCGATCACGGCATTCATCTTCACGTCATACCGCTTGCCCGTCGCGGCGCCGGAATATGTGTTGATCGCTGCGCGCAAGATACCTGCATTTGTCGCGCCGAAGAACTGCAAAGCAAACGCCGGTGTCCCGGAGAGCGTGCATGTGATGACGTTCCCCTCGATGGATGCGCCGCCGAAGGCATACCAGTGCCCGCCTGCGCCTCCGGTGATGCTGTAGTCGCTCGAAAGAAAGACCCGGGCGCCGCCCTCCGCATAGACGTGCATGTATGCGGAGTTCGCCGCGCCGAAATAGATTTTCCCCAGCGTGATGAACGTGGGAATTCCGCTGGCGATCACATGATTCGCGTTTGTCGTCGCTGTCGCAAGGTCGCCAATGAACCAACGCCCCTGCACAGACACTGCGCTGAAGCAAGCACTGTTGCCAGTGCTGATGAGCACATTCTGTGGCGCACCAGAATTGCCGCGAATGGAAAGCTGCCCACTGCCTACAAAAGACTTCAGCGAGGCGCCAGCCGAATATGTGCCATCTGCAATCTGAATGGTGATGTTGAACCCGCCGTTGTCCAGGGCGCTTGCAACATCGACGGCCTTTTGAATCGTCGCGAACGCCCCGCCGGCCGTATTGCTCAGCCCGGTGTTGCTGTCACTGCCATCGGTGCGGACGTAGTAGGTGCGCGCAGCGGTGAGCAGCTCGCGCACGCCGGGCAGCGTGTCGCCCGTGGGCAGCTCACGGATGCTGCCGCTGACGTTGACCAGAGGGCGCCGAGAAGCCATGGCGGATCAGGCCAGAACCACGGGCATGCCGCCCTCGAAGTTCACGGCGGTGGTGCTCACGGCCACGCCCAGGCGCTGCACCACGTTGCCCGACGCGCTGGGTGCCGTGGCGCCGCCCGTGCCCGCAGTGGTCTGCAGGAACACGGGTCCGGGGGACTGAGCGGTGACCTGGGTATTCGTTCCCTCGAAGTACACCGTAGCGTTGGCGCCGCTGGTGACGGCCGCCAGCACGAAGCCATGCGTCTCCTTGCCGGACGTTGTGGCGTCGGCCTTGCGGACCTTGGCTCCCGTGCTGTTCCACACGTTGACCCAGTCGCCGGCCGCGAGCGCCTCGCTGGCAGCGATGACGGCGGTGTCGGCTCCAATTCCCACAGGCATCATGCTGTTGTCGATGCGACCCGAATCGTCAAGGGCCACGATGTCGCCGGCATTGGCCGCGCCGGCCGAGGTCTGGATGCCCAGCACCTCGGTGACCAAGTTGTTGACGAGGCGGAGAAATTTCTTGGCAGCCATGGTGGCCTCCTATGCAAGGGTGATGGGTGGGTTGATGTCGATGAGGACGCGGGTGGCGGACAGGGCCTCCCCGATGACTTGGGAGAACAACGCGCCGGGCGGCAATGCCTGGGCCAGTTGGCCGGCCAGCCCGACCAGCACCGGGCCGAGCGCCCAGGACCAGCCGCTGTGCTCCAGCACAAAGCCGGTCTGCACTACGGCGTCATCGCCGGGGCTCCACGCCCAGCACGGCGCCGCGATGGGAAGGGTCCGTTGCATCGGCCGCGATGAGCTCGCCCTGGGCGTTGCAGGCCACCACGCTGTGGCCGCTGATCGGCAGCGGGCCAACTTTGACCGTAATGGCGTCGCCGGCTGGGCCTGCCGGGCCGCGCTTGCCCTCGGGACCGGGGATGCCCCGCGTCACGACGACAGCGGGCGGTGCCGGCTGCTGAACCACATGGGTCTTGCCGCCCTCGCGCGTCACCACGACAGAGGTCTGCCGCTCGATGACGGCGGCCGAGGGTTCGGAAGAGACGACGGTGGTCACCGGGTGCCCTCCGGGTACAGGGCGAAGTGCAACTCGTACTGCCGCTCCACATCACCGCTGGGGCGCGTGATCTCGATCTGGCCGATGCAGGAAGTCCAGCCGGGCGCAACGGGGCCGTACACAATGGCGGCGGTCTGCTCTGCCGTCATCAGCAGGCGCAGCCAGGCCCCGTCCAGCTCGATCCCGCCGTTCGCAGTGCTCAGTTCCAGCAGCACCTCCGGGTCATCGATCTCGCGCCGCAGCTGCATGCGGGCCGTGCAGCCGGTGTAATCCTCGGGCACCTTGTCGGCATCCGGCACTGGCTCACCGCTGCAGGCCTTCACCACCCCATCGCATTCTTCGCGCACCGGGTAGGCCACGCTGTAGCGCTCCAGGGCGGTGCGGAAGGTCGCGCCCTGGTAGATGGTGAAGTCGAGGCAGGCCGGGGTTGTCATGCCCCGCAGTGTCCCGGCGGGCGCGTTCGGGGGCGAACCCTAGCCGGGGGCGGCCAGCCGTCGCTGCTCTTGATCGCCACGGAGTTCAGTCCGGCCATGGCCTGGCCGGCGACTTGGCTGTGCGTGTTGGCGTTGGCGGCGGCCAGCTGCGTGATGGCGGCCTGCATGCTCTGCATGCTCGACTGCTGCACGGTCTGGGCACGCATGCGCGCATCGGCGTAGCTCACGTTTACATCCGCCTTGGAGCGGTAGAAGGTGGCTGCCATCTGCGCGTAGCTGACGGCAGCGGACGTCTGGGCCTGGTAGGCCATGAGCTTCTGGCGGTCGCCCTCCAGTTGCGTGCGCGCCAGCTCGCCACGTGCGGCCACGATCTGCCCGTACTCGCGCAGCGCCATCTCGTGCACGCGCGCCCGGAAGTCGTTGGTGATCGCGGCGGCCCGCACAACCTCGACCTTGGCGTCGATGCCGGCACGATAGGTCTGGATGGCCTGGCCGTCTGCCCGAACCTGTGCGTCGTACACGCGCACCTGCAGCTCCTGGCCTTCCAGCGCGGCGCGGTAGCCGGTCCACTCGGTGGCCTTGGACTGGACCTCGGTGGCGCGGGTCTGCACCTGGGCCTGGAACAGTTCCAGCTTGAGCTTCTCCAGGCCGGCGCGGCTGACGATGGCGTCGATGCGCGCGCGGTAGACGTTCGCCAGGGACTGCAGCGACTCCATGCGGGCGCGGTAGACATTGACCTTGGCCATGTCCACCTGTGTCAGAGCCTGCAGCGCATCGACCTCGGCCTTGTACAGGTCGATGGCCGCCATCGCGCCCTTGAGCCGCACCTCGTATAGCGCGACCTGGGCACGCCAGGCGTCGAGTTTGGCGCCAAAGGCCTTGACCGCGATGTTGTAGGCCTCCACGGCCATGCCCACCACGGCCTTGGCGTGCTCGAGCGCCTGTCCATTGATCTGCACCAGGTTGCCGTGATAGCTGAGCATGGCCGCGAGCACGGACTGGCGCAGGTTCATTGAGGTGCTGATGGCGAACTGCAGGTTGGCCTGTTCCATCTCGGCCTGCTTCACCACCAATTCGATGTTGGCCCGGGCCAGGTTGTCGGCGGCCGCCTGGCGCGCCTTTGCAGCCGCCGACAACAGTGCGCCCGGCGGCAGGGTGTAGCCCCGGTCTGCAGCGTCGGCCCAGGCCGCATCGCGCACACGCCGGTACTCGCCCAGATGGCGATCCTTCGCCCGCTCGATCACCGCACGCTCGACATCGCCGCTGAACCCGGAGCCGCCGGCCATCAGCTGGGACAGGCGCAACTCCATCGTCTCCATGCTGGAGTGGTAGCGCGGACAGTACCTGGCCAGCATGGCGTCGAGCTGGCCGTCCAGCACCGACATCATCGCGGCGCTGGCTCCGCGCTGAGTGGTCTCCAGCTGCGCGGCCAGATCCGTGGGCGCTTCGGCATCGAACACGGGCGCAGCAGAATCGAACACCGGCAGCACGATGGTGGGCTTGTCGGGTGCTGCCCGGTCCTGGATCTGCGGCTCGGCGACCAGGGGATTGATGAGCTGGTCGGGCGGATCGGGGAAGTCGTAGCTGGTGTTGATCGAGGGCGCGGAGATGGAGAAGTCCGCCAGCGGGGCCGGCGACGAGGGCAGCACGATGGTCGGCACCACAGCCGTGGCGACCGGCAGCCCGCTGATGTCGATGGGGCCGATGTCCTGGAACTGCGGCGCAGCGCCTGGAGCCTGGGGCAGCTGGAAGTCCACGCCGGCAAACTCAGGCACAGGCTGCAGCACCGGCGGCTCCAGCGGCTGGTCGATGGGGTCCAGTTGCGGGTCGGGCTGCAGGTAGCCGATGCCCGTGATCATGTTGCTCACGTCGCGCAGCGCCTGCTGCGAGTCCGACAGCACCTGGGCCGCAAAGCCGCGCTGGTCGTCAATGATTTCTTCTACCGATGCCATGGTCAGATCCTCCGTGTCTTGTTCACGACCTCGGCTTCGAGGTCATCAATGGTCAGCGCGCCCCGGCCGGAAAGCTCCAGGGCGTAGTACCGAGCGTCCATGCCGCGCCCGAACTTCTGGCGGTAGTTCTGCGCCGTCGAGCCGCGGGGCGTGTCGTAGGGATATCGCTCCTGGCACTTCTCGCCCACGGCGAGCACGAAGCGACTGCAGGGCGGCATGCGGCCACCGACATAACAGCTGATCCAGGCCTTGCGCTGAGCCGAGCCGAAATCCGTGGTCCCCGTGTGCAGGTGCCAGGCAATAGGCTGGCCGGCGTCAGTGTCGCCGCCCAGGAAATACAGCCCGTCGGCTGCCATTCCCACGTAGCGTCCGCGCCAGCGCACGACACGGCTGAACGGGAACGCCGTGTAGCGCGTGACCTCGTTGCCCCCGGTCTCCAGCTGCGTGCGCAGGTTGACGGCGTAGGCCTCGTGCACTACCGGCACCTCGGCCGTGGCCACCAGCAAGGCGCGCGCGGCCGGCGCCACCAGCACGATGTCGGCCCAGCCGCCGGCAATCGCCGCAGGCGCCACCAGGTCAAAGCTGGCCGTGGCCTCGCCATAGGCCTCCAGCTGCACCACGGGCATCGGGCACACCAGATGGATCTGCGCCAGCCCCTCGGTGGAAGCCTCCAGGCTCACCAGGGCAGCCGGTGCCACAAGCTCGATGCGCGCGCCACCCACGAATTCGGCGCGGGCCGCAGGCGCCACGAGAGCAATCTGCGCCAGGCCCTCCACCGTCGCTTCGAGCAGCACCTGCGGCATGGGGCACACCAGCTCAATGCGGGCGAGTTCGCTGACCGTGGCCTGCAGGTTCATGACGGGTGACGGTGCGACAAGCTGCACCTGGGCGCCGCCCACCAGCGCTGCCACGGCGGCAGGCGCAACCAACTCGATGCGGTTGGAAGCATCCGATCCCGTCAGCGCCACGCGCGCGGCCGGGGCCACGAGCTCGATGCGCGCCCCGCCCAGCAGTTCCACCCGGGCAGCCGGCGCCGTCAACTGGATCTGCGCCAGTCCCTCGACCGTGGCCACCATCTCCAGCACGGGCGAAGGGCACACCAGTTCGATCTTGTTCAGGATCTCCTCGGCGAAGTCGGAGCCGAACGCGACACGGTGCCAGTCCTCGCTGAGCACCATGTCTTTCCAGAGCCCGGGCGCCTGCGGCAGCACGAAGGCCACACGGGCCGGCGATGGGAACGAGCCCCATTCGTCCGGCGCATCCCAGTGCGCCCACACCATGTACTCGGTGCCCGGGTCCACCGTGATGGTGCCCAGGTCGTACTCCGCAGGGCTGCCCGTCAGCGTGGCGCCAGAGGCGTTGCCCTTGTAGCGATAGGCGCGCACGCGCTCGGCCGGCAGCTTGATGTGCCGCAGCGCCGGTGGATCAAGGTCGTAGTACCCCTCAAAGGCCGGGTTGTTGATGTCCGGCTCGGGCGGGTAGCCAAAGCGCAGGCCCAGCGAATCCTGGTCCGAGGCCTTGTACAGGGCCACGCCCAGGTAGACCGTCGAGCCGTTGTCCAGGACCTCGTAGACATGCACCTGGGCCTGCCAGGTCTCTGGACTGCCCGGAGGCTGGTAGTAGCTCTCGGTGCGGCTGAAGTACGCGTATCCGGCAAGTTCGGCCATGGCGGTGCTCAAAGAAGATGGACGGGGTCAAGCCGGAACCCGGCCTCCTCGCCCAGCGTGAATTTGTCGGGGCCCGGCGTGATGGTCTTGCCCTTGCGCCGGATGGCCAGCAGCGGATTGCGGTCCGGCGTGCCCGTCTCGGCCAGGCGGTCATAGAGGGCCGACATGGGCGGATGCTGGTGCGCGGCGCCCGATGGCGAGAAGCAGATCACGAACTCCTTGGACCGTCGCACGGCGATGCTGCGATAGAGCATCTGGTCCAGACTCATGCCCAGGGGCGGCAGCAGTACCTGGCCGGCGAAGATCACGCGATCGAACTCCTGTCCTTGGCAGCGGGCGTGCAGGCGCACGGAATACGGTCGCAACTCCGTGCCATTGAACGGCTGCTCGTACTCGCCGACCACGGTAGCCAATGACTCCCACCGTGCATCAATGTCACGGATGCTGAGCGTCCTGCGGCGGGTGGCCTCGGTCCTTGTCGTCGTGACCGTGACTGGTGGAGGATCAGGCACGGGAAACGCTTCGCTGTACGAATGGGACCATTGCCGGGTCTCGGTCAAATCTGTGGAATCCGCAGACAGGTCGAGTGAAAGCAGCACATTCCCATTCACTGTGATGGACTGCGTTACGCGGCTTGTTGCGCCGGTGCTGTAGGCATTGCTGTACGAGGCGCTCCCAGTGAAATGCTCAACGATAGGCGACACCTTGTCGTTGATGTAGTGCGTGTATTGGAACTGAGTCCGTTCCACTTCCCCTATGTAGCTGATGGACTCCGAAGATCGGACGCGCTCAACGAGCAACTCCGTCCCGTCGGGCGCCAAATCCAGCCCAAGAATCTCCACTTGACGCTCCGTCATCGTTGTTCGGGAGTAGCCAGACGCGCCGCCATTCAAGCTGGAAAGCGTCGTGAATTCGTCGATGCGATAGTTCTCGCTCTCGCTGAAATCGGTTGCAGTGCTCCCTCGGAAATAATTCTGATCTGAGGGGTTGTGCCGCTGCACATTCACGCGCTCCAGCGGCTGGTCCGGGGTGGTCGCCAACAGGGACAGCTCGAACTCCGCATGCAGGCTGCCATCGCTGTTTCGGCTGAGCGTGCCACGCAGTGCATAGCGCGGAGCACCCAACCGGATGGCCACGCCGCCGCCCACTGGCTCCCGGGTCACGGTCTCCAGCATCGTGATGCAGCGCTGTCCCTTGCCGTCGAAGAAGATCGGCTGCGTGATGGTCAGCTCAGGGCCCGCGGGCACGGCCCAGCGCGCGAACTCTTCCGAGTGCGACACGCCGGCATCGTCCTTGTCCTTGGGATCCACGCGATACAGCACCACCTGCTGGTCACCGTATGTCTCGCCACCCCCCTCTTCATAGGAGGCATGCACCATGCTCTTGGCCGTTCCACCCTGCGGCAGCGAGGCCTTGAAGATGGCGCAGCCGCTGACCTCGTGAGCCACCTTGATCCGCGCGCCGTTGCGGCAGATCTCCGCCTTGGCGCCGCTGGTCGCATTCTGGGCGCCCGAGATCGCGTACCGGAAGCCGTTGCCATGGTCGTAGGTCAGCACGTCCTTGTGGTCGTCGCTGATCCAGTCGTGCGGCCCGGCCAGCAGATCCACGTTCTCCTTGCGGCGCAGGCCCTTGTCGGAGGCATTGAGCGTCAGCGCGCACAGCGGTGAGATCTCCTCGCCCTGCTCGTTCTTGTCCACGCCCATGCCGTGCTCAAGGCTCGTGGGCCAGGTCAGGTACTCCCAGCTACCGCCCTTGATCTCGATCCAGGCGTCGTCCTCGGCAATGGTCACACGCACCAACAGACCCAGGATCTCGTAGCGCTGGGTGATGTGGCGAAACCCTGCAGCCCGCAGAGCGCGCACGCGGCCCCTCGCCCAGGGTAACAGCTTGGCCTCTTCGGCGCCGCCCAGCAGCAGGTGCTCGCGGTTCGTTCCCATGGCCTGCCCTACCCGCCACTCACTGCGCCGGGATCATGTACGAGAACGAATCGATGGTGATGGGCTGGCCCACGGTCACCGTGAGCGTCGAGAACTTGCCCTCGCCCGAGCCCACCGCTGCAGCACCGTCCAGACGAGGCAGCAGCGTCGACAGCGAGCCGTCATCTGCTGCGTTGCCAACGAAACGAAACCAGCCGATGGTGCCCGCGGCCAGGCCAATGAACTTCCAGATCGCCGAGGCAGGCTTGAGCACGCCGCCGTTGGCCGGAGCATCGAGCACCAGGCCGTTCGTCGGCGAGCCCGCCACCCAGGGATCTCCATTGAGCGTGGCGCGACCCAGCAGCACGCCCGTGGGCGCTGCATCCGCGGTGATGGGCTGGGGCCCGCTGTAGACCAGAATGCAGCCGGCATTGAGCGCGCCGGCCAGGCCCAGAGTGCCGGCCTGTGCATTGCGCACGCCGGTGGAGAGTTTGAAAGTCATGGCGATACCTCGCGTCGTTGGTTGAAGGGGATGCCGCCCGCGTGCAGGCAGCTGATGAAACGGACCTGGCCGTCCAGCTCGAGCACGGCCGCGCCAGCCTGCAGGCCAGGCGCCACGCTCACGCGCGAGGCGGTCAGGTTGGTGAATTCGGGGAACTGGCACAGGCCGCGCTGCGACCAGATCAAGGTGCGCTTGTCGTCCAGCGCCCAGGGCAAGCCCGGCACCGTGCCGTAGGGGGCCAGCAGGGCCAGGCCCTCGGGCGTGTAGGCGTGCATGGCGCGGTCAGTGGCCACCACCAGGCCCGCATCGCTGGGCGCCAGGGCGTGCACGCGGCCGGGCACCATGAAGAAGCCTTCAGACAGGTTCAAGAGGTGGGGCGCCAGAGCTTGCGATCGCCAGACCACCGTTTTGTCGTCCTCAGACAGGTACTGGGCGGCGAAAATACGGCCGCGCCATTCGGCGATCACGTCCACGCCCTCGGGCAGCGGATCGAGGCCATCGGTCAGCAGCTCCTGGCCCAGAGCCTCGGGCGTCTGCGCCCAGACCGCGGCCGGGCCAGCAGCGCCGAACGCCAGCTGGAATACCGTGCTGTCCGCCGGCGCCACGTAGACCCGCGTCACGCAGCCGGGCAGCTGCTCAATGCCGCTGATCAGCAGTGCAGCGCCCTGCTCCACCACGATCTCGGCCGCCGTGCTGGCCGGCGTCTCCCGGCCGTCGGGCATGACGAAGGTGGCGCAGACACGGTACTGGCCCGCAGGCAACTGGCCGCCCTCGCCCACCAGCACGCGCGGCTCGGCCGGCACGGGCAGGCGCCAGGGCAGCGCCTCACCCTCGGCAGTGATGATCCCGGCCGCGTCGCCGGCCACGTACAGCACCTGGTCGTTGATCTCGGTCCAGCACGCATTGCGGCCCAGGCCCTGCGCCAGGGGGCGCACGGTCATGTCGTCCAGGACTTGGCGCAGCTCGCCGCCGTCGATCACATACAGCCGGGTGAAATCGCGCGTGGAGTAGATGCCAGTGGGCGTGCAGGCCATCGCCAGCGAGCGGCCGACGCGGACCTGCACTCCGCCCGATTCCGTCACATCGACGTTGTCGGCGCGCACGAACCACGACAGGCCGAGCCGCAGCGGATCGGTGACGTTGTTCAGGCCTCGGAAGGAGCGGATTGCTGGCATGCCACGACTTTGCCGAGCGACTCTGAATGAGTCGAACCCTAGCCGGGGCACACGCTCCGTGAAAGTGTGTGGCCAATTACATTGCCATTCCCCAAATAGTTAGCAAAGTAATAGTTTGCTCAATAACGAAAAATGCCATCACACATTTCAACGTGCAATAGCGCATTTATTGAATTTCTCGGACGAAACTCTATTAGCATGCATGGCTTCACACACTGGAGGAGTAGTTGCAAATGGAATCGTTCAAGATGGTGGCGGCGTCAGTTGGTGCGGCTGCCGCAATGTTCTCGGCAGGAGCATCCGCACAAAGCCCTGGCGTGCTGCTACCAATCTCTATCACCAATGCATCCGGCAATGTTGCTGACATGACGAAGGCGGCGGATGGCAACCCGAATACCATCTGGAACGCGGGCGGAGGGCCTACTCAATGGATAGACATTGACCTCGGCTCCGAGAGAATGTTCTCTATTCTGAGAATGCTTCCTGCGCAGAATCCGGCAGGCAATACCGTGCATCATGTTTGGGGAAGGAACGATGCGGGCCAATGGTTTGATTTCGGCGAGGTAGCTGGATATACCCAAGACAATAAGTGGATAGAAATCAACAACCTTGCAGAAATTCCCGTCCGAACAATTATTCTGCAAACAACCAGCAGCCCCTCTTGGGTGGCCTGGAGGGAATTTCAAGTTTTTGATGGTGGCGAGCTTCGTGAAAGCTGCTTTTCAAACGACTACGGCCGCGGCTGGACTATATATAGTGCAACTGGACCTGCTGGCCAATGCGGTCACACGCAAGGGAAATTTCTATACAAATTCCGCGACGTGAGTAAACAACGTTCCGGAACCAAAATTCTCACCTGCTCGACTTATGAATTAACTGATTGGAAACTTATTCCCAACAATGATCCTGGAAACCCCGGCGGAACTCCCACCGGAAGATGCGCGGCTTTCCAGTTTGGTCTCTTGCACACTTTGGTTAGATACTAAATCGTTACGAAGTATTCAATCGGCAAATGCCCGAAAACTGAATGGAATTGGCGAGAAGAAATCGCGCGCGTGCCCGGCGTCATCTTCGGACTGCTTGTGATCGCAGCCGTCCTGTTCTTCAAGCTGACCACGCCCGACGAGCGCCGCTCGATGATCGAGACCTACTGGCTGATCATCATCGGGCTCGGCGGCGTGGGCTTCATATGGCAGTTCAAGCGCGTTAGCCTCAGCCCACGCCAGCCGCCATCTCCCGCATTTGCTGCCTCAAGGCCTTGGGCGATGTGTCCGCGATCCGATCCGTGCGATCCTTGTTCATCTCGCGCACGCGCTTCATCACGTCGGGGATCTTGACCACGATGGACTGCTCGGGGTTGTTCTTGTTCCAATCGGCCAGCCGGTCGCGCACGCGCTGCAGGCCGGCTTCATCCTTCTCGAAGACAGCCTGGGCCCATTGCGCTTTGATGTCGCTGCTGGTCTGGGTGTAGAAGCTCTTGGACCGCTGCATGAAGCTGTTGGATTCCTGGACCTCAGAGACCGACTTCGGCTGAAAGCCGATGGCCTTGGCCGCCGCCTCTGCCAGCGTGGTGTCGATCACCTTGTAGCCCTTCTGATCGCGGTACATGCCGGTGGCGGCCATGTCTGCACCCTTCGCCAGATTGCGCACCGCCGTGGGCGACACCTCCAGGGCCGCGCCTGCAATATCCCCCGTCAGCACCTTGCGGCCGGCAGTGAAGCCGCGCGCGACCAGATCGCCGGCAGGGCCGACCACTTCCAGCAGGTCGCGCTCGCGGCTCTGTTTGGTCAGGAACAGTCCAGTGCCGGGGATCAGGTTGCCCATGCCGAGGCGCCCGGACACATCGATGGGCGCGCCCGGCAGGCCCGACAGGCCCTGCTCCATGAACTCGCCCAGCTCCTTGCCCACGATCCCCGCCAGCGCCTGCTTGCGCCATTGCTTGCTGCTGATGTTGTAGCCCATCAGCTGGCCCGCGCCGTCGATCAGGTCCTCCACATCCTCGGCGAAGGGCACGCCGCCGGCACCGCCCATCAGCAGCAGCATGGCCAGGGCCCAGCCCACGGCGCGCTTGCCCTCGGGCCCGCCCTGCTTCCACATGCGCTGCATCAACTCCAGGTAGGAGACGCTATACGTTTTAAACGTAAAAAGAGTGCCGGCTACCGCGCCGCGCGCCCACTGGGGCTTGTTGGCCTTCGAGTAAACGAACTGGGTCTCCAGCACCGCCTTGCGAGCGAAAGCGCCGGGATCGGGCATGCCCTGGGCCTTGGCGATCCGGAATGCAGCGCTGAAGGTGGAGCGGCGGTTGAACTGCTCGGCCAGGGCGAAGGGCTGTCCCCATGCCACCTTGGCGCGCTCCCAGGTATTGCCCGCCGCCGCGCGCGCATCGCCGGCCCGCGTGCCGTCGCCCGAGCGCAAGCCGCCCGCGCCGCGCGCCTGGGCCATCAGCTGATGCACTTCCTGTGGCGACACCACGCCATCGTCCTCAGCCGATTTCAGAGCGTGGGCCAGGTCCGTCTCGTACTTCATGCCGCGCGTGCCCATGTCCTTGAGTGCCCGGGTCATCTGGCCGCTGGCCGCGCGGATGCCGCCGAGCTGGCTGAGCCAGGGCAGCGTGACCGCAAAGGGCTGCGTCATGTTCACGAAGGCCGAGGCAAGGGAGCCGCCCAGATACTGCGCGAACAGCATGCCGCGCACGGCCTGCCCCTCTTCCTGTGGGTCTCGGATGTAGCTGCGCAGACCCATGGCCAGGTCCTTCAGCTCGCCCTGGTCCTTCGGGATGTCGCTGATGGCTCGGTCCATCGTGCCCGCATTCAGTCCGGCCGCGCCCTGGCGCGCGTTGCTGTAGACGAAGTTGGCCACCACGCGGCCCACGTCCTGGCTGTAGCCCTCGATGCCCTTGCGCTGGATCAGGCGCTTGAGCGCGCTGTGGTTGTTCTTTGTCAGCTTCAGGTATTCGTCGTAGACCTTGCGCGTGGCCGTGTCGGCCTCCTTGCCCACCACCATGTCCTTGAAGATCTCCAGGGTCTCGGGCGTGATGCCTGCGAACAGCTTGAAGGACTGCTGGCTCATCGTGCCCTGGGTGATCACGGCGCCGGGGAAGGCCTGGGCCATCTGGATCTTGGCCAGGTTGGCATCCTTCATGGTCTCGTACATGCCGAAGTACTGCCGGTTGCCATCCTGGTCCACAACGTCCAGGGTGTACCGGCCGAAGCGCGACAACGGCGCATACCCGGCGTCCTGCAGGTCCTTGGCCGTGGCAGCGCGGTCAACCACCAGGTTGTTCAGTTGCATCAGCCGGTCGGCCAGCTCCGGCTTGGCCTTGGCATCGTGCTGCAGCGTGGTGGTCAGCAGCTCCAGAGCGTCCGAGAGCTTGGGCGCATCCAGGACCATGTCGCGCATCGGGGCATATTCGTCGCCCAGCGCGCGCATCATGTCCGCCCGAGCGGTCATGTCAATGGAACGGTCGATGGCCGCGCGGGCCTCGCGGTAAAGCGCGATCTGGTTGGGCGTCGCGCTGAACATGGTCTGCAGTTCGGCATCGGTCCAGACCGTGCCGGCCTTCAGCATCTTGCTGTCGAAGCGGGAATTCACGTTGGCCTCGTACTGGGCCAGCGGCAGGCCGCGCCAGGCGCCCAGCATGCGGTCGTCCAGCCGCCCGGCACGCAGCAGCAACTGGGCCTTGTCGTCTGCAGGCAGGCTTCCGTACTTCTTGGCCAGTTCGTCCACCAGCACGGCCTTGCCGTCAACGTCCCGGCCCCAGAGTAGCGTGCCCTCGAAAAGGGGCTTGGCCACGGCCTTGTTGTCGGCCGCCGAGACTGGAGTTTTGCGGTTCTTGCCCACCAGGTCGCCGATGGTGTCCACACGCGGCAGCAAGCGCGGCGCACGGTCGGCTGCATCGTTGGCCAGCATGGACACATCATCGATGTTCTGCTGCGCAGTCTCGTAGACGGGCTTGAACTCTGGCACGCGCTCGGCCAGGTGCCGCATGGTGCCCACGGTCTTATCCCATAGGGAAATCTTGCCCGGGTGGGACATCGTCAACTGGAGCTGGTCCAGAGCGCTGTCTTTGATCTCCGAAAGCCGCGAGCGACTGAACATGAGGTCTTCACTACCATCCTGGCCTGCGGCCTCCCGCGTGTTGATCTGCAGGAGCCCCCGCAGTACACTGGCAACGTCTCCTGAAGTGACCTTGCCGGATCGCTCCTCGGGTGCTTCGGCACCGGCCCCGGAATCCCTGGCCTTCAGGAGATTTTCTTTTGTGATGACGCTGTGCAGGTACATCCTGCGGCTGTTCACGTCCTGGCGCACCAGCACGGTGACGATGTCATCTACCCCCTTGATCTGCACAGGCGCGCTCACGAAGTAGCTCTGCACATCATTGGCGCGGCCCTCAGCAACCACAACACCCTGCTCCAGAATCCGAGGCACTGCGGCAAATGCAGCAGCTTTGAACGGGTTCATGCCATGAGCCATGCTGTCACGGACCGCGCGCTCGTCCAGCACAACGGCGCCCAGCTCAGGATTGACGGCCTGGCCGCCAGCATCCCGGAACACCTTGGCGGCCCAGGCTCGCAGTAGCGGATAGCCCTGGGGCGCTTCATCGCCGCGCAGCACGGCCACGGGCTCGCCCTGCAGCACGCGAGCCTTGTCCACCAGCGACATCTCTGCCGCGCCGCGGCTGAATGACGGCTCGATGCGGTCGGTAGCGGCGCGCTGCCCGCGCTCTACAAAATCGCGCGCAGGCAGGATGTAGCCCTGGATGATGTCGGCGTCCGAGATCTTCAGCCCCCTGAACCCGGGCACGTTGGCCCGCAGCCAGTTCCGGATCGCCGCCACGGCGCGGCGCACGAAATGCAACTGCGGCGTCTTCTCTGCCATCTCGGCCAGCACCTCCTCCGCCGCCGTGCGCCGGCCCAGCGCCACGCCGCGCAGGCCATAGTCCGCGACCTTGGCATCGACCTCATCCTTGCGCATGGCGGCCACCTGGTTGAGGATCTTGTTCAGCTCCGGGCCGAACATGCCGCGCAGGCCGTGGTGTCCCAGCACCTCATGGTGCAGCACGCGGGCCGCGTCGGCGGGCGTGTTCAGCTTGCTGGCCAGCAGGTAGGCGCGGCCTTTCCAGTAGAAGCCCTCGGGCGCTCCGGAGGCCCCGCCAGTGCGCTGGCGCAAATCCGCGCGCCGCGCTGCCTCGGGCACGGCCGGGTCGTTCATGTCGAAGGCCACCACCACCTCGGGCCCATTGCTCCAGCCCTTGCGGATGGCGTCCACCGTCTGACGCACCTGGCCCACGGCCTGGGCCCGCGCCGCATCGGAGAAGGCCGTCGGCTCCGGCCGCATGATGCGCAGCAGGTTGGCCATCTGGTCATCGGTCAGGCCCTGGCCCTCGGCCTCGCCGCGCCGGAATGGCAGATCCTCGGTGCGCTCCACTGGCCCGGCCATCAATTCGCGCGCGCTGGGCGGCGTGGCATGGGTGCGTTCGCGCACGCCCGGCACATCCTCCCAGCCAGAGCCCTGCTTCTCCACCTGGCGCACCGTCACACTCCACACACCATCGACGTTGGCCGGCGTGTACGAGACCACGCGGACATGGCTATCCCCGTAGCCCTTCACGATGTTGCCCGGGGTGAAATAGTCGGCGCGGGCGGCCTCCTCGGCTTTCGCCTTCTTGGTCAGGACGCCCCGCGGCTTCTTCGCTTGCACGGATGCAGGGCCCGTTGTTTGATCAGCTGCTGCAGTGGGGGCTGCAGGGCCAGCATCCGCGCGGGCCGGCTGTTTGACGGGCACTTGATTGATGGCGACGCTCACCGCTGCAGCGGCCGGCACGGGGGCGGCCTGGGCCTGCGGCGCAGGTGCTGCAGCAGCATCGGGCATGGCGGCGGCCAACTTCTCGCGCACCTTGGGCGCCAGGTCGGCCCAGGCCCTTGTGTGAGAGCTGGCCTTGGCCAGCGCATTCAAGCCCTTGGCCTTGCCTGCCACAGCCTGGCGCTCGGCCGCCGGCATGCTGGTCCAGCGATCGCTGGCGGCCAGCAGCTGCGCGCGCCGTGCGTCGTTCCCTTCCTTGGCGATGGCAACGGCCTGCCGCTCGCCCACCGCAGGCGCTGGAGCACCAGCAGGCTCTACAGCGGCAGCCTGTTCGCTGGCGCCACTTCGGCCAGGTACAGCAGATTGCAGGCCGGCAGCAGGCTGTCCGGCAACGCCACCTCGCGGCCCAACAGGCTGCGCATCTGGCGCGCGTCCTGCCGGCTCACCGCCCCCAGTCTCCGCAGCAGCCGCAGGGCGTGCTGGGCGTTCATCTGCCATCCGTACTGCAGGTGCGGGTGAATCATTGGTCTCTCCCTGCGGCGCAATGGCGTCCGCGATCTTGCGTTGCAGATCCACATTCAGCCGCTCCCAGGTCGCACCCGGGAGCGCCTTGCGGATGACCGGCTTCAGGCCCTCAAGCCGTCCGGCCAAGGCCTTGCGCTCTGCGGCGGGCATGCTGGCCCAGGCCGCGCGCCCGGCGTCGATGCGCTGGGCAGGGGTTTGGGCCGGCGCTTGAGCCTGCGGGCCTGGCGCTGCAACTGCTTGCGCGCCATCGTGCTGAGACGAGGTGGTGCCATCGGTCAGCTCCTGCGCAGCTGCAGAACCTGCAACCGGCGCTCCTTGCGCTCCTGCTGCCGGCGAAGATTCCGCGCGCGGCGGCTGGGCTTGATCGGCTTGTGTGCCATCGATGCTTCCTTGCTGGGTGGTGGTAGGTGTGGTTGCAGGTGCTGGCGCAGCAGCCTGTTGGTCGCGCTCGCCGCGGCGCCGTGCCAGCTCGCGCGCCAGCTGCAGGCGCACGTTCTTTGCCTGGGCAGAACGGAATGCGTTGGACAGGTCTTCATCCCTCCAGGTGGCCATGGCCCCGCCCTCGATCTCGCCGGTGGCAGGGTCTGCGGTGACCTGGCGCTCGGAGGCCTTCTTCTTGGCTGGCGCACGGGCGGCAACTTCGGCGGCTTGCGCCAAGGCATCGGCCTGCTGGGTCTGGGCAGCCGCGCCGGAATCCACGGCCAAGGCAGCAGCTGCGGACAGAGAGCCGGCGGCAGGGTCCAGGCCCATGGCGCGCGAGGTCGGCATGGCCGCGCCCGTGGATTGCAGGATCTCGTCATCGGGCGATTGCGCGGCCCGGTTCGCGGCCATCTCGGCATCGCGCAGGGCCTGCTCCTGAGCGCGCTGCTGGGACAGCGCGGCCGCGCCATCGGGCGGCGTGCTCTGCGGCACCTGTGGCTCGCCGCCCTCTTCCTGCTGCAGCTGCGACATGCGGGCATCGAATTCCCTGCGCATGGTCTCAAGGCCGGCATTGGGTGGCGTGGCGGCGCCTTCAGCACTCGGGCTCGCGCCAGGGCCAGCAGCACCAGACGCACCGGCCGCCGCCTGCTCGGGCACGGGCTGTTCCGCTGTAGGAACCTCGCCCGGCTGGCCAGCAGGCACGCGGGACTCGCGCGCCGCCCGATACCCCGCCGCGCCGCCACCCATGGCCGCGCCCGACAGCGTGCCCAGCACCACCGCCGTATCCACGTCCTCGGACCAGTCCTTGCCCAGGGCCAGGTTCTGGAAGATCTGCTCGGCAACCGACTGCGGCAGTTCCTCGAGGAAGCCCTCGGAAATCGCCCCCTGGATCACCTGCGTCGGAATGCTCTTGACCGCGCGTTGCTGCACCAGCGGATTCGTGGCCGCTGTGGCCGCGTCATCGGCAAACTGCTTGGCAATGCCCTTGTTGCCCTGGGCCAGCATGGTCTCGGCATCACCAATGCCCAGCCGCTGCGCCACGCGCCCGCCGGCATATCCCAGCCCGGCCGTGGCCGCGCCCGTGGCTGCCGCTGCAGCTGTCTGACCAGGAGACAGCAGCCCGTCATCCGTCTCCTGCCGGATCTGCTCGGCCGCCGAGCCCGCGCCCACAATGCCCTCGCCCAGCGCGCCAGCTGCAGCAGCACCCTTTGCGCCGGCCTGGCCCAGCCGCGTCGCCGCGCCCAGCCCACGCGCCACCACGCCGCCCGCGCCCATGGCAGGCAGCGATTCAACAACCGTGCCGACGATGTTGGAAGGATTCTCGATGGCGGCCTGGAACTTGCCGCCCAGGCCCTCGGCCTCCTGGAATTTGCGCTGGGCTTCCTTGGTGGCGTCGGAATGCCATTCATTGATGGCCTCGCGCGCCTGCTTGGGCCGGAAGCCGACCGCACCACCCTCGTTCTCCAGGAGCCTGCCCGCGCGCCCGCCGGTAGCGATGTCGGCCAGGCCGACAACAGCTTCAGGCACGGCCACAGCGCCCTTGGCTGCCTAGGCTGCAGCGTCGCGTGCCCATCCTGTTGCACCACGGCTGGTGGTAGGCGCGTCCTTCAGTACAGCCTCAATTTCAGAGGAGCCAGATGCGCCGACGGAAGCGGGGGCGGCTGCCGTTGTGGCGCCCGGCTTGTATGCGGGAGCGCCTTTGAGGATGTCATTGATTTCACTCATCCCCCCACTCTCAAGGAGAGGTGCGGGGGCGGTCGAACCCTAGGCGGGGGAGCAGCCAAGCTCAATTTCCGGGTGCTGTAATATCTTGTTGCAACCACCAGGAGGGCACATGAAGTCAATCATCGCGGCCATCGCATTTGGCACAGCAGCACTCAGCGCGCACGCCATTTGCACAGGTTCCGGGTCATCCCGCTACTGCACCGACAACAACGGGAACAGCTACACCGTCCAGCAGTACGGGAACACCACATACACGCAAGGCAGCAATGCCCGAACCGGGAGTAACTGGAACCAGACCAGCAACACCTACGGCAACACCACTTATCACAACGGCATGGCGGCCAACGGAAATGCCTGGTCGGGCACCTCCAACGCATATGGGAACACGACGTACCACAATGGCACCGGGGCCAACGGGAACGCTTGGTCGGGCACCTCGAGCACCTATGGGAATACGACTTATCACAATGGCGTCAACAGCCGAGGCCGCTCGTACTCTGGGACCACGTACAACTACGGCGGAAACGACGATTGACTGGTCAGCTCAACGCGCACACCAGGCCCGCCACGCGGGCCTTTTCTTTTTGGCAGATCAGTCTCAGCTACATCATCCTCACTGTGAATGTCACGCCGCGCTGGGTCGTTTGGGAGCGAACCGTAGCCGGGGAAGCAAAAAGCCCCGACATGCGGGGCTGATGGGTGAGGGATGCGTGCGTCTGCTACTCGGCCGGCAGTCCGGCCAGCGTGTCCTGCAGCGTCTGGATCAGCCGCTCGACATCCTCAGGAGGCATATCGACCCAGGTGGTTGCAATATCAAGCCCTGAGGCAGTCTTGGCCGTGTGCTTGAGGCCGATGAGCGTCTTCCCGTTGAAGACGCGAGTGCGAACGTCGGTGAACTGAAGGAGGGGTGCAGGAATCATGGCGTGATAGTGGCACGGAACGCCCGCGCTGGGACGATAGCCTCACACGGGCCGCGTCCGCACCTCAGCTGTCCAAGCAGATTGCCCTCGGGGCAGCAACGAGCCCTGATCCCCGTTGCAGCGATGTGGAGATATTCGCCGTCCCTCAAGGCCCGCGCCTGTTGTGACAGCTCCTCGCGCACTTCATTGGATTCAGCGCGGAGCTTGCTGATCACCATCTTGTTCACCTTCAACTCGCGACAACAGCGGCAGGAAAAGTGCATCCACTTTCCATAGTCTTCGAGGTAGGCAGTGCACTGGAGGTTGCATAAGGGGCACGGGGCGTGGATGGAATCTGGCATGGCTGCACCCTGAAGAAATACTGAGCGAAAGAAACTCTGAACAGTTGTACCGCACCTGTGCCGTCCAAAACGAGATGACGAGGTAGGGGTTGGCCTAGGCGTCGCGGGCATGCTGATTGCCGCCTGTACGGCCTCACAGCCTGGGAGAAGATACATATTGGTACAAGAACCAAAATAACATTAGCATGCGCTCACATTCAACCAATCGAAAGCGTAGTGACATGCGAGTATCAATAACTCCTGCCGTTTCCAATTCGGCTGAGGGTCCACATGGATGAGTGCAAGCCGGGCCAGGACAGCGACCAACAACCCCAGTGGTCGCCCACGGGAGCACTGGCCCTGCTTATTTTGGTGGCGCTTGCGATAGCTGCGGGGATTTGGCTCATGGCGAAGCAGCACCGCACCCTGCCTTGGCAACTGCGAGCCGCAGCCATTGCCGCACCGGCGACAGAAGCTTTGCCATCAGCCGCAGCTGCCGAAATGCTGTGCCCAAATCAGAACTGGACTGCAGGCGAACGTACGTGATGAGCTTCTGGCGCAGGGCTGGGTTCAGAAACGACGAAGCCCGCCGAAGCGGGCCCGTACAGAACCTGGCCAGACCTACTTGAGCCCACCCACGTAGCGCCCACCCTTCCCGCTCTTGCCCGAGCCGCCGACACGCTTGCTGCCCTTGCGGCCTGCGGCCTCGAAGGACAGGGACGATGCAGTGGACTTGCCCGAGGCGAACGTGGCGCCTGAACCTTGGCTTGGCAACAGGTCGCCGGCCTGCGCCGACGTAGCTGCTGCCAGGGCGATTGCGAGGAATGCGATTTTCATGGAGAGGCCTCCTTGTTGTGGTCAGGCCATGCTATCGCTGGGCCGGCGCGTTGCACGAGGGTCGCTTTCCCTACTTGCTTTGACGTACGTCACGCCGCGGCCTGGCCAGGTCATAAACGACAACGGCCACGCGGCCTGATCACTGTGGGAAATTGGAAGAAGAATGGCCCTCTAGGTCTACGATGGGTGCTCCTACACAACCAACCCGAAAGGGGCAAATCGATGGAGACTCATTCATTCGCTGGGTCGCGTACCCTGGTGAAGGGCTCCTACAGCCCAGAAACCCATCTCCTTCGCCTGTGGTTCACGAGCAGCCCGGATCGCGCGTATGACTATCCGAGGGTGCCGGAACATACTTGGACCGGGTTGAAAGCAGCTCGTTCGCCAGGCGGCTACTACAACGATCACATTCGTGACCAGTTCGGGGAGCCGCACGATCCAGCAAATCACTGGCTGCATCGATAGCCGCTCTCACCCTTGAGAAATCGACGGTCCAGCTGGTGTCAGGGGCCAGCGGTAGGTCAGGCCGGTCGGTAGCCACGCAGCCGCCGTGGAAGTCGAACTCACGGCGCGCGAGCAGCAGCACGGCGCGCACATAGGCCAGGTCGGCGTCAGCAGGCCGCGCGCCCGCTTCAGCCCGCAGCGCCGCAGCCCTCGCACGGTGTGCCGCGAACAGGGCGACACAGACCAAGACAAGCGCTAGGAGCAGCGCACCAGCGAGGATGAGGATTGGGAGATTTGCCATGACCCAGTCTCGCCACTGGGGCGCCTTGAAGCCAACCCTAGGCGGGGTGCGCAAGGAAACCCGCTGGTGAGGCTTAGGCGGAGCACCTCTCAGCAGACTTGTCTGGATCTGGGTGCGGGAACGACGCTTCGACATACCCCGTGAGGACCAGAAATGGAGCGATGAAGACGAGGACATTGACTCTGCAATGTCTCTCGCGCTCGAGCAAATACTCCAGATGAAGGAGCATCCACCGCGTGACTTGGGCGATTTCTGCACCCGCTGGTCAAGGGCGGCCGCTGTGGTGAACCTCGGCTGCAAGACGTTAAGCCGACAAAGGTGCCACTATCGATGGTGCCTTGAAGACTCGCGAGCGATGTTCGATCAACTCGCGGATCTATTGGAATTTGTCGATTAACTCCCGCACATGGCACGGCCCTTCAATGGGCCTTTTTTTGTGCTGCGCTTCTCACCAAGAAGCAAGGAATCTAAAAATATTGACTGGCCGTCAGAATTTATCTATGTCAGCAGAATTCCTGGAAAAAAGCACAATATTTCGCAACGATTTAATGCTAATCTCCTCGCACCAAAGGAGCAAGAAGTTTAAGAATCTGAAGCTGCTCGTCAAAAATCAGCACGCCAAGAAAATATATTAAAACAAACAAAACTAAAAATCGATTCCCAAATTTTTTATATTTATTTAGGTACTTCATCAAAAAATCTTTATTTCTACCACCCGACTCTGTTAATGAATCTTCAATTTCAGAAGGCAACAAAACTTTCTGATAGCTTGTTTTAAGCAATTGCCCTACGTTTATGTCAATGTCATTGAACTGCTCTTCAGCGTCTTTCGAGACAAATCTAATCCAAAATGCGCTACACACCGCCACAAATAAAACAACAAAAAAATAAAGCAGCGAGAATATTTTTTTGGGGTCTGCTGCATCCTTGAATCCATTAACAAGCACAACAGTCAACAAGAAAACACACAGAATGGATATTGCAGCTCGCACGGAAGCCACATAGCCATCCAACACAGATTGAGTTCTCTCAATAGACGCAGTTAAGACATCAGATATTTTACCTTTAGCCTCAATATAGAGTTGAACGTTCTCTTGAAGGTATATTTTATAATTTGATCTAACAGCCGACCATAGAACATCATCTATAGCAGGCCCATTGCTATCACCCGCATGCAGAGATATCAAATTTCTGACCAAACCGAATTTCTCAACCGCACTACCCGAAGCATCTAGATAGATCCATTCATACAGCTTATAGAGATATTCGACCTTAATATTCTTAAGTCCTTCCGTATCAAGAAGAATTTCAATTGTCTTGTACCCGTAAATTTTCGAGACCAATATCTCAAGATTATCCTTATTTCTGATATCCGAGTTGTTAGCCAAAAAAGATATAGAGAACAAAATGAAAGAATACTCAAAAAACTCCTTTATATTATATAAATTCGTGACTCCCTTTGAATAAAAGTCGCTCGGTGCCAGCCTACAAAAAAACTCGCCGTGTTTTGAGAAAGCACAATTATCATTAAATTTCCCAATAATTTTCAGCCGATCTTCAATACTTGAATTTATCGGCCCCGCCTGACCGCTTGTGGCAAAGAAAATTAGACGGCTACCAAATCTGGTGATATTGGAAAACACACAGAAATTTATACCCTCTCGATAGTTATCATTAAGCTCCTTCAAGATTGATATCTTACTCTGTGTGCCAAAATATTGATCCAAAGACTGTGGGAAATAGACGGACCAGAATCCATCTTTACATCTTTTATCTATCTTGACGATAACCTCGAAGAATTCATCAAGATTTATAGTTTCCCTATAGATGGAAATTAAATCAATGAGACTATCAGCAAGTACCGAACTAAACTCTCTATTCTCGCTTCCTTGAGCTATGTTAAGCCTAAAACTGTCCCGGTTAGGCAGCAGCATTAACTGAGCAAAAAGTTCCTCAAATACCCCATTAACAAATGCTTTTGAACTGATGTATATATTTACGAATGACAGCTTTTCTTCAATATTTAGCTCAACGTCATCACGGTATTTTTCAAACCAGTCAACCAAGCAAATATTTGTCATGATATTTTCGCAAAATGCCTAAAACCACTATCGGACTCTATTATCACGAGCTTTCTACCTTTTTCATCTTCTTCAGTCCAAATCGTATCGCTTAGATTTACGCAATCATCAGGATATGTGATACTAATTTCTCGCCCCAAGTCCACACGACGCTTTTTATAAGGGACTGCTTTAGGAACGGCTGTAAACTGAGGGTCAAAGCCGTCCTTTTTATCCAAAGGAGCTTTCTTCAGATCGGCGATCAGCCCAGGTATTTTCGCATTAAAAGAATCATCATCAAATGATGCGTTTTTCAGCAGATTATCAATAAGATCAAAATAATTTATTTGAACCACCTGCTTTAATGCAACAATGGCCGCATTTCTAAGATGCGTATACTCCGCAGGATGCATTTTTTTTACTTTTGTATTTAATATTTTCATTATTGCATTTGCAGCCTTCAACGTATTCTCTGCGTCATTTCTGACAACTTCCAACTCTAGAAATCCGCTCCACCAATACAACGATGGTTTTGGATTTTTATCGTAGACAGAGATATTTTCGACATCATCATCGAAAAATGAAACCCTGCAAGCCTTATAGACCTTCGAAGTTTCAGGCAACCCCGACCTCTTTCGAAAGTCCTGTTCGTCCAAAAATACTTGATGCTCAATTTTTACGCCCAAGTAACAAGACTTTGAGTCATCACCAGACTTGTATAAGAATTGCAAAAAACTACCCTTATTAACAATACCCTTTTTTCCTTGCTTTTTTCTCCCCAATTGGCCATGTGTTTTATCCACTCTGCACTCCTCTTCGAGAAGCTTCCCGGCCAGTCCCTCTGCATTCAGTTCCACCAAGATTCCATTGGTGGAGAACTCCTGAAGTGCTACCCTGAACTCAGATGTCTCTCGCTTAAAACTATACGACCTCTTGTGTTCTTGTTCGTCAATTTCAGAAAGCAAGCTTTTCAAATATCCATTTAGATCCGCAGTATCACCGGACAATTCAATTCGCTGCAAAAGACCTTGCGAAGAATCGACTTGGTGAAGGCAAATCGACAAAATCAACAATTCACCGTCATTTCCATTCTCTTCATCTGATGAAATTTCGCTGTCAATAGGAAGCGCCCCTAATGACTCGACTGCACCAACAGAACCTTCAGCTTGCAACATAGCACTGACCGGATGAGCGTTCATAACTTCTCCTTTTGACATATAGCGCAATGTAACAAAAAGAAAAGCCTCCATGAACATCTCCAACTATTCATTCCTTCATAGAGCCGAAAATAACTGTATAAAAACACAGTATGCAGGAAAACCCAGAACTAATCAACCCCACCTCTCAGGGCTAAGCCACCTAACGCACCACGGGTTGAGCCCTATCGGAACTAGATCGCGCGGGCCAATGGGCTGCTACAGTCCCGCCAACAGGAGGAGCTATGGGAGCTGTGAAGAGGTTGATGGTCGCTGCTGTGCTGGCCGCGCTTGGGACTCCTGCCCTGGCGGCGGACTACGCGACCTGCTTGCTGGACAACTTGCCCGGGGTGAAGAACGGTCCCGCACATGCTGCGGCGCTAAACCTGTGCGGCTCGAAATACCCTGATCGCTTCTTCGATGTCCGCCGCGGCTCGGGCCGTGGCCTACTGGGCCCGAAGTCACCGGAGCAATGCACGCTGGACAAGGCGCGCGACACGTCCTGGCAGCCGGCGGCGGGAATGATCATGCGCGCGTGCGGCTGCCTGTACACGCCGAGCGCGGGCCCGACGGACATGTGCGAGCGATACCCGCTGTCTGCTGAGATCCGCGCGCAGCATCCGCAGGCGAAGACCGATGCAGACCTGCTGAAGCTGGAGACGCACTACAGGAAGATCTACGCCGCGCACCCGGACGCCGATGCGCTGTTTGCCCGGAAGGACTTCTGGGCCTGGGTGACGCAAGACAAGGCCAGGGAGCAGACCCTGACCAAAGGCTCCACAGCCGATGTAGTCAGAGTGCTGGGAGAGTTCAAGTCCTCGGGACAAGCGGACACCACATGGCTGGACAAGTCCTCCACAGTGGTGCCGCCTCGAAGCGAAATAGAACAATTCTTGCGTGACGCACCTCCCCAGCGTCCGGCGCACTAAGAGTAGCCCAGCTTTCGCAGCGCTTGAGCGCGTTGCTCCACAGAAAGACTGGTGTCGTTCTTTATGGCAATGGCTTTCTCATTCTTCGAGATCGCCTGCAGCCCTTGGCCCTCCACCTGCTGCACCTCACCCGTGACGGCGTTGTGCCGGATGATGCTGCCTTGGGTGGTTGACCCGTCTGCATTCTTGGTCGCTGGCGTGACCGTGACCTTCCAGGGCGACTGCTCGGTCTCTCCGTTGATCGCGCGCAGGGACTGCTGGGCCTGCTGTCGCTGCTGGGGTGTGGCGTTGGGATCGAGGAAAGTGTTGCGCAGCCGCTCCTCCTGCTGAAGTGCCCGAGACTTGAACCCGCGCGCCGCGATCTCCGAATCAGCAGTGCGGCGTTCGGTGTCCAGGCGCTGCTGTGCGACGTTGAATCCGCGCGCGGTGTTGAACATGTCGGCCGCGATGCGGTCGCGCTCCAGCTGCTGCTGGCCGGCGGCGAATCCCAGGCGGGTGTCGTAGCGCTGGGCCTCCTGCAGGCGCGCCAGGTCGCCGCGATCTGATGCGCGGAGGTTGCTGGCACGGCGGAAGCCGCGCGCGTCCCCGGAGCCCATGATGGCCACGCGCTGGATAGGAGATGTCGGTGGCAGCGCCATGGCGGCCTGCACGCGCTGCATGGATTCGGTCTGCTGCTGGCCTGCGAGGTTGTTGGCGGCGTTCTGGCTGCGCCAGGACGGAAGGCCGCGCGGTTGGTCGCCCAGGGCCGCAGCCTGCGCGCTGTCGGCGTAGCTATTGCCACGGCGGAACACGCCGGGCATCACCTCGGACGGTCCAGCCGTATCAGGCGGCCCCATGCTGGAGCCAGCCTCACTTGTGCTGCTGGTGACGGAACTTGCCTGAGTGGGAGCGGGAGTTGCCTGTGCGGAAGGGGCCACGGTAGATGCCGAAACCGGGGTCGATAGGGCGGCTGCGCCCCCTGCCAGACCGGCGCCAGACGCCCATCCACGCGCAGCATTTGAGCCGGAGTTGATGGCTCCACTGATCGCCCCGCCTGTGCGCCCCACAACGGACAGAGAACTACCCAGCGCACCAGGCATAGCATTGGCCAAGTTCGACAGATTACGCCCCACGTCGGTATTCATGGCGCTGTCCTGGGAGCCGTCGGCTACCGGGGCCTTGGAGTAGCTATCCGTCGGAATCTGGTCTTCGGGCCGGCCACCGTTGGCGAAGAACACCTTGGGCTTGAAGCCGCGCGGAACCCAAGCCTCTTCAGCAGCGGGCGTGTGGGTGGCATCAACTGCGGCCTGCAGCGCGCCCGCGCCGCCCATGGCGTGCACGGTATCGGGGGGAAGGACGAACTCGCCCGGCTTGAACATGCCGGGGATGGAGTCGGGCGCCTGGTTCTGGGCCTGCGCCTTTCGCGCCTCCAACACCGATGTGGGGCCGAAGCCGAGGCCGGGCCCCGGTTGACTCTCTTCCTGCTGCCCACCGCTCCCGCGCGGCCGAAACCCCAGGCGTGGCTGATTGGCCAGCGCATTTGCCCTGGCCTGCTTCATTTTCTCGGGATCGAATCCACGCATGCTTTTCTCCTCCTGCTCTCACAGGGAATGGACGACCGTGACCTGGGGTTCGTCGTGGCGCGTGCTGCGCCGCAGATCGGAATCGGGCCGCATGCCGAAGTACCGCTCGAACACTGCATAGGCCTGGGCCGCGCGCTCGGGGTCGAAGCCTTCGGAATCTGGCTGCCCGAAGCCGCGATACAGGGCCCAGTGCACGAGATAGGGGTGGCGGGCTTCGTGGATCTCCGGCTCTTCCACGGAACTGATCAACGCAACCAGTGGAAGGCGGTAGGCCTCCAGCTTCAACGTGCCCGCCATGCGAGGGGCCGGAGCCAAGCGCAGCCGCTTCTCGGTCTGGATGGCGTATCGCGGCATTCCTGCCGCGGCGTCGCGCCAGCGCGGCGACTTCTGATCCAGGTACTCGCGCGTGACCAGGTCGAGACACCGCCCCTCCTCACCCGTCGCAGGCACGAACCGAATGTCGGCGATCTCGTAGACCTTAGGATGCAGCTGATAGCGGACCTGGCCCGCCACCACAGGGATCTCGCACAGGCCCGGCGAGAAGTCGTCCAGCAGCAGCCGGCCGCGCACCGCAGCCTCGGCCTAGGCCTCGTTGAGCCAGGAACGGATGTCGTCCTGGCTCCAGCGGAATGGCTCCAAACGGTCGTCCGCATCGCTGCGGAACTGGGTGACCAGCTGCTTCAGGTTCATACCGGGCCGTACTGATCAATGAAGGCGAAGACCTTGGCGCGCATGTTCTCCAGCGTCATGGTCTTGGGCACCACCTGGTTGTATGTGTCCTTGGCGAACACCTGCAGCCCTTCCTTGTCCATGTTCGAGACCTGGTCCAGCAGCTCCTGCCGGCGCATGTCCTTGGCACGCTGCTCGTCCTGCAGGCGCTGTGCCTCGGCAAGCTGGGCGGCCGTATCGTCCAGCGGAGTGCCGGGGGCCAGCGGCTCGCCCTGGCCCGCGCCAGCCCCCTCGACCACGGCCGCGCGCTGGAACAGGTCGCCATGGCGCAGAAAGTTCTTGGCGATGGATGCCGGAAGGCCGCGCACCTGCTCGGATTCGAACGAGAGGCCGGTGCCATACAGACGGTCGATGTACGAGGGGCGGCGCCCGATGTACTGGACCGCGACTTTGGGTTCTTGGTTCATCATGAGCCTCTGCGGTTCATGCCAGCGCGGAAAGAGGCGTCGCCGCCCCTTGTGGCCGCGCGGCGGGGTCAGTCCGCGCCCAGGCCTTCGCCGTGGACGATGAGATCCAGGTAGCCGGCCTCGGCCACGGCCGCGCCGGTGATGGTCAGCAGCAGCGTCACGCCAGCGGGGAACTTGGCCAGCTTCTTGGTCAGGTTCAGGCGCAGGTTGGCCACGGTGGCCAGGTCGATGCCGGCGCCGAAGTAGTTGGCGGCCTGGGGCAGCTCGGGCCGGTCCACGCCGTCGGTGTACTCGAAGCTCAGCGAGGCAGTGACGCCCGTGCCGAAGCCGTTGGACACGATCAGCGACACTGCCTCGACCAGGAAGCCCGGCTGAAGCGTGTTGATCTGCACGACATCGTTGACGGCCAGCGCCGCGATGGCGTTGGAGCGCACAGGGATGCCCGTGGCGCCTGTTTCCAGCACGCTGCGGATGGTGGTCACGTTGCCATAGGGACGAGCGCCGCCGAACTGGTTGCGGTCGGCGCCGAGGATTTTGATCTTTGCCATGATTGGCTCCTTTGGAAGTTCAGGAAGCGAGACAGGGGGCCGCGCCCCCTGCCCCAGGCCTTACAGGCTGCGACCGAAGATCGGCACCACGGTGTCGATCACGGTGGCGCCGCGGTCGGTGAACTCGACCCGATCACCCATGTTCACGGCGAAGCGGATCTTGGAGGCACCCAGGATGCCGCCGATCAGCGCTTCCATCTTGTCTTCGAAGTCGTCGTCCTGCTCTTTCCAGAAGTACGGCAGGCCGTTGTGACGACTCTTGGCGTAGCCCTTGGCCAGGGCCTGGCCGCCCAACAGGATGGCGCGATCCACTGCGAAGGTTTCGCCGAAGGACTGGGGCACGATCACGCCGGCCTCGGTCTCGCTGTCGAACTGGGTGCAGTACTTGATCTCATCGCCCGCGAAGAAGCGGATCCCCGTCCACAATGAAGTGGCGATTCTTGGTCGGCGCCTTCACGCGGTTGACCGCGAGCACCAGCAGGTTCAAGCCCACGATGAAATCCAGCGCACTGGAGCCGATGCCGATGCTGTCCACGCAGATGCACGCGCCGTCGCGCACCAGGGGCGTGACAAACCCCGCCGTGGTCGGGCCGTCCTTTGTGACGGCGCCCGGCACGGTGATCAGCTCATCGAACCATGCTCGATGGCGCCGCGCCGCCGAGGTCTTGTCGATGCCGCCGCGCGCCGGGTCCAGACCCAGGGCTGTCATGCCACCCTTGGCGTCGCGCGGCTTCCACCGGGCCTGCGCCGCCTTCACCCACTCGGTGGGGATCACCTGCCAGGCCGGGTCTGCGCTGCCCGCGTTGAAGTCGCCGTTCAGCATCTTGCTGCGCAGTGGCTCGGGCAAGGACTGCAGCGTGGCCTTGTAGCCCGTGGACAGCAGGAACAGGTTGTCGTTGACGCTGGAAGGGATGAAGGTCCGGCTCTTGGGCGTCATCAGGTCCGGGCCGACCATCACCGGCTCAGGGCCAGGCACCTCCTGATCCTCGCCCTTCTCATTGGTCACGAACCAGCGCAGCTCGCCCGGCTTGGCCGGGTTCGGGTGAGAAGGCTCCAGCCACGGCGCCCAGAAGCGTTTGACCCACTCGCCTTCAGGCTCGGTCGGCGGATTGCCCGCGCAGACCACGCGCTGCCGGATGGTCGGGTCATCGGTGCGCAGCCAGCCGATCAGGGAACGGAACTGCAGCTCGGTGAAGTGGGTGATCTCATCGAAGCCCTTGAAGTCGTGCGCGCGGCCCTGGTACTTGATCCAGTCGCCCGGCTCCTTCACGCTGCCCAGCTCCAGGACCTTGCCTTGCGGCAGCCGCCAGATGCCGTCCTGACTGTTGTAGCCATCGCGCGTGCCCAGGATCGAGGTCATGCGCTCTTCGATGCCGGTGAGCTGCACGGACTGGCGCCGGAAGATGATGCTGTGCTTTTGCTTGGTCAGCGGCAGGCCCAGCAGCAGATCGGTCTTGCCGCCACCGGCCGCGCCACCGTAGAAGACGATATCGGCGTCGAACTCGAAGGCCACGGCTGGGGGCCAGGCTGCGGAACCCAGATGGGCGCATCGCCCGACAGCAGCAGGGAGTCCAGCTCCGCGCGCGTGTCCGCGTCCAGACCCTTGAGCAAATCCAGGATGTCGGCAGTGGTCAGCGCGGGCGTGGTCATTTCTCGCCCCGCTTGGCCGCGAGCGTGGCCAGCACCATAGCCGCGCCCGGCCCGCCATTGAGCATGGCCGCAAGCCGCACCGCCCGCTCAGCATCGGTCATTTGCTTGAGTGTTACCGACTCATCACCTTTCTCAGAAAGCTTGTCCATGCCAAATGCCGTGCGCTCCATGTCTACCAGCTTCTGGAGGCTCTCGGCGAGAGTCTTCATGGTCTTGGAGCGCTCGGACAGGCTGATGACCTTGTGATAGAGGTCGTTGAGGCGGTCCTGCCCGTTGTCGTCAGGCTGCCGCAGCATCTCGCCCAACTCGCCGAGCAGCAGCAAGGTATCCGGATCGGTCTGTTTTTCCAACTCTTCCAACAGCGTGTTGGTGATGCGGCGCGCCCTCTGGATGTCCCTGCGATGGGCCAGCCGAACGTCGGCAACGGCCTGGGCATTGGCATCGATGACGGCCCGTTCCCGAACCTTGGTATCCGTGGATACCTCGCTGGATTCCGCCGCCTTGGATACCAGCGCATCGGCCTTGGCCTGGATCTTCACGCCCAGGTCGCGCTCCCACCCATCACGCTTGGCGCGCTTGTTGATGGCGCCATGGGTGATGCCGTGCTCGTCTGCGATCTGGCGAAGGGTCTTGATGCCAGCCCGGTAGTCCAGCTCGATGCGCTCCCAGTCGGCCGGGACGCTGGTCGCCGCGCGGCTTGCAGGCGACGCAGCGCCTGCATCCGATTTGGCGGCTGAAGGCTTCTTGGGTAGAGGTTTCTTGGAAGGGTCGGGCTTGCCGGCAGGACTTTGGGCCATAGCCATAAGTGTTTCGGCACGGTCGTGCTGCGTCGAACCCTAGCCAGGGTCCTCGTTCAACAAGAAGCCAAAAGGGTCAGGCCTCAGCAATCCGCTCGACTGCACATGTTGCAGCTCGCGCCCCACACAGTGGTCTTTTTTCAAAGAACCTGGCGCTGTAAAACAAAAAAACTGCTGCGACCCCAAGCAACGAGAGATACACTTTCAAACAATCGTAAGCATGTTAACCGTTGAGCCGAAAAGTAATTGAGACTGCATTATCAATTAATCAAAAGAATACGTCAAATTAGAATTTAACCTCTTTATACGACATGAAAATCCTACACAAATATAAACAGCCGAGTAATTTCAGCAAATTCGCGCTGATTTTTTCACTTCATATACTCCCATCCATTGCTTCGGCAGCGCACCATGGCCTTCTTAATAACGAAGGTGCACTACAGCAGATCAGTATTAAAAACTCAGGATCTGCAGACTCAGAATACCTAGTTGTTCCAATGAACACGTCCCCAGGGGCAACAATTTCTCTACAAATAGGAATTGAGGGGAATACCACCGCATCCCCCAGTAACACTACCAGTACAAGCACCGCCTTGGATGATCCGAGAATTGTTCGTCGGCAGTTCATGAAGTCCGATTTTCTTGCGCGGAGAGGCACGACCGACCCTAGCCCGGCACTGAGCCCCCAAACTTCCATTCCATTTGGCACCACGCCTACAGTGGGTGAAATCTGGAGACTGAATAACGACCTAACCAATCAATGTAACCCTGGATATAGCGTTGAAGGTGAAGTAACGTGGGTAGGGGATAACATTATTGTTGTTACAGACAAAGAAAACCCAGTCTACTCTTTAGACACAAACGCCACGAACTGGCAGAATATGCTTGTAAACATGGACAGCGTGATTTATCCAACGATAGTTGATAAATTCGGTGCGCCGTCCGATACAGACGGAAATGGGAAAGTTGTTATTTTCTTCACCCAGGGAATGAATCGTTTAGATGCTCCGGCCAGCTCCATCAGTTCCTACTCAATGTATATGCCCAGAGACAAGTTGAGCAGAACGGAGTGCTCATCGGGAAACATTGGCGAAATAATTTATGCACTTACGCCTGATCCAACGGGAGCAATCAACTCTAACGTAAGGACTGTCAGCGCAACAATTTCTGGCTTACCCTACTCGTTCACAAGAGAGTTGGCGCATTTGATTCTAGATAGCAACAGAATATCTTCAAATAGTCCCCTGGAAGAACCGTGGATGGATGAAGCTATTGGCGGCATGGCTATCGAGCAAGCCTTCTACGCCAATTCCGTAGGCCTCACTCCGTTCAGCAACATTGTCGTGACCAACCTCACCACTGGGCCCAATGCGTCACGCAGAGTAGCAGCGTTTAACACATATCAAAACATCCTATATGGATACTGGCGTCCTTGGCTCCAGGCTCCTTCAAAATATGGAGTCATAGACAATAGCGTAAAAACCCTTGCCAATTCAGGTGCACAATGGGCTTTTCTAAGGTATGCAGCAGATCGATATTCTGGGTCATCACTTGCAGCCGAAACCAATTTCATTAAATCCCTGGTAAGCAGCAACACAACAGGAATTAATAATCTCCAAAATATTATCGGATCCGATGCAAATATCTGGCTGCGAGATTATTTGATATCCACATATATAGACGATAGTCCAAAAATTGCTACTCTTGGACTCACTGGCAACTACACCGCATCCAGTTGGAACTATCGTTCCATTTATACAGCACTTGGCGGCTCCCCTCTGCGCGATATCGCTCTTTCGGTGGGAGGCACTGAAACTGTTCTTCTAAAACCTCTTGGCACAAGCAGCTATTATCGATTCTCAATAGCTCCGGGTGCGACTGCGAGTCTTTCTTTGGCTCCTGCTGCAGGAAACCATAACGGCAACTATGCAATCATCCCTCTAAACTTTGTATCTTTTGATCTAGATATTCCTGCGGCAGCCAACAACATTAGTGCAACGCCGGTGAATCAAGGTGCTTCAATTCAGTGGTCAATCGTTCCAAGCGACCCCAGCACTTCCCCTGCGCAATACACTGCAACGGCGTGGCAAGGCGGTGCGGCAGTAGGATCGTGCAGCCCAACAGGTAATGATCAGGCCTGCACAATCTCGGGGCTCACCAATGGTGTAATCTACTCCATCACTATAGCTGCAGTGAATTCAATTGGCAATTCCTCCACCTATACAAAAGGAGTTGTTACCGTCACGCCACAGGAAACCCGCACTGCACAGACGATTAACTTTTCGTCGCCAGGACAACAGCAGGTTGGTATCCCACATACCTTGGCTGCAACATCAACATCTGGACTGGATGTTCAATTTAGTTCCTCGCCCGGATGCGCCTTACAAGACAACAGCTTGACATTCAACACGGCAGGAACAGGAGTTTGCACTGTTACTGCAACACAACCCGGAGACTTTCAATGGCTCCCGGCGCAGCCTGTCTCATATAGCCTGAATGTAGTCAAAGGACTGAATAATATAACTTTCAACACGCAAGCAAATCAACCATATGTAAAAGACGGCACTTTCATCATCAGCCCGACAGCAACCACGTCGTCTGGACTGGTGGTCAGTTACAGCAGCCGCACCCCTTCAGTTTGCGTGGTATCTGGCACAACAGTAGGCATTGTTTCCGCTGGCACTTGCACCCTAGTTGCACAGCAGACCGGCGATGCAAACTGGTTAACTGCGGCAGAGCAAACCCAGAGCCTTCAGATTGCCGGCGCGGTACCTGATGCGCCAACAAGCGTAATTGCCACGGCATCAGAAAATCAGGGCCTAGTGCGATGGACTGCACCTTTGAACACTGGAGGAGCACCGATCACCAACTATGTCGTCACGGCTGTCGGCGACGCCTCCAAAACCTGCAGCGCATCGTCCGCACTGACTTGCACCATCAATGGACTGACGGGTGGAACAGCATATACCTTCACCGTTGTAGCAACGAATTCCGCAGGTAAGAATAGCCTCGCGTCACAGCCCAGCAACTCCATAACTCCGTTGCGGCGCAGCCATGTTGACTCTGCATTGCAGGCACAACTCACTGGAGGCGGTCCTGGCTGCACATTCGAGAGTTCTCAGGCGAGCCCTGCGGGATCGGTCACTGGCTTGCCCACAGAAGTGCAGGCAGCTGGACCCCAGTTTGCCTTCAAGCTGATGGGCTGCAACGTCCGAGGAGCTGTGCAGATGCAGATCGACTACATCGCTAGCCTCCCCTCTTCATCTCAGCCTCTTGAGTATTGGAAGAAGAATGGAGCAGGGCACTGGGCCAAGTATGCTGACGCTCAAATTAACGGCAATCGAGTGACGCTGACATTGACAGATGGCGGAGCCGGCGACGCTGACGGTATCGAGAATGGCGAAATTTTGGACCCGGGGGTAGTCGTCAGAATGGCAGGACCCAGCACCGCTACGCCAGTTCCTGCAACCGCTCCGTGGCTCATTGCGTTGCTGAGCCTGGTTCTATCCGTTTTTGGTGCACTTCGCTACCAACGCAGATCTACCGCTCTTTGATGAGCTCAAGAACGCGGCGCTGGCTGATCTCAGCCGGCGCTCGCTTCACTGTCGCGTCTGAGATTTAGAGTGGCTAACACCACCGATCCACGAAGCGCGCACAGATGATCGCCGCTGCCAGTTTCAGCAGCGCTTCGTGGATATCCAGCCGTCGTTCAAAGCGGATTCGCAGCTTGCCAAAGCCTGCAA
>Ga0308167_1001095_pt1 | contig 35195 bp, 35 predicted proteins | sample PhyCR1_2_FD_202138 | JGI IMG/M metagenome (GOLD analysis project Ga0308167, IMG submission 202138) | Phyllosphere microbial communities from UC Gill Tract Community Farm, Albany, California, United States - DLSLRC.R1 | ecosystem: Host-associated > Plants > Phyllosphere > Unclassified | place... | reverse complement strand
GCGTTTTTCGTTGGGATGACAGTCAGCAGGCAATGATTACCGCGATGCCGTCGGCCATTGCCACTTACCGGCAGAAACGGGCCGGTACCGTGCAGGCCGTCCGTGACGGTACGCAGGCGCTGACGAATCTCTCCGTGGCTGATGAGATGCGTGCTATTGGTCAGCTCGCCGCAAGCAATAACGGTGACCCACAGACCGCCGCCGCGTTGCAGGAGATCAATAAGCATTTGAGCGGCGTAGCGGTGCGGGTGAAACTCTTTGGCCTTGAGCATAAAGATGAAGATCGCAATGTGCTCAGCAGCTTCCTCACTGAAACCGTCGGACTTATTGCGCAGATCAAATCTCGACTTAACCCCGCAGACGCTGCAGCAATCGACAAAATCAGTGAACAGCTCGTGACAAAACAAGCGGATATCAGCGCGATGATGGCCTCGGTAAAAGCGGGCGAAGAGGCCACAGCCGAACTGGCGGCGGCAGGCAAAACCCTGACCGATATGAGCAATGCGTTGTTCACCCAACAGCTGGACGCCACTAATCACGATGCCAGACAAGCCGTTTGGCTGATGGCGACCATTGTTATTGGTGCCATCATTGCGGGTATTCTTATTGCGCTGTTTATTACCCGCCAGCTGACGCGTCCCTTATCTGAGCTTCTGCATATTGCCCGACAAATGGCACGTGGCGATCTCAGCACCGTGATGCACACCTCTCGCCGGGATGAACTGGGCGAACTCATGCATGCGGTAGGTGAAATGAGTGATGAACTGCGCCGGATTATCAGCGGTATCCGCAGCGGCGTTACCAGCGTGAGTCAGGCGTCGGCAGAAATCGCCTCCGGGAATAATGACTTGTCTGCGCGAACGGAAAGTCAGGCGGCCGCCCTTGCGCAAACGGCAGCCAGCATGGAGCAGCTGACATCCACCGTAAAACAGAATGCCGATAATATTCATCATTCCAGCAGACTGGCGCAGGAAACCTTCGACACGGCCAGCCGTGGCGGACAACTGGTTACCAGCGTGGTCAGCACGATGAATGAAATTTCTGCCAGCTCAGGAAAAATCTCGGAGATCACCTCCGTGATTAACAGCATCGCGTTTCAGACCAATATTCTGGCACTGAACGCTGCGGTCGAAGCGGCACGGGCCGGCGAACAGGGTCGGGGTTTTGCCGTCGTCGCCAGTGAAGTGAGAAACCTGGCGCAGCGCAGCGCGTTAGCCGCGAAAGAAATCGAAACGCTGATTCAGGATTCGGTTGCCCGTATCAGCGCGGGTTCGCAACTGGTCAGTCAGACAGGCAACACCATGGGTGAAATCGTTACCTCAGTCAGCAATGTGACAGAGATACTGAACGAGATTTCTCAGGCATCTGAAGAGCAGAACCGCGGCATTGCGCAGGTGGGCGTGGCTATCGTTGAAATGGATAACGTGACGCAGCAAAACGCGGCGTTAGTGGAACAGTCCTCTGCGGCGGCCAGTGCGCTTCATGACCAGGCACAAACGCTGGCAGGCTCGGTATCACGTTTTGTGATTGCGTAATCTGTTCGGGAAAAGCCTGACGGGATGGTTGTTCCGTTGAGGATTCATGCATGTTCGGGCCATTTTATGGCCCGACATCATTACATGGCTTTCGCCAGTTTTTTCGGGCTAATCTGCCACAGCAATGTGCCCTGGCTTTCAGCGGGATCGAAGTCAACGCAGGCGATTGCAGAAGTGGCAAACATTGGCGGTGTTTCCTGGGGGCACAGTTCCGACACCAGGTATCCCACCAACGGTAAGTGAGAGATCACCAGCACCGATTTCACCCCTTCATTGGCCAGCGCCTGCAAATGGCATCCCACCAGACCGGGATCGCCGCCGGGCGTGAGTTCCGGCAAAATATCCTCACCGTCTGGCAAAGGAAAGGCCTCACGAAACGTGGCGAGCGTTTGCTGCGCACGCAGATAAGGACTGACCAGTACACGTTCAATGTCAACAGACTGACCTTTTAACCAGTTTGCCATTTGACGTGATTCGTCACATCCACAAAGCGTTAAAGGCCTGACCGAATCACTGGCAGCCTCAAGAGCCGCATCGCCGTGACGCATGATAAAAACTTGCATAAAGCACCGCTGTAGTTTGTCGACATCGCCTGATGCATTCGCGTCAGGCGCTTCATTCTGCGAATGAACGTCGTGTTGTACCCTAATGACTTCAGTATAGTCAACCGGTTGTTTATTAAATAAGCACCTGTCAGATTCGTGTAGCGCCTCACGCTTGTGCGGCGCGTTTCTAACCCCCTGAATCAGGATGGGTATTCGTATTTATGAAGAAGTGTAAAACTTTGTCTGCTGCTCCGCTGCGCGCAGCAATGCCTCACAGGGCGCAAAACGGTCACCGTATTGCTGCTCAAGCCGCGTTAATCTGCTCACAATCTCTGCTGCGCCCAGCCTGTCAATGTAATGAAACGGCCCTCCCAGGAACGGCGGAAAGCCAATGCCAAACACGGCACCGATATCACCGTCCCGCGGCGAGCGAATAACCTGCTCATCCAGACAGCGCACCGCTTCGTTTAACATCATCAACACACAACGCTCGGCAATCTGCGCGCCACTCTGCGTCTTCACCGGTTTACGCTTCAATAAGCTGTACACCGCGGGATCGACTTTTTTGCGCGCGAATCGCGACGATCCATACAGATAAAACCCCTTACCGTTTTTACGCCCTTTGCGTCCGTCCTGAATCACCGCATCCAGCGCAGAAGGCGCAGCAAACCGCTCGCCATAAGCCTGTTGTAACCCCGGGGAGATTTTACTGCCGACATCAATCCCCACTTCATCCAGTAACTGAACGGGCCCGACCGGGAAACCAAACTTCACCAGTGCCCGATCGATGTGATCGATCGGCTCCCCTTCCACCACACAGCGCATGGCTTCGTTGATGTAAGGCGTCAGAATACGGTTAACGTAAAAGCCCGGTTTGTCCGCCACCACTATCGGCGTTTTACCCTGTTTCCGTGCCAGCGTGACCGTGCTGGCCAGCGTTTCAGGTGAGGTTGTCGCATGCGGAATCACCTCCACCAGCGGCATTTTTTCTACCGGACTAAAGTAATGCAGACCGATGATGTTCTGCGGACGCTGGGCCGTCGCGGCAATCTCCGCAATAGGGAGCGATGACGTGTTAGACGCAAAGATCGTATCAGGCTGACAATGCGCCTCGACGTCGGCCACCATCTGCCTTTTAAGCGCCAGATCCTCAAACACCGCCTCAATGACCATATCGCGGTGAGCAAAACCCTGATAATCGGTGCCGCCGCTGATGCGTGCCATCTGCTGCTGACGCTGCGCCGGACTTAACTGCCGACGTTTCACTTTTTTACCGAGCAGCGCCCAACTGGTTTGCAGCGCATGGTTGATGCCTTGCAGGCTGATGTCTTTGATGCGCACCGGCAACCCGGCATTGATGGCGCTGACGCTGGCGATCCCGCCGCCCATCAGTCCGCCCCCCAAAACCCCAACCCGCTGGATGAGTCGTGGTTCGGCACGGGTCCCGTTCTCTTTCTTCAGTGCTGTTGAGGCAAAAAACAGACTGCGCAGCGCGGCCGACTCGGGTGTCATCGCCAGCTCGCCAAACGCGCGCGCCTCGGCGGCATAACCGGCCTGGCTGTTCTGCTCCAGGCCGATGCGTACCACCTCGATGATGCGCTGTGCCGCAGGATAGTTACCCTGCGTTTTACGGTCGGTTTCACGCCTGACCAGCGCGAACAGCGCCTGGCGAGCCACCGGGCCTTGCAGCAGTCGATCGCGCAATGGCAGCGGCGCTCTGCGGAATTTTCCTTTTTTTACCTGCGCAATGGCGGTATCCAGCAGAATGGCCTGCGGCACGGCATCGTCCACAATGCCCAGCTTTTTCGCCTGTTTTGCTCGCAGATTTTTACCGGTAAGAATGAGCGGTAGCGCTTTCTGTACGCCGATTAAGCGAGGCAGACGCTGGGTACCGCCCGAGCCCGGCAGTAATCCCAACTGTACCTCCGGCAGGCCGATGCGGGTTTTATCATCCAGCGAGCAGATGCGCGTGTTACAGGCCAGCGCCAGCTCAAGACCACCGCCCAGGCAGGCACCGTGGATCGCTGCCACCACCGGAAAAGGTAAGGCTGCGATAGCGGCCATCACCTCCTGTCCTTGTCTCGCCAGCGCTTCCGCCTCATGGGCGTTTCGACAACGATCGATCATGCTGATATCGGCACCTGCAACAAAGTTGTCAGGCTTGCCGGAAATCAGCACCAGCCCCAGCAACTGCGGGTTCTTGCGCGCCTGCGCGATGATCGCCGCAATCTGTGCCGCAAACTCCGCCTTTAATGTATTCATCTTTTCATCTGGCACATCAATGGTGATCACGCCAACGTGATCGTCCCGCATCTGTAATGTGAAAGCGCTCTGTTCCATTATTCGGCCTCCAGAACCATTGCTGCACCTAAACCCCCGGCGGCACAGGCCGTGACTAAACCCAGCCCTCCGCCCCGGCGGCGTAATTCATTTAACGTCTGGGTGATCATGCGCGCACCGGTGGCGGCAAAGGGATGCCCAAAGGCGATCGATCCGCCCGAGACGTTAAAGCGCGCCTCGTCGACCTCGCCCAGCGCATGCGGACGGTTTAACACGTCCCGGGCAAAGCGTTCATCACGGAACATTTTTAAATTGCTTAACGTCTGCGCCGCGAACGCCTCGTGCATATCTATCAGGGTTAAATCACTTAGCGTGATTCCGGCGCGATCCAGCGCTAAAGGGGAAGCATAGGCCGGCCCTAGCAGCATGTCCTGCCAGACGTCGATAGCGGTAAACGCATAGCTGCGTAAGTAGCCCAGCGGCTGTAACCCGAGCTCTTTTGCCCGGCCTTCACGCATCAAAATGACTGCCGCCGCACCGTCGGTAAGCGGCGTGCTGTTTGCCGCGGTGACAGTACCGTGCTGGCGGTCAAACGCCGGACGCAGTCGGGCATAGTCGGCGGCTTTCGCATCCATGCGCACATTATTATCCTGTTCAATGGGCGTTTTCCACGGGGGTACAAAAGCGGCCATCACTTCCTGATTCAGCACGCCTGACTGCCAGGCCTGGGCTGCACGCTGATGCGATCGCAAGGCCAGCGCGTCCTGCTCTTCCCGGCTAATACCGTGCGTTTTCGCCATCTGTTCTGCAGTATCACCCATGCGTAATCCTGTGGAATATTCCGCGACCGCAGGCGGCACCGGTAACAGGTCTCGGGGCCGCAACCGCCGCAGAATATGTAACTTCTGCGAAAAGCTGCGCGCTTTATTCATGTCCACCAGCGCACGCGCCAGTGTTTTACTCACTCCGACAGGCAACACCGAGGAGGAGTCAGCCCCGCCCGCAATGCCCGCAGAAATGGTGCCGGCCAGTAAGCTTTCAGTGACGTTTGCCACCGCCTGAAAGCTGGTGGCGCAGGCCCGGCTGACGCTGTAGGCGTCGGTATTCACACTCAGGCCACTGCTCAGCACAATCTCACGCGCAATATTCGGTGCTTCCGGCATCTGCACCACCTGCCCGAAGACCAGTTGTTCGATGATGTCGACCGGAAGCTCACTGCGGGCCATGATTTCGCTTATCACCATGCGGCCCAGTTCGACCGCTGGGATGCCGTGAAAACCCGTAGTCTGGCGAAGGAAAGGTGTACGTAATCCGTGGGTTATGGCGATGCGCTCGCCATTACGCGTCAGCAGTGACTGCGCTTTGCTCATTGTTTTCACCTGTACATCGTGACCGAGGCATCATTGCCGAAAGAGGTCTGACCTGATCCACAGTGTTAACCACAAGCCGGGGCGCCGCCAACATCAGGAGGAGAAAAGTGAGATGAGAAACACGAAAATGAAAAACGCCGCACAGAAGCGGCGTCGAAAGCCTTAACGTAAACCGAGTTGAAAAATCAGGGTTTCAGCCTGACAGCTAAAGGTGAAATCGATATTAAGCTGCACGCCGTCGGCCGCTTCCACCATGCTGGCTTGAATAACACAGGGTTCGGACTCGACCTGCCGCGCTTTTTCAGTCAGGCGGGCCAGTTTACTTTCCGCCTCGGCACGCCGGGCAAACCATTCTGACCAGCTGGCCGTACAGTCCGAATTATCCATCACCGTACCGACATCGACACAACAGCACGCGGCCGTTTCTGTCGCGCTACATTTTTTTAAAGCATCAGTCATGGGTCTCTCCTGACAACACATCATAAGGTGGGTAATTTTCTGCTAAAAATTTTACGCCTTCGTTTTTCAGGCTGCCAGACACACCGCGCTAAGTGACGAATATCACAATAAAATTTGATATGGATCAGTTTTAATCCTGCCTCTCTTGCCGTTTTATCCTGAGAAGTGTTAAGCAGATCGAATTTTCATCGATCAAATTGGAAATATTTTAAAAACAATATTGCAACATGTGTACAGGTCGGACCTATACTCTCCGCACTGGTCTGATATGTACGTTTGACATCAGTCCATACAATCCGCCGTTCCTTGTTACGCGACGTCACAACGTTAAATAATAATTCACATGAGGTTGTGGTCATGAACCATAAAAACCTGTTCGCAAAGTCAGCCGTGGCAGCTGCAGTAGCGCTAATTTCCTCTAACGTATACGCAGCCGGATTTCAGTTAAATGAATTTTCTTCCATTGGTTTAGGTCGCGCTTATTCTGGCGAAGGCGCAATGGGTGATACGGCGGCCTCAGCCAGTCGTAACCCGGCAACCATGGCGCTCATGGATCGTCCTGAGTTTTCTATCGGTGCGGTTTATATTGATCCTCAGGTCGATATCAGTGGGCAAAGTCCATCGGGACGCAGTCTGGATGCGAAAAACATCGCCCCCAATCAGTGGATCCCTAACCTGCATTACGTCCAGCCGATTAACGATCAATGGTGGGTTGGCGCATCCGCGACCTCAAACTACGGCCTGGCGACAGAATTTAACGATGGCTATACCGCGGGGGGATTCGGCGGTAAAACCGACCTGATGACCGCTAACCTGAACCTCAGCACCGCTTATCGTCTGAATGAGCATTTCAGCTTCGGTGTGGGCTTTGACGCTGTTTATGCCAAAGCAAAAATTGAGCGTTATGCTGGCGAATCCTTCTCTGCACTCGGCATTCCGGCTGATACGCAGATTGCCCGCCTGAAAGGTGACAAATGGGGCTACGGCTGGAACGCCGGTATTTTGTATGAAGTGGATGAAAATAACCGTTTCGGTTTCACCTACCGCTCTGAAGTGAAAGTCGATTTCGATGGGGATTACAAAAGTAATCTGCCCGCCGCTATCAATGCCTTTAATCTTCCCGGTGCACCTTTTGGCACAAGCGGTAATACCATTCCGGGGTCACTAACCCTGAACCTGCCAGAAATGTGGGAAGTTTCAGGCTGGCATAAAGTGGCACCGCAGTGGGCCGTGCACTATAGCCTGGCCTATACCAGCTGGAGCCAGTTCCAGGAGCTGAAAGCGACGGGCTCAAACGGCCAGACGCTGTTTTACAAAGATGAGGGTTTCCATGATGCCTACCGCATCGCACTGGGTACCACCTATCAGTACGACAAAAACTGGACCTTCCGCAGCGGTATCGCCTTTGATGACAGCCCGGTTCCGGCAGATAAACGTTCTATCTCTATCCCGGATCAGGACCGTTTGTGGCTGAGCGCCGGTGCCTCTTATGCGTTTAACGACGCTGCATCGGTAGACGTCGGCGTGTCGTACATGCATGGTCAGAAAGTCACCGTACAGGAAGGCAACTATACCTTTAACTCCAGCGGTAAAGCCTGGCTGTATGGCGCGAGCTTTAACTACAAGTTCTGATGCGCTAAACGCATAAAAAAAGCGACACTGCGTGTCGCTTTTTTATTGTCCACCGATCATCAACGTTATCAGTACGACAGCGTAACAGCCTTACATCATCCTGAGGCCGCCCTTTGCACAGGCGGCTTTTCACTGGCCTTGGCTTACTGAGAATCAATATCTTTCAGATCGCCCTGAATCGCCGCAGCGTTAGGATTATCTTCTGGCTTCAGCTTGCCGCCGCGCGCCAGGAAGTCATAGCGCTGGAAATAGGCGCTACGCACAAAGGCGTAAGGATCGCGTTGCTGTTTCAGGATGGCGTCCGAGTCCAGCAGTTGCGCGCGTGATTCAATGCCTTCCAGTGTCCATTTACCAATCGACATGGGCCAGGTCAACCAGCCAAGCACAGGATAAAGCGTATCGACGTAGTCACCGCCGTCCTGACGCACCGTGAAGCTCCCATAGCCAGGTAACTGCACATAAGGACCGTAGCCCACACCATAATGGCCCAGCGTAGTACCAAAACGCTGCGATCCCTGACGTGCCAGTTCCGGATTGGCTTTACCGGCGACATCGATGAAACCGCCCAGCCCCAGCACCGTATTCAGGAAGAAGCGCGTAAAGTGGATACCCGCGTTACGCGGATCGCCGACCAGGATAGCATTCACCATACTGGCTGGCTCGCCAAGGTTACCCAGGAAGTTGCTCAGGCCAGCACGTGCAGGCACGGGCACGTAGTCGCGCCAGGCGACTGCCACAGGGCGCAGCACGTACGGGTCCAGCACGTTATAGTTGAAGTTGAACATTGTGCGGTTAAAGCCTTCAAGCGGATCGCTACGCCCTGCAGGCGCGTCGTCGTCAGGCTTTGAACTGGCACAACCAACCAGAAGCACACTGGCCAAGGCCAGGCTGGTCAGGCGGTGATCCATTTTTTTCTCCCTGTGCATGTAAGTTATTTATACCCTGCAAGTTTCACCGGGTAGATCAGCGCATTGCAGCAAGCATAGCTGATATCTTCCGTGCGGTTCACAGATTCAGACATTGCCAGATAGCAGCCGGTTAAGGCTGCTGCTGATCGATCGCCACGGCAATGTGCTGATGACCATCCCAGGGAACCACTGCGCTAAGCCCGAACCAGTCGCCCGGCTCTGGACTGGCGCGGCCATTGCGTGAAATTCTGACGCGCACCTGGATCTGTTTCTGCGCCGAAAGACGGCGATCTTGCAACATGGCATTACTGTCATCCAGCGTCAGCGATACGGGAAAATGGCCGGGCGATATCCGCTTCACCGCCACCGGGACAGGCGATGTACCGTCAGTAACCGAAATATACATGACTCCGCCCGGCGGTAACATTTTTTCTGCCTGCGGAGAAAGTGTCACGTCGACCGCCAGCTGTGTGTTTTGCTGCCCGGCGTCTGTTTTGGCTTGTTCAATGCTGCGCGCGATGCCGTCGCGACGAGGATCATCGGTCGGCAACGCGTGCAGCAGCGCTTCCCAACTGTCTATGGCCTGCGAATACTGCTGCTGTTCAAACGCATTATAGGCCAGCAGACTCAGCGTGCGGATATTCTGCGGATGCTGTTTAAGCAGATCCTTAAGCAACAGCCCGGCCTGGCGGTTATCCTGAGGATCGCCCGATCGCGTCAGTACCTCGGCATAATCCTGCTTTAAGGCCATATTGTTGGGTGCTAACTGGAGTGCTCGCTCAAACGCCTGCCGGGCGGTTGTGGCATCATTGAGTACCATACCAAGACGGCCCAGCATCGCCCAGCCGCCAGGATTATCAGGTTCGCTTTGCAGTTGGCTGCGCAAACCGAGCTGTAAACGTGAGAGTTGCTCCAGGGTAAGCGGCCGGGCATGAGGGTCCATGACCTGCGCGCGCAGCGCAGGATAGTCTTCCTGTATCTGCATCCAGCCACTCAACTGCGTTAATCCGCCGGTTTTGAGATAGCTCGCCACAGACACGACGATCAACACGATAAGGCCGGGTAACAGCACCCAACGACGGCTGCTGCTGTGCGCGTGGGTCTCCGACGCAGGCGGGATGTCACTGAGCAGGGTTTGCTGCAACTCTCGCTCCATCACGGCCCGATCGGCAATCACGCCCTGTTCTTCATCCTGAGTGAGTTCAGCCAACCGTTGCTGATAAAAATGTGTGTTAAGGCTGTCGCGCGCATCTCCGCGCGCCTCGCGTTGTCGCCAGCCTGCAGCCAAAAACAGCACGCAGGCCGCCAGCAGGAGCAGCAACATCGTGATTAAAAAAACCGCCATTATACTTTCCTGTCCGACTTCAGAATCGCCGCCAGGCGCTGCTGTTCTTCATCATCAAGCTCGCTGCGGGTTTTGCGCTGACGACTACGCAGCACGATCACGGCAGCGCCCAGTACCACAAACAGTGCCGGCCCGGCCCATAAGATCAGGGTGGATGGGGTGACAGGCGGCTGGTAGCTGACGAAATGGCCATAGCGCGCCACCATATAGTCGATGATCTGCTGACGACTCTGTCCCTGTTTCATCAGTTGGTAAACTTTTAACCGCATATCTGACGCAATCATGGCGTTGGAGTCGGCAATGCTGTTGTTCTGGCACTTAGGGCAGCGCAGCGAGGCCGTGATGTCCCGGTACTGCTCTTCCTGCGCGACGGAGTCAAATGCATAGGTATCCATCGCGGCCCACAGGCTGGCGCTAAACAGCAGCCCACAGATCATCATCACAAGGGATTTCATGCGCCGCTCTCCTTCATATATTTATCCCACAACGGCTTCACTTCCTGTTGCCAGACGCGCGGATTCAGGTCACCGGCATGGCGATAGCGAATAATCCCGTTGCCATCAATCAGAAAAGTTTCAGGTGCACCGTAGACGCCAAGATCGAGGCCCAGCATTCCGTCACCATCATACAGGCTGAGCGCATAAGGATTCCCCAGCGTATTCAGCCAGGTCACCGCCTTTTGGCGATCGTCTTTGTAGTTCAGCCCTACAACACGGACGCCCTGCTCTGCCAGCGCATTAAGATAGCGATGCTCGGCACGGCAGGTTGGACACCAGGTCGCCCAGACGTTCAGCAACAGCGGCTTACCGGTAATCAGCGTCTGCTGATTATAGGTTTGACCCGGTTTATCCAGCGCCTCCAGCCTGAAAATGGGCAGGGGCTGGCCAATCAGAGCTGACTCCAGCCGGGAAGGATCGTCCCCTTCAGCATTCCGTGACAGTTGCCACAGGAGGGCGGCTGCCAGCAGTAAAAATAATCCCAGCGGAACAAACAGAATTTTTTTCATGCCTGCGCCTCAGGATCGGCTTTCTTGCGCGAGCGATAACGCGGGTCCAGTAAACAGAACAGGCCGCCGACAGCCATGAACAGCCCACCAAACCAGATCCAGCGAACAAAGGGTTTGTAGTAAAGACGCACCGCCCAGCTGCCGTCATTCAGCTCTTCACCCAGCGCAGCATAAAGATCACGGGTAAAACCCCCGTCAATAGCCGCCTCGGTCATCATGGTACGCGCAGCAGAGTAAAAGCGTTTTTCGGCATACAGGATGGCTTCCGGCTTGCCCTTGCGAGAAACATCAATGACTGCGACGCCGCCGCTGTAGTTAGGGCCTTGTAACTCCTGAACATCACGAAAAACAAAATGGTAGTGATGGATATCGACGCTGTCGCCTGCTTTCATTCTTACATCGCGCTCAACGCTGTATTGAGTACTGAACGCAATGCCAATCACGGTGACGCCCACGCCAAGGTGTCCCAGCACCATGCCCCAGTGACTGCGCGAAAGATGACGTAATCCGGTGAAAAAACGGTGACGATGGGTGGCGCGTTCATGCAGCTCCATCAGGGTCAACACGATGATCCATACCGCCATCAGTAATCCCACCACCGTCATGGCTTCAACACGATCCTGCAACCACCAGGGCAGCAGCACGGACGCGATCAGCGTGACGATCAGCGCTAACACTAAACGACGTACCAGTTTTTGCGGTTCATCACGTCGCCAGCGCACTAACGGCCCAATACCGAGCATCAATGCCAGCGGGGCCATTAACCAACTAAACATCGTATTAAAGAAGGGTTCGCCTACCGAAATGCTGCCCAGGCCTAATTGCTTATGCACTAAGGGCAACAGCGTACCGAGCAGCACCACCAGCATGGCCGCAATCAACAGTACGTTATTCCCCAGCAGGAAAGATTCGCGCGACCAGAGTTCATTTTGCACCCGACTGCGCACCTGTCCGCCTTTAATGGCATACAGCAGCAGTGAACTGCCAATCACAATCACCAGGAATGCCAGAATAAACATGCCGCGCGCAGGATCGGAGGCAAACGCGTGCACCGACACCAGCACGCCAGAGCGAACCAGGAAGGTGCCGAGCAGGCTCAGTGAGAACGCGGTGATGGCCAACAACACCGTCCAGGCTTTGAAGGTGCCGCGTTTTTCCGTGACCGCCAGCGAATGCATCAAGGCGGTGCCCGCCAGCCACGGCATAAAAGACGCGTTTTCCACCGGGTCCCAAAACCACCAGCCGCCCCAGCCCAGTTCGTAATAAGCCCAGGCTGAACCCAGTACAATGCCGATGGTGAGAAAGAGCCAGGCGGCGGTGGTCCAGGGGCGCGACCAGCGGGCCCAGGCCGTATCCAGCCGTCCCGCCATTAACGAGGCGATGGCAAACGCAAAGGCCACGGAGAAGCCGACATAACCCATATACAGCAGTGGCGGATGAAAAATCAGACCGATATCCTGCAACATTGGGTTGAGATCGCGACCGTCTACAGGAAAATCGGGGAGCGTCCGGCTAAACGGATTTGAGGTGAGGATAATAAACAGCAAAAAGCCCAGATTAATCATCCCCATCACTGACAACACACGGGCCAGCGCGTCCTGCGGCATACCACGGCTGAATATTGCCACGGCCAGCGTCCAGCTGCTGAGCAGCAGCACCCACAACAGCAACGAGCCTTCGTGCGCGCCCCAGGTCGCGGCAATGCGGTAATACACCGGCAGGAGCGTATTGGCGTTGTTAACGACATAGCTGACGGTGAAATCATTAACGATAAAGGCCCATACCAGCAGCATAAATGCGCCCGCGATGCAGGCAAACAAACCGGCGGCAAGCGGGCGCGCCATTGCCATTAAACGCGCGTCCTGACGCCATGCGCCCCACAGTGGATAAACGCTGAGCAGAAGCGCCAGCGCTAAGCCGAGACAGAGTAAAAAACTGCCCACTTCTGGCATCATGGTGTGTTCCCTGCCTGCTGTTTCACGGCTTCCTGCCCTTGCGGTGCGGGCTTCATTGCCATGGTAATTTCGGGTGGCGTGTAGTTTTCATCATGTTTCGCCAGCACCTCTTTCGCGTTAATCAGATTGCCGGGTTCAAGAACGCCCTGGGCTACGACGCCCTGACCTTCACGAAACAAGTCCGGTAAGATGCCGACAAAGTTAACGCTGACCACGGCGCTGCCGTCATAAAGCTGAAAGGCGACGGCCAGGGTTTGGGGATCGCGTGTCACACTGCCGGGCATCACCATGCCGCCCACGCGCAGGCGCTGTCCCGGCTCAGGCCTGATATGCGCTTCGCCTTTGCCATTGATAATTTCACCCGGAGTGTAAAACAGATCGATATTGGACCGCAGCGCATACATCACCAGCGCCGTGGCCAGCCCAAGTCCGGTTAGTATCGCCAGCACAACATACAGACGATGACGACGACGGGTATTCACTTTTCCTCTCCTGTCGGTTCACTGGCATGTTGACGTCTGGCCGCACGCTGGCGGCGCTCCCGGGCATCACGCTGACGAATGTCAGCCAGCAGACGACGATGCGACAGCAGCGCGTGCAGTGCCAGCCCCAACATGGGTAGTACCGTACACAGGACGGCCAGCCAGACATAGAAGGCATAGCCTCCCATGGCAAAGAAGTCATGCCATGAGGCAAAAGCAGGCGTCATGACTTGCTCCTTGAGTTTGCAAGAGCAATCGCCCAGGGACGTCGGCGTTCCGTTAGCAGGATGAGATTACGCAGGCGCAGTAGCGTAAGGGTAATAAACAACAACAGGTAACCCAGAATCGCCCAGCGCAGCGGCGTGCGCATCGGTGGCGCTATCGCCTGCTGCATCAGCCCGGACGATCCCTGGTGCAGGGTATTCCACCACTGCACGGAAAAATGAATGATGGGCAGATTGATCACGCCGACCAAAATCAGCACACCGGCCGCGCGTCCGGCCGTCCGGCGATCGTCAAACGCATGGTACAGCGCGATAACGCCCAGATATAAAAACAGCAGCACCAGCTCAGACGTTAATCTGGCGTCCCAAATCCACCAGGTGCCCCACATCGGTTTGCCCCAGGCAGAACCGGTGACTAAGGCAATAAAGGTGAAGACAGCTCCCACCGGTGCCATCGCTGCCGAGACCAGATCGGCCATTTTCATTTGCCATACCAGGCCGGTGAATGCGGCAACCGCCATGGCGCTGTAAACGCCCATCGACCACATTGCCGCAGGAACGTGAATATACATAATCCGAAAGCTGTCGCCCTGCTGATAATCCGGCGGTGCATAGCCAAATCCCCACACCCATGCCAGCAGCAAACTCGCTATGCAGGCCACGGCGCACCACGGCACCAGCCGACCGCATAACTGATAGAGCCGTTCAGGCTTTGCCAGCTGATGTAATCCTTTCCACATGATGAATTGCTCACATTTAATTAGTGCTTATCTGCACGTCTGTTGCGTGATGATTTATTGCAGCGTGATGCGCAAGGCAGCCGCTGTTGCAAAAGGGGCCAGCGTGGCACTGCCGACCAGCATGGCACCCAGCAGCGCCAGATAGCCGCCAATGGCTAACCCCTGCCCCGCCGCATCGATGGCGGCGCTGGCAAAAATAAGGACCGGAATCGCCAGGGGTAAAACCAGCAGGCTGAGCAGCACGCCGCCGCGACGCAACCCAACGGTCAGCCCAACCCCGATGGCACCTAAAAAACTCAGCGTTGGCGTACCGAGCAGTAGCGTTAATGCCATGGCCCGCCAGCTATACATATCCAGTGAGAGCAACATGGCAACCAGCGGTGAGAGCAGAATCAGGGGCAGGCCGGTTACCAGCCAGTGGGCGATCACTTTGCCCATCACCGTGACCGGTAGCGGCGTGGGCGATAATAAAAGCTGTTCCAGCGTTCCATCGAGATAGTCGTCACGGAACAGCCTTTCCAGCGCGAGCAGCGAGGAAAGCAAGGCGGCAACCCAGACAATGCCAGGGGCAATGCGCGCCAGCTGCTGTGGCTCGGGTCCAATGCCCAGCGGGAAGAGCGTGATGACAATCAGGAAAAACCACAACGGATTGACCACCTCTGCCCCACGACGAAATGCGATACGCAACTCACGCTGAATAAGGCGAAACAGCATTAATGACACTCCACGCTTTTCAGACTGATTTTGGTTATTTCTCCGCGCCAGCCGGGCAAAGCCTGATGGCTGGTCAAAATCAGCGCCCCGCCGCCACCCAGGTGGTCGGCAAACCGGGCGATTAGCGTTTCAACGCCGGTTTTATCGATGGCGGTTAAAGGCTCATCCAAAATCCATAACCTTGCCTGGGTCAGCCACAACCGTGCCAGGGCAATGCGACGCTGCTGCCCCGCAGAGAGTTGCGATGCCGCGACGTCTTCATAGCCCGCCAGCTCAATGCTGGCTAGTGCGTTAAAAATTTGTTCATCGCTGCACGTATGATGATAAAACCGCAAATTTTCCAGCGGAGAAAGTGCCGCTTTGATACCCGGAAGATGGCCCAGATACAGCATGGAACGGTGCCATTCGTCGCGTTGCCGCTGAATGGGCTGCGACTGCCACAGCACGTCACCCTGTTCTGGCGTGCTTAATCCCGCCAGGACGCGCAGCAGTGAGGTTTTACCGGCCCCGTTTGGTCCTTCAATTTGCACAATGTTGCCCGCTGCCACGCTAAACGTAAGCGCCTCAAAGAGCGCACGCTCATCACGAACACAAAGCAGATTGATGATTTCCAACATGGGAGGGTAAATCGCGCCAGCCAAATAAGGCGGAAATGATAGCACAATGTTGCAATCTGCCGAAGACCGCGCGCCTCCTGCTTTCCAGCCAGTTGTAGACATTCGTGCTTTACGCGTGGCGCAACGGTCAAAAAGCGCGCTCCATTAAAATGTTGTAACTTTTGCTAGCAATTGCAGAAACACTTTCACACACCAAAAAACGTCTACGCTTATAACGCATTTGCACTGTTACCAGGAGAAAACATGAAGCCTTCATCAAGCATGAATCAGGGCAAAAATGATGTTGATAGCGAAGAAAAGGACGAAGGCAAAGAGGATATCGAGGTAAATGAAGATGCCCTTCCCTCACGCGCTGCCGCTATCCACGAAGAGATTCGTCAGGATGGGGAGAAAGAGCTGGAGCGTGACGGTATGGCCCTGCTGTGGTCAGCCATTGCGGCCGGTTTGTCGATGGGCGCGTCGCTCATGGCTAAAGGCATTTTTCAGGTCCATCTGGACGGCGTACCCGGTGCCTTTTTACTGGAAAACCTGGGCTACACCTTTGGCTTTGTGATTGTCATTATGGCCCGCCAGCAGCTTTTTACTGAAAACACCGTAACGGCCGTACTGCCGATAATGCACAAACCGACGATGGGCAATGTCGGATTACTGCTGCGCCTGTGGGGCATTGTGTTGTTGGGGAATCTCATCGGCACGGCATTCGCGGCGCTGGCGTTTAACGAGATGCCCATCTTTGATGAGGCCACACGACAAGCCTTTACTGATATCAGCATGAAAGTGATGGAGCACACGCCGGGTGAGATGTTTGCCAATGCGGTGATTTCAGGCTGGATTATCGCCACGATGGTCTGGATGTTCCCCTTTGCAGGGGGCGCCAAACTCTTTGTGATTGTGATGATGACCTGGCTGGTCGCGCTGGGCGATCTGGCGCATATCGTGGTGGGTTCTGTTGAGGTGTTTTACCTGGTATTTGACGGCAGCGTGCCCTGGACCGATTTTATCTGGCCCTTCGCTATCCCGACATTGCTGGGTAACCTTACCGGTGGCACGCTGATTTTCGCCCTGATTAGCCATGCACAGATCCGTAATGATATGGGCGAAGCTGCACAGGCCAAAGCGAAAGCCGAACGGCGAAAAGCAGAGAAAAAACGTCAGCAGCAACAAGAAGAACGCTAAATTGCTGACAGAATGAGCAAACGCGCGGCAGTGTAGTGAATCCTGCCGCATAACTGCGTTATACTGCGCTGGCGTCTCCTTAGTTAAACGGATATAACGAGCCCCTCCTAAGGGCTAGTTGCAGGTTCGATTCCTGCAGGGGACACCAGATGTTAGCCTCATAACGTACCTTAACGCCTACTCACTCCATTATAATCAATAAGTTAACTCATTTTCGTATGCTACCTACGTCTTCATTAGTCTCGCAAAATTCACAGCGCCATGTTGGTACAATTGTTGGTATGTTTGGTTCGATAATGCAAATACCCTCAGCCGAGGATTTTTACTATGCCGCTCAATGAGTTAAAGGTAAGGAATGGGAATGGGAAGGCTGCTGCGAAGCCCGTCAAAATAACAGACGGTAATGGTATGCAACTTTTGATTACCCCAAACGGTTCCAAATACTGGCGTTTTCAGTATCGCTTTGGTAGCAAACAAAAGATTCTTGCACTGGGTGTGTATCCTGAAGTCACGTTATCGGAATCCAGAAGGCAGACAACTCGTTGTAAACCGTGTCGTTCCAGGCGAAAAACGTAAAGCCGATAAGGTCGAAATTAAAGTGATGCTTACACCTTGACTGCTCCCTTCTCATATATGCACTCTTACATCTCTGAAATGGTAAAAAAGCTCTACTTATAGATAGCTAAAGCAGATTATATGAATTTAACAAGCAAGATAAAAATTCAATTTTAAAATGAAAATTTTTTATATTTTTTCTAAAAGAAATTTAAAAACTGTTACTTACTTAACTTAACCACCTTCCAATTAAAGCTTAACGTAATAAATTATCTACTTTTAAATCTCACTAAAAAGACGGGCCAGTGCTTTGTAAAGCAGATTATTTTTCCAATCGAAAAATCCGATCACCTCTCCCCCCAATTGCAATACATTCACCGCAGGATAAATCTATGTAATATTTTATTGGATTAGGCATGTTTTCCATCATCCACGGAAGCTCTTCAGAGAATTTCAAGTCTGAGGTTGAAACTACCCAAACAGATTTACCATCTAAAGATGATCTCTCAGCCTCATGAAAACGCTCGTCCCAACCATAACCAGTTTCCTTTGCATATTCTTTAGCAATTTCAATAGCTTTGCTTTCAGTTATCATTTCTGAACTCCATACCATACATTATACATTAACCCACCAACTACCACCGGACCTAAAAGAATGCCTGCAGCCTCATGCCGTAATAATGTATAAGTGATTTCATACGTATTTCCAAGAGGAAATTTAAACCCTTCAATGATATATTCCCTACTCATCCCCCTGGCTCTTAATAAGCCAATTGTTTCAGCAAGTGCCTCTTCCAGGTATCGCAGTATATATGATTTATTGTATGCGCTTTGTCTCATGAAAACTCTAAGTTCTCTTAATAAATAGAACTTAGGGGCAATCGCCATATGTACCTGCTCGTGGTAAAGAGTTGATAGCATCTGCAAATAAGCGTCATCTTTCGACATTGCACCAGGATAGTAGTTACGTCCAACTTCTACGTCCCCCCAAGGTTTTGTGCGTCCCTGAACGACGTCACTATTCTTTGTGATTTTTATCTTGGGGGTATAACGCCATCCTCCAGTGCGAGGCAGGTTCATTTTCCTACCGATGTCGCTGCTGTACCTAGGCATTTTTACTCCCCTGAAAGGAGTTTTAAATGTGTCACCAGGCTTCTTCTTTAAAAGAAGCGCAAGGACAGTATTAACCCCTATCAGAGTGATAGCATCGGCTAAGTCCTTAGCGGCAGCGTCAAGATCTCCTTCGCTACTAGCTGAGTTAGTCTTCGTCGCAAAATCAAACAACTTCTTAGCCGCTTCAAGTGCTACGCCTCCTACAGCCACCCAACCTACAATGAGAAGCACTAAATCAGCGATTTCACCAATCCCAAAAAAGTGCGCACCAGCCCAAACCACGATTACCCCCGCCATAGTGGCTAATGCTGAGGGGGTGACCATAGCAAGAAGCTGTTGACCTACGTCAGCCGGTAAAAGAGCTGCCGCTTTCGAGATGACTAATTGTAGCCTTGTCTGTATATCGCTAGGGATAACGTCCATGCTTCATCCTCGGCCAGTTCTAAATCACTTTAGAATAACCCTTCTTATACCCTGCCATCTAGTCATTTTCACTTTAGAGATTCAACTCTTTGCCTGGGAATAACAGAATCATTCTAATGTAAACCATCCTCCTTTCCCTAATTTAGGCAACTTAATATTAGTATTTTAACTTACATCAGCCTCCTAATTATTTTTCTCGCCCTTAAACCTTAAAAAAAACCACTCCACTGCCATCATAATTAAGATAGTGTATCGCTATTACCAATAGCCAATAGTTAATTCCCCATTAGCTTTCACCAACAGCACCAATATAACCTGACCATCACGCCCAATAAGTCAGTTTAAAAAATGCTTTAAAATTATTTTCATCAATCATTTTAGTCACCATGCTGACACAAAAACGCAACACTAATTCTGAGCAATCCCGCACCAAAAAATAATCATCAAACGGAATTCATTGATTAAAATGCGGACAGGAAATATACCTTTAATGTTTACCCAGTTATCTTACTCACTTGAGCACACTATGTCTCACAGTCCAGAACGAGATGTAGAGCAAAAACTGCCTGCAGATTTGTTAGAACACGCAGCAGCAAATCGAACCTCCATTCGTATAGAAAACCATGAAGGAAAAGGCTTGCCAGAATAAAAAATGAAGCGTCCTCATGCTGTGCCAGAATCGACCCAATCCTTGATCGCCCTTTGGAAACCGGAAGAACTAACCGGAAACGACCACCTTATTTTTGCTGGACGATACGATGACTGAATCAACCCCGGCTTTTAGCACTGTGTTTATTTTTCTGTCTGCTGTTTCAGTTCAGCATAATGGGCTGTCAGTTGTTTCAGATGCATTTCCAGTTGAGACCGGGCAGCAGCAGGTAATGGTTTTCCCGCAGGATGTTGTGACAGTGCCCGTAGTTGTTCTTCAGCCGGTATGGATTGATTAAAAAATTGCATCGTGGAAAAAACCACTGATTTCAGCTCACTGATCGTCATGTATTTTCCCTTTTGCTCATCCAGTCCGTTCAACCTGTCACTTAGTTTCTGTAGCGTCATCATTCCCTGATGCCAGCCATTCAGGCGTTCTGTCGGCAACGCGGCAGCATTGAGTTGTTGCTGCCATTGCTTTATCAGGGGTTTTGTCTGCTCCGGCCACAGTGCCCTGGCCTGTTCCAAAAGCTGTCGACTCAAGGCGATATTCCAGTCAGGAGGCAATTTATCCAGTCGGGCAAGTTGCTGCTGTGTTTGTGTTATCACTGTTTGTGATGAAAGTGATTGCTGACGCAACATATCCAGTTGTTCAGGCGTGAGCGTTGCAGGTAAAGGCGCCAGGGATGCTGCAAGCTGAGCCTGAAGCGGGTCAGGCCGGTGAAAATACTGCCAGCACCACACTGCGACGATGCTTATCACCAGCATGGTGCACATCCCGGCAGCGAAGGATGTCCGTTTTTTTACCGGGGCAGGTATTGCCGCCAAAACGTCCACATTCGCCTGATGTTCCGCCTGTGCCACGTACACCCACTTCACTGCGCTTTCTGGCGTATTTTCAGACGAGCTACCCGCAAGGTCCCCCATGGAGGCATCATGCATCACGGTGGCCGGCAACACTATACCGGACTGAACCGTCGCCGTTGTACTGGTTGTCCCATCGCTGTTTTCCAGCCGGACAGCGCAATTGTGCATTAAGGTACGCAAGGTATCGAGCTGGCTGAGATGTTTAAGCTCCAGGCGCTTGAGCACTTCCCCGATACCGGTAAGCCGTTGCTCAGCCCGGTACAACTGGCTGAGGTCGCTGTAATTGATCGGGAGCGAACGCATCCGTTGCTGCAAACGCTGACTCAGACTGCTGAGGATTTCCATGCGGGCATGGACGGGCTGCGGCCACAGCGTCCCCCATTGATGGCTTATCAGGGCGTCGAGTATCGCAAGTCCTTCATTAAGGCCGACCAGTCCGGCCAGTTGCGTTCGGGCCAGCGTGTACCAGGCTGCCGTCTGCAGTTCCACACCGTTCTGCTCAAACAGTGAGAGGCAGCGTTTTTCAACATATCGCCAGTTCACATCCGGGCGCGCGGGATGTGTGAGCTTACTCAGTTCATCGCGCAGAGCGGCGTAATCCGCTAACGTGCGCGGGTCGCCACCGGTTTTGATTTTACGAGGGGGGATGTCATGCATGACCAGTTGTCCATTTGACGTAAAAGGAGCTGTGGAGGGTTATTGCTTATGCGGCTTTGCTTTCTGCATATTCGAGACGCTGTAGATACTGAAGTGCCACCGGGTCAGCGATGTATCAAATCAACATATAGCTGAAAAAGTTTCTACCCGGTTCCGGGGCGAAAGCGATGCTTAACAGGCTCTCTTCGTGATGTGAAACCTTAAAATTTAACGTCCAATGCATACCGGGATTCATCGTCATTTAAGACCTGCCTTATCAACCAAGGGCCCTGTAAAAGACCATACACAATGAAAAAAATCATAGCGTCACCATAAAACCTTAGACCCGCACCAGCGTCCAACCAGAGAGCGAGTGCTCCCTTTTATTGTCCACCAAAGCGCAATCCTGTTATCAAACTCAATGAGGTCGTTTTCACACTCAATGAGCTGAAAAAATCGTTCATCCCGCCACAGACGCAAGCAGTAGTAATGAGTCAGTAAAAAGAGTCTCATCATCAACACGCAATCGACTGAAAAAAAGATTAAAAATCAACACTAACGGCGGCGTCAGCGCAGCGAAATAGCGCCAGCTCGCCAGATGAAACTGACAGAATGTGATCTCGCCTTAGAGAGGGGTTCTCGTGTCGAGATACTGCTGTTGCTTAAGATGGCGTAACAGAACCCGACCTTCGGGCATAAACTCAGTGCCATAGCGGACCAGGCCAACGCCTTTGAGTTCTGCGTCAATGGCATAGCGCAACTCACCGGGGACGTTCTGCTCCAGCAGGACAACCGCTATCCTTTTCAGTCGGGGCTCATATTTGAGCAGGACGGCGGACAATGCCCCCATCAGCTCATGGGCCGTTCCCGGCATGCCTTGCAGGATTCTGGTCATATCCGGCAGACCATAATCCGGCAGGTGTGCCAGGGTTCCCGCACGGCAGTTAAGGATACGCTGCATGTTATCCAGTACAGAGAGGATGACCTGATTTTCTTCACTGACCTGATTGAGAGCAAGGCCACCGGTAAAATGGCCGGTGAGCATTTCATACAGCGAAGGCGTGTAATGTTCCCGAGGCATTAGTCATCCTTGAGCGGTTGCAGCATCAGATAGTTATTACCGGCTTCCAGAATACGCGGCTTATCCGGATCGAGTTCTTCGCGCTGAATCACCAGCTTCCAGGTATTCTTAACCCTGTCCGGATGACGGAACAGTCCGGCCACCGCCACAAACTGCGCACCGGCTTCCATTGGCATGTTAAGGCTCGCATCTCCGCCCGGCTTCACCACCACATCCCGGCGGGCAAGCAGGTCGGCTTTCAGAATGGTGTCACCTTCCTGGAGCAATTGCTGGTAGAGCGTTTTGTCGAAGGTTTTGCGGTCTTTCAACTGGTAAATCCGTATCACAACAGGCACAGACAACGAGTTGCTCTCGCGGGCGTCGGTATTCAGCGCCTCACGTGCTGTGAAATCAAGGTGCAGCACCTTGATCTTTTTGTAAAAAACAGCGTTAAACGCCGATTGGGTACTATCGGCAACCCCCTGGGTTATTCCGCAGCCCGCCAGACTGAATGCCATCAGAGGCATCAACCAGAGCGTTTTAGTCAAACTTGTACGTAACACGTCGGTTTCCTTGTTGTGGTTTCGCAGGCTCCAGCCCGGTGTAGTAACCCAGTTCGGTCGTAAAGGTCGCAGGGATATCCGCCGGAAGCTCATCGCCCTCTGCGCCCAGTACACCGTTCATGCCGAGCCAGAAAGGTTCTTCGCCCAGCAGTGGCACGGCCAGCAACCGGACAGACGTGGTCAGGGTAATGCGTGCTTTGAAGCGCCATCCCAGGTACACCCGCAGCATGACCAGAAAATCCTGATACAGCAGACCATCCGGTTTCCAGCCCTGCGCCTCCTGTTCATTATTCGTCGCGAGCGCAACCAGCAGTTGGCTGCCCGCATCCATCGCTTCGTCACCCAGTGGCGTATTGCCGTCCAGCAGAAAATCGGCATCACCATAGAAGCCCAGTGGCCGAGTGACCTCCACGGGTCGAAGGCAGTACGGGCTGACCTTCACGGTGGTATCCGGGGCCAGTAGAGTGACCAGCGCCTGCATCCCCTCTTGAGTTTTGCCCGGCTGTCGCAGTACACCCAGCAGCGCCAGAAAGCGCGATACCGGCGTGGCAATGTGGTTTGCTGTGCCGGGAATACCCAACCCCACAAGGCCCAGCAGTGACTGCGAGATGCTGTCGGTACCGCCGGGCTCAAAGGTGGCCGGGTAAGAGTACTTACGCCAGATGCGGTAAAACTGCGTCAGGATGCGGTGGCTGAAGATATCCAGAAATCCCTGCAGCGCTTCGTGCCCTTCACTGCGCTGAGAGATGTCATCGAGATAGGCCGTCGGCAATGGTGAGTCAACCCCATACATCCCCATAAACGTGGCACGGATAACCGGTGGTTTGCTGTCATCGTCCTCATCATATTCAACGGCTTTCAGCTCACTGGCCGGAAACCCCATGCCCGGATGCGGTGCAAAACGCACCGGGTCATCCCCGGGGTGGCTGGTCGCGCCCATCAATGGCCTGTCCGGATTACGTTTCTCCAAAAGCTGACATAAACGGTAAAAGTTAATGCGGTGAAGGTCGGCCTCCAGCCTTGGGGTCAGCCGGGAATGCGGCGGTTGTGCTTCTCTTCCCATTCCAGGCGTTCTCCGGTCGGTTGCAAAATGATAATCAGGCGGTTAAAGAGATAGATGTCGGTATAGAGTGCAAAGAAGCGGCTCAGCATCTCGCCAAACAGGCAGATATCGCCGCGCCCGGCAAATCCGTGGCTGTCCAGCGTCACGTCAATCTGCACACCACGAACCAGGTAGCCCTGCTCGAAACGCTCTGTTTCACTGTGTTTCACGTTGAGGATGGCTTCCAGGCGACGACGGTTCATCTCGCTGTCCGTCCATTCATACAGCGCCAGGGTACCGCGCAACACATCGGCATTATCCATCATCGACAGGAACCCGCTGCCGAGATGGCTCAGTACGCGCCAGTGAAAACGGTCCCTTGCCGGCGGATAACAGGGTAGCGTCGGCGCACACAGGTTACGTACGGCAATGCTGGCCGAAGTGGTTTTCATCACCGTATCAAGCACGGTGCTTTGCAGCGCACGTCGCGGCAGTTGGCCGTTGGTGCCGGTGAGCGTCAACGACAGGCTTTCATCTTCCGGCACCGTATGGTTATCAAAGGCTTCTCCACCGAGGATAAGCCAGGTGTTATGTAACCCAGACGGACCGCGACGCACGCGGGTGTGGTAATAATATTCCGGCGCTTCGTGACGCATCATCCCGCCTTTGTGGCGGAAGCTCGAAAACGGTACGTAGGTATGCTGGCTCGATGAGATTACCGAATCCACTGCGTAAATCTCCGTATGTCCATCCTGCACGCGCATCGGGCGCAACATGTATTCGGTCTGCAGGGAGTTGAGCGTCAGCGGATCAGATTCCAGCGGGAACAGGTTAATCACCGGTACGCAATTCAGGCGCAGATGCTTTTCGGTAAAGCTGAAATCATGCTCCCAGCGTTCTGTCAGCACCACGTCGATCTCAAACCAGGGAAGTTCAGCCTGAAAGGCCACGGTCTCCAGCCCACGCAGCCCCGTAAACATGAATTTTTCACGGAAGGTGAAGTACTCCAGCAGCAGTTGATAGCCGCTAAAGCTGCTGCTTCCCTTCGGCCACAGGTCATCTTCGTCGCCGAAACCCAGCGCAGTGAAATAACCGTCGAGCGGTCTTCTGTCCCTATCACCCGGCATCCGCAGCCACAGACACGCCGTGTTCATGGTAAAGGCTTCATGCATGGCGCTGGCCAGCGGTGCGTCTGCGTTGAAGTAGAACGGAATCTGACTGAGATCGACACGGCTCCAGTCGGCAAGATGGCTACAGTTGAAACGCAGGTTGATGACCGAACGCCCGTCAGGATCAGTCGACAGGTGGACGTGCTCCAGCGACAACGGCTGAAGGGTTATTTGTTTGGTGGTGGTGTACCGGCAGCGCGTGCCCTTCACACCAATTGGTCGTGAGTTCACTTCGAAACCTTTGGCAATACGCATCTGCTCTTTCATTTCACGCCAGTCAGGGGTGAACTCCACCACCGACATCGACGGAATGGTGCGCAGATAATGCGGCCACAACAGGCTGACCAGCCCTTCGGTCAGTTCAGGCAGGTCGTCATCAAGCTTCTCACGCAGCCGGCCCATCAGGAAGGCAAAGCCTTCGAACAGGCGTTCCACGTACGGGTCGCGCGCCCCCGCTTTATCGAGATTGAGCATTGCCGCCTGCTCGGGGTGAGCGCGGGCAAACTCTTCACCGGCTTCCAGCAGGTAGCGCATTTCAGCGTCATAGTAACGCAGGGTTAAGTCATCCATATTTATTCTGCTTAGTAAATTGCTGCGTGTTAAACACTTAAGCAGACTCCGGGAGTCTGGCTCGGGTATTCATACAGAAAAGAGAACCATCAATGCTGAGTACAAAGGGGCGGTTCTATGACATATTTTTTTGCCATACCAGGCATCCAATCCGAAGGGAGCCCCTGGCATTCTGTGTATCCTTTATGCATTAAAAATGTCGTATGTCTTTCTGAAAAGATGAATATTCACAGGACTGTTAGCTCCAAGATAATAAACGAGGTACTGAGTAATCTTTTACCTAATGTAACGATTATACCCCCGCAAAAATAACAGAAAAAAAACCGCCAATAACGGTGAGAAAAAAAAGAAAAATGCGGCAGCAAAAGTTACCTAAAAAGAGAAGTTAACGACATCGGGGTAAGAAAGGTATTCACGAAACTTAAAAATACCGAGATATGAAATCCCGATGGAAACCACCAGGAAAAATATCACCTCACAAAATGCGATGACTCGTTATTTAAAAGGATACATTGTATTTACTTGTTACTTACATTGCACAAAGACGAATCACGGACATAACGAGTTGCCGTTCCAGGCATCCATCCTGACGGGATGCCACTACACCGAAGATATCCTTTTTTTACCAGAACTGTTGGGTAAAAAACTGAATACGTAACCCCAATAATTACTAAAGCAATACAGCCCCATTTTAAATATACCACATACGCATCCATCGTTTTGAATGCATATTCTTTACCTTTTAATAAAAGCAAAATGAAATATATAAATGGAAAGATCATTACCACAGGTAAAGCGATAAAAGAAACCGTCAACCACGAAAAAACGATGTTGTCACCAAACGAAAAATACTCATTAAACGTATCGTTCCCAAGGTAAACACAAAGACTCCACAACCCCAGTATGAGTAATATGGCTAAAACAGGCCGAACCTTTGTTTCAAACATCAATACAACCTCCGCTGGATACTCATTATGTCATTTCTGACTTATAGACATCTCCCTAAAAATCAGCAGGTAACATCACAACTCTTACGCTGCATTACTTTATTTTTTTACCGCCTACAATCAGCCAAATTCAAAGCATATTTTGTCGATAGCGCAGAAAAGGCCCCGAGATTTTTATTATGACATTCAACATACCCTCGACTCTTAATTTCATAAATGTAATAAGTACGAAACAGAACACCAGAAAAAACAGCTAAAACAAAGCCCCAGATTATTATCTTACTTAAAATAGTCGCTATCTTATGCTCAAAGCGTCTGCCAAGAAAAATCACCGGAAACCCACTAATAAACACAGGCCCAAGAATAATAGCCGAAAAAGATAAAATAACGCATCCAGTAGAGTACTCAAACGCATCTGGAAAAGACAAGTACTTAACAATAGAAATTACACCGACATAAGTAAATACAATTATCAAAAATGCAATAAGCATATTTAAAAAGAAAAGAACCACTCGTTCTTTCAACGAAAACATTTATTCCAAGCTCCTTAAACCAACATCACGGATAGCATTTCGGATATAGCGTTTAACTTCTGCCTCGATAACCCTTCGTCCCTTTTCAAGCATCCCATCAACATACATAGCCCCCAAATCCCATACTCCGCGCTCGATACCTCTGGCTCTGTCAACAAACTCCTGCTGTGCTGACTCTATATAAGCTACCAGTTTATCTGTAATGCCGTATTCTTTATCAATAGCATTTAGTATTATTGCTGTACCAACGCCAGCAAATACGACAACCGCTAAAGGTCCAAGAACAAAAGGTAAGAATGCATTCGCAGCATAGCCAACGCCCCAAACTACGGCTGACGAAAGACCAACTTTTACGACATCAGTAGCAAGTGTCCCCATAAACTCCGCGAGGGAGGTTTCATCATTAAGAATGAAATCGACTGTATCAACAGCGGATACATAAATTAACCCGACAATAGTTCCGTCTATAACAGTCTTTGCAAGCCCATATTTACCAATTGCCATTTCAATAATTTTTGGGTGCTTCAAAGAGAAAACTGGAGCATTGAGTGCTTTTCTGATTCCCGGATAGCCAGTAAGCTTTATGAGCTCAGTTCCTCTATGGTTAATAAATACGGTGCCTTTAATCCCCATTGCACCCAACTGGCTTACAATTTTTGAGGCACTAACCACATCATTAATATTTGTCCAGTAGGTCTTTACGATACTGCCGGGAGTGCTCGTCGTAATAGAAGTCCATGTATGCTTTACAAAATCCCATGACGTTATAATTTCGAGACATTCTGGCAAAGTAAGGATCATGCAATCCTGTCTGTTAACTTCCAGCATAGCCCGAAGTTTATCATCGGGCAGATAGTGAGTATTTATCAGAACAGGATAATCAGGCACAAATCCTGTCGGCTTTTGCTCGCCGGTCAGATAACCTGGCAGCTCAGGAGATGCCTGCGTAGGAGCCGCTGTAAAGCCGGCTGCCAATTTTCCAGCGGAAGCTCCACTGTTCTTCTCGTACGTATCATTCATCATCGACGGAATGAACTTCGCCTTACAGGGGCAGGTACTATAGCTGTCGAGGGTTCCGGCCATTCGCCGGTCATGAATGGTATCGTTGTCAATGCCACCGGCTATCCTGAAAAGCCCGGCATGCTTCCCGCAGGTCACCCTGTCCTGCTCCCGGGCAACAGGTTTATCAAACAGAGTGTGATCATCTGCGCCCGTGGTGATTTTCCCGCCGCAGGTCGTCTTGTCCCCCTGCACCAGGTAAAAGCCTTCTGCTGCCATATTTTTCCCTTCTCGCTAAATTCCGCCCAGATTATCCGCAAAGCACCGCACTGCTTGCCGGATCGAGCGCAATCAGACCGGACAGAAGCAAGTCCATCTCGGGCTGAAGCCGTGATTTATCGGTTTCACTGCGGACGGCTTCTCACGCAGTCGCACCATCAGGAAGGTAAAGCCCTTGAACAGACGTTCCACGTTCGGGTCGCGCGCGCCCACTTTATCAAGATTAAGCATGGACACCTGTTCGGGGTGGGTCTGGGCGAACTCTTCTCCAGCTTCAAGCAGGTAGTGCATTTCAGCGTCATAATAACGCAGAGTTAAATCATCCATATTTATTTCTGCTCAGTAATTTCTGCATGAATAGTTTTAAAAAATTAAATGAAAAAATATTATGAGAGCAAAAAAAAATTAATTATTTCACTCACCATATACAGATGAAGGAATAACATACTCAGTGGCCATCCCAGGCATCCATACGGCCGACCGAAGCATTTGGTATAGCCTTTACCCTTAAGAGTCGAAGTATATGCATAACAAAAGATGACAACACTTACTATAATAAAATAATAATTATAAAAACTTCATTGGTATTTTTGCATTTGATAACCACCTGTTCCGTACAGCTATAGTCAAATACCAGTATATACACGAAAAGAGAATGACTATTAGGATCATTAACAGAGTGTAAACGGTTTTTGAAAATACCATATTACTCCTAAACCCAAATAGTTCACTAAATGCATCGTTTGCCAACCACAAAGAAGCGAACGATGAAATACTCCCCCCCCAAAACCTGCATTTTGGATTCATGATCCCATTACCTGCATAACAAGGTCACTTTTTTTCAGAAAAATGGAGTCTGGATCAATCAGAATTATTATCCCCCAAGCTTTCATCTTTCATGAAATAAAGTTTTTTTAAACATACCCCATGAAACCGATCTATTATTTCAAAATTATTATACCCAGGCTGTATTATTAACTTTGCAGAACATACATTTGATTTTGAAGACAAAAGAAAAGCCAATCCACCACCACCATTTGCATTATATTCAAATTCACCACCAACTGACCAACCAATATTTAATTTATAACCATCCATTATTATTGATGAAAAAGAGCCTTTTATCTTAACTTCTTCCCCCGACTCAATTATATCAGGCCGAGCACGCATTATCTTATCAACTTCTTCAGGAGCAGGTTCGATACCGGAAATACTCTCAGTAGTGTGCAGATACACACGTTCTTTCGTTGTATTCTGAACAATGACTACTGGCCTGACAGGGATAAAACAAACCATAGCACTTGAAATAATAAGAAAGGCGAGTGTCGATATCACTATTTTTTTCATGGCACCTGCTGCTCAATTTTTTCAGGATTTTTATCATTCCAGCACCAGTGCTTCTGCTTAGAAAAGGGCAGTGATTTTACAGAGGTGCTATCCAAAGCGTTCAAAACATCCTGAATTGTCAGCGACTTCGCCACTTTCCCGTGCTTATGGTACAACGCAAAACCAATTTTCATGCTGGTCACATCATCTAATGTATCATCACCAACGGCACCAGGGGTCATATTTTGCTCCCAAGTCGAACCCAACAATAATAATTCTTCATCAAATCCAACGCTAAGCCCAACATATCCATAATGAATATTTGACCAAACATCATAAAAATAATCATATTGTTTATATTTATGATAGTAAGACTTCGAAGAAGTATTACTTGGGAGAGGCCGTGCAACAGCTACTGAACCAAATTTATCACGAATCTTTTGTTTGTGATCCCAGGTAGAACCCGTTTTTACAGTCTGATACCAGACTGCCATTGCAGCAAGAAAATCTGGCTGAGGAGGGGGAGCCAGCCTTGCATAAAAAGGAAGTTTATCCCACTCAGCGCGTCTTTGTTTTAAAGTATCTTCGTCGATTAAATAACGTATTGTTTCTGCAGTCTGGCCTCTGACATTAGTTTTAATTTCATTGAGTATATAATCAGCAACCTGTATAGCGCCGTCAGTATGCTGACAATGCGGCTTACTTTGAAGATCCGGGGGCAGTACAGCAGTAGTTACTGGCGGAGTAGTTGCCGATGAAGTGGCTTTAGCTACCGCTGCCGATGTTCCTCCGGCAGAGTTTGCACCACCTCCATTCTTCTCGTAAGTATCATTCATCATCGACGGAATGAACTTCGCCTTGCAGGGGCAGGTGCTGTAGCTGTCGAGGGTTCCGGCCATTCGTCTGTCGTGAATGGTATCGTTGTCGATGCCGCCGGCAATCTTGTATAACCCGGCATGTTTACCGCAGGTCACACTGTCCTGCTCCCGGGCAACAGGTTTATCAAACAGAGTGTGATCCTCTGCGCCCGTGGTGATTTTCCCGCCGCAGGTCGTCTTGTCGCCCTGCACCAGATAAAAGCCTTCTGCTGCCATATTTTTTCCTTTAGCTGAATTCAGTCCGGTTTATCCATACAGCACTGCGCTGCTTGCCGGATCGAGCGCAATCAGACCGGACAGAAGCAAGTCCATCTCAGGCTGAAGCCGTGATTTATCGGTTTCACTGCGGACGGCTTCTCACGCAGTCGCACCATCAGGAAGGCAAAGCCCTTGAACAGACGTTCCACGTTCGGGTCGCGCGCGCCCGCTTTATCGAGATTAAGCATGGACGCCTGTTCGGGGTGGGTCTGGGCGAACTCTTCTCCAGCTTCAAGCAGGTAGTGCATTTCAGCGTCATAATAACGCAGGGTTAAATCATCCATATATTTATGCTCTTATCATTATTTAAACGTTGAGGATTTTAACGCCAGTTAATTTATATTAAAACTGATAACTAGCAGATATCGATTGCTGAATTTATTTTAATTAGAGATGCAATTGAAACAGTGAATCTATTTTTCTCTCATAATGCCATCACTTCAGGATTTGCACTTATAATTCGTTCAGCTTCGACAGACTCAGAAAGAGAGTCGACGTCCCAGACACTCTCATTCACATATACAAATAGAGTTTATTGTTGTTTTCAATGGTAATTATAGGTCATACCTAAACAAAGTGAATGACTAGTAGCTATCATCATAAAGAATGCTATAAAATCAGAGAAACTTTACTTTCCTGAATAAAGCCTCACTCTTTTTCAGATTGACTGCATTCCAACGCTATGATTCATGGGTGAAGGATTCCAAATTTAATTCACCTATTTCCTCTGTTACTTTTTCAGGCCAACTCATTAGTTAGATAATTTACTTATCTGGTGATATACTTAATTTTTTTAAGCACAGAATACCCTTCAATGATTTAATCGTTTCACTCCCGCGCCCAATGTACACATTATATGAACAGTAGCCAACACCTGAAGTAATATCAAAAACCCTTCCACTGCTAACAAAATCAACTGAACCTTTCTTTTTTTTAGCATTCCATCCAAGGTATAATTGACCATTAATTAAATAAAGATCTACCCAAGACAAAATAACTTTTTTATGCTTGTCATTATTTATCAAAACAGGCTTCATCGAACTCTCAGCCTGCTCAATATCAGGTTCTACATTTTTCTCACCGGTGCCTTTATATAGAAAAACAGCACTCCCTGAATTATTATATACAGTTACAGAGGGTTTAAGATAATCAGCAAGCATAACAAAAAAACATAATACAAAAATAATGACGACAGTATTTTTTATCATGGAAACTCCTCTGGCATATTAATCCTCTCAGGATTCTTCTTGCTCCAGCACCAATGATCGGTTCTGGACTCTGAAAAATCATTCGCTGATGTATTTACAAGTGCATCAAGAATATTTTGAAAATTAAGTTTCTCGGCAAACTTACCAAAGCGGTGATATAACTCGAAACCAATCTTCATGCTTGTAACATCATCCAGAGTATCATCACCCATAGCACCCGGGGTCATATTTTGTTCCCAAGTTGAACCTTTTAATAACAGATCTTCAGAAAACCCGACACTTAGCCCTACATATCCGTAATGGATATTTGACCAGACATCGAGGTAAAAATCATACTCTTCATATTTATGGTAATAGCTTTCTGACATTTGTTTTGATTCCAATGGCCGAGTTACCGCAAATGATTTAAACTTATTCCTTATTATCGGTTTATGATCCCAGGTAGAACCCGTTTTTACAGTCTGATACCAGACCGCCATTGCAGCAAGCAAATCTGGCTGAGGAGAGGGAGCCAGCCTTGCATAAAAAGGAAGTTTATCCCACTCAGCGCGCCTTTGTTTTAAAGTATCTTCGTCGATTAAATAACGTATTGTTTCTGCAGTCTGGCCTCTGACATTAGTTTTAATTTCATTGAGTATATAATCAGCAACCTGTATAGCGCCGTCAGTATGCTGACAATGCGGCTTACTTTGAAGATCCGGGGGCAGTACAGCAGTAGTTACTGGCGGAGTAGTTGCCGATGAAGTGGCTTTAGCTGCCGATGTTCCTCCGGCAGAGTTTGCACCACCTCCATTCTTCTCGTACGTATCATCCATCATCGACGGAATGAACTTCGCCTTACAGGGGCAGGTGCTGTAGCTGTCGAGGGTTCCGGCCATTCGTCTGTCGTGAATGGTATCGCTGTCGATGCCTCCGGCAATCTTGTATAACCCGGCATGTTTACCGCAGGTCACACTGTCCTGCTCCCGGGCAACAGGTTTATCAAACAGAGTGTGATCATCTGCGCCCGTGGTGATTTTCCCGCCGCAGGTCGTCTTGTCCCCCTGCACCAGGTAAAAGCCCTCTGCTGCCATATTCTTCCCTTATCGCTAAATTCCGTCCAGATTATCCGCAAAGCACCGCACTGCTTGCCGGGTCGAGCGCAATCAGACCGGACAGAAGCAAGTCCATCTCGGGCTGAAGCCGTGATTTATAGGTTTCACTGCGTGTGGCTTTGATGCGCAGCAGTCTGAGGCGACGCGATTTCACTTCAAACAGTAGTGCCGGTGTCCACTGCGTGAGGGTGATTGACTGTGCGGCACTGTCGAGCTCACCCAGCAGATGCAGGGCCAGTTCATTTTTGCCTTTCTGCTCGGCCACGCGGGCCATCAGCAGACGCAGTAACCATTTGTCTTTTGTGGCGTCTGTGCCCGGGCGGGTCTGCAGCCAGTGAAGTGTGGCATCCAGACCATCAGTATCCGCTTTCTCCAGCGCTTCCGGCTCAAGAGCCAGAATATCGTTATTATCCCCACTGTCGGCACTGACCGGCTCATCCCGCCAGCCAGCCATATCGTCCAGCACGTTCTGATTTATCCAGTTCAGCGTGACCTCATCGGCAAAGGGCGTACCGTCATTAAAGGCCAGGGTTTCAAGCCCGGTAAGGCGGCGCAGCAGTCCTTTCAGGTCGGCGGCGATGATATCAGCCAGTACATCCTGTCCCGATTTCATCAGGGCCTGGTGGACATACCACTGCAAATCCAGCCAGAGGTGATTAGCGCCACGCGAGAAAGTGCTGTCCGCCTGCTCCAGTATCTCCAGCCAGCTCTGCTGCAGGTACAGGCGTTTGAGCATGGCCCGCTGGTCAGCGCGCGGCGGTTCGATGCGCGTTTTTCCTTCGGCATCCGGGGCCGGAATAGCACTCAGCGTGTCATGACGCAGGCTTTTCATCAGCCGGTGTGCGGCAAGCCATCCATCGGGTTGCTCACGCAGATATCCGGTCAGGGTGCGGGCCTGGGCCAGCAAATCCTGACCGGAGGTAATGCGGCTCAGAACCGGCGCTTCAGCCTCTGTCGTGTATGATGCCTGTGCCTTATGACCGACGTTTTGCGGCACCACGGCATCCACGCCACCGGCTTTGATCAGTCGGGATTCCAGCGCGTTGTACAGGGCATTCAGACCGGGGCGTGAGACTTCTGGCTCAGTCTCCAGACAGTCACTGATAAGCAGCAGTGCACCGGCAGTACGCTGAGCATCTTCCCTCATCACTTCCGGCCAGAGTGACAGGCTGTCAAGCACACGGGAGCCTGCGAGCCACTCTAGTGCCGGTTTACGGCTCCGCTCGCGCTGTGGATGAAGCTGCGTGCCATAGCGCTGCAGCAATCCCGCCAGCAGTTCAAGCCCTTCGGCAAAGCCGGTTTCTCCGTCCTGGTGCAGACGTGCCCAGCAGTAATAGGTGGCAATCCGGATATCTTTGGCGATAGTGGTCAGTAGTTTTTCGCCAAGCGTGCAAATCAGCCCGGTATCAATGCCGGAAAGTTTGTTGACTTCCTCCCGGATGCGTTGAAAATCATCGTCATAGCCGGGATCTTCTCCCGTTGCGCTGGCATCGCTGACCGGAGTAAGCCAGGGCTGCCAGTTTTCAGTACGTGCCTGCGCCTGTTGCCGCAGTTGCGTTTCGTCAGCCTGACAGGCGGCAACCAGATTCTGCAGTGTGCTCATTATTCTTCACCCTCCCTGTCACGGCTTCCCGTGTTAGCCATCACCGCACTGTCGACACTGAATATCTGATCCGGCAGCGTGACCCCCCGCAGTTCCAGCAGCGCCAGCGGACCTTTTCCGAGTTGTGAGCGCAGCACCCACTGCAGGGTTCGGCCATCCGGCGCGCTGAAGCTCATCATCCACTGGCTTCGGTCAAGCTGCTCTCGTTTCCCCTTCTCCAGCCAGCGAATCAGCCCCCAGGTTCCGCTGTAGTCCCCGAACAGGCGCGCTCCGGCATTGACCGTGCTCCAGGTCAGCATCGTCCCCGGCCTGTAGGTGTCGCCCGGCCAGCGAAAGCGCTGCCAGTCGGCCATCTGGTTAAAGTAGTGCAGCTTTTGTCCGTCAATGGTCAGCTGAGTTTCCACCACCTGCGGCACAGGACGCGCCTGCAGCTCAA
>Ga0308167_1001092_pt1 | contig 35319 bp, 30 predicted proteins | sample PhyCR1_2_FD_202138 | JGI IMG/M metagenome (GOLD analysis project Ga0308167, IMG submission 202138) | Phyllosphere microbial communities from UC Gill Tract Community Farm, Albany, California, United States - DLSLRC.R1 | ecosystem: Host-associated > Plants > Phyllosphere > Unclassified | place... | reverse complement strand
TCACCGATCCCCAGGCGATTGCCGCGCTGGCAGAAACAACCGGTCCGCTCGATGTGCTGTTTAACTGCGCCGGTGTGGTTCACAGCGGCGACATACTCAGCTGCAGCGAAAGCGAATGGCAGTTCGCACTGGATCTCAATGTCACCGCGATGTTCCGCATGATCCGCGCTTTCCTGCCAGCGATGCTGGAGCGCAACCACGGCTCGGTGATCAACATGTCGTCGGTCGCCTCAAGCATCAAAGGGGTGCCAAACCGTTTTGCCTACAGTGCCTCCAAAGCGGCAGTGATTGGCCTGACCCGCTCGGTGGCGGCAGATTACGTCACCCGCGGCATCCGCTGTAATGCGATTTGCCCCGGCACGGTGGAATCCCCTTCCCTGCGCCAGCGTATTGCCGCTCAGGCAGTGGCCGAAGGACGCAGCGAAGCGGACGTTTATGCGGCGTTTGTTTCCCGCCAGCCGATTGGCCGTATTGGTAAAACCGAGGAGATCGCCCAGCTGGCGCTCTATCTCGCCTCCGATGCCAGTTCCTACACCACCGGCACGGTGCAGATTATTGACGGCGGCTGGAGTAACTGAACCCGCAACCGCTCTGCTTCCCTGACTTTTTCACAGAAGGATAGTGATCGATGAAACTACTACGATACGGCAATGCAGGTTCCGAACGCCCCGGACTGCTGGACAGCAACGGAAAACTGCGCGATCTCAGCGCTCACGTCGCCGACATCGACGGCGATACCCTGCAACCGGCTACGCTGAACGCACTACGCCAGCTCGATCCGCATAGCCTGCCGCTGGTGAGCGGTGAACCCCGTCTGGGCGCGTGCGTGGCCAGAACCGGGAAGTTTATCTGTATCGGTCTGAACTACGCCGATCACGCGGCAGAAACCGGGGCTGAAATCCCAAAAGAACCGGTGGTGTTCAGCAAGTGGACCAGTGCCATTGTCGGCCCGAACGATGACGTCGAAATCCCGCGTGATTCGGTGAAAACCGACTGGGAAGTTGAGCTGGGCGTGGTGATCGGCACCGGCGGCCGCTATATCAGCGAAGCCGACGCTATGGCACACGTCGCCGGTTACTGCGTGATAAACGACGTCTCTGAACGGGAGTTCCAGATTGAGCGCGGCGGAACCTGGGATAAGGGCAAAGGCTGCGACACCTTTGGTCCGATTGGTCCGTGGCTGGTTACCGCCGATGAAATCCCCGATCCGCATCAGCTTAACCTGTGGCTGGAGGTGGATGGTACGCGTTATCAGAACGGCAACACCCGTACCATGATTTTCCGCATTCCTGAAATTATCAGTTACCTCAGTCGCTTTATGAGCCTGCAACCCGGCGACATCATCTCTACCGGCACACCACCGGGCGTCGGTCTGGGACAAAAACCGCCGCGCTATCTGAAAGCCGGTCAGGTTATGCACCTCGGGATTGAAGGTCTGGGTGAGCAGCGGCAGAAGACGGTACAGGCATAGCCCCATTACAGCGGAAGGAATTTTTGATGACGACGATTACGGCTTTACGTGTAGAGGATGTGCGCTTTCCGACGTCGCTGACGATGGATGGCTCGGATGCAATGAATCCCGATCCCGACTACTCCGCAGCATATGTGATTCTGGAAACCGACAATCCGGCGCTGCGAGGGCATGGGCTGACCTTCACCATCGGGCGCGGTAATGAAATCTGTTGTGCCGCGATCGGCGCACTGCAGCATCTGATCGCCGGCCGCCAACTGGCGGATATCACCGCCGACATGGGGAAATTCTGGCGGGATTTCACCAGCGACAGCCAGCTGCGCTGGATTGGGCCGGATAAAGGTGCTATCCATCTGGCGACCGGTGCGGTGGTCAATGCGGTATGGGATTTATGGAGTAAGTCGGTCGGCAAACCGGTGTGGCAACTGGTGGCGGATATGACGCCAGAAGAGCTGGTGCGCTGCATCGATTTTCGCTACATCACCGACTGTATTACGCCGCAAGAGGCGCTGACGCTGCTGCAACAGCGTGCCGATAACAAAGCACAACGTCTCGAAAAACTGCTGGCGGAAGGTTATCCCTGCTACACCACCTCAGCCGGCTGGCTGGGCTACCCCGACGACAAGCTGCGCCGTTTGTGCCAGCAGGCGGTCGATGCCGGTTTCGATTATCTGAAGCTGAAAGTCGGACGTGACCTGGAAGATGATATTCGCCGGGTGCGTATTGCCCGCGAAGTGATCGGTCCGGATCGCAAGCTGATGATCGACGCCAATCAGGTGTGGGAAACCCGCGACGCCATTCCGTGGGTAAATGCGCTGGCGTTTGCCAACCCCTGGTTTATCGAAGAACCGACCAGCCCGGATGATATTGAAGGCCATCGCACCATTCGTCAGGGTGTTGCGCCGGTCAAAGTCGCCACCGGCGAGATGTGCCAGAACCGCATCATGTTTAAGCAGTTCATCATGCGCGAAGCGATTGATGTGGTGCAGATTGACGCCTGCCGCATGGGCGGCATTAACGAGGTGCTGGCGGTGATGCTGATGGCGGCCAAATACAGCCTGCCGGTCTGCCCGCATGCAGGCGGAGTCGGGTTATGCGAGTACGTACAGCATCTTTCGATGATCGATTATCTCTGTATCGCCGGTACGTATGAAGGCCGGGTTATCGAATACGTTGACCATCTTCACGAGCACTTTGTCGATCCCTGCGAGATCCGCGGCGCAGCTTATATGCCGCCCAAATCGCCCGGCTTCTCTATCGAAATGCATCCGGCGTCCATCGAAAAATATCGCTACCACGCCTGAGCAGCCAGGGAGAATGCCGATGATGCGAGTCGACAGCCACCAGCATTTCTGGCGCTACACGCCGCAGGATTACCGCTGGATCAACGATGAGATGAGTTTGCTGAAACAGGATTTTCTGCCGGAGACGCTGCGGCCGATCCTGCACCGCCACGATGTGCAGAAAACCATCCTGGTCCAGGCGCGATGCAGCCTGGAGGAGACCCGCTGGCTGCTGGATATTGCCGGCCAGACCGATTTTGTCGCTGCGGTGACCGGCTGGATCGATCTCCGTGACGCCAACCTGCCGCGACAGCTGGAGGCGTTAGCCCATCCGTTGTTGCGCGGTTTTCGCCACCCGGTTCAGGACGAGCCTTATCCGGCGCAGTGGCTGGCCGATCCGGCCATCAATGCCGGGATTCGCCAGCTTCAGCAGCGGGAATATCTCTATGAACTGCTGGTGACGCATCACCATCTGGCCGACGCCGTTGAGTTTGCACAGCGCCATGACCAACATTTTCTGGTGCTCGATCACTTTGGCAAGCCCGATCTGACGCTGGGTGCCAGTCACTGGAAGCAGCAGGTTGCGCCGCTGAAGACGCTGAAACATGTCAGCTGTAAGCTCTCCGGTCTGCTGACCGAACCGCGACCGGCGGGCCTCTCAGCCGACGATTTGCTGCCTTTTTTCGATGCAGCACTGGAGATCTTTGGCAGCGAGCGGCTGATGTTCGGCTCCGACTGGCCGGTCTCGCTGCTGGCCGGTGCCGATGAAAGTCCCTGGCAACTCTGGCAACCGGCCATAGCAAAACTCAGTGCCACCGAACAGGCAGCCATTTATGGCGGCAATGCCTGCTCTCTTTACCGATTACAGGAAACACACGATGAATCTCTATCTGCAAAATAAAGTGGTAATCGTCACCGGCGGCGGCTCTGGCATCGGTGAGGCGATCTCGCTGACGCTGGCTGAAGAAGGGGCTATCCCGGTGATCGTCAGTAATACCGAACCGGCTAATGAATTGATGCATAGGCTGCAACAACTCTCGCCGCAGGCCAGCTTTGTGCTCGCCGAACTGCGCGACGAAGCGAGTTGCAAGGCCGCGCTGGATGCGATCCTGACCCGTTACCCCTCCATTGATGGCCTGGTGAACAACGCCGGTGCCAATGACAATGTCGGTCTGGACGCCGGACGCGCCGCCTTTGTTCAGTCACTTGAACAGAATCTGATTCACTACTACCTGATGGCGCACTTGTGCCTGAATGCGCTGCGTGCCAGCCGGGGAGCAATCGTGAATATCAGTTCAAAAACCGCGTTAACCGGTCAGGGCAATACCAGCGGCTATGCCTCGGCCAAAGGTGGCATTCTGGCGCTGACCCGTGAATGGGCGGCGAGCCTGCTGGACGAGGGTATCCGCGTGAATGCAGTAATCCCGGCTGAAGTGATGACGCCACTCTACGCGCGCTGGATTCAAAGTTTCGATCACCACGAAGAGAAACTGAAAAAAATCACCTCGCACATTCCGCTGGGGCAGCGCATGACCACACCGCGGGAAATCGCCGATACGGTGGTATTCCTGCTCTCTTCGCGCGCGTCGCATACCACGGGTCAGTGGCTGACCGTTGATGGCGGTTACACCCATCTTGATCGGGCGCTGACATGACACGCCGCTATTGCCAGGCGCTGGACCTCAGCGACGATCCGCGTCTTATCGAAGAGTATCAACGCTATCACCAGCAAATCTGGCCGGAAATTACCGCGCACCTGCGTCACTACGGCATTACAGAGATGGAAATTTACCGGCTGGGTAACCGGCTGATGATGGTGATTGAAACCACGGACGACTTTGACCGCGCGCTGTTCGAACGTCGCAGCCTTGAGGACCCGAAAGTCTGCGAGTGGGAAGCGCTGATGTGGAAATATCAGCGCCCGACACCCTGGACACCCGCGGGTAAAAAGTGGGTAGAAATGACACGCATTTTTTCACTGACAGAACAGAAGTAGTCCCTCTCGTCGTTCCAGAGAGCAGCCGTTTTTCACGTTATCTGACATAAAAAAATACCAGCCATCCGAGCTGACCCTACTCCTGCAGGCACCACCAGATACTGAGGAATACACTATGTTCGCCAATAAAACTGCTGCTCCCGCCTATGCGGAGCGCAAAACCACGTCCGGTTTCCGTCTGGCGTTTATTCTGGTCACTACGCTGTTTTTCCTGTGGGGATTATCCTACGGGCTGCTGGATGTGCTGAATAAGCATTTCCAGGAGGTATTACACGTTAATAAGGCGCAGTCCGGGCTGTTACAGGCCGCCTATTTTGGTGCCTATTTCATCATTGCCCTGCCGGCCGGATTTTTCATGGATCGCTTCGGCTATAAAGCCGGCATCCTGGTCGGATTATGTTTGTATGCAGCAGGCGCACTGCTGTTTGTTCCGGCCGCGTCAGCGGGCAGCTTCAGCCTGTTTCTGTTCGCACTGTTTGTGATTGCTCTCGGGTTGGGATGTCTCGAAACCGCCGCTAACCCGTTTGCTACCGTGCTGGGCGATCCGGCTGGCGCAGAACGTCGTCTGAATCTTTCGCAATCCTTCAACGGCTTAGGGCAGTTTATTGGTCCGGTGATTGGCGGTTCGCTGTTCTTTTCCGCCACGCAGAGCACCACCGCTGACGGGCTCTCTTCGGTGAAAACCACCTACGTCGCGATAGCCTTTTTGGTGCTGCTGATTGCCTTCCTGTTCGGACGGACTAAGTTGCCGGATATTCGTGAGCAGAGCAGCGATGCTGACCAGGGCATCGCCAAAGGATTGTGGCAGCATGGCCATTTTACCGGCGGCGTGATTGCCCAGTTCTTTTATGTCGCCGCCCAGGTAGGGGTTGGCGCTTTCTTTATCAATTACACCACCGAACACTGGCATACGCTGTCGAACCAGAACGCCTCCTATCTGCTGTCGGTGGGCATGATCAGCTTTATGGTCGGCCGTTTCTTCAGTACCTGGCTGATGGGTTTCATCCGCCCCGCTACGCTGCTGGTGGCCTATGCCATTATCAATATCGTGCTATGCGGTGTGGTGGTTGCCGGTATCGACAATGTGTCGGTAATTGCCCTGGTGGCGATCTTCTTCTTTATGTCGATTATGTTCCCGACCATTTTTGCCATGGGCGTGAAAAACATGGGCAAGCAGACCAAACGGGCCAGTTCAGTAATGATCATGGCGATTGTCGGGGGCGCGGTGATGCCTTATATGATGGGTGCCATTGCCGATCATTACACCACGGCCGTTTCCTACGCGCTCCCGATGATCTGTTTCGTGGTGGTATTGGTTTATGGGCTTAAGCAAAGAGCAAACGCCGGGCACTGAGTCACTGTCCGCCGGATAAAACAACGGAGTGAACAGGTGGGTTGCCTGTTCACTCCGGCTCACTGTTAAACAGAGAGCCGCGCAGGAACTGCCGCGGCACACTTATTCTCTCCGCTGCTGAATGACTCGCCTGTCCCGGCGATGCCACCCCGATTACCCCCCTCTTTTCAGCATCCAATGCGTCGCATCCATTATGAAAATCGCGTCATCAGACAGATCAGGGTGTGAAGTGGGATCTGCGACATTGTTAAAACTGATAAACAGAGAATGAAGTGTGAGAACCGTTTGGGTTGCTGCTCACGATATGGCTGGCTTGCGGCCTCGGGCTAACAGGGTGCAGGTCTGAAGGGGCATTATTCGTGGCCGGCGGTTTATTGCATCAGTCTGGGCTACGGGTCACATTAATGTTAATCGCCCGCTTTTTTAACCATCTTTTCATCATTACGGATACGCTGAAGCTCTCATTTATTTCTGCCAGAACAGCTATATTGATCGTTACGGATACATTTATATCAGCCCGCTTAATTGATGCCAGGAAAATAGAGAGAGGAAATAAATGCTCCTGCTGAGGATTAAGCACATGAATAGATGAGAGGTTTATCATGAAAAAATCAGTGTGTAGTGAACTGCATGGCAAAATCATTCACGCAAGAACGATTCTACCCGCCAGTAATATTGCACTGTACGAGGTAGATTTTGAAAATGGCACCACTGCGGTGTTACGCGTCAGTACAACTTTTCCGTTACAGGAAGGCGATACTATTGCCAGAATTAATGATGTCTGGCGATCGGGCCAGCATGTCATTACGCCCTCTCCGTTCGAGTTCGTGGAAAAGAGTGAGTCCCACCGCTATTTCATCGAATATGAGCGTTAATTCGCGATTTTCATGATTCAAACTGAACGAACCGCGTCCGCAAGGTCGTAGCCATAAATTTCCAGGTCATTGATATATATTACGAAAACCCAGATAAAAATTAAACACCCCAGTCATGGGGCAGTAACGGTGGGTTACCGTCCGAATGAATGAGCCGTCACCATCAGCCGCTTTTTTCTGAGCTTTTTAAATAATAAAAAGCGACTTACAGTGCGGACACAGCACGGCCTGACCTTTGTTCTTTTTCGCGATTAACTGCCGGGAGAATTTCTTACACACCGGGCACTGCGTATTCGTTTCGTTGTTGTGCAACGCGTCGAAAAGAAAGCTTAACCAGGTCATGTCCGTATCCTCTGATGTGGGTCAATCAGCGTATCACAGCGCAAAATAATTAGCTTTGGATATAAGCTCCCGCCGGCTAAATAAAGTTAACCCCCGGAGAATCCTGCCTTTTATTTTTTCATTTTTATTTGATGCTTATCGTCAACAACAAGCCTGATTTTATTAACACCCGTACCAAAGGTGCAAATAAGTCTATAATTAACCGATCGGAACCTGCTATTACCTCTGGCTCCTCCTTCCGGCTTCCTTTTTATCATCCTTTCTTTTTTCCGGATCCAGCAGTTGCGCGAATGCAAGGACATTAATGTGAAAATAAATCTGACGACGTGGTTCAGTCGGGAAAGCGAATTGCCATCCGATCATTTTCCGTTGTTCCCGCCAGAAGGCATTTATCAGGCCCAGCGGCCCGAACTCTTTTCTGCTGAACAAATGGAGAGCTACGGCGAGACATTAGCAAAAACACACAAGCTGTCGAGCGGTAAATGGTCCTACCGGCTGCTGCAACAGCTGGCTGATAACGAACTGTCACTGACGCAGAGCGCTGAGATCCTGAGCGAGGGCGATAAACGCAGCCAGACACCGGCTGCCGTCTGGCTGCTGGATAATTTTTACATCATTGAAGAACAAATCCGCCTGGTACGACACCTGTTACCCGCAAAGTTCGGTAAAGGACTGCCGATGCTGGAACAATCGGCGCATTACCTGCGTATCCAGGCGATCGCCGAGGAGATGATCAAGCACAGCGATGGCCGGCTTGAAACCAGCGTGCTGCTCCCGTTTATCGCCGCCTATCAGCGTGTGACTCCGCTGCTGCTCGGCGAACTGTGGGCGATGCCCGCCATGTTGCGCTTTGCACTGATCAATAATCTGGCCCGGATTGCGGCGGAGGTCGCCAGGGTGCATCAGGAGCGTAACAAAGCTGAAGAATGGATCACCGAAATCCTTTCTACCGCAGCCAAAGATGCCTCAAAAGTGATCCTCGTCATTGCTGATATGGCCCGTCAGAACCCGCAGATTTCCGGCGCATTTGTGGCTGAACTTGAACGCCGTTTAAGTGGCCAGAACAATACGCTCGCCTTAACCTGGGTTGAGCAGCAGCTCGAAAACACCGGCCGGAAAACCTCAGAGGTGATTGAACAGTTCAACCGCCAGCTGGCATTGAGTCAGCTGTCAGTCAGCAACAGTATCACCGGCCTGCGCCAGCTGGGCGAGATTGACTGGCAGGCCTTTGTTGAGTCAGTCAGCCAGGTTGAACGCATTCTCCAGCAGGACCCGGCAGGGACTTATCCTCTGATGCACTTCGACAGTCGCGATGACTACCGTCACGTTATTGAACGTCTGGCCCGGCACAGTCGGTTCGATGAGCGGGAGGTGGCCCAGACGGTGCTGGATCTGGCCAGCCAGCCCGGACGCCCCCTGCGTCAGCAGCATGTCGGCTTTTACCTGCTGGATAAAGGCTATCTGCAGCTTGAACAGCAGCTTCAGCTTAACGTTACGTGGCTGAATAAGAGCCGCCAGCATCTTAGCCAGACGCCTTTACTCTCCTGGCTGGGCAGCCTGCTCCTGCTCACCACTGCATTTAGTGCTGAGATGCTGGTCAGCACGCAGCAAACTGGCATCGGGCCGTTAATCTGGCTGCTGGTGCTGCCGACCATTATCGTCAGCAGTCAGCTGGCGTTACAGCTGCTAAGCGAACTCACCACCCGAACCCGCCATCCGCTTCCGCTGCCGCGTCTCGATTACGCTAAGGCGATACCGCCGCACCACCGGACGCTGGTGGTGATCCCCTGTTTACTGAGCAGCAACGCGGCCACTGACGCGCTGCTTCGCTCACTTGAGATCTGTTATCTCGGAAATGCCTTACCGAATATCAGTTTTGCCTTACTGACTGACTTCACCGACAGCGCTGAACAGAATCATGTTCATGATGCGGAGCTTATTCGTTATGCGGTGCTGAAAACCGAAGCGCTGAATCGCCGCTACAGCGGCAGTGCCGAAGATTGCGCGCTATTTTCACTGCTGCACCGCGATCGCACCCATAATATTTCGCAGGGCGTCTGGATGGGTTATGAACGTAAACGCGGCAAAATCCATGCGCTCAACCGCTGGCTTCAGGGAGAAGATAATAGCTTCAGCGTGACGGCGGGCGCGACCCAGGCACAGCAGCGCGGGGTCAGATTTGTTATTACGCTCGACAGTGACACCATCCTGCCGCGCGAGACCGCACATAAACTGATTGGCGTGATGGCGCATCCGCTGAATGCGCCCGTGTTCGATACTCAGTCCAATCGGGTGGTTGAGGGTTATGCGATCCTTCAGCCCCGACTGGCCGAGGAGATCCCGGTCCAGGGTCAGGGTCGTTATGCCAGACTGTGCAGCAGCGTGCCGGGTAATGATGCTTACTCCTCGCTCTCCTCCGATATTTATCAGGATCTGTTTGGCGAAGGCTCGTTTGTCGGTAAGGGCATTTACGATGTCGCGGCCTTCTCGCGTGCCACCTGTAATTCCTGTCCGGAAAACCTGGTACTGAGTCACGATCTGCTGGAAGGCTGTTACGCCCGCTCCGGCGTGGTCAGTAACGTGGTGCTCTATGAGCAATATCCGACGAATTATCTGAGTGATGTCGCCCGGCGGTTTCGCTGGGTAAGAGGCGACTGGCAACTGCTGAACTGGCTGCGGCGGCAGGTCCGGCTGGAAGATGGTCACCGACAGAAAAATCCGCTCAGCCCGCTTTCCCGCTGGAAGTTAATCGATAACCTGCGCCGCAGCCTGGTCGCGCCTGCCCTGCTGACGCTGGTGTTTATGCTCTGTACCCTTGTGCCGAATCCGGCATTCTGGGCAGCTGGCATTATGCTGTTTCTGCTGCTGCCTGGCGTGCCAGCGCTGATTATTGATGGCGTGTCAAAAAGTAAAAAACGCGCCTGGCGTCAGCACCTGCAGATCCTGTTTACCGATGCGTTTAACCGGATCTCCCGTGCCGGCCTGGCGCTGGCCGTTCTGCCGCACGAAAGTTACTGGTCGCTGAAAGCGATCATCGTCACCCTGTGGCGTCTGAACATCAGTCATCGCTACCTCAACGAGTGGAAGAGCGCCTCTGCAATCCCCTCCACCGCCCATGATATACGCCATTTTTACCGCTGCATGTGGATCAACCCATTCGCAGGTGTGGCGCTAATGGTGCTGACCGGGCTGTCGATGCCAGCGCTGATCCACGTGGCACTGGCGCTGGCATTACTCTGGACGATAACCCCGGCGCTGCTCAGCCGCATGAGCCAGCCGGCTGCGCCGCAGCGGATCGCATTGTCAGCCGCACAGCAGGGTTTTCTGCGCCGCACCGCCCGAGAAACCTGGGCCTGGTTCAGTGAGTTTGCCGGCGATGAAAACAACCATCTGCCACCTGATAATCTGCAGGAAATCCCGCAGATGCGAATAGCGCACCGCACCTCACCCACCAATATCGGGCTGTCGCTGCTGGCTAACCTGACCGCATGGGATTTTGGCTACGTCAGTCAGGATGAGGTGATCAGGCGATCGCTTGCCACGCTTGACACCCTTGATCGGATGGAGCATTTCAGAGGCCATCTGTATAACTGGTATGACACGCAGACATTACAGCCGCTCAATCCGCGCTATGTCTCCAGCGTGGACAGCGGCAATATGGCGGCTCACCTGGTCACACTGCAGGCTGGGCTGGCGCAGTGGAAATATCAGCCAGTGATCTCCCCGGCGCGCATGCTGGACGGTCTGCGTGATACGTTTTTACTGGCCCAGGTGCAGTCCGGCACCCGTCAGCACGACCTGCTGGCTAATATCGACGCCCGGCTACGGGCAATGACGCACCTATCACCTGCCAACCTGTTATCCGAACTTGAGGCACTGCTGCCGCTGAGCGCTGAAGCACAACAGCACTCTCAACCGACAGGCCGCATCAACTGGCCGGCCCTGTTCCACCAGCAGCTGGACGACTTCGCCCAGGAGTGGCGGCGCTTTTTCAGTTGGGTCTCTCCGCAGGCGCCCTTCCCCGATGAGATGCCGTCCCTGTTGTGGCTGGCTGAATTAAGTCAGCATCGTCCTGGATTGACCCGGCAACAGAGCGATCCGGTGGTGTGGGCCGCTCGTGAGCGGATGGCCGAGCTGCTGGAGCTGGACAGCCGTCTTAGCGATCACGCCAGCATGGATTTCCGGTTCTTATATTTTCCGGCCACCTCGTTGCTTAGCGTGGGCTACAACATCGACAGCGGTCTGCTCGACACCAGTAAATATGACCTGTTCCCGTCAGAGGTGCGGCTGACCCACTGTTTCGCCATCTCCGCCAATCAGCTGCCCGCCAAAAGCTGGTTTGTGCTGGGTCGCTTATTTACCCGACTGGATAACCAGCCTGCCGTGATGTCGTGGAGCGGCTCGATGTTTGAATATCTGATGCCGCATCTGGTGATGCCGGTCTACCCCGATACGCTGCTGGAAAAGATGGCGCTATCGGCGGTCAGGCAGCAGATCCGTTCCGCGAAAACGACCGGTACGCCGTGGGGCGTGTCGGAATCCGGCTATGCTGCCTTTGACGTGAATCATAACTATCAGTACCGGGCATTCGGCACGCCCGAATTAGGGTTAAAACGCGGCCTGAATGATGACCTGGTGGTTGCGCCCTACGCCACGCTGCTGGCGCTGATGGTACTGCCGCAGGAGGCGACCGATAACCTGCTCAGGCTGAAAACGATGGGCGCAAAGGGTGAGTATGGCTATTACGAGGCGCTGGATTTCACCGCCGATCGGCTGGCTCCCGGTCAGCCATTTACCCTCGTCAAATCCTATATGGCCCATCATCAGGCGATGGGGTTTCTGGCGTTGTCGCACCTGCTGCTGGGCGCGCCGATGGTGGCCCGCTTCATGTCCAGCGCGCTGTTTCAGTCGTCGCGCCTGCTGCTACAGGAAAAAGTACCGGATGATATTGAGCTGTATACCCCGCGCCGCAGCTTTGTCGAGACCGTCGATAATAAACTGCAGCGGAGCGTGCCAGACCAGCGTGAGTTCAGCGGTTCCGATCCGCGCCAGCCACAGCTTCAGCTGCTTTCCAACGCCAATTATCATCTGATGGTGACCCACTCCGGCGCGGGCTATAGCCTGTGGAAGGGGCTGGCGCTGACCCGCTGGCGGGCAGACAGCACCAGCAATCAGTACGGCACCTTCTGCTACGTCACCGACCATCATTCCGGCGACGTCATCAGCCACAGCTATCAGCCCACCTGCAGTGCGCGACCCGGCTATAAGACCCGGTTCAATGATGCCGGCATTGAGTTTGATGCACCGGGTACCACGTTCAGCATCCATACCCATATCGTGGTCTCGCCGGAAGATGATGTTGAGATCAGACGGATAACCGTCACTAACCGTTCCCGTCAGCCGCGCCGTTTCGATATCACCAGCTATGCCGAAGTGGTGCTGGCACCGGCCGCCAGCGATATGGCCCATCCCGCCTTCAGTAACCTTTTCGTACAGACAGAAATTTTGCCTGGGCTGGAAGCGATTCTGGCGCATCGCCGGCCGCGGGAAGAGCAGGAAGTGACGGCGTGGATGTTTCATGCGATGGCGATCCATGGCAATACCGACCGTGAAACCGCCTATGAAACCGACCGGGCCCGGTTCCTCGGACGGGGCAATAACCGTGCCAATCCGCAGGCGCTGACGCCTGGCGGTGAGCTGACCGGTCATCAGGGCGCGGTACTGGACCCGCTGCTGTCGATTCGCCAGACCGTCGGTCTCAAAGCCGGTGAAGCGGTCACCATCGATATGCTTTATGGCGTGACGCCGCAGCGCGACACCACGATTGCGCTGATCGAGAAGTACCGTAACCATATCAGCGCCGATCGGGTGTTCGAGCTGGCCTGGTCGCACAGTCAGGTAGCACTGCGTCAGCTGAATATCCGCACTGAAGATACCGGCCTGTTTAACCAGCTGGCCAGTGCGCTGCTGTTCCCTTCCGCCGAGATGCGTGGCGATCTCAGTAATCTGCTGGAAAACCGGCTGGGTCAGGCGTCCTTATGGCGTCATGCGATCTCAGGTGATCTGCCGATTCTGCTGGTACGTATCGAGAACAACGACCAGCTTGATTTGATCACCACGGTTATCCAGGCGCATCAGTACTGGCGTCAGAAAGGCCTGACGATCGATCTGATAATCATGAACAGCGATCAGGGCGGCTACCAGCAGAACCTCTACAACCAGCTCACCACCCTGATCCCGGCTGGCGAAGAGCGACAACAGGTCGACAAGCCCGGTGGTATCTTTATTCGGAAGAGTGAAAGTTTTTCCACTGAAGATTTGCGGCTGTTGCTGAGCGTAGCGGCAGTGGTGCTGGAAGGCCGCGATGGCAGCCTGGTCGACCAGCTCAGCGCGCTGTTGAAACCGCCTCGCACGCCGCCCGCTTATCCGTTTACCGCCACCCGCACAACGCCTGAACCGGCGGCGGTGCGCTTTGCCCCGGAGGATTTGCAGTTTTTCAACGGAAGCGGCGGCTTTAGCGCCGACGGCCGTGAATATCAGATTATTCTTTCCGGTCAGCAGCAGACGCCTGCGCCGTGGAGTAACGTGCTGGCTAACAGCCTGTCAGGCAGCGTCATCTCTGAAAGTGGTCAGGCCTATAGCTGGTATGAAAATGCGCATGAATATCGCCTGACGCCGTGGCACAACGATCCGGTGAGTGATAGCAGTGGTGAAGCGCTCTATTTACGCGATGAAGAGAGCGGCGATGTCTGGTCCCCCACGCCACTGCCGATACGGGGAAAAGGAGATTACCTGACCCGACACGGCTTCGGCTACAGCTGTTTTGACCATACGGAGCAGGGCATCAGCAGCACCTTGACGCTATTCATGGCCGAACAGGCACCGGTCAGGCTGTCACTGCTGACGCTGAGTAACCAGTCGGGACGGACACGCAATTTGTCGATCACCGGCTACGTCGAATGGGTTCTGGGTGAGATGGCAAGCCGATCGGCCCGACACGTGGTGACCTCGGCCGCCACGCTGGATTGCGGCAATGCGGTGCTGGCTAAAAACTTCTATAGCAGCGCGGGTTCAGCGCGTACTGCCTTTTTCGCCGTCACCGGCACACAGATTGCGCACAGTGGCAACAGGCTGGAGTGCCTCGGCCGTAACGGCACCACAAGGCAGCCGGCCATGATGAATTTTCGCGGCCTGTCGGGCAATACCGGCGCCGGACTGGATCCCTGTGCCGCCCTGCAGACGCTGACAACGCTGATTGACGGTGATAGCCGCAGCTTTGTTTTTGCCCTTGGCGTGGGGGAGGATGAAACGGCAGCCAGTGCGCTGATGCAGCAACTGCTGTCAGTGGATCAGGCCAGCAGTGAGCTGGCAAAGGTAAAACGCTACTGGCAAAGCGTACTGACTAAAGTGCAGATTCAGACGCCTGAACCGGCGGTCGATCTGCTGGTCAACGGCTGGCTGCTCTATCAGACGCTGGCCAGTCGCTTACTGGCGCGCAGCGGTTATTACCAGTCCGGCGGCGCCTACGGTTTTCGCGATCAACTTCAGGATACGCTGGCGCTGACCCATGCGGCTCCGCAGCGTCTGCGCGATCAGCTGTTGCTGTGCGCATCGCGGCAGTTTATTGAGGGTGATGTTCAGCACTGGTGGCATCCACCTGGCGGCCGTGGCGTCAGAACACGCTGCTCCGACGACTATCTCTGGCTACCTTACGCGTTGTGCCACTACATACGGGCCACAGAGGATATAGCGCTGCTGTCACAACCTGTCAGTTATCTCGAAGGCCGCTTACTGGCGGCGGATGAAGAATCGGTGTATGAGCTGCCTGGTATCAGCAAGGTCTGCGAAACGCTGTGGCAGCATGCAGTTCGTGCGGTGAAACACGCCCTGCGCTTCGGTCAGCACGGCTTACCGCTGATGGGATCTGGCGACTGGAATGATGGTATGAGCACGGTCGGGATCGCTGGCAAAGGGGAAAGCGTCTGGCTCGGCTTTTTCCTTTATACGGTGCTGACCCGTTTCGCCGCGCTGGCGGTTCGGGTCGGTGACAACCAGACCGCCGGACTGTGTCAGCGCCATGCGCAGGATCTTAAAACCGCGCTCAACGGTGCGGCCTGGGATGGTGAATGGTATCTGCGCGGATTTTTTGACAGCGGCCAGACGCTCGGCTCTCACGTTGACCCGGAATGCCGCATCGACGCAATTGCCCAGAGCTGGTCGGTGTTATCCGGCGCGGGTGAAGCAGCCAAAAGCCAGTCTGCGATGGATGCGCTGTTCCGGCATCTGGTCGATCAGCAGAACGGGCTGATTAAATTGTTGACGCCGCCCTTTGATGGCGCAGGCCCCAATCCGGGCTACATCCGGGGCTATTTGCCCGGTGTGCGTGAAAATGGCGGGCAGTACACGCACGGTGCGCTGTGGGCGATTATGGCCTTTGCGGCACGGCGGGAAACCGAACGTGCCTGGTCACTGTTCTCGATGATCAATCCTATTAATCACAGCAGTGATCCACAGCGTTCGGCGGTCTACAAAGTCGAACCCTACGTGATGGCCGCGGATGTCTATGCGGCAGAAGGTCACAGCGGGCGCGGCGGCTGGACGTGGTATACCGGCTCTTCCGGCTGGGCTTACCAGCTGATTACCGAAAGCCTGCTCGGGATCACCCGACGCGGCGCACGCCTTTCTGTCCATCCCCAGCTTCCCGCCGGATGGCGCGAGATAAAAGTGGTCTACCGTGAAGGAGACGGCATCTATAACATCACCGTGTCACGCGGTGACGACGAATGGCAATTGTGGCTGGATGGCGAACGATGTGAAGACGATGAAATAGTGCTGGAGAGCCAACAAAAAGTGCATCAGGTAGTGATTCATCTGCCAGCCGAAAAGGTCTGAATAACGCCTGGCGGATTAACGGTGACGCTGCGGAGAATCTGCGGTCACGACGGTGGACAGCGCCAGCCGCCAGCGATCACGCTGGTGTCTGAACTTGCCGCGAGGCGGCGTGCTAATTTAAACCATTAAGCTCTCTGCCCGCATCAGCAGAGGGTATCGATGCCGTCGCCTTTGGCCGCCTGCTTATTTCCAACCCGGATTGGGTGAAGCGCCTGCGTTACGGTGCCGAACTGACCATTGCGCCGAAAGACGCGTATTACGGCGGTGGGGCTAAGGGCTATACCGACTGGCCTGAAGCGAAATAGTGATAACGATCGACGGGGATCTCCCTCGCCTTCAGCCGCGGGTTTACCCTTAGCGTTCAGCTTGCATGGCCGCATCAGAGATAAGGGCATTACTCTTGTTGTTGAGTAACCTCAGTAACGATTGCAGCTCCCGCAACACCGGATCAAGCCGCTGAAGATTATCAACCAGTCGATTATAAGCAGGTGAACCCGGCTGCAGCCCTTTCAGGCTGCTGTTCAGCTCGCGCAATGTTTGCTGCAACTCAACCGGAAGCGTTTTCATTGCCGGACTGCCTGTTAACTGATTCAGATGTTTCAGTGTCGTTTGTAATTCGCTCATCGTGCGCTGGCTTTGTTGCAGCGTGGCGCTCGTCTGCTTCACCAACGGTGTAAGGGGCAGATGGTTCACCTTATCCAGCACCAACGCCAGTTTCTGTTGCAGCTGATTCAGACCGCCGGGCGCTGTCGGAATAATTTCATAGCCGGGTATACTGCCTGGCCCATCATAAGCTGCCGCATGACTTAAAAAATCCAGTTCAATATAGAGCGCACCAGAAAGCAAATTGCTGGTTCTCAGCGTGGCGCGCATTCCGCGGGCAATCCCACTCCTCAGCCGCTGGACCAGGTTAAAATCAGGCATCTCTCTGGCAAAGCGATCCGGTTCGATATTAATTAATACCGGCACGCGGTAGGCCGTCGCAATATTCTGCGATCTGCCTGGTAAAACAAACGGCACCTTAATGACGGTACCAAGACGAATACCGCGAAACTCCACCGGCGCACCGGCTTTTAAACCACGCACTGAATCGGTGAAAAACAGCAGGAACGGAACATGTCGGGTGAAAAAGGATCGCTCACTGCTCTGCCGGTCGGCAAACAGCGGGTATTCCGCGTTATTGCGGGCAATCTGCACGGTTTTTATCCCCTGCGGAGTATCAAAACTGACGCCACCCGTGAACAAAGAGATCATAGCGTCTGTTTCCACCCGCAGACCTGATGCCGATCGGCCGACGTTAATCCCGCTCTCCTTCCAGAAGCGGGAATGGGTGGTCACCAGACGATCGTAGGGTGATGGGATAAATAATTGGTAGGTCATAGCTCGCCGGTCAGCATCAAAGCGGCTGATTTCCACCGACCCGACCCGATAGCCGCTGAACATCACCGGATCTCCGGCTTTAAGCTGACTGTTTTTATCACTGCGCAACATAACACGAATGCCCTGCGCGTTGACCGGTGCCAGCGGTGGCACGTCCAGCAGCGGATAGTGCGCTAAGGGTTGGCCTTCATTACCAGACTGTAACGCGATGTAGGCTCCGGTCATCAGCGTACTCAGGCCGGTAATGCCGTCCTGGCCTGATTGCGGTTTTACCCGCCAGAAGACGCTGTTGCTGTGTAACAGCTTCTCCATACCCCGATTCAGACGTACATTGATTTCAACGTGACGGAGATCGTCTGCCAGCGCTGTACTCTCTACCACTCCGATAATGATGCTGCGGTTTTTAATCGGCGTTTTTCCGGCTTTAATGCCTTCCGCGCTCTCCGTGATTAGCGTGACCCGCGGGCGATGATCGCTGAAGTAATAAAAAATGATCGCGATGCCAGCCATCATCACCATCAACGGAATAAACCCTCTGGCCAACCGGCGGGATAACGTCATTGCACCGGCATCAGCATTTTTCATCTCATGATGACTCCACATGAAAAAAGAGAATATATCGGTCTGCCATAGCTGTATCTTTCGATAGCAAGCTTATTATTCGCTCGTAAATGACATCTTCTTTTTTCAGACCTTTCAAATTTTCCTGTAACAATTAGCTGATAAATTTATGCAACATTATGATATAAGCGCCAGGGCATTAAACGTGGCGATCAGGCACATGGGCAATAACGACAGCGCAGAGCCAATCAAACTTTACTCAGGGCTAAAGAGAAAGGCGAAATACACCATACACAATCGCCGAAAAAATAAGTATAGGTGCGGTGCAAAACAGGCAAAAAACACCCTCACTTTTTTCTTTTCTGTCGTCAGATCGCCATTTTTTTTAAAAAGTGAGGTCATAATCAATAGAAAAAAAGGAACGAAAACTGGATAATCCCAGGCTCCACTTTATAAATATTACTCAGGCCGTCAGCGACAGCACGCTAAAGAGATGATTTTAATCAGCAGGTTATATGGCTAACCAATCATCACAGCCTGGCTACCCTTCTTCGCCAGCCCGTTAAAACAGTACCATTACATCGCACTGATTAAGATTATTTATTTTTAATGAAACAGACCTTATTGCCGAGCAGCACCAATAAGCCTATGCTTGAAATCAGGTTGCGCATTTAATCCGAGGCATTTATGTTTCTTAACTACTTTGCATTGGGCGTGCTGTTCGCGGTTTTTATCATTATTTTTTATGGCATTATTGTTCTACACGACATTCCTTATCTCATCGCAAAATCCCGTAACCACCCCCATGCTGATGCTATTCATGTCGCCGGCTGGGTCAGCTTATTCACTTTGCATGTTATATGGCCGTTTTTGTGGATCTGGGCGACGCTCTATCGGCCGGAACGAGGCTGGGGAATGAATGCCAATGCCTCTCTGGAGCAACGCGTTGCGGAGCTTGAAAAGCAGCTAAATAACCGAAATGTAGGCTAGCCGGAGTAACAAGGCGATGGATCTACTGATCATTCTCACCTATGTCGCATTTGCCTGGGCAATTTTTAAAATATTCAGGATACCGATCAATAAATGGACGGTGCCAACCGCAGCACTGGGTGGCGTTTTTTTGATTGGCGCGCTGATCATGCTAATGAATTACAATCATCCCTATACGTCTCTGGCGCAAAAAGCGGTGATTGCGATTCCCATCACGCCTCAGGTCACTGGCGTGATCAGTGAAGTCACTAACAAACAAAACAAGCTGATCAAAAAAGGGGAGATGTTATTTCGCCTAGACAGCACCCGTTATCAGGCCCGGGTTGACAGGTTGCAGGCTGATTTGATGACCGCCATCCACAACGTTCAGGCATTAAAAGGACAACTGGACGAAGCAATCGCTAATACCACCCATGTCTCTGCCGAACGAGACCGACTATTTAAAGATTACCAGCGCTATCTGGCCGGCAGTAAGGCAAAAGTGAATCCGTTTTCTGAAAGAGATATCGATAATGCCCGACAAGACTATCTGGCGCAGGATGCGCTGGTAAAAGGTTCAGTCGCTGAGCAGGCGCAGATAAAAAGCAGTCTGGACAGCGTGATAAACGGCGAGCAATCGCAAATTGTCAGCCTCCGGGCCCAGCTGGCTGAAGCGCGATATAACCTTGAACAAACCGTGGTACGTGCACCGGGTAATGGCTATGTCACGCAGGTCCTGATCCGGCCAGGCTCCTATGCCGCCGCCCTGCCTTTACGGCCAGTGATGATTTTTATTCCGGAACAAAAGCGGCAGATTATTGCCCAGTTCAGACAAAATTCGCTGTTGCGTCTCGAGATGGGTGACGAAGCCGAGGTGGTATTTAATGCTCTGCCGGGTCAGGTCTTTACCGGCAAACTGACCCAGATTCTTCCGGTGGTGCCTGGAGGGGCTTATCAGGCACAGGGCACGCTTCAGTCTCTGACGATCGCCTCTGGTACCGATGGCGTGCTGGCTACCATCGAGCTGGAGCCGAACGCCGACGTTGATGCCTTACCAGACGGAATTTTTGCACAGGTTGCGGTCTATTCAGACCATTTCACCCATGTTTCGGTGATGCGTAAGGTCCTGCTGCGGATGACCAGCTGGCTGCATTATCTCTATCTTGATCATTAACAGGCGATGCATCATCTCTGTGAGGACGATTAACACCTTAAAGTGATGGATCAACCCTGGTGTGTGTTTATAAAAGGCCGCAAAGAAATAATTTCGGACGAGACAGTAACGCATTACAGGATTAAGGAAACGATCTCAAGCACGCCATTAATGATAAATTGCACGCCCATACAGACCAGCAGAAATCCCATCAGTCGGGATATAGCATCAATACCGCTTTTGCCGACCAGCCGCATAATCGTATCGGTGCTCCGAAGACAGACCCAGACAATCATCGCCACGACCAGGAAGATAAGCGGTGGCGCCACCAGAATCACCCAGGCTGGAAATTCACTGGCATGTCGCAGTGTAGACGCTGAGCTGATTAACATCGCAATGGTACCGGGACCAGCCGTGCTGGGCATAGCCAGTGGAACAAAAGCAATGCTTGTTTTAGATGTTTCTTTCTCTTTCGCTGTTTTTATTAACACATCCATCCCCCGCTCCTCCTGCGGTATCGGAAACAGCATCCTGAAACCGATAAAGGCCACAATCAGCCCACCCGCAATACGCAACCCAGGAATAGAAATGCCGAACGTATCCATCACTAATTGGCCAGCATACCAGGCAACGATCAGGATAATGAAAACATAAAGAGAGGTTTTAACCGCTATCAGATTACGTGTGGCACTGTTCATCTGACCGCTTAGTGCTAAAAATAACACAACAGTGGTTAGCGGATTCGCGAGCGGCAGAATAACGATCAGTCCCAGCCCAATGGCTTTAATCAAATCCAGCATCATGAATATCCTTTGCAGAAATAACAATCAGGATGGAGGTGCCGTCCCTGTTAATAACAGCCGGCACCAGACAGACCTGAGCAGGTCGTGTTTCACCGTGAGGTAACAGACAGCAGCCTTCAGAATTAGAAATTCATTCAGGCTCTGTTACGCGGATTCAGGCATTATTGATAAAAATCGTCGTATCAGTGAGTAAACACCCTTGTGCATAGAGGATATCCTGAAAACTCACATCAGCTTGATTACAATCAGGAATAATTAACTTTACTTTATTTACCGGGAAAATCGACCACATCGGCAACCATGGTGTCGATGGCACTTTTGATGTCATCTCTCGTAATTGGAGACTCACTGTTAGAGACTTTACCGCCATAGGCTTTCCTCACCACTTTTATCACCGGTTTATTGGTTGAGACGTCAATTAACACCGCCTCGATGAACAGGAAAGTATTTTGTGAACGCTTTCCGGTCAGGGTCATGGTTCCGGCCACAACGGCTGTCACCGGCAGAACTTCATAAAACTGAATATCTTTATTTTCAGCTGAAACGGCAGTGATGGCCGTTCTGAGCATTAACCCACCAGCATGTGGCTGATTGCTTAGATTCTTGTGAGAGCTCACGGCGCTTTTCAGCCGCTGTTCGGTATATAAGCGGATTTGTTCCAGTGTAGAAGCATTTACGCGACTATCAGGTTTAGGAGAAGGGAAATAGACCACCGGTGACACATAAATATCCTTATAAGTGCTTAACCGAAAATCGGGTGATACCCAGCGCAGTACCTGTTGACCCGATGTCGTTTCTACGGTGCGTAAATCAGAGTAATCACTTAGAAAGCCTGAGTACTGATTGGTTTCTGCCACTTTAGAAGAACAACCTATCAGTGTGAGAAACAAAGCAATGACGCAAAACCTTAGCAGGATAATCATTTTCGCCCCCATGAGCATGGTTATTTATACAGCGGAGAGTTTTTGCCTCATTAATTATACTTCAGTTACCAGCAAAGTTGATGATTAATTATCCGCCTTAATAACAAGACCAGTAATATGTAAACAAAAACGCTTTGCCGTTCTTTTTTTTAACATCAGAAGGCGTCCGCCCGGGCTTTAACATGACTTTCTCTCTATAAAACGCCCCTTTTTATCACCGAAAAAACTATCCCATGCGCCCGCCAGAGAAAATAGTGCCCAGCCATCACACAATTCGCTTATGACTGAAAAGTGTGACAGTCAGATTATTTTCTTTGATGAACAATGCGTTCTTCACAAAAAACCAAAATAAATTCAATCCCCCAGGAAAGAATATCCTGCAGACTCTATAATTATTATGGCAATTAATACTTATTCCATACTAAACCCATCTGGAGATGATCTGATGAAAAAAATTATTTATGTGATAACCGCGTGTGCCTTTTCCTTCAACGCATTTGCGGCAGAGATGATGCCGAAAAATGATTTTGAAAAAGTGCAGGATCAATACGAAAAAGTGGGTAGCGTATCAACATCAGGTGAAGTCAGCGCCTCCGATGCGAAGGCTGAACTTTCCAGCCTGGCAGATAAAAAAGGCGGAGATGTTTATGTTCTGACATCGGGCAATACCAACAATAAAATGCATGCCACTGCGGATGTCTATAAGAAAAAGTGATATAGCCGAATTGTTAACGTCATCCTCGTCAATCCTATTCTTATGATCACACTGTTTGAATTACGTTCTGCCAATGCGCTAACCGGCAGCACCGGGTAGCGCATTGTTATTGCATTAAGTGAACGATTTCGCAGAAAAGAGTCATACCGCAAGTCAAAAGTGCCAATTCTGCTGCTATCGACGTTAAAGCCCATTGATCCAGGCCGTTACGGCGTTGTTCACGTCCTCACTGCGATCCTGCATAATCCAGTGCCCCGTCTGCGTCCAGTAATCTGTTTTTGACTTCGGGTTTGAAAACCATTTACGCATATTCTCAGCCTGCGTGGCATCGCGACAAAGGTGATAAACAGGAACCGTTAAGCCACGACAAAAGTCTTCACTCGCTTTGCCCACTCCGACTTGACCCGCACCCAGAAACAGTGGACCGAATGATTCCCGTACCACATGCAGCGGCACACCCTGAAGGCGTCTTGCATGCCAGCGTTTAAAAGCTGGCTGGGTATTTTTATCGTAAAAAAGCTCAAATAGCGCCGGACCGGTTACATAAGGATCGCCTTTATGCAGATCATCAGTGGCTTTCTGAAAAACGGCCGCCTGTTCATCCGGGAATCCCATCGAACCGTCTACCGAGACGACTGCACTTACTAAATCGGACCTTTTTGCCGCAAGCCGCGCGGCAATCTGACCCCCCATGGAGTGACCAATCAGAATAAATTTCTGGCCGGGATAGCGTGACAGAATTAATGCCTCAATATCGGCAACATAGTCAGCCGGGGTATAATGCCCTGATGGCTTGACCTCCGATCGCCCATGCCCGCGTAAATCTACCGCTACCGTACGGTATTGGCTTTCAAGCGCGGGTAATTGCCAGTTCCAGTCATGTGAATCACACGTCCAGCCATGTAATACCATTATATTTTTGCCTTCTCCTTTTTCGGTATAAAAAAGTCGGGCCGTCGGTGACACCTTTGGCGCATAGCCTGTCGGGCTGGCTTTAACCGCCGCCGAGACAACGGTCGCGCTGGCAAAAGCCAGCAGGTTACGTCTGGACAGAGAGAAGTTTTTTTCTTTCATGAGGGTTCCTGAGTGCTTGCTAAACGTTGTCCCGCCGTTTTATTTAGCAGACGATGCGGTCGCAGGTGAGATATTTATCCCAACGTCAATCGCATGGTATATAACATTCAGCTAAGGTCAATTACGCACTTTGAAGCGAGTAGATATACTCAAGGATACTTAAATGACAAATAGTGTTGATCCCGTTTTCTTTGCAGACTGCGCCGCCCGTGTTTTTTTCGATCAGGTCGCAAACAAATGGAGCGTCATGATACTGACTTTACTTAATGAGAATACGCTGCGCTTTAACCAGATGAAGCGCAGCATGGAAGGTATCACCCACAAAGCCCTTACCCAGGCCTTACGCAAAATGGAACGTAACGGATTGATTAATAGGACCGTTTTGGCCACCTCTCCGGTTGCCGTTGAATACGCAATCACCGATCTCGGCCGCTCTTTGCAAAAACCGTTTAGCGCCATGTATGACTGGGCGATTAATCATCTTGATGATATTGAAAAAGCGCAGGAAGCCTATGATGTCAGCCTCGCTGAGGTGGAGGGAAGTAGTCGCGCGCAGAAATAACGAGAGGCCTTGAACAATCCTGCCTGGCTTCCGGCAAAAAATAAATATAAATACTTTTGCATCTCTCAACATTACCTGGGTCGTGCATCGCTTTCATTAACGGTGCAATTATATGCCCTGTGCATCCACACGATTTAGTCTGTTTTACTGGTTAATGCTATTTTACTGACGAATGGATTATAAGAATGCGCTTAATATAGCGAAAAATTTGAATGGGATTTTTTCAAAAACAGAAGCTTGAATGAATAGAAGCTCAGCTTGTTATATTTAAAATGAATATCAACCATGACTTTATTTGTGCACAAATGGCAATATGATTTTAACATAAATTCACTGGTGATATCTGAACTAAATTTCAGTTTGAGCAGGTGCTTTAAAATTGATTATTTTCTTTTTTGGCAAGGTATGGCTGAATATCCAGCCTCCACATTATCGCGTAGCAGTAAGCGTGTCTGTCCCAGGCGGTGTTGTGCTAAAGCGGTCCTCTACACTGATTGCAACATGCACCCTGCCGTGGTGAGTTCAGATAAATCAGGGTCTCCAGCCGCTGGCGTAACTATCCTTTTGCGACTGCACCGGGTGAGCCACGGTAGCCCAGAGTGCCACTCGGAACGTGCTCTCGTTCTCCAGCAATCCTCTCACGCCGTGGCTTTCTACAATTCGGTAACAAAGGTTGTCCGGCTCGCAGATTACACTGCCCACCAGACACCCTGTTTACTCATTTATTGCTGGCATAATGGTTACATCGCCATCTGCTGAGCGGCCTTCAGATGCTGTTCAACCACAGGTGTGTGCGCGTCGGCCAGCGCCTTCACATCCGGGTCCTTGATTTTAGTGGCATCCTTCTGCAACTTCGACAGCACCATCTTGTGGTCCATGGTGCCAGCGTTTTCCATGTACATCTTGTCAAAAGCGTCACCGCTCTGTTTTTCCAGCTTAGTAGCCATGGCCGCGTGTTTGGCGTCCGGCTCAGTTGGCAATGCTACGCCTTTTTGCTTAGCGACCGTCTGGACTTTGATCAGGGCATCGCCGTGGTCTCTGACCATCTGCTGCGCAAAGGCTTTAACCTTGCTGCTTTGAGCCTTACTCAGTGCGACTTTGGCGGCGGCAATTTCATTAATATTGGCCTGCGCCATATCCTTCAACGCTTTTTCATCACCTGCGCTGAGCTTAGCGCTTGATTCCCCCTGCAATGCAGCGCCATTCTGCGCGGCGCTGGACGTGGTCTGAGCTTGCACACCGACTGTACTGAACATTGCTGCTAATACCGATGCGGCTAACAGCCCTTTCATCATTTGACTCTTTTGCATTTTGTTCTCCTGATAGTCAGAGTTAAGGACGGAATTAAGTCATTAACCGTGAACAGCCTCTAATAAAATAGCACCTTCATTGATCAGTATAGTGGATCAACGAATCGTGACAGTCGGTGGCGCTATTTCCCCCGCCGCGGGAAGGCAGGAAATGATGAAAACAGAGCAATGATAAACGGAGCGGGAAATTAACGGCGAAGGTCGGAATGGTGGCTTGACGCTCACCCATGCGCACCTCTCATCGGATGAATGCGTCTTACCGTTACGGTAAAAAAATAATAAAGCTGAAAGCAAACATGAATGGCCGGTCAGGAATTCAGTCGTAATCAGGGCAGATTAAAAATGCCGGTTACCGTCCGCCGGTTGTTTGAAACAGAGGTGGCTAAATCCGTACTGCGCTAATTATGGCGAAGGAGAATAGCAGAACTACAGCGTTGTCCTGTTACCCGCATTATCCTGCTCAAAAATCTTATGCTTCACCAATCGATCGCGAAGCCAGATTTGTGCTTTTCCGGCTTTGGCCTGTTTTGACCACAGCAGGTCCACCGCGACAATCCAGTCTGTGTGCGGATATTCCTGCTGCCGTAATTCAACCAGCTTGCCGTCTTGCAGTTCACGATTAACAAATTCGCGGGGTAGCGAAGCCCATCCCAGACCCGCCAGTGCCGCATCAAGCATGGCACTGTAGCTCTCCACTCGCCACAGCATTGGGCTGCCTAAATATTCTGTCGTCGCGATCTTTTTTTCCTGTGAGCCAAAAGTAATGTGGCGCCAGTTGTGCAGATCGGCAAAGGAGACCGGGATTTGTTGAGCAAGAGGATGATCAACACTGACGACATGGACCATCACCACCTTACCCAATTGGGTAAACTGAATGGTTTCACTCTCAACAGAATGAGAAAGAGTAATACCCAGATCCACCTCACCGCTTTTCACCATGGCTTCCACGTCGCCACGAAACGGCTCTTTAATATGGATATCGACTTCAGGAAAGGTCATAGAGAATTCATATAGCACCGGCGCAATAGTGATGTAGGGAAGCTCGATGGCCAGGCTGACGTGGCTCTCAATCTGCTGGTTAAATCCAGTTACGCGTTGATCAAACGCATGACACCTTTCCAGTATCGTTTTGACATATTCCCGCAGCACTTCTCCTTCTGGCGTAAGCCTTACCTGCCTTGGCGTTCGCTCAAAAAGAGCAACGTTAAGTTCAATTTCCAGATTACTCATCGCCATGTTCACGGAAGACTGAGATTTCTTCAAATCACGCGCAGCAGCAGAGAAGGACCCCGATTTGGCAACCTGTTCAAACGTCATAAGTTGTTCCAATGAATATTTCAAATTACCCCTCAGCTTTCAATTTTTCTGAAAACAGCTCACTCACTTTTATCATTTTTTTACATATAGAGTGAGTTCTCTTTTTAAAATAATGACGGGGATGCTTATGGAAACGTTGATTGCAGCAAAGACACCTCAAAGTTCGCTGAGTCCCGGGCGCATAGCGTCGCTGGGCTTCCAGCATGTACTGGTTATGTACGCAGGTACGGTCACGGTGCCTTTAATCCTTGCGTCAGTAATGGGCTTAAACGGCGCTCAGACGGTTACGCTGGTTAACGCCTGCCTGCTGACATCCGGACTTGCTACCCTGCTTCAGTCTGTCGGTATCAGTCGCTTTGGTGGAAGATTGCCGTTAATCCAGGGATGCTCTTTCATCGTGCTGGCACCGATGGCGATGATCGGCCAGCAGTATGGGATTACGACGGTTTTTGGTTCGGCTATCGCGTGTGGGTTGTTTACTGTGCTTATCGCCCCGCTGTTTAGCCGCCTGGTCCGCTTTTTCCCGCCCATTGTGATTGGCTGTGTGATTACCATCATTGGCATTTCTTTGATGCCTGCAGCGGCAATCTGGATTGGCGGCGGAAATCCTGACGCCCCTGACTTTGCCACTCCCTCTCATTTATTACTTGGTCTGGCTACTCTGGTGATCACGCTGATCTTCTACTGTAAGACGCGCGGCATCATCAGAAATTTCGCTATCCTGGCGGGTATGGGAGCGGGCACCCTGATCGCTTTTACCGCGGGATTAACTGATTTCTCCGTCGTCAGTCATGCTGCATGGATCGGTATCAGTATGCCCTTCTCTTTTGGTCTGCCGGTGTTTTCACCCGTTCCTGTTTTTATATCCTGTCTGGCGATGATCATCGTCATGACAGAAACAACCGGCAATGTCCTGCTGATAGATAAGCTGATGGGTCGTCCGACAACCCCACAACGCCTTTCCGATACGATTCGTGCAGACGGTCTTTCAACGATGGTCGGCGGTTGTCTCAACAGTTTTCCCTACAATGCCTTTTCTCAAAATGCCGGGCTGATCATGCTCACGCGCATTACCAGTCGATCAGTCCTGGCTGCCGCAGGTGTGATACTGGTGTTGCTAGGCCTGTTCCCTAAACTGGGTGCGATTGTGTCCGCTATTCCTCGTCCCGTACTGGGTGGTGTGGGCATTCTGATGTTTGGCATGACGCTGGCGGCTGGCATCCAGCAACTCAAAGAGGTCAGTTTTGAAAATGATAATAATATGCTGATTGTTGCCGTATCGATAAGCGTCGGTGTTATCCCAATGGCTTTCCCTGCCTTGTTTAATTCGCTTCCGTCATCATTAAGATTAATTTTTGACAGCGGCATTTTTATGGGCGGGTTCACCGCTGTTTTACTTAATGCCTTACTGAACGCCCGAAAAGGAGAAAAATATGAATAACACAACGGATATTAAATTCCTGAAAATGTCTAATGAGGTCGGGAAACGCGCTATCGCTTTAGGTAATCATCCTTTCGGTGCGGTGCTGGTGGCCCCTGATAAGGAGACGGTGCTGCTGACCCAGTGTAATATCGATAGCGTTAATCATGCTGAATCAACACTGGCGCGAATAGCGGCAAGCAATTTTTCTGCTGAATATCTCTGGAACTGTACGCTTTACACCGCGGTAGAGCCATGCTGTATGTGCGCCGGGACGATTTACTGGGCCAATATTGGCCGGGTCGTTTACGGAATGAGCGAAGCGCGTCTGCTTGAGTGTACCGGTAACCACAATGAAAACCCGACCATGCATATCCCTGCGTCATATGTTTTTGAACATGGGCAGAAGAACATTGTACTGACAGGCCCGGTAGAGGAGGTTGAAGAAGAAACGCTCAGTTTGCAAAAAGATTTTTGGGCAACCCGATGAGGCGATAACATTTCAGCGTATCAGGCTGCTTGTTTATTCCGGATAAACAAATCTTTCCGTTTCCGGGCTTATTGCTCAGCAATAAGCCCGGAAAAATTAAAATATCAGGCAACCCCTAAAGCGCGCTCCCTGTTCAGCCAGCCACCGCGCCGGTTACTAAGCTCGCTGCGCCGAAAGGCTCGCCAATCCGTTGGCCTGTAATCACAAAAGATAAACCTGATGAAAGGAGATTATAAAAGTTGCTGCAGCGATTGTGTCACCGCAGCAGTGACTTCATGAATACGCTGCTCGGCGCGGCGATAATAGGTCCATTTACCCACTTTGCTGGCTTCCACCAGACCTGCGTTTTGCAGCGCTTTAAGGCATAACGACGTGGCGGGCTGTGATAAGCCCGCCTTGTCCTGGATGAGACTGGCACAGACGCCATACTGATCGAAGGGATAGAGCTGAGAATAACCCGCAAACGCTTCGTCAGGACTTTTCAGCCATTTAAGTACTGCCACCCGTGTCGGGTTGGAGAGTAATTTCAGGGCATTTTCGGGTGACATGCCGCCTCGCAAAACATCAGGATGGATAGACCGGATAGTCAGTATATCCTTTCTCACTGCCGCCATACAGGGAGGCGTGATCCACGCTGTTAAGCGGATGACCCGCTTTCAATCGCGCAGGCAGATCAGGATTGGCGATAAAGGTACGGCCAAAACCAAACAGATCGCCCCAGCCTTTTTCCAGCATCCGCTGCGCTTTTTCCTGCGTATAGCGGCCAGAGTACATGATCGGCGAGCGGAAAATTTCGCGCAGCGCGATGCGGAAATCTTCAGGCAGATCCGGACTGTTGTCCCAGTCGGCTTCGGCAATGGAAAGATAGCCGACTTCCAGCTCATTCAGCAGCTGCGCGGCGCGCAGGTATGTCGCATGAGGGTCACTTTCTACCAGCCCAAGGTAGACGCGCTCTTCATCGGTGCTTGAAAACAGCGGAGCAAACCTGACACCTACCCGGTGACTACCAAATACCGCACTGACCGCCTCGGTGACTTCGCGCAGGAAACGCAGCCGATTTTCAAGTGAACCGCCATATTCATCTGTACGGAAGTTAGTGTGTTCGGAAATAAACTGGTTAATCAGATAGCCATTGGCTGAATGCAATTCGACGCCATCAAAACCCGCCTCTCTGGCGTTTTCAGCGGCGCGCCGATAGAGCGCCACCAGCTCTTTGACTTCAGCAGTGGTCAGTTCACGCGGCGCACTGGGCGCGGTTAACATGCCGGCACCGGGTCCGGTTTCGATAAAAACTCTGACGTTATCTGCGGCAACGGCTGAAGGGGCTACCGGAGCCTGCTTGCCTGGCTGCAGTTCATTATGCGATACCCGGCCGACGTGCCAGAGCTGACAAAAAATCGTGCCGCCCTGCCGGTGCACTGCCTCAGTCACTTTTTTCCAGCCGGCGATCTGTGCTTCGCTATGGATACCTGGCGTCCAGGCATATCCCTGACCACGAGGTTCAATCTGTGTGCCTTCGGTGATCATAAAACCCGCACCGGCACGCTGGCGGTAATATTCTACCGTCATCTCACCAGGAATATTGCCGGGCTGCTCACTGCGGCAACGTGTCAGCGGCGGCAGTGCAATGCGGTTACGGAGATGAAGGCCACCCAGCGTCAGGGGAGCGAATAAAGAGGGCATAACAAAAAATCCTTTAGTGTCGAAAGTGGCGACATTATATTTACACATTTAAATCCATAAATGTATAATTCGTGCTTTTTGCCCTTTTGAGAATGACAGAGGGGGTTGCAGCGTAACGGTGCGCTTAGCCTTTATGCGTCATGCCGGGAGGCGTTATTTAAGGCAGTCAGCCGCGCTACGCTGGTTAAGTCAACGCTCTCTCAACCTTGCAGGTTTTTTGCGAAACACAACGCCTCATCCCGGCCGCTGTAAGGTTCGTAATTCTCAATGACTGAGTAGCCATTTTTACTATAAAACTTAACCGCCCGATGATTGACCCGCCGGGTTTCAAGCCACAGCGCGTGATAACCCATACTCTTCGCAGAGCTTTCCAAAAAAGTAAGTAACGCATTGCCAATGCCAGCAGAACTTCGATCTGAAAACATTCTCTTAAGTTCAGCTATATCATTCGCGAGTGGACGGATAGCCCCGCATCCAACGGCGTTACCCTGTTTGTTTCTTGCCACAACCCATAGTGACCGCTCTCCTTGTATAGACTCTGGTGTGAAATGGCGTTTACCGCTATCGCCGGTGATCGCAGCCAGCTCTGCTGACAACTTTTCAATCAAATCGAGCGAGTCTGGCGCAGATGGGTCTGCTTTTTCGACGGTAATCATAGGGATACCTGTTGTACGACGGTTGTTGAATATAAAAGATATTAATGAATAATGCATTGATCGTCAGCGTCGATATTGCGAAATGACATGATAAACAGTGTCGTTTTCGCCGATCGTCTTCTCCGCCCGCTCCCCATCTCCGGCGGCCGCAACATCAAACTTCACGCGTCTTTCACCACAAAATAATTCGATTCCGGCATCAGAAAAATTTCGCTGAAACATCTCTTTAGCTTAACCTTTTCTTAAGATTAATCCGTTAATCTGCGCGCTGTATTAGCCCATTTTGGGCTTTTCCGGAGCCCGACCCCATGCAAAATAATACGACACACGCTTTATCTCTGAGCAAAGTTCCTGCCGTCACCGCGGCTTTCTGGTTAACCAAAATCGCAGCAACCACGCTGGGTGAAACCGGCGGCGATGCGGTAACCATGTCGATGAATCTGGGTTACCTCACCGGTACGCTGATTTTCGCTATCATCTTTTTTATTGCGGTGGTGGTGCAGATTAAACGTCACAGCTTTAACAAATGGATCTACTGGTTTACCGTCGTGGCCACCACCACTGTCGGCACCACGCTGGCGGACTTCGCCGATCGCTCACTGGGAATAGGTTATCTGGGCGGTACGCTGCTGCTGAGCACGCTGCTGGTCCTCTCACTGTTTATCTGGCGCATTACCTGCGGCACCATCGCCGTGAACTCCGTCAATAACTCTATCTCAGAGAGTTTTTACTGGATTACCATCATGTTTTCTCAAACGCTGGGCACCGCGTTAGGTGACTGGACCGCAGACAGCGAAGGTCTCGGCTACGACGGCGGGATCCTGCTGTTTGTTGGCGCGCTGGGCATTATCTGGGCCGCCAGTCGCTTTACCTCGCTTTCGCGGACGGCACTGTTCTGGGCAGCCTTTATTCTGACCCGCCCGTTGGGTGCGGTAGTGGGTGACTTCCTGGATAAGCCTGTGGCATCCGGGGGACTGGCGCTGAGCCGCTATAGCGCCTCACTGACGCTGGCGCTGATTATCATCGCGTTTCTCTGGCTGCTGCCGCAGCGCCCGGCGATGAAAGCCGCTACCGCCAACGGATAAAAAAGCGGCAGAGTTGCCGACGACGCTAAGAGTGATAAAACGTAATCCTGGCCGCCAGCAATGGCGGCTTTTTTATTATTCAGTGCAGGCCGGGAAAGTATCGTTGCGGCGCAGGCTCTGATGCCTAAAAGAAGTCCCGCTTCTCGCTCAACACCCTCTCTGTCTATCAGGGATCAAAGCGAAATGGCATCCTGCAAAAGCCCACCTTCACCGCCTTCAGCTACGGCTCAGTACCAGCTTCAGGCCTGCAATGGCGAAGCAGCAGGCTAACAGCGCATCAAGCCCGCGACGGATACGCCGATAAAAAGCACCCATCACGGCGGTGGAGAACAGTAACGCATAGCCGCAGAATACCATCACGCAGATCGCTGCACAGCCGCAGAGGATCATAGGCAACGCAGCGGCCGCCGCGCCCGGCTTGAGCGCAACGGACATAATGGCGACCCAGGTGAGAATGGCTTTTGGATTACCGATATGCATCAGGATGCCCTGGCGGAACAGCCTGCCATAGGCGACCTTCTCATCGCCTGGCGCGAATTGCGCCTCATCCGGTCGGCGTAGCGCGGATTTCCCCGCTTTAAAGGCAAGCCACAGCAGATATAACCCGCCGCAAATTTTCAACACGATCAGCAGTTGGGCAAAGGTTGCCAGCACGGTCAGCACGCCACAGGCGGCCAGCATTGCCCACAGCATTGAACCGCCTATCACACCACCGGCCAGCGCCAGGGCAGCACCGCGCCCCTTTTTCATCGCCGTCCCCATAATCGCCATATTACTCGGCCCGGGGCTGGCCGTTGCTACAAAGTAAGTGGTGTAAATCAGGATTAACTCATGCGAAAACGCCATGTTTGCCTCGGTTATCAGAGAGGTGCTTTTGCCACTCTATATCGGCTCGCGCGAAAAGCCAGCATTCCGCCTCGTTTATCCAGATCGAATGATGCGGCCTGGCTGTCCCGGTGGTTTTTGCTGATCTGGGAATGCATCAGCCGCTGAATCCCCGGCTCGTCATCACACCATTTTCTCCGTACTGTCTTCAGCCCGCGCTATTCAAGCCGACTGGCAATCAGCCTCAGCTGTTCGGCGATCTGCTTTAAATCCCGCTGCTGCTGACCGGCGGCACCGGTTGAGCTGCGCACCACCAGCCTGGCGGGCAGGATAGAGGAAGAACGCTGCTCATCGTGCTCACCGGCCAACAGGATACGCGCCACTGCCTCTTTGCCCTGCAAATCGAGATCCAGCGAAACCGTGGTCAACGCCGGATGAAAGAACGCGCTTTCATAGGTGTCATCGTAGCCAATCACCGAGATTTGCCCTGGCACCGCAACGCCGTGTTGATGCAGCGCGCTGAGCACGCCAAGCGCCATCTGATCGTTACCCACCAGCAGTGCACTGAAGTCCGGCGCTTCGCGCAGCAGTTGCAGCACCCCATTGTAACCACTCTGTGCATCCCAGTTGCCGTGGCTGATGCTGACCGGCTTCAGGCGATAGCTGTCGAGGGTATCCAGCCAGCTCTTTAAGCGCAGGTTAGCCGAAACCGACTGCTCAGGACCGGCCAGCAGGGCAAATTCCCGATGCCCCTGCTCATAAAGATATTTGACGCTGGCGCGGGTGCCGTCAGCCGGATTGAACGAAACGTTAAACACGGCGCTATAAGGGTCAACATCCAGAAAAAGACAGAGGATATCTTCGTTCTCCTGGGCGATGTGCTCTGCATCGCTGCTTTCCAGCGGGACGTTAATGATCACCTTATCCACCCGCTGAGACTTCAGCTCATTGATACAATCCTGCAGACTTTGATTGACGTTCTCATCAATCATCGCAATCAGTACCTGGTAATCAGCGGCGTTGGCATAGCGTTTTACCGCGGCGGCCACCTGCGACGGGGCATGCAACGCCAGCGAAGTGGTCACCAGACCCAGGGTGGTGCTCTGCTTGCCCACCAGCTGCTGCGCCAGCCGGTTGGGGACGTAGCGCAGCGTTTCAATGGCCTGCTCCACCTTGCGCCGCGTTGAGGCTGAGACGTTTGCTGACTTGTTTAAAACCCGTGACACCGTCTGATAAGAGACGCCTGCATGGCGGGCGACATCTTCCAGGGTGGCATTTTTTGATTTCATAATTCGCTTTCCTGATGACCAATGGCGAAATGTTATCACAGCAAACCTTTCGGCCAGGTTACCGCAATCACATTGCCTGAATAAATAATAAAAGTAATACCTTCACATCCTGCAATTTGGTGATCTGATTCACTATTCGTTACATAACACTGCCATTTATTTGCAATACGTCACACATTACCGCGATTTAATTTGTCACTCCTCTGCTAAAGAGCGTTTACTGCCGCTGTCATGTGAACGTATTACAAATACAAAATGAGGATAACATGGAAACAAGGTTACGTACTGCTGCTGTGGCGCTCGCTGCTGCCCTGACTTCTCCATCGCTGTATGCCGCGATCGACAACATCGATTTCCACGGCTATTTGCGTGGCGGCGTGGGTGTGTCGCAGGATGGCGGTATTGAAGAGTACCAGAAGAACAAAATCGGCCGACTGGGCAATGAGGCCGATACCTACGGCGAGATCGAACTGGGCAGCGAAGTCTACAAAAAGGATGATGTCAGCTTCTACGTTGACACCATGGTCAGCATGTTCTCCGACGGCTCCAACGATAACGAAACCACCTTCGGCGACGATGCACAGTTTGGCCTGCGTCAGCTTAATCTGCAGATCAAAGGGCTGGTGCCGGGCGATAAGAATGCGGTGATCTGGGGCGGTAAACGCTACTACCAGCGCCACGATCTGCACATCATCGATACCAAATACTGGAATATCTCCGGCTCCGGGGCCGGTATTGAAAACTATACGTTGGGTCCAGGTGCAATCTCGTTCGCATGGATTCGGGGCGATGCTAACGATGTGGATTACCGCGTCGATGGCGATAACGACGTCAACATTAACTATCTTGATTTGCGCTATGCGGGCTGGAAACCCTGGAGTGGGGCCTGGA
>Ga0308167_1001089_pt1 | contig 35407 bp, 31 predicted proteins | sample PhyCR1_2_FD_202138 | JGI IMG/M metagenome (GOLD analysis project Ga0308167, IMG submission 202138) | Phyllosphere microbial communities from UC Gill Tract Community Farm, Albany, California, United States - DLSLRC.R1 | ecosystem: Host-associated > Plants > Phyllosphere > Unclassified | place... | reverse complement strand
GTTCCATCTTTCAAACTGCAAGGCAGCGCAATACGTACCAGCCCCGATTGCTCGGCAGCGGCTTGGCGTAACAAAGGAATGATGCGTTCTACCAGGACGGAAAGATGAACCACGACAACCTCGGGCGGCTTTAAGAAGAAGTGAGGAATTATACGGTGGATTAATAAGAAGGAAAGCAACCAGAAGAGTTATCAGCACAGCCAGCGAGTAAATGGTGAAAAACCCGCCAGCTGTTAACATTTGAAGGGAGAAAAACTCGGATTAATGAACTTCTTGGCTCGCCGCTTCTGTCTGCGCTTCCACTTTTTGTCGTTCCGCTTGACGCTGCTTACGTGCCGCCAGCCACAATCCGCTGTTTTTCATCGCGTAGCCAAAGACTAAGCCTACTAACAGCGAAGGAACCACCATCTGCCAATCGCCGTTTGCTGCGAAGGTTGCGCACGCGCCGATAAAGGTACCGGGTACAAACGCCAGCCAGCGTTGCTGCGCCTGAATGCACATCAGAAAAGCCACGATCCCAGTCAGTACATAGCCTAGGATCGTCCACTCTGGGTGTAGAGCCCCACCATAAATGATCACTTCAGCCCAGAATACGCCGCTCAGCAGCGTACATAGGCTGATGCCAAAGCCTTTCAAGCCGCCCTGCGGACAGGCGAAATAGGCAGTACAGCCGAGAAAACCCGCCCAGCTTAACAGGCCAAGGCTCACGGCGACCCAGCCCCAAATGCCAGAAAGGATGCCGGTGGTGATGGCAATAGCAACCAAAACATTCATGATGGAAATCTCACGTATTCAAAAAAAGCAGTTTACCGATGGGAACAGGATATTCGTTGACCAGCATCACAAATACAAAGTGATGTGTTTGTATGATTACATTTTATTGTGATTTTAATCACAAATAAAGCTGTTTTTTTCGCCACCTAGCGGCATGACACCTCACGAGAATGGACACTTTACCGGCCAATCTGGCCATAAAACCAGACAGCTATCATCCAATAGAATCGTACCCGTTCATTGTCATATCAAAATCAGAGGCCTAGGTTAAAAGTCTAAAAAATTTCTCTCACGCATGACGAAAGGCCACCATTCCGATGAAAAAACACATTCTCTCCGCCGTCATTCCCGCTCTACTGGTTCCCCCTGCAATGGCATGCACTACGATTTTGGTGGGTAATGAAGCCTCCAGCGACGGCTCTTTTATCGTCGCGCGCAATGAAGACTATTCCGCCAATAACCCGAAACACTTCCTGATTCATCCTCGGGTTGAGCATCAAAAAGGGGAATTTAAGTCCCACGCCAACGACTTCACCTATCCATTGCCTGAAACTTCGCTGCGCTACAGTGCGATATCAGATTTTGACACCAACGATTTGTCCATGGGTGAAGTTGGATTTAATGAAGCGGGCGTTGGCATGACCGCAACGGAAACCATCTATAACGGTCAGCAGGTGCTTAAGTTCGATCCTTACGTAGAGAAAACCGGCATCACCGAAGACGCTATCGAAAACGTGATCCTACCGAGAATTCATAGTGCGCGTGAAGGTGCCGAGCTGCTGGGTAAAATCATTGAAGAAAAAGGCGCCGGTGAAGGGTTTGGCGTGGCTTTTGTTGATGAACATGAAGTTTGGTATTTAGAAACCGGCAGCGGTCATCAGTGGATGGCCGCCAAACTGCCGCGCGACCAATACTTTGTTTCAGCCAATCAGGGACGTTTAAGAAATTATAACCCTGAAGATAAAGCCAACTATCTGGGGTCAAAAACGCTGATTAGCTTTGCCGAACAGCACGGTTTATACAACCTCAAAGACGGCGAGTTTGATTTCCATAAAGCCTATTCGCAAGACGTTGAAAACGATGTCACCTACAACTATCCGCGCGTTTGGACAGTGCAGCACATGTTTAATCCGGATCTGAAAACGACGATCACCGACGGCACCGCGTTCCCAGTCTTCTTAAAACCCGCACATAAAATTTCCGTTGCTGATGTTCAGTCCGCGCTGCGTAATCACTATCAGGGAACGGCGCATGACCCGTATGCCAACAACAATCCCCAAGAGCCTTATCGCCCTATTTCCGTATTCCGCACCCAAGAATCTCACGTACTTCAGGTGCGGCCAAAACTTCCCAAAGCCATTGGCGAAGTGGCCTACGTCGCTATCGGCATGCCGTCGCTCAGCGTTTATGTTCCCTACTACCAAGGTATGGAGCATTATCTTCCCGGCTATGATAAAGGCACAGACAAATTCAGCGATGATTCAGTAAGTTGGAAATATCGCCAGCTGCAAACGCTCGTAATGCAAAACTACAACGCCTATGCGCCTGAAGTCGAAAAAGCCTATGCCGAATTTGAGAAAAATACGGCGATTCAGCAAACGGCGATGGAAAAAGAGTATCTAAAACTCTATCAGTCTCAGCCGCAGCAGGCGCAAAAAGTACTGCAAACGTTTGAAGACAAAGTGATGCAGGATGCGCTTAGTTTGACAGAGCAGCTTACTCGCCAAGTCATGACGCAAATGACCCACGATACTGATATGAAATATCACTTCGAAGGCGCATAACAGCGGCGCGAGTAACGAATAATCAGGGCCGGGAGCGTATCGATAGTTTCCGGCCATTCCAGCTATCCCTCTCATAATGTGAACCTGTATTCACTTCTGAAACGGATAGCCCTCTTGGATAATTTCCATCATCTCTTGGGTGTAAGGCGTGACGGGCGTTTTCACCAGCGCAGGGAAAAACACCATTGGGGAAGGGAAAACCTCAACAACATAGCTATGGCTGAGTTTGCTGGCATCCACCTCTGACGCAGGCAGTAGCGTCGCCGCAGCAAGTCCAGACTCGATCCAATCTAGAATCGCCTCCGGCTGGGTAATATGCATAATCACATTGGGATGCTTGCCGCCTTTATGAAAGTGATCCAATAAAATCTCATCGGTTCCGGCGTCTTTGGCGCGATGCAATAAAACGAGGGGAAACTGGCTTAGCGCGAGATACGGAAATGGCGAAACAGGTGCTTCAGCTAACAGCTTGTTAGATATCACGGCCACAACGGGGATCGGAGGGAACGTAATGCAGTCAAACCCCTCAAATTTTCTAGGTTTTTGAATCAGCGCAACATCAATTAATCCCTCATTCAAATGCGATTCAAGATAGCTCGAATCAAGCACTGAAATATGTAATTCAGCATCGGGGTTACGTCGATGTAATTCTAAGAGCAGCGGCTTAAAATAGCGCTGAAATAAATGTGTGAGCCCCACTTTTAAAACTTTGGTTTCACGATTCGAAAGAAGCGTTGTTTCCCGCGCGGTATCTTCTATCTGGCGTAAAATATCGCAGGCTTTGCGATAAAGATAATAACCAGCCTCGGTTGTTTCTAAACGATTGCCATTACGCATAAACAACGGGGCGTTTAGCTCATCTTCCAGCTCTTGGATCCTTTTACTCAGCGGTGGCTGCGCCATATTCAGCGCTCTTGCTGCTTGGCTAATCGATCCCTGCTCCACCACCTTACAAAAGTATTTCAGCCTTTTCAGATCCACTTACGCGCTTCCCTTTTCATTTTCGCCCCGACGAGTTTCGCACTGCAAAGCCGCACTGACAAATATTCGGCGACAATATTTCGCTGCAATAAAAGAGATACTAGAGAGTATCGGTATAGCCACTATGACCGAAACGGTATTGGTCACGAAATTCAATTAAGAATATATCTATTCCTAACCAACGCCCTCTTATCTCAAGGCAGAACGATGGACAATACTCCGGATAATAAAATTAAAAATCCCATTCATGATTTACGTTCCGCACTGGCCTTTTTAGCCACACAGCCCGGCGAATTAGTCTCTACCGACGTTGAGGTCGATCCGTGCGCAGAACTGTCCGGCGTGTATCGCTACGTGGGCGCAGGTGGAACCTGCTTGCGCCCAACGCGTAAAAATGGCCCAGCCATGGTGTTCAACAAAATTAAAGGATTCAACGATATTAGCGTCGCCATTGGTTTGAATGGTTCACGTAGCCGCGTAGGACATTTTCTCAACTGCGAACCTGAAAAACTGGGGCATCTGCTGAGAAACTCGGTAAAAAATGCCGTCGCCCCCGTGACAGTCGGCGCAGATAAAGCGCTGTGCCAACAGGTGATTCATTTCGCCGACGATGCGGATTTTGACCTCCGCAAACTGCTGCCCGCGCCAACTAACACCGAAGAAGACGCCGGTCCGTATATCACCATGGGGCTGTGCTACGCCTCCGATCCCGACACGCATGAATCAGATATCACCATCCATCGCCTATGCGTACAAAGCCGCGATGAGCTTTCTATGTGGCTCACGCCCGGTCGTCACATCGATGCCTTTCGCATGAAAGCTGAAGCGCAAGGAAAACCATTGCCGATTTCAATCAGCATTGGGGTCGATCCCGCGATTGAAATCGCCGCCTGCTTTGAGCCACCAACCACGCCGCTTGGCTTTGACGAACTGAGTATTGCGGGCGCCCTGAGCGGCCACGCCGTTGAAATGGTGCAGTGCAAAACCATCAATGAAAAAGCCATTGCTCACGCCGAGATTGTGATTGAAGGCGAGCTCTTGCCCAATGTACGGCTGCGCGAAGATCAAAACACCAATACCGGCAAGGCAATGCCTGAATTCCCCGGCTATACCGGCGCGGCCAAAGACGCGCTGCCGGTCATTAAAGTCAAGGCCGTGACTCATCGCTTCAACCCTATCTGGCGTACCACCATCGGGCCGGGAGAAGAGCACGTGAATATGGCGGGTATACCAACCGAGGCCAGTATTTTAGATATGGTTGAACGTGCAATGCCGGGCAAACTTCTCAACGTCTTTGCCCACTCTGCGGGCGGGGGAAAGTTACTGGCGGTCATGCAGTTTAAGAAAAGCGCTGCCGTAGACGAAGGTCGCCAACGGCAAGCAGCGTTGCTAGCTTTTGCAGCGTTTTCTGAGTTGAAGCACGTTATTCTCGTCGATGACGATGTGGATATTTTCGACAGCGACGACGTGATGTGGGCAATGCAGACCCGTTATCAGGGCGACGTGGATACCATTTTTATCCCCGGCGTTCGCTGCCATCCGCTCGATCCTTCACAGATGCCAGACTACAGCCCCTCCATTTTGCAAGAAGGGATGTCATGTAAGACCATTTTTGACTGTACGGTTCCGTTCCATTTGAAAGCCCACTTCGAGCGTTCTCGCTTCAAAGAGGTCGATGTGAAACGCTTCTTGCCTGATTTTGAATAAAAACCGTTACCTCACTATCACGCTGTTCAAGAAGGCTAAAACCTGTTGAACAGCGCCCCATGCATTCAGATACCCCGTCAGCGTTAATCACCAACGCAAATGAATACAGTGCATTCTGTGCTACCGCCCTCTTCAATCTACATCACATTCCTACGACAATTTTTTAAATGCTACGACCTATCATGAATCAATATTTTTGAAGATAAAAAATATCCTTCGAAGCACTTCACACTTATTCCCCGCGGCCACCGAGCGACTTCTGCTAATACAAAATATTCGTTGCTATGCAGTAAATCATTTCGCTGTAAGACCACCGCCCCCTACATATACTCGACCTATCAACCAACGCTGAAATAAGGAAGTTGAAGATGACAACACATCAGTTTCACGCAGAGCCTTTTGCATTGCCGTTTAATCCTGCCACCACCGCACTGGTCATGATTGATATGCAGCGCGACTTTGTGGAGCCTAGCGGCTTCGGAGAAGCATTAGGCAACGATGTTTCTTTAGTCCGCACCGCGATTGAACCCTGCCAGCGCGTTCTAGAAGCGGCTCGCGCTCAAGGTCTATTGGTTATTCACACTCGAGAAGGCCATCGCAGCGACCTTAGCGATTGCCCACCAGCCAAACTGACTCGTGGTGGCAAAACATTTATTGGCACGACCGGTCCAATGGGGCGAATTTTAGTGCGTGGTGAAGCGGGTCACGACATCATCCCCGAGCTTTACCCGATCGGCGGTGAACCGGTTATTGATAAACCGGGTAAAGGTGCCTTTTACCAAACCGATCTCCAGTTGGTTTTACAGAATCACGGGATAAAAACGCTGATTGTGTGCGGCGTGACTACCGAGGTTTGTGTAACAACCACGGTACGTGAAGCTAACGATCGCGGCTATGAATGCATTATTCCGCAAGACTGCGTGGGCTCCTATTTCCCTGAGTTTCAAAAATACGCCCTAGCGATGATCAAAGCCCAAGGTGCCATCTTTGGTTGGGTTAGCGATGCCAATGCCATTATTCACGGTTTGCAGCGTTAAATTAAGCAAACAGGAGCAGAGTGATGTTGACGCAAACGTCCCCAACCATCGAACTAAAAACCGTGTCCATCGGTTATCTCGCTGCTGAATTTATAAAAAGTGCCAACACGCAGTCATATCCGTTACAGGTTCACAGCCGGTTTCAACACGCGATGAATCTAAAACGCAGCGATGGTTATCTACTCACTCTGCTCAGTGCTAACCACTACGCCAATCTTGCCGATGCCATCCGACTAAACTTACCCGCTTCATGGGACTGGCGAGAAAAAGCGATCGATACAGAGAAGGTTGGGATGAAAAACGAGGCGCTGCACGGTGCCGGTTGGTCTATCTCTAGCAAAGGCACTCTGTGCTGGCAGCCAGATAGAACAACAACACACGCGCATGAGTCTCTAGAAAGCGGCGCGCAGCACTATTACGCCATTCTTTTACATGCATTAGCCCTGTTCTGCGCCGCCCATCGAATTAGCAGCGAATTGTCATTATTTCCTAATGCGCATTCAGGGAAAAAGCAGCCCGAGCTTTCACTGAGCGTCAATGCCACCATGCTGAATCAGCAAATAGCACAGCTCATTGGTTTTGGACGCGGCCTTACTCCTGACGGTGATGATTATCTGCTTGGTTATATCGCAGCACTGTGGCGCTGGAGACAGACTCCAAAAGTGGCTGAACATTTCACATTGTTATGCCGCGGCATAGCAGATCAGTTGTTCCGTACCAACGACATAAGCGCTCACTACCTAAAACGCGCGGTACAAGGGCATTTCTCCGAACCGATCTGTGAGCTGAACCAAGCGTTAGCAACTAAGAAAAACGACGTAGAGGTTAATTCAGCGGCGCTAGCCGTCATGCAATTTGGCGCTTCATCAGGCGCAGATTGTTTAGCTGGTTTCTTGCATGGTTTACGTGCGCTAAAAGCCACACAGTAATTCCATTCATTGTATTTACCCATGCCGAGCCTTTATTCGGTAGGGGATCTCTTACCCAAAATGAGAGCCAAATATGTATAAAGTTTTCAAGAATAGGTATCAAGACTCAGTATCTCTGATGCAGATTTCCGCCCAAATCAGCAAGCTCGCAGGCATAACGCAAGCCTCGGTGGTCATGGGAACGGATAATAATCTCATCCAGCTACAAGACGCCGGTTTTCCCGATCGCGTTGAAGCCAGCCCCAACGATTTAATTATCGCCGTTATGGGCGAAACCGAAGCCTGCAATCAGGCGTTGGAAGTGGCAGACCAGCGGCTAAACAGCAAGCCAGAAGAGAGCGGTAACGTAGGTTTGCAGACTATCGCAGTCACCAGCCTACAGATGGCTCAAGAACAAAATCCCTCCGCCAATTTGGCGCTCATTTCAGTTCCCGGTGACTATGCCGCTGCCGAAGCGATTAAATCCCTACAGTTAGGCATGAACGTCATGCTCTTCAGCGATAACGTTAGTCTGCAACAGGAAAAACAGATCAAACAACGGGCACTGGAAAAACACCGGCTCGTGATGGGTCCTGATTGTGGAACCGCCATCATCAACGGTATACCGCTCGGCTTTGCCAACGTGGTGCAACAAGGGTCTATCGGGGTAATCGGTGCTTCAGGAACAGGGCTGCAAGAAGTCACCTGTCGAATCGATCAGCTCGGCGCTGGCGTATCTCAAGCAATTGGTACGGGTGGCCACGATCTGCACGAAGAGATCGGCGGTATTTCTATGCTCTTTGCACTTAACGCCCTCGCTCAGGACGACAATACCCAAACCATCGTACTGATCTCTAAACCGCCTGCCCGCAGCGTTGCGGAAAAAATTCTGCAACGGGCACAAACGTGTGGCAAACCCGTCGTCGTGATTTTTTTAGGCGCAAACCCAGATGAAATAACAGGTTTCGGGGTACACAGCGCTGAAACACTGGCAGACGCAGCCGATATTGCCGTGGCGCTTTCTAGGGGTAAAAGCAGAGCAAGCTCTCACCTAACGCTCTCTCAGTCACACATCGATTTGCTTAAGCAGCATGCCCAGCATATCTCCCTCATGCGCCAATACATTCGCGGGATATTTGCTGGCGGTACCTTTTGTTATGAAAGCCAACTGCTATGCCAGCAGCAGGGCGTTTCTGCCAACTCAAATACACCGGTACACGGTAATCAAAAGCTAAACGACATCCGGCAAAGCAGTGCCCACACTCTCATTGATATGGGGGACGACGATTTCACTCGCGGTCGGCCACATCCAATGATTGATCCCACGCTGCGTAATCAACGAATTCAGACAGAACTCAACGATCCTACCTGCGCCGTCGTGCTGTTTGATCTGGTATTAGGGTATGGCGCAGCCATGGACCCAGCGCAAGATCTGATCGATATCCTTAACCGTAGAGATCCGAAAAATACCCCCATTCTGATCGCCCATGTTTGTGGCACTGAGGCCGACCCTCAAATTCGTTCACATCAGATAAATGCCTTACGCCAGTCCGGTGTACTCGTTGCTGAGTGCAATGCCCAAGCCGCGCTTTGGGCTAGCCAGATTGCGCTAATCCAAGCTGCAAAAAGTGGAGTAACACAATGAACTCACTCTTTTCTCAACCGCTGACCGTCGTGAATGCAGGTTTAAACGGCTTTGCCGACAATATTAAGCAAGCAAGCGGCACGGTTATTCCACTCGCTTGGCAGCCACCCGTGGAGGGTAATATCGCTGCGGGTCTATCCCTCGCCGAATTGCTTAACCATCCTCTAGTCGAACAGGCCAATGAAATTGCCTTTACCCGCTATCTCGCGGCGCAGCCAGTATTAGTGGATGTATTAAGTGCAGCGGAAGCGATTCCCGCCTTGCAACTGCGTAAAACTATTTTGCACTCAGGCCCGCCTATTGCCTGGAAGAAAATGTGTGGTCCTGTCCAAGGCGCTATTCTCGGCGCAGTTTTGTATGAAGGTTGGGCAGCCGATATTGCAGGCGCGGAGCGGCTAATCGTTGCCGGTGAAATCGCGTTAGAGCCTTGTCACCATCATCAGTCCGTTGGCCCGATGGCGGGAATTATCAGCCCTTCAATGCCACTTTGGGCTATAGAGAACACAACAAATGGACAGCGCGCATTTAGCAATTTCAATGAAGGCCTCGGCAAAGTTCTCCGCTTTGGGGCAAACAGCGAGGAAGTTCTAAACCGACTGCGCTGGATGCAACAAGAATTAGGTCCAGCATTAAAAGCCGCCGTACAAAAAATAGGAGGATTAGAGCTAAAACCGCTCATGGCACAGGCATTACATATGGGTGATGAAGTGCACAATCGCAATGCGGCGGCGACCGGTTTGTTTATCAAACGTGTGCTACCTGCGTTATTGGAGTGCGAGTTGCCTCTGCCTCAGATACAACGATGCGTGGCCTTTATCACTGGCAACGATCATTTCTTCCTCAATCTATCAATGGCAGCCTGTAAGTCCATGATGGATGCCGCGGCCAATGTGCCATTCAGCTCAATGGTAACGGTGATGGCGCGTAACGGTGTCAATTTCGGCATTCGACTTTCCGGCACCGGCGACATCTGGTTCCAAGCACCTGCAAACCCAGTAGAAGGATTATTCTTCCCTGGCTATGGCGTTGACGATGCCGCAGCCGATCTGGGTGACAGCGCCATTACTGAAACGGCTGGCGTCGGCGGCTTCGCTATGGCCTCTTCACCAGCGATAGTTAAATTCGTTGGCGGAACCCCTGAAGATGCCACCCACAATAGCCGCAGAATGCAGAAGATTACGCTGGGAGCAAACCCCGCCTTCACCTTGCCAGCGCTGAATTTCTCACCTACTGCCGCAGGTATCGATGCACGCAAAGTCGCTGATCGAGGCATTTTACCCGTAATCAACACGGGAATTGCTCACCGTCTGGCTGGGATCGGGCAAATTGGCGCAGGGATCACCACCGCCCCTATGTCTTGCTTTGCTGATGCACTTCTCGCCCTAGCTCAAAAATTGCCGCAGGGAGCCCATCATGAATAAACCTCTTGCCGTCGTCGCTGTGGGTGGAAATGCGCTGATTGCGCATGAAGAAAAGAACAGTATTCCAGACCAATATCGTGCCGTAGAGCAAAGCGTTATATCTATTGTTGACATGATTGAAGCGGGTTGGGACGTCGTACTCACCCACGGCAATGGGCCTCAGGTCGGCTTTATTTTACGCCGTTCGGAGCTTGCCGCGAACGAGGTCGCCCCAGTACCGCTCGATTACGCCGTGGGAGATACTCAGGGTGCGATTGGCTATATGTTCCAAAAAGCATTGCATAACCAGTTAGCGGCCCGTGGTATCAACAAACCCGTGGTCGCCATCGTGACACAAACCTTAGTCAGCGCCAGCGATCCGGCATTTAACGCCCCCAGCAAACCCGTAGGCGCATTTCTTGACCATGCCACCGCCCTTCAGCGTCAACAAACATTAGGCTGGACTATTACCGAAGATGCAGGCCGTGGCTGGCGGCGTACGGTGGCATCCCCCTTACCGAAGGAAATCGTTGAGCTTGCTACGATCAAAAATTTGCTCGCTCAGGGCTGCATCGTGATTGCCTGTGGCGGTGGCGGAATTCCTGTTATACGCGATGCAAATCAGCAGATTAGCGGCATTGAAGCCGTGATTGATAAAGACCTCGCTTCAGCGCTGCTCGCAGAACAGCTAGCCGCCGATCTGTTATTGATCCCCACCGGTGTAGATCAGGTGGCCATTAACTTTGGCACACCAAACCAGCGTTGGCTCAATGAGCTAGACCTCGAGCAGGCCGAACAGCTTATCGCTCAGGGCCAATTTGGTGCAGGCAGCATGCAGCCCAAAGTTGAGGCCATTACGCAATTCATTCGCCAAAGCGCGGTGCATGGCAAAGCCGCCTGCGGATTAATTACCCGCCCAGAGTCAATCAAATTGGCATTGAAACACCAAACAGGCACATGGATCACACATTAGCCATACCCCAAACGGGCTCAACAAATAAAAAGGATCAAATCATGACAGCAATCTTACTGGCCGTTAACGGCACCCTAATGAGCGGTTTAGAACTGAACCCTAACATGACGAACGTCGGTGGTATTTTCGTGCGCGAAGACAGCACTGACGCGCACTACCGCTTATGGAGCATCAACGATCGTCATCCTGGCATGATCCGGGTACAAACCGGTGGAGCCCACGTCGCGTTAGAAATCTGGCAGTTGCCACCGGATTCTTTTGCGCAATTACTCAGCAGTGAACCTGCCGGATTGAGCATCGGCAAGGTAACGCTGCAGGACGGTAGCGAGGTCTTAGGCGTATTAGCTGAGCCTTGGCTGGTAGAGGGACAAAAAGAGATCACCGAAACCGGTAGCTGGCGTCGGTATACCGGACATCATCACACGGTCTAACTTTTATCCTGTTAGACGTTGTCACGATACGTACGATCAAAAGGAATACGGTATGCGTAAAACAGAACAGCCAGAAAATACAGCAGGAACAGCGTCAGGTATTCATATTGCTATGATTTTGCTTGGGATTGCAGTTACTCCGGTGCTGCTATCATCATCCAGCCTAGGGAACCAACTTTCTCATTCTAGCCTTATCACCGTAGTGGCAATCGGCGGATTAATCCTCACTATTCTTGCTGCCATTACTATCTGCGTGGGCGAAAAAGCACGTTTGCCGACGTACGGAATTGTGAAATACGCCTTTGGTGAACGAGGGGCGGTGGCGATTAATATTTTGATGGCCACCAGCCTATTTGGCTGGATTGCCGTAACGGGTAACATGTTCGGTCATTCCGTACATGATTTATTCGCCCAGCACGGCGTGGTGTTACCTATTCCATTCTGGGTAACTCTGGGATGTATCATTTTCATCGCCTCTACCGCCTTTGGTTTTGCAGTATTAGGTAAGATAGCCCAGATTGCCGTGCCCGTTATCGCGCTGGTACTCTGCTACATACTTTACGTCGCTACCCATGGACAGGCTCCTGCTTTAGATGGCGTAAAGCAAATGAATATCGGCGTCGCCGTTTCAACCGTCGTCGGCACCATTATCGTATTGGTTGCTACGCTGCCGGATTTTGGTAGCTTTGTGCATAACCGTAAACATGCACTCATCGCTGCGGGTATGACCTTTCTGGTGGCTTATCCACTGTTGTATTGGGCTGGGGCGACGCCTAGCGCACTCAGTGGACAAAACTCTTTGTTGGGAGCCATGGCAGTTTTTGGAGCAATATTACCCGCTGCCCTGCTGTTGATTTTCGCCTGTATCACCGGCAATGCCGGCAATATGTTTCAAGGCTCTTTAGTTGTATCCACATTGCTGCCGAATATTCCCAAATGGCAAATTACTCTGGGCTTAGGGGTTTTAGCCGCTATCGTTGGTAGTATGGATATACTAACGTGGTTTATTCCTTTCCTGCTGTTTCTCGGGATCGCAACCCCACCGGTAGCAGGTATCTACATCGCTGACTTTTTTCTCTATCGTCAAAATGGCTATGATGAGAAGGTATTAAGCCGCGAACCGCAAATTAAACTCCAGACATTCGCCGCATGGTTGTTAGGGTCTACGATAGGATTTATGACGGTCAACGACGTTATAACACTCACCACTATTCCCTCGATTGATTCTATACTGGTCGCCTGTTTAGGGTATTTCTGCTTAAGCCGGATACAACATAAACAACTAGCCCAATAAGCCACATGATCTGAACTCCGGCATAATTTTCACGATTATGCCGGCCTGCATCTTGGATGGATGTTGGTTCTCACAAGGCAATGAAGGGGTTCATTATGTTTATCTCAGACGAAAGTATCCGTATCGTTCATCTGGTCGCTAAATACAAAAGCATCACCACTGCTGCCGAGCAGGTCAATAAGGTCCCCTCCGCCATTAGCTATACGGTGAGAAAGCTTGAAGAAAGCATTGGCGTGGCACTATTTCTCCGCAAAGGACGAAATATTGAATTAACATCGGCCGGTGAATATTTCATTCAGCACAGTAAAACGCTTCTGAGTGATTTAGATGCGTTAAAGCGAAATACCACATTAATTCACAATGGCGTTGAACAAGAGTTTGTTATAGCGGCGAATAACATTGTGCCACCATCTGCGCTGGTCCAATTTATCAACGCTTTTGAGCGTTCTTTTCCCTCTACTCGGCTTACCCTAAATATCGAAGTTTATAACGGTTGCTGGGATGCACTTTACAGAAAGCATGCCGACTTAGTGATTGGTGCGCCACATAATCCGCCTAGTACTGAAGGGATCAAAAGTGAATCATTAGGCGTATTAGAGTGGGACTTTGTGGTTGGCCCGCAGCATCCTTTAGCGACTTTGATAAAACCACTAACGAACACCGAGTTAAGGCAATATCCAGCGGTATGCATTCGCGACACGGCGGTGAATTTCTCCCATCAGCAGGCTTGGCTGCTCGAAGGACAAAAGCCACTCTATGTTCCCGATTTTGCTATAGCCGTTGCATTGATTCAGCAAAATACCGGCATCGGATATGTTCCCCACCATCTTGCCTCTCCTTTGCTCAACGACGGCACTCTGGTGAAAAAGTCGATGTTAGAGCACAAGCACGCTACTCAGTTATTTATGGCCGTTCGTTCTGAAGGTATGGGGAAAGTGTGCCAATGGTGTTTAGATTATTTATCCGAGCCCGCAATGAAAAACCAAATCTGTGGAAAGTAAATGAAAAAGGCCGGTAAATACCGGCCTTGAATGAGATTATTTACGCCTATCTTTTGCGCAAAAATAACTCTCGTCGAGAAACACTCACAGGCGTAGCTTCATCCTGCACCGGCAACGACAGCAGCATCTTCAGCGTATCCGCCACTAACGCCTTGCCTTCATCTGCGCTGATATGCGGTTCAATCGGCGACATCAATGAGCAGGACAACAGCTGGCCAGTTTTAGGTAATTCACCGACCATAAACGTCATGTCGCCGCGCGGCAGGGAAAGCGCAATTCGCTCACCGAGCTTGCGCAAAGACCAGACCTGATCCGGCCCTGGCAAAATCACCACGCTTAGCATCCACGGCGTTAATACCGTGCCGAGCCACTGCCCTTCATGCTGCTGCATCTCAACTACGATCGGCATTTCTGCACGATAGAACGGCAGCGTCGCCATCTCTTCCTGCGCAATCTGTTGATATTGTTCTATCAAAAGATCGGCAGGATTTTGCTCAAAGCCCCAAAACTCATCGGTACCGATGGCCGTCAAATCATGTTCAGAAGGCATGTACCGCTCCTTTATGCTCTATTTGGCATCCATCGTTACGCAGAAGCTGGACAATACGATCCATGGCTACAGGGATCGCCGCCTCAATCGCCGACGTCAGACCAATATGCGGCTCCAAAGATTCTGGCACTACGCCCACCAGCGTTAAGCGTTGTGGAAACTCATCAGTGAGATGCAACGCAGAAAGCACGTCGCACAGCCCAAGTTGATGCGGTGAAATTTTCCGGCTAAAAAACGCCGGAACTTCGTCGTCACACAGCGTAATGACGCTACCGGGTGCGCTATCGCTGAGTACCGCATCGGCCACAATCAGATGATCGCGGCTAGCCATGTACTCCATCAGCTCCATGCCCGCGGTTCCGCCATCCATCAGCTCAACGCCCTCAGGAAAACGGAAATCGCGTTCTAGGCGCTCAACGATGCGCACGCCAACCGCCTCATCGCTGAGCAATAGGTTGCCAATACCTAAGATCAGCGTATTCATCACAGCACCTTAACCTTGGTCACTTCGCCACCGCGCGTGTCCACCACGTGCACCGCACAAGACATGCATGGGTCAAAGGAGTGCACGGTGCGCACCACTTCCAACGGTTTTTCGATATCTTCGATAGGCGTGCCGATGAGCGCTTGCTCATACGGACCCGGCTCATCGTTGGTATTACGCGGGCCAGAGTTCCATGTGGAAGGCACAACCGCCTGATAGTTTTCGATCTTGCCGCCTTTAATCACGATCCAATGCGAAAGCATGCCGCGCGGCGCTTCTTCAAAACCGACGCCGCGATACTCTTTATCTTCCAAAATTTCAGGCTTGATAAAGGCTACGTGATCGCCTGTGCCGATATTGTCGATCAGCGCCTGCCATTGTTGCAGCAGGGTATCTTTCAGTACGCAGCAGCGAACCGCACGGCCAATGATGCGTCCCATGGTGGAATGCAACTGCTCGGTTTGTAAGGCTTTGCCATTTAGCGTTTTATACAGACCGTTCACTTCGTTGAAGTGTTTTACGGTATCAGGATGTTTAGCCGCCAGTTTCACCAGTAGATCGGCCAGTGGGCCGACTTCTACCACTTTGCCGTAGAAGGTTGGGGATTTCACCCATGAGTACTTACCTTCGTCCTGCCAGCCGGTGTAGTTCGGTTCAGTTTTACCTTCCCATGGTTTCAAGATCGCATCGTCTTTATACCAAGAGTGTTTGCAGCTTTCGGCAATACCGTCGATCAACCATTCGTCCTGATGGCTGGTGATTGGGCGATAGTTAGCCATATCACCATTTTCGATGTAGCCACCCGGCAACAGGAAGCTGCCGCCTTTGGCGTCGGTTGGCAGCTCAGGCACGCTGAGATAGTGCTTCGCGCCTTCGCCCAATGACAGCCATTCTGGGTAGTTTGCCGCAATAATTGCCGCATCCACTTTGTAAACCTGCTCAATGAACTCCCCCAGACGTTCAATAAACATTTTCACATACATCAAACGTTCCAGATTCAGCACGCTTGGCGCATCCAAATTGATTGGGTTCGCCACGCCGCCTACGGCCAAGTTTTGGATATGTGGGGATTTACCGCCTAAAATCGCCACCACGCGGTTGGCATCACGCTGACATTCAAGCGCTTGCAGATAGTGGGCAACCGCAATCAGGTTCACTTCTGGCGATAGTTTCATCGCCTTGTGGCCCCAATAGCCGTTGGCAAAAATACCCAACTGACCACTGGCTACCAAGTCGCGGATTTTCTGCTGTACCTTAGTGAACTCTTCCGAGCTATTCAGCGACCACGTTGAAACACCTTTCAGCATGGCTTCGCATTTTTTAGGATCGGCGTTCAGCGCGGAGGTGATGTCCACCCAATCCAGCGCCGACAGCTGATAAAAATGCACAATGTGGTCATGGATGCTGTGGGCTGCCACGATCAAATTACGGATATGCTGCGCATTCACCGGCACTTCAGCGCCGATCGCATTTTCCACCGCGCGCACTGAAGCAATCGCGTGAATGGTGGTACATACGCCACAAATACGCTGAACAATCATCCACGCATCGCGTGGGTCGTTACCTTTAACAATCTCTTCCATCCCGCGCCACATGGTGCCGGATGACCAAGCCTTGGTGACTTTGCCGTTTTCAATTTCGCAGTCAATGCGTAGATGGCCCTCGATACGGGTGATCGGGTCGATAGTGATACGTTGGCTCATACTTTAGCTTTCCCTCGGGCCTGATAATCTTTATGTACACGTTCAAGCGATGGCAACACCGGTAAAATCCGGATTAGCAACAAATAGGCACAGACTTCAATCGCCACAAAGCCGACTGAAATCAGAAGTTCTTCTGACGTTGGGAAATAGTGGTAACCATTGCCCGGATTGAACGCCAGCAGTGAGTAGTTCATACGCCACAGCGCAGCACCCAGCAGCATGCTGAGCGCGCCAAGGAACAGCATGCGCGAATCGCGACGGAATCTATCCCAATGGAATACCAGCAGCGGGAAGAGCATCAGCCCAATTTCGCACCAGAATGAAATGGAGTAGCGGTTCCACTGTGAGAGGTACTCTGACTTATCTCGCAGCACAATTTCCGCGAAGCGCAGCGCAACGAACAGGATCAGGAAAATATCGATAACCTGCGTCAGTCGATAAAACAGCGGCTTTTCATTCGGGCCTTTACCTGCTAACCCGGCCTGTACCAGCGAGCCTTCGAACACCACGATGGAGAAGCCCATAATGAATGCCGTAAGCAATGAGAACACCGGCAGCAGCTCGTAGCTTTGCCACAGCGGATGAATTTTATTCCCCGCGGCAATCATCAACGATCCCATTGAGGATTGGTGCATGGTTGGCAACAGTGCGCCGAGGGCTAGAATGAAGAACATGATTTTATTCAGCCACTTCATTGGTACTTTCCAGCCAAACTTCTCCAGTACGACGGGCGCAAACTCCAGCGCCATCACGCCGATATACACCGTCATACATACCGCGGTTTCAAACAGCACCGACGAGGTATTAAAGTGTCCTGGCAGATAGAAATAAGGCAGGTTCCAGTAACGGCCCACGTCAATGGTGATTGATAATCCCCCTAACGAATAACCGAACAGGCTCGCCAACAGCGCGGGACGAACCAGCGGGTGATATTCGCCTCGGTTGAAAACATATACCGCCCACGCTAGCGCCCAACCGCCACAGGCAAAACCCGTACCGATCAGCAGGTCGAATGAAATCCACAGCCCCCACGGATAACCTCCGTTCAGATCGGCAACGGAGCCAATCCCGAAGATCAAACGCTTGAGGATGAAAATGCCGCATAGCACCACAAAGGGCGCCATCACCATCACTGGCCAACTAACAAGGCGACCACCTAACGGACTGGCTTTATGTTCACTCATGATCATCATCTCCATCATGGTGGTTTTTGGTGTTACGACGGATCATGACCGACAGGCCCGTCAGAACCACCAGCGGCAAGATCATGCCTTTATAAACGGTATGCTGAATGTGCTCAGAGCGTGCGCCGGTCGAGAGTTCAGCCAGTTTCGGCATGCCTAAGTTTTCATACGGCACGCCCGCCAGCACTATCACCTGCGTTCCACCGCCCTCTTTTTCGCCGTAGACATAAGGCTGATACTTGGCAAGCGGATGCAGATAGTTATCACCACCGTTCAGGGTTTGGCGCGGATAGGCATATTCGGCCCCAGGTTTTGCCGCCAGACGCTTTTTAGCCTCAGCCAACAGATCGTCACGCGTGCCAAAGATAACCGCGCCGGTTGGGCAAACTTCTACACAGCCAGGCAGTTGGCCTTTGGTAATACGCTCAAGCCCTTTCTGATCACACAGCTGGCATTTATGAATCTCACCAAACGGGTTGTGATAGTCATATTTTGGAATATCGAACGGACATCCCACCATGCAGTAACGACAGCCGGTACAAACGTCTGGGTCATAATGCACGATGCCGGTTTTGGGATCTTTTTTCAGCGCCTGTACAGGGCACACCGAGACACAGTTAGGGTCGACGCAATGCATGCACTGTTTTTTGATATAGGCGTAGCCGTTTTCGACCTGATCTTTATTAACACCGCTACCGTCTTGCCACACCTGAATGATGTTGTTGGTATAAGGCGTTAATTTATCGTTGTTAGACCACGTTTGCGGCCCGTTAGGGTTGATCTGGTTTTTGTTCAGCTTCTGACACTCGGCCACACAGGCTTGGCAGCCTACGCACAGCGTTGAGTCATACAGCATGCCGACCGCACCGGGGATCGGCGGTTTGTTTTCCACCGCCGCCTGCGCGGTACTTGATGTCACCGTGCCCGCTGCCAGCGCCCCCGCAGAGGCAAACTTAATAAAGTTTCTTCTATTCACGGTTATTCCCCCCGTGAATCGTGGTGCTCAGCGTGGCTTTTCTCAGCGTTTTGGCGCTCCGACTCATGGCGCTTTTGCTGGCGACCAAGCTCACGTACCGTCATCAAGCTGACCCCAATCAGGATCCCCAAAGCGCCACCAATCAGACCGGTCGCCGTTGGTGAAATATGCCCACCTTCGCGGTTAGCCACGCCGGGTTTATCCACGCGTGGCGTTGGGTTTTCAACGTTCGCCAGTTGGAAAATCCCTTTCGTAAAGCCGACACCCTGCTCGTTACAGCCGTAGCACGGATGGCCGATACCAACCGGCCAGATACCGCCGCCAATGTCACAGAACTCCAACGTTGAGCAGTTACCGTAGGTTTCAGGGCCTTTACAGCCTAGATGATACAAACACCAGCCTTGGCGATGACCGTAGTCACCAAACTCTTTGGCAAAGCGCCCAGCATCGAAATGAGGACGACGCTCGCAGTTTTCGTGGATTAAGCGTTCATAGGCAAACAGCGGACGATGCTTGCTATCTAACTCTGGCAGCTTGCCGTAGGTGATGTAATACACCACGGTCGTCAGGAAGTTGTGCGGATTCGGAGGGCAACCAGGGATGTTGATAACCGGTTTACCGATGGCTTCTTCAAGACTTACCGCACCGGTTGGGTTTCCGCCGGTAGCTGGAACGCCGCCCCATGCAGCACAGGAGCCAATCGCGATAACCGCTGCCGCATCGGCAGCAGCACGGCGAATATGATCGACAATAGGTTCACCGGCGACCATGCAATAAACGCCGCCGTCTTTTAACGGAATGGAGCCATCAACAACCAGAACATATTTGCCTTTATAACGCTTCATCGCGTTATGTTTATTTTCTTCGGCTTGATGTCCGAAAGCCGCAGATAGCACCTCATGATATTCGAGTGAAATAGTATTGAGGATCAGGTTCTCAATTGTTGGGTGCGTGGCACGCAACAGGGACTCAGTACAGCCGGTACATTCTTGAGCGCCAATCCAAATAACGGGTGGTCTCTGTGGATTTGTGATTGCCGCAGCCATTTCTGCTGCCGCATTGGAACTTAGCCCTAGTGTAGCGGCCATACCCGCACACAACTTCATGAAGTCACGACGGTTCACACCGTGAGCGGATAGAAAGTTATCCTCAGCCATTCGTAGTATTCCTTAGATGCGCATTCGTCTGGCGGAATGCTTAGGTAGTGAAATGCTAAGGATTAACCCTACTGGTTGTGGTTGATCTTTATCAAGTTGAGAAGGATTAGTGGAAGGTCAACACCAATAATGTGAATAAAACCGATTCAGCGGAAATTAAATAGCACAAATATTCCGCAATATATTATTTCCAAAAATTTAAAATATAGATTCTAGGATTACTTTCGTATGAATTTTCTTAATTTAGCGAAATACCTAAATGAGAGTAGTTTGTATTAATAACGATAAATTAGAATTAAATAAATTAAATCCATTTAGTTTTATTTATTTAGTTAAATAATTACTTTAGAAGCAGAGCGGAAATAGCATTCCCCTGCCAGTTTCACTTTGGCAACAAGTTAGCAAGACCCCCTCCCAGCCTCCCCCTTCGCAGGGGGAGGAGCAGATCGAGGATCTTACAAACATCACCGAACGGTTCCCTCCCCTAACAATGAGTTGGAAAGCCCCCTCCCAGCATCCCCCTTCGCAGGGAGAGGGGCAGATAGAGGATCTTACAAACATCACCGAACGGTTCCCTCCCCTGTGAAGGGGAGGGTTAGGGTGGGGTATGGTTTAAACTGGCTTAAAGGCTATAGCTTGTGCACTGCACGCCGTTCACATACAGCTTACGTTGTTCGCTTTGCGGTAGACGAATAACGATTTCCTTCCACGCGGGCTGGAAATCCCCTTTGCGGGTAAACGTAATATCTATACGTTGGTTATCTGAAGCGATCTCCCAGTTAAGCCACAGTGCCTGCCCTTCTCGCCAAGCATAGGTTTCACCATCGTCATCAAATAGCATGCCGCGATCGCAACCTTTACCCATCGGTGGGAACAGCATCAGTTCACGAGAATCATCTGCGGCAGAATCTACAAATGCGGTACGTCCTGACAGCGGTAACATCGCTCCTGCACGCACGACCAGCGGCAAGCGCTCTAAAGGAGCGTCCACGGTGATTGACTGACCGCCGCTAAACCATTGTCCGGTGTAGAAATCATACCAACCGCTTTCGTTGGCAGGCAGATAGATTTCACGCTGACGCTGTCCTTGCTCCACCACGCTCGCTACCAGCAAATCCTTACCCAACATAAAATCATCGGTTTCTGCGAAGGTCGCCGCATCATTTTCATGATCGAGGAAGGTCGGGCGCAGCATCGGCTCATCGTTTTCACTCGCCTGCCACAGCAACGTATAGAAATACGGTAGCAGGCGATAACGCAGCACGATGGCATCACGAATGGCTGGCGTCACTGCCGGATACATCCACGGCTCATTTACCGTGTGATCGTCGTTCCACGAGTGAATGGTAAAGCGTGGGTGCATCACGCCGTTTTGAACCCAGCGCACAAGCAGCTCGGCATCTGGTTTGTCGCCGGAGAATCCACCAACGTCATGACCCACATTATATAAGCCAGACAGACTCATCCCCACGCCCATTCGCGTGTTGTAACGCAACGTCTGCCAGCTTGTCCGGTTGTCACCGCTCCATGTTTGAACATAGCGTTGCATACCTGCGCAGCCGGAGCGTGAGATCAAATAAGGTCGCTGTTTAGGGGCAAAACGCTGCTGCGCTTCTAAAGAAGCACGCATCATCAGCAGCGGCATCACCGGGCGGATCTGTTTAATCGCAATTTCTTGGCCAAACCCATGACAGCGCGCCTCGCCGTCCCATACTTCATATTCGTTATTATCGTTCCACGTCGAGCCAATACCCATTTCTAACAGTTGCTGGGTTACGTTGTCTTGCCACCACTTCACCGTGGCTGGATTAGTGAAATCAAGGTGGGAACCTTCGTCATCCCAGAACACCGAGCGCTCAGCGCAGTCCGCTTCTGAATCACGAATGAATAACCCCTGCTGTGCCACTTGCTGATACTTAGGGTGATCCTGCAACAAACACGGTTTGATATTCGCTGCCAGTTTGATCCCTGCATCGAGGAAAGCCTGCGACATCACCTTTGGCTGAGGCACTTTGTCGTAGTTCCAGTTGAATACATAGCGCTTGTTGTTAATCGAGGTGTAACCCGACGACAGTTGGAATGAGTCGCACGGAATATCATGCTCACGACACAGCTCGATAAACTTCATCAGCTGATTTTGCGCATCCGGTGCATCAGTGTAATACATGGTTGAGCCGCTATAACCGAGGCTCCATTTTGGTCCAAAAAATGTTTTACCCGTCAGCCGCACAAAGGCTTTGGTGACGTCCAGAACCTTTGGCCCAACAAACATGTAATAGTCTAAATCACCGGCTTCCGCCTGATAGCGACGATAGGCTAAATGGTAGTTATCCAGCTCATTGCCTAGGTCCAGCATGGTGCTGCTGAGGTTGTCATAAAACAGACCGAAGCTGACGTCTTCTTTGCGCGTAATCGTGAACGGGATATGCTTATAAAGCGGATCGGTTGACGCCGCGTTATAGCCCATCGCATCCAAATTGCGCATTTCATAGCGCCCACCAGTACGGTTAAGATCGCCTGCTTTTTCACCCAAGCCATAATAGCTTTCAGTTGGGAAACGACGCTGATAATGGGCAACACCATCGCCGTGCGCATTCAGTAAATAAGCGCTGGTTGGACGGTCTGCCGCCAACGGCAGCCATTCACCGGCATCGTTACAATATTCCCACTCTAACCATAGCGGTTGATGTACCGTCACCCGTATTTTGTCGGTGCTGATACACAGTTCGGTATCACGCTGTACCAGCTCAAAAGTAGGTCGGGTGAACCCCTCGGTACTTTCACGGTCACGCCCTTCCCAAGGAACATCCGTTTGCGGGGCAATACTCCACGTACGGTTCAGCGCCAGTTCACCGCGCTGTTTTATCAGCACGCGGAACAGTCCTGATTCCAAAATATAGATACGGAATAAATGCTGACCATCGACTTTTAACTCAACGTGATCGGCTGCTTGGCGATTTAGAATCCAGTTTTTCAACGTTTTCATTCTATTATTCTTCCAAAAAATTTAAAGGATCAGGCCTGACGCGGCTTCTGGCGGCGTTCAGCAATAAAAGCAATCAGGAATACGGCGCCAATCAGGTCAAAGAAGCCCATGGCGATAAATAGCGGGTTGTAGCCGATTTTGTCGGCGGTCACGCCAATCAAGAGTGAGAACAGGAAACTGGCGATCCACGCAAAGGAACCACGCATCCCGTTCACGGTAGCCATTTGGCCTTTATCGAATGATTCAACCACCAAGGCGCTCAACATGCAGGAGATCACCTGATGGCCAAAGCCGCCAACGGAAATCAACGCAATGGTGATATAAGGGTCTTTGGTGATTGCCACCAGCGCCAGTGAGATCATCAGGAACGCGCCGGTGACTGAGCTGGCGACAATAGAGTTCACGCGAGAAGTGCCAAAGACTTTGGCGTAAATCCGCGTGAGATATCCACTGGCTACGCTGCCTAAATCCGCGGCCAAGAACGGTAGCCAAGCAAACATCGCAATCTGTTTAAGATCCATGCCACGTTCGTTAGCTAAATAGAGTGGAACCCAAAAACTCAGCACCGCCCATGCCGGTTCAGCCATAAATGCCGGAATGGCGATCCCATAAAAGCGTTTATTTTTAGACACCGTGGCTAATGCTTTAAAGAACGGTAATTTAACGGGTGCTGGTTCGTTATCCTGCTTGATATATTCCAGCTCGGATTTGCTTAAATTCGGGTGTTGCTCTGGATTGTGGTAGAACAACCACCACAGCACGACCCACAGCATGGCCAGAACCCCAGAGAACATAAATGCGCCCTGCCAGCCAAATGAAACATGAGCAACCACGATAATTGGCGGTGCAAGCATTGCGCCAATTGAGAACCCGACGCCAGCCCAGCCCGCTGCAATTGGGCGCTCTTTTTTCGGGAACCATTCACCGATAGTTTTGGCATTGGCTGGCGTTGCCGCAGCTTCCGCGCCACCCATAAAGAAGCGCAGGATCGCCAACTGCATCCAACTGCCCGCTCCCGCATGGAGCATGCACATCAACGCCCAAATCCCAGCACAAATCAGAAATCCAATCTTCAGGCCAATCACGTCGATCAGCCAGCCGCACAGCGGTTGGAAAACGGTATAGGCAATCTGAAAGGCCCCAACGATCCACGAATACTGCTCGGTAGTCATCCCTAGGCTGGTTTTCAGTTCTGGTGCCAAAATCCCTAGCGAGTTACGCGTAATGTAGTTGACCGTAACCCCCAGCAGGAACAGCGCCAACATCCACCAGCGTAGGTTTTTAATCTTGCGTTTTTCCTTTACAGCCACAGCCGGTTGATTCATATCAAGACTCATGGTGATCCCCTGGTCGCAGTAGCAATACGCTGTCGGCTAAACACATTGTTGGTATAGAGCTTTTTGAAATGTGTCTTACCAATGAGAATATCGCTATTTATGACTATATATTTGATTTTTAATTTAATTATCCATTTTTGTGACCAAGATAACGCTTGTAATTGGTCGACCAATTGAGAGTAAAGAAGTTAAAAACGTGGGGATACGCACTTTTTTGCAAGGATTTTCATGCGACTCTTAGAATTCACTGTTTTCGGTCAAGAACTCCCGCTGCTTGGTGATTATTGGCTTATGAAAATTTTGTCATTTTCGAATTTGAACGAGATCACAAAATGAACGGAAAGCTAAAAATCCGCGAAATCGCCGCTCAAACGGGGCTTTCTATCAGTACGGTCTCACGCGTTCTGTCCGGAAAATCGAATACCAGTGAAGCAGCTAAACAGCGAGTTTTAGCCTCGGCGCGCCAGCAGGGTGTCTTGGATGAAATCTCAACGGGGAGAATGCTGCTGAACGGGCTGGTGGTGTTTGCCCCTCAGCGCGCATTTGACGTGCGGTCTGACATCTTTTACTACAAGGTGATCCAAGGGATTGCTCAAGCGTTGGAGCCTCACGAGGTTCGGCTGCGCTATTGTTGTTTGGAAGAAAATGACAGCGATGTCTCGCTCTTCCTGCAAAAAATGAACGAGCCCGCCACCGAGGCCGCCATGCTGATTGGCATTGACGATCCCTACATTCACTCTCTCGCCGCAGACTTAGGCAAACCGTGTATTCTGATCAACTGCCGCGATCGCAAAATGCGTCTGCCCGGTATTGCGCCCGACCACCAAACCATCGGTGAGTTTTCCGCAAACTATCTTTTTGAGCAGGGGCATCGCCACGTTTTGCATTTGCTTTGCCTGCGTCGCTATACCATGGAACTACGCTTAGCCGGTATTCGCGAAGCCTATCAAGCACATAATCTCCCTTTTAGTAGCGACGACGCCCTTCTCACCGCGCCCAGTTTTGGTGCCGCAGATGCAGAGCTTGCCGTTGCTCAGTTTCTTGAACATTGTCCTGCTGGACATCGTCCAACCGCAATCCTCGCCGGAGGAGACTATATGGCGGTCGGCGCCGTCAACGCCCTATTAAAAGCAGGATTGCGCGTGCCTCAGGATATTTCGGTGATGAGCATGGACGGATTCAATCTGGCTGCTATCCACGATATTCCGCTCACTTCGGTTCACGTACCTAGAGACGAATTAGGCGAGGAAGCGGTACGTATGCTGCAACGGCGACTAATGCAGCCAAACACGCCGCTTGGCAATTTATTGTTGAACGGAACGCTGGTGGCTCGCGACTCGGTTCGGCGCGTCCGAACCAGCCAAAATCAGGCCTTGGTGCAAAAGGACGGGGTTTATGGTTAAAAGCGCCCCGCTCAGCCTTGAGTTCATTCACTATTATTTGAAGTTCCACCTTAAATATGAAGGGTGTGCTAATAAAGCCTGTGGCAAACTGTGCCCACTTCCACCCGCTGCTTAGCAGCCAATACGAGAGAAAATTCCGCGATGAAATGGCTTTGCTCGCTCAGTCTGGTCGCAGGACTGATTGCAACTACTCTGTCTCCTGTTCATGCAGACACAACTCAACCCGTTCACCCAATGGTGAAACCGCAATCCACACAGGCGCGTGATGCTTTCGTAACCGATCTGCTGAGCAAGATGACGCTCGATGAAAAAATAGGCCAAATGCGCCTTATCAGCGTGGGGCCAGACAATCCTAAAGAAGTCATTCGCGAGATGATCAAACAGGGTCAGGTCGGGGCTATTTTTAACACCGTGACTCGTCAAGACATCCGCAAAATGCAGGATCAGGCTATGCAGCTTAGCCGCCTGAAAATTCCTCTGTTTTTCGCCTATGACGTGGTTCACGGCCAACGTACCGTTTTCCCGATTAGCCTCGGTTTAGCATCAAGTTGGGATCGCAATGCGGTCACTACCGTTGGGCGTATTTCAGCCTATGAGGCCAGCGAAGATGGTTTAAACATGACGTGGGCGCCAATGGTCGATGTTACCCGCGATCCTCGCTGGGGGCGCACCTCTGAGGGCTTCGGTGAAGACACCTATCTGACCTCTGAAATGGGCCGTTTGATGGTTGAAGCCATGCAGGGTAACAACCCAGCCGATCGTAATTCGGTCATGACCAGCGTGAAACACTTCGCCGCCTATGGCGCAGTGGAAGGCGGACGCGATTACAACAGCGTGGACATGAGTCCGCAGCGTTTGTTCCAAGACTATATGCCACCGTATAAAGCCGCACTTGATGCGGGCAGCGGCGGCGTCATGGTATCGCTCAATTCAATTAACGGCACGCCGGCAACGTCTAACAGTTGGCTATTAAAAGACGTACTGCGCGATGAATGGAATTTTAAAGGCATCACCATCAGCGATCACGGCGCAATCAAAGAACTGATTAAGCACGGCGTTGCCAGCGATCCTGAAGATGCCGTGCGCGTAGCTGTGAAATCCGGCATCGACATGAGTATGAGCGATGAGTATTACAGCAAATACCTACCCGGCTTGGTCAAAAGCGGACGCGTGAGCGAACAAGAAGTCGACGACGCCGCGCGTCATGTTCTAAACGTGAAATATGATATGGGTCTATTTAACAATGCTTACAGCCACTTAGGGCCTGTCGGTTCAGATCCTGTTGATACCAACGCGGAAAGCCGTTTGCATCGCCCAGAAGCGCGCAGCGTAGCGCGTGAAAGCATGGTGCTACTGAAAAATCGTCTCGATACCCTGCCGTTGAAAAAATCAGGCACTATCGCGCTGATTGGTCCTCTGGCCGACAGCAAACGTGATGTGATGGGCAGTTGGTCTGCGGCGGGAGTGGTAGATCAGTCCATTACCGTCTTGCAAGGTCTGCGCAATGCGGTAGGCAACAACGCGCAGATTTTATACGCCAAAGGTGCCAACGTTTCGAACGATCCGGGGATCACTGATTTTCTGAATCTGTATGAAAAAGCCGTGAGCGTCGATCCCCGAACGCCACAGGAGATGATTGATGAGGCGGTGACTACCGCTAAAAAATCAGATGTTATCGTCGCCGTCGTGGGTGAAGCTCAGGGGATGGCGCACGAAGCGTCGAGCCGTAGCGATATCACTATCCCACAGAGCCAACGCGATCTGATTGCCGCACTGAAGCAAACGGGTAAGCCGCTGGTACTGGTACTGATGAATGGCCGCCCACTGGCGCTTGAAAAAGAAGATCAGCAAGCCGATGCTATTTTAGAAAGTTGGTTCTCAGGCACAGAAGGCGGTAACGCCATCGCTGACGTGCTGTTTGGTGATTACAACCCATCGGGCAAATTGCCAATGTCCTTCCCTCGCTCGGTGGGTCAGATCCCAATTTACTACAGCCACTTGAATACCGGTCGCCCGTATAACCCTGAGAAACCAGAGAAATATACCTCTCATTATTATGATGCCGCCAACGGCCCGCTGTATCCGTTTGGCTATGGTCTGAGCTACACCACTTTCAGCGTGTCCGATGTGAAAATGTCGAGCCCAGTGATGAAGCGTGACGGCAGCTTAACCGCCAGCGTAACGGTAAAAAACACCGGCAAGCGTGACGGCGCCACCGTTGTGCAGCTCTATCTACAGGATAAAACGGCGTCGATGAGTCGCCCGGTTAAAGAGCTTAAAGGTTTTGAGAAAATCACGTTGAAATCTGGCGAACAGAAAACCATTAGCTTTAAAATTGATGCCGATCAGCTGAAATTCTGGAATGCATCGATGAAATATGTGTCAGAGCCGGGAACATTTAATGTGTTCATCGGACTTGATTCACAGCGTGTAAATAAAGGTGAGTTTGAGTTACTTTAAACATTCTGGTTAATTCTATCCTTAAGCCTCCCTATTTCATTGAGGGAGGCTTAATTTTTCTATCCGCAAATAAATCTATTTTATATAGCCTGATATTAATACCGCAAGAAAATACATTTATTGAAACTTACTGACATTACCCGATATAAGCTAACCTTTATAAACTGGCATTATTCCACCTGCGGTTCATACTGATATCCAGTGAATAACGACTACATGAATGCATCGTGAATCAAGGTAGGAATATCATGCCTAGTAAAATTATCACGTGGGTCATTATGTTTGGTTTTAGCCTATCTCTGGCGCTATTGGCTAATATGCTGGGAGAAACCAACATATGGGCCATTCTGAGCATTTTTACCGTTACTTATTTTGTTTGCGACGTCACTCTCAGTGTGATGGAATAATAGCTAACAGGTATTTAGTCATGCCCCAACGTATACATATTCCCCACGTCTGAGGCATGAATAGCTCATCTTAATGCGCAATAATATACAGCTCTTTGCTATACACATAATCCTGCGGGTTATGTGTTGGAAAACCACCAACGTAAGGCTTCAATAGTTTAATCAACGGCTGATAGTAGATTGGAATAATCGGCGCTTGTTGATTGATCCGCGCTTCGGCCTGTGAATATAAAACATTGCGCATAACCGGATCGGATACGTTTTCCGCCTGCTTCAATAGCCGGTCATATTCGGCATCGTTCCAATGTCCTACGTTTTCCACACTCGTGGACTGTAGCGTATTTAAAAACGTAGAAGGCTCATTATAGGTCGCATCCCAAGACTGACGTGACAGCATAAAGTCCCCTGCCCGACGTGCGTCTAAATAGGTCTTCCATTCCATATTACGTAACGTTACCTGCGCGCCCAGCAGCTTCTTCCATTGTGACGAAAGTGCTATCGCAGTTTTTTCATGCAGGTCATATTTGTTGTAAAACAGCTCAAATTTTAACGGATGCTGTTCGTCGTAGCCCGCCTGATGCAGCAACCCTTTGGCTAAAACAACGCGCTGAGCTAATGGTGCATTTAATTCATCAAGTACCGGAGATTTAAAATCAGCGACCTGTGGTGGGGTTAGCGTGCTGGCAGGCTCACGTAGTCCTAATACTTTATGAGCAATCAGATCGCGATCCACCGTGAGATATAAAGCACGACGCACGCGAACATCATCAAACGGTGGTCGCGTGGTATTAAAATTATAATATTCGGTGTTTAAACGCGGAATAATATGTAATTCATTCGGCATTTTTTGCTGAATATCTTTAATCTGATCGGCTGGCACCCAGGTTAAATCCAAATCGCCGGCACGATAGCGGTTGTAGCCAGAAACCGCGTTGTCGACCACTAAATACTCAACCTGCTTTAATACTGTTTCTGAGCGATTCCAATATTGAGGATTTTGTTTGGCAACGATTTTTTCATTCACTATACGTTTAGCCAATACAAAGGCACCGTTAGACACGATGTGTTCAGGCTGAGTCCAGCGTTCTCCCCATTGCGTAACCACCGCATGTGGAACCGGAAACGTTGTGGGCCATGCTAACATCGAAATAAACCACGGTGTCGGTTGTTCTAACTGCACACGTAGGGTTCGTGCATCTAGCACTTGTACACCCAGCGTCTGCGGTTTCATTTTTCCACTCACAATTTGAGCCGCATTGACCACATGCCCAGCGGCAAAATAATTGGCAAATGGGCTCGCCGTGGCAGGATCAACCGCGCGCTGCCACGCAAAAACAAAATCATCGGCGGTCAATGCCGAACCATCTGACCAGCGGAGATTTTTTCGCAACGTAAAGTCGATCTGCTTGCCGTCGGCGCTCACTTTCCAGCTTTCGGCCTGCGCGGGTTGCACCTTGCCATTACCGTCCAACCACACCAGCCCTTCAAAAAGATCGAGCGCTATCTGCGCGGCGGTATTTTCTTCAATTTTTTGTGGGTCGAGCGTCGCGGGTTCAGCATGGTTGTTGTAGCGGAAAATTTGTTGGGGAGAGAGCGATGTCCCTGCGGGGATTTGAGCAGCATATAACGGTGCCACGCTTATCAGGCTGACCAGCCATAATGGCGACATTTTTTTCATGATATTCCCTTTTCAATGCGTGAGTGCGCGTACCTTACGCCCGCCTACTGCCGATTGCTGTGTGGGATCTCGCGAAAAATGTTTTTTGGCCTTGTTTCTCAACGTCGTGGGGAAAAAAATCCAGCCATGTATCAAGGCTGGATTTCACTTACTCATTCATTCAGCTAGCTAACGATTCTTTCTTAGGCGTCAATCGGATACCAAGACGTCGCAGCTGCCGCTTAAGCATTAACACCACCACTATCGATAAACAGATGTTCGATAAAGGCATCGCCAACCACACGCCATCCAGACCGAATATCCACGGGAAAAAACCGAGGAATGGGAACAAGATCAGCATGTTGCTCAGCGTGATAAACGTTGCATAGCGGGCATGGCCTAATGCTTGGAAGAACGTTGCGGCGAGCACGATAAAGCCATCTAAGTACATCACAAACAGATGCAGACGCAGGCCGTGAATGGTTGCCACGTGCAGCGCGCTGTCACCAGAAATAAAGATGCTGGTAAACAACGAGGGGAGAATCAGTATCGCGACCGCTAACGCAATGCCGCCGCCGACTGCGGTCATCAAGCCTAATTTTAAGACCTGACGTACCTTATCCGGCTGGCGTGCGCCGTAATAGTAACTGACCAGCGGCTGCATTCCCCCACACACGCCTTCGGCGAGCAGGTAATAGAAACCAATCAGATAGCTGGCAATCCCATAGGCGGCCACTTCGATTGGCCCACCGTGCTTCATGAAAAGCAGGTTATGCATCATAACCACCACGCTGAGATAAAGGTACATCAGCATGCTGGAAAAACCGGTGGTTAAAGATTCCACACTGAGGCGCAGGTTAAATGCAATATGCTCGCGCTGAGGCCGTAATTTGTTATAGCGGCTGAAAACAAATCCGGTGCAAATAATCACCGCCACGCTTTCACTGATTATCGTTCCTATCGCTGCGCCTTTTAATCCCCAACCCAAGCGAATGATGAACACATAATCCATCAGTACATTCAGCAGCGCTCCCGTCAGCATGGCAATAGTCGCTAATCTTGGTGCGCCTAAGTTGCGCACCAACAGCGGCATAGCGATACTGCCGAGGACAATGGGCCCCGAAATACCAATAATAGTTAGGTAATCAATGCCATAGTTTTCAATAACGCCGGATGCGTCTTGCAAACGCATAAACATCGGGGCGAAATAAACGATGCACAGCCCCACGCTGATACCCATGGCGATCAACAGCCAGAATACCTGCATTAAAATGCGCCGCGCCTTATCAATTTTTTCTTCGCCCTGCGCCAATGAACAGCGTGCACCACTGCCCATGCCGATCATCATCCCCACCGCAAGCAAAACGCCCGACAGTGGCCAAGCCATATTAATGGCAGAAAGGCCTTCAGCGCCCATCGCATGACCGATAAAGGCACCATCAACAATTTGATACAAGCCGCTGATCAGCAGTGCGGCAATAGCCGGAATACTGTAGTGCCAGAATGTGCGGGTTATACTTTGCTGCAACATAACTTTTCCCAGATCTCTTTCTTATCTATTTCTTATCGCTATTCAGCCTGTTTTTAAGCTGCCGCAGGCTTTGTGGAGCAAATGCTCAAACTGCTGTTGTTCTTCTGGCGTTAACGAGGCAGCCATTTGCTGAGTGGTTTGCGCGTAGATATCCATCTCTTCCTTTTCTAACGCCGCGCCTTTCTCGGTGGCCTGTAACAACGTTGCGCGGCCATCCTCAGGACAGGAAATACGTTGAATATAGCCGCGTTTTTCTAATTTGCTCACCATGGCGCTGGCAGAAGCTTTGCTGACTTTCATACATTCAGCCAGTTCCGTGAGCCGCATCCCCTGCGGGTGTTCTAATAACGCATAGAGATAGTCAAACTCGCTGTTCGTCAGCTCCATACTGCCGCTTTGACGCGAGACTTCGCGCCAGCAAAACCAGAGGTGCCACTGAAGTTTTTTCAGATCGTTAATCATTGGAGAGCTCAGTTAGGAAGGAGTGAAACTAATTTAGTTAGGCTAACATACTAATTTTAGACAGGCAATGGCAGAAAGAATATATCGAGTCATTGTTGGGATTAAATCTTGTGAAATCCTACGATTTTCTTTAAGACAATAACATCTTCCGTCATCTCATTGACCTTATCGAATATTTAAAATAAAAGTTTTATTTTTCACCAAGTGTATACGAATCACTCATACTAATTTTTAATCATAAATAAAAACTGTTATCTTTGGCCGCGCAGTCTAACGGATTGAATATAAGAATATAATTTGCAGGCTTATTAACGCGGTACTGCAAACAGATATTTCATTCTTTTTAATGATCACATGATGCATAAATCAACTTTGGTGAAGGATATACTTACGATGAATAAATTTCTGATCGCGACAACGCTCGCACTAGCCACTTTATTAAGTGGTTGTGCTTCGGAATCCTCTCGTTCTTTAGAAGTAGCAAAAGTGGCTTCTTACGGAACTCAGTATAATGGCCCTCGTAGCCCAATTTCTGTTGGGAAATTCGATAACCGTTCAAGTTATATGAATGGGATTTTCTCTGACGGTGTTGATCGTCTAGGTAACCAATCAAAAACTATTCTTGTCACTCATCTGCAACAGACAGGGCGCTTTAACGTACTCGATCGCACCAATATGGCTGAGCTGAAAGAAGAAGCCGGAATTAAAGGTCAAACTCAGAAGCTGAAAGGCGCCACCTACGTAATTACTGGCGATGTAACCGAGTTTGGTCGTAAAGAGACGGGTGACCATCAGCTATTTGGTATTTTAGGTCGTGGCAAATCACAGGTCGCCTACGCAAAGGTCAACTTGAACGTTGTTAATGTTGAAACCTCAGAAGTTGTCTTTTCCTCTCAGGGAGCAGGTGAATTCGAATTATCTAACCGTGAAATTATTGGCTTTGGCGGCACTGCCAGCTATGACTCAACCTTGAATGGTAAAGTGCTGGATTTAGCAATCCGGGAAGCCGTTAACAATCTCGTCGCAGGGATCCAAAGCGGTGCATGGCAGCCAGCTCAATAATAAAAAACACGGATAATTATTTATGAATTTAGTCAGAAACTCTGGCTTGCTGCTGGCATTCGCCGTGTTATGTGGCTGCACCACAGCACCAAAACCGCTCTATAATTGGGACAACTACCAGTCAACGGTTTATCAGTACTACCAGCTAGGTGAAACCGGTCCTGAGCAACAAATTACTGCTCTAAAGGCGAGCATCGAAAAGTCTCGTGCTAAAAGTTTGCAAGTTCCTCCTGGATTACATGCGCACTTAGGAATGCTCTATAGCAATATGGGACAAATGGATCTCGCGATGGCCGAATTTAAAGCCGAAAAAGCACTGTATCCGGAATCCGGCACATTTATGGACTTTCTAACTCGTAAGGATAAGGGAGCAACGAAATGAAACACCTTCTTGCTCTATGTGGTTTGATTGGCGCTTTGCTACTAACTGGTTGCGCGTCACCAGCTAAATATGACTATTCAGCATTTAAACAAAGTAAGCCAAAAAGCATTTTGGTTTTATTACCACAAAATCAGTCTCCAGAGGTGACAGCCAGCCATGGCCTGCTATCTCAGGTGACCTTCCCATTGGCTGAGGCTGGATATTATGTATTCCCCGTTGCCGTAGTGGAGGAAACCTTTAAGCAAAATGGCATGACAAATGCTGGAGAGATTAATGCTGCAAGCCCCGCCAAATTGCGCCAGATTTTCGGTGCCGATGCGGTTCTGTATCTGACGGTCACCCAATATGGTACGTCGTATCAAGTGATATCCAGTGATACCCGAGTATCCGCAACGGCGAAGCTGGTCGATCTGCATGATGGAAAAGTACTATGGAGCGGAGCAGCCACAGCATCAAGCACCGAAAATGATTCCAATTCTGGTGGACTACTGGGCATGGTCGTAACGGCGATGATCAATCAGGTAAGCAACACATTAACCGATAAAAGCCATGATATTGCCGGTATTACCAGTGTACGTTTGCTATCCGCAGGTACGCCGAACGGGATCCTCTATGGCCCTCGCTCACCTAAATATGGTAAAGATGCACAATAGAATTTGAGTTTTCTATATTCAAAGCCCCGCATTGCGGGGCTTTTTTTCACTCAGCGTAGGGGCATATATAAGTTCATTATATATAAATCAAGGACTGACATAAGATTTCAATCGGACACCTTACCCCTAATAACCACACCATTCGTCCTAAGCCATACTGATTAAAATTATTGTTAATGGGTGATAAATATCTAAAAAAGAAAAAGCCCCTGTAGCTAACGCTACAGGGGCTTTTTTATCTGAGATGTAAACTCAGTGGAAGGACATTACAGAATCGGCTGTGCCATCTGCACCAGAGAAATCAGCGGCTGAGGGAAGATACCCAGCAAAACCACTAAGATCCCTGAAATCAGTACCACAACGCCACCGGCAGTCAGTGCCCAGTTATTTGGCGTATCACGCACCAGCGTTTCAGGTGCATGCAGGTACATACTCACGGCAACGCGCAGGTAGTAGTACAAACCAATCGCACTACCCACCACAACCGCACCGGTCAGCCACCACAGATGCGCCTGAACACCCACGGTAACGATATAGAATTTACCGATGAAGCCCAGCGTCATTGGGATACCCGCCAGAGACAGCATAGACACCGTCATTACCGCAGACAGAATTGGCTTATGCCAGAACAGACCACGATAAGAGAACAGGGATTCTGCGTCAGGGCCGCTGTATGGGCTAGACATCAAGCTCACCACGCCGAAGGAGGCAAGGCTTGCGAACAGATAACCAGCCAGATACACGCCAACCGCTTCAGCAGAAATTTGCTGACTCTGAACCGCAATCAGCGCCACCAGCAGATAGCCTAAATGAGATACCGAAGAGTAACCCAGCAGACGCTTGATGTTGCTCTGCGTGATCGCCATCAGGTTACCAAACAGGATGGAGCAGAATGCGATGATGCCCAGAACCAAACGTACCGTTTCGCTGTTGGTGACCGGCGCATACATAAACAGACGCATCAGCACGGCAAAGATGGCAATCTTGCTGGCGGTGGCCAAGAAGGTTGAAACCGGTGCAGGTGCGCCCTGATACACGTCTGGCGTCCACAGCTGGAACGGAACCAGTGAAAGTTTGA
>Ga0308167_1001088_pt1 | contig 35422 bp, 37 predicted proteins | sample PhyCR1_2_FD_202138 | JGI IMG/M metagenome (GOLD analysis project Ga0308167, IMG submission 202138) | Phyllosphere microbial communities from UC Gill Tract Community Farm, Albany, California, United States - DLSLRC.R1 | ecosystem: Host-associated > Plants > Phyllosphere > Unclassified | place... | reverse complement strand
CGACGATGGCGTCACGAGTCCTGGTCAGGCGGTTGAACAAGGTGGACTTGCCGACGTTAGGTCGGCCCACCAGGGCGATTACGGGAACCATGCGGCTCTCCACTTCGTTATTTCAGAAAATACAAAAGCCGCAGCAAGGCTGCGGCCAGAGTTCGGAACAGCACAAATGTGCCGCAAACCTTGCCAGAGCAAGGCTGCTCAAGGCCCTAGAGCCTCAAGCATAGACGCCTTAGCGAATGGTCAGGGCTTCCAGTTTGCCGCTGTTACCAAACACGTAAATCATGTCACCGACCACCAGCGGACGAACACGAAGGCCGTCACTGTCAATACGGGTACGGCCCACGAAACGACCATCAACCTGGCTCAACAGGTGCAGATAGCCTTCCATGTCGCCGACAGCCACATAGCTGGAGAAGACCTCAGGTGCCGACAATTGACGGCGAGCCAATGCATCGTTACTCCACAAGGTGGTGGTGGAACGCTCATCTACACCTTCAACCGTACCGGACGCCAGGCTGACGTAAACGCTGCCAAAGCCTTGAGCAACCCCGGCGTAGCTGGAAGCGTCACGCTGCCACAGCACACGCCCGCTTTCCATATCCAGCGCAGCCATGCGGCCTTGATAGCTGGCAACGTAGAGCGTGCCGCCAGACAGCAGCAAGCCGCCGTCAATATCGACAATACGCTCAAGCTCAGAACGCCCCTGAGGGATAGCAACACGCTGCTCCCACACAGGCACACCGTTTTGAATGTCCAGGGCGACAACTTTACCTGTCGACAGGCCGGCGATAGCCAGGTGATTGCTGACCAACGGGGCACCGGTGCCACGCAAGGTCAACACACCCGGAGTACTGTCGTAGATCCAGCGCTGATCGCCCGTGGAAGCATCCAGGCCAATCAGGTGATCGTCTTGGGTCTGTACCACAACGATATCGCCGTTGTTGGCCGGCGGTGCAAGCACTTCACTGTTGACACGAGCACGCCACTTTTCTTCACCGGTGCTGGCATCCAGAGCAATGACATCCCCCTTCAAAGTGCCCAGCATCACCAGCCCATAGCCCACGCCGATAGCGCCAGAGACAGGCTGTTCGAGGTCTTTTTTCCACTGAACGTCGCCGTTCATGCGGTCAAGGGACATCACGATACCGGTCACATCGGCGGCGTAGAGGGTGTTGCCTTCAACCGCTGGAACCAGCAGGTTGTAGTTCTTGCCCTGACCATCACCGATGGAACGACTCCACTGCTTTTGCAGCACGACTTCTTCTTTGAAGTCGGTCAGCTCAGCGGGCGGAAGTTCTTTTTTGCTGTTGCTGCTGCAACCCGCGGCCAAAACGACCAGAGCCAGCAATGCTGCATGTTTCCATCGGATCACTTCACGCATCCCCTTTGGCCAGGTCGTCCAGCTTGATTTGTAAGCCACCTACTGCCGCTTCATCCGACAGCGCAGCCTTGGCTTTCTCGTAGGCAGCACGTGCGTCTTCAGCACGGCCTTGCTGAACCAGCAAGTCGCCCTTCAGTTCTTCACGGCTGGCCAGGAATGCTTTGTCCGAATCGCCTTCAAGCAGCTTCAGGGCTTCATCGACTTTGCCTTGGGCAGCCAGAACCTGTGCCAGACGCTGACGCGCGACCTCGCTCAGGGTGGCGTTGGCCGGCTTGTCGACAATGATTTTCAGCTCGGTCACTGCATCATCGAGCTTGCCACTCTCCACCGCCACTTTGGCCACAAACAAGCCGCCAAACTGAGCGTAAGCCGAGCCGCCGTATTCGCTTTTCAGCTTACCGGCCAGATCGGCCACGCGAGCCATATCAGGCTGGCCGTTAGGCGTCAGCGTGGTTTCAAGCAACTGTTGGTAGAGAATCGACGCGCCTTGCGACTGATTGCTCTGATATTTGTGCCAAGCCTGCCAACCGAACACCACCACCAGCGCCAACAAGCCGCCCGTGACCAGGGGTTTGCCGTTGCGCTGCCACCAGTCTTTCAACTCGCCCAGCTGATCATCATCGTTACTCGACACCCCAACACTCCTTATTCGCTAAATCGGCTGTTTTACAGCTTCAAACCTGCACGATGCAGGTGGCCAAGTGCTCTGAAAGAGCATCCCAGGCAATCGTTTGTTGTTCGCCCTGGCCTCGCAGCGGCTTGACGCCTACCACGTGCTGAGCCAGTTCGTCGTCACCCAGAATCAGTGCGTACAACGCACCGCTCTTGTCGGCCTTTTTGAACTGGCTCTTGAAGCTGCCAGCACCGGCATTGATCTGCAGGCGCAGGTTGGGCAGTTGGTCACGAACGCGTTCGCTCAACGCCAGGGCCGCCAGTTCAGCGGCTTCACCGAAAGCGCACAGGTAAACGTCTACCTGACGTGCGATCTCCTCGGGGATTTGTTCAAGGGTTTCCAGCAGCAGGATCAAACGCTCGATGCCCATTGCAAAACCAACACCTGGGGTTGGCTTGCCACCCATTTGTTCAACCAGACCGTCGTAACGGCCACCCGCGCAAACGGTGCCCTGAGCGCCCAGTTTGTCGGTGACCCATTCAAAGACGGTCTTGCTGTAGTAATCGAGCCCACGCACCAATTTAGGGTTGATGACGTAGGGGATACCGGCAGCGTCCAGTCGAGCCTTGAGGCCTTCGAAATGCACGCGCGACTCTTCGTCGAGGTAGTCCACCAGTTTCGGCGCATCCACCAGAACAGCCTGGGTATCGGCATTCTTGGTATCGAGCACACGCAAGGGGTTGGATTTCAAGCGGCGCTGGCTGTCTTCGTCCAGTTCGCTCAGGCGCGATGACAGGTAGTCGACCAACGCAGCACGGTAACGGCCACGCGCTTCGCTGGTACCCAGGCTGTTGAGCTCGAGCTTGACGGCATCACGGATGCCCAACTCGCCCCACAGACGCCAGGTCAACACTATCAACTCGGCATCAATGTCCGGACCATCGAGGTTGAACACTTCGACCCCGATTTGGTGAAACTGACGATAACGGCCTTTTTGTGGACGCTCGTGGCGGAACATCGGGCCGATGTACCACAACTTCTGCACCTGGCCGCCGCCTGTAATACCGTGTTCGAGAGCTGCGCGCACGCAGGCTGCCGTACCTTCCGGACGCAAGGTCAGCGAATCGCCGTTGCGGTCCTCGAAGGTGTACATCTCTTTTTCTACGATATCCGTCACTTCACCGATCGAGCGCTTGAACAACTCGGTGAACTCGACGATAGGCATACGAATTTGCTTATAACCGTAGTTATCCAGCAAGCGCGATACCGTGCCTTCAAAGTAACGCCACAGCGGCGTCTGCTCCGGCAGGATATCGTTCATGCCACGAATGGCTTGCAGTGACTTGCTCACAAAAAATCCTTAATTCGTTTGATTAGCCGCGCGCGATAACCGCAGCATCAGCTTCGACCTTTTCGGCCGCTTTCTGGCGGATAAGCCTCTCGAGTTCATCCACCAGATTGTCATTCGTCAGTTTTTGCGACGGTTTGCCGTCGATATAAATCAGGTTTGGCGTTCCGCCTGTCAGGCCTACATGCGCTTCCTTGGCTTCACCGGGGCCGTTTACCACACAGCCGATCACAGCGACATCCAGGGGTACCAACAAGTCTTCAAGACGAACTTCAAGCTCGTTCATGGTTTTCACCACGTCGAAGTTCTGCCGAGAGCAACTGGGGCACGCGATAAAGTTGATGCCTCGCGAACGCAGGTGCAGGGACTTGAGAATGTCGTAACCGACTTTGACTTCCTCAACCGGGTCTGCGGCCAACGAGATGCGAATAGTATCGCCAATTCCTTCGGCAAGCAGCATACCTAGGCCCACGGCAGATTTCACTGTGCCCGAACGCAAACCACCGGCCTCGGTAATACCCAGGTGCAAAGGTTGAACGATTTCCTTGGCCAGCAAACGGTAGGCTTCAACGGCCATGAACACGTCCGACGCCTTTACGCTGACCTTGAAGTCCTTGAAATTCAGACGCTCAAGGTGCTCGACATGGCGTAACGCCGACTCCACCAACGCCGCGGGTGTCGGTTCGCCGTATTTCTTTTGCAGGTCTTTTTCGAGCGAGCCGGCGTTAACCCCGATACGAATCGGAATACCCCGATCTCGCGCGGCATCCACCACCGCGCGCACACGGTCTTCGCGCCCGATATTGCCCGGGTTGATGCGCAGGCAGTCGACCCCCAGCTCCGCAACGCGCAGGGCAATGCGGTAATCGAAATGAATGTCTGCCACCAGCGGCACTTTAACCAACTGTTTGATACGACCAAACGCTTCTGCTGCGTCCATGTCCGGCACGGAAACCCGCACGATATCGACGCCCGCTGCTTCAAGCCGGTTGATTTGTGCCACGGTCGCAGCGACATCGTTGGTGTCACTGTTGGTCATGCTCTGTACCGCGATGGGCGCATCGCCACCGACGGGTACCGAGCCGACCCAGATTTTGCGCGATTCGCGACGTTTGATTGGTGATTCGCCGTGCATGACTTATTGACCTAACTTCAGACGAGCAGTCTCGCCACTGGTGAAAGGAGCCACATCCACAACCTGACCGTTGTAGGTCACTTGAGCACCACGGGCATAACCCAGGCGCAAGCTCAGTGGAGGTTTGCCGCTCACATCAAGATTCTCGCCCTTGCGCTTCAAGCCACCAAACAGCACCTTGCCAGTGCTATCGGTCACCTGAGTCCAGCAATCAGCGGTGTAGTGCACAACGACCTGACCAGCCCCTGCGACCGGCGCGCTCGCCGGGGTTGCGGGAGCCGCTACCGCCGCCGGCGCGGCAGGAGCGGCAGACGCAACCGGTGCGGTTGCCGTTGTGGCGGGTTGAGTCACAACCGGCGCAGCAGCAGGCGCGGCTGGCAGTGCCAGCGGCGTTGCCACGGGCTGGTCGGCCGCAGGCTCGCCTTCGGCCGGCGGGCTGGCTTCCTGGGACTCGCTGACCGCTTGATCTTCAGGCTCGTCCAGCGGATGGATCTGCGTTGTTCCGTCCGCCCCTTCCACTTCGACATGCTCAGGTGTCAGGCCAATCAGATCTTTGGCGCGCATGGACGTTTGATCCTGCCACCAGATAAAACCGCCACCGATCACCGCCACCAGCAATAGCAGGCTGACGATGCGCAAAATGGTGTGGGAGACACGCACAGGTTCTTCTATTCGCCCCAGGCTGTGTACGTTGCTGCCGTTGGCATCCGTACCGGTGCACTGGTCAAACTCTCGCACCAGGGTCGCCTGGTCCATGCCAAGCAACTTTGCATAGGCACGGATATAGCCGCGCGCAAAGGTATGGCCTGGCAACTTGTCGAACGCACCCGCCTCAAGGTTGCTCAATGAGCTGACCGTAAGGTTGAGCTTCAAGGCAACTTCAGACAACGTCCATCCATTGTGCTCACGGGCCTGACGCAAGGTCTCACCGGGATTGCCACGGGTCGCTGCTGGAACTTCGGGTTGCGCCGCTTTCATCATTGCTCCGACAGGTATTGCTGATATTCCGGCGTGCCGGGATAGAGTCGTTTAAGTTGCTGGCCATAATCGGCAGTCGGGCTGCGTTCGTCGAAGACATTCGCTAGCCGCGCACCGAGCAATAGACTACGTGCATTTTGCCCGCTAAGCAGACTAAAACGAGCGTAAAAATCACGTGCTGGCACATAATGCCTGTCTTCGTAAGACAACTCAGCCATTTCAAGCAACGCCCGAGGTTGCTGACCGTTCAAACGCAGCGCTTTTTCCAGCTGCTGACGCCCTTCATCGCGCTCGCCCAACTTGAGCGAGGTGACCCCCAGGTTCTCGTAGACGCGAGAACGCTCGGGGTACAAGTCATCCGCCACCGCGCTCAGAAACTGCTCTCGGGCCTCCTGATAACGTTGCTGGCCGAACAGAAAGCTGCCGTAATTATTGTGAATGCGCGCATCGGCAGGTCGCCCGTTTAACGCCGTACGAAACGCTTGCTCGGCGAGGTCGAACTCCATCTGCGACTCAAACACCAACGCCAGTGCAGCGTTGGCGTCCGGATCAGACTTGTCGAGTTCAAGGGCCTTACTCAAGGGAATTTTAGCCTGCTCGGTCATTCCCTGCTGAAGGTAGCCTAACCCCAGCTGCACATAAGCCTGACGCGCCTCGTCTCGCCCCGTGTCGGTGGACATCGGGCCTGAATCGCCCGATGACACGCAGCCAGCCAGCAGGCTGGCCCAAACAACAGAAAGCGCGGCGCGCAAGATCATGGATGTCCTCTCTCAGGGAGCCGACGCGGCGTTTTGCACTGGCTCGCCATCCGCCTGGAGTTCACGCGCCGCGATAATACGCGAGCTGCGACGGGTACGGTCATTGACCTGCCCGACCAACTGCCCGCACGCCGCGTCGATGTCTTCGCCACGGGTAGTGCGCACGGTCACGTTATAACCGGCCTGCTGCAACAGCTCCTGGAAACGGCGAATGGCGTTATTGCTTGGACGCTCATAGCCCGAATGCGGGAAGGGGTTGAACGGGATCAGGTTGATCTTGCAAGGAGTGTCCTTGAGCAACTCGATCATTTCGCGGGCGTGATCAACATGGTCGTTCACGTCTTTGAGCAAGGTGTACTCGACGGTCAACACGCGTTTCTCGCCCAAGGTCGCCATATAACGACGGCAAGAATCAAGCAGCATGGCCAGCGGGTACTTCTTGTTGATCGGTACCAACTGACTGCGCAGTTCGTCATTCGGTGCATGCAGCGACAATGCCAGCGACACGTCGATGTGCTTGGCCAGTTCGTCGATCATCGGTACCACGCCCGATGTGGATAACGTCACTCGGCGCTTGGAAATGCCATAGCCCAGGTCATCCATCATCAGATGCATGGCGGCGATCACATTGTCGAAATTCAGCAGCGGCTCACCCATGCCCATCATCACCACGTTGGTGATGGCACGGTCGATGGTTGCCGGAACACTGCCGAAGGATTTGTTGGCAATCCACACCTGGCCGATGACTTCGGCGGCGGTGAGGTTGCTGTTGAAGCCTTGTTTGCCGGTGGAGCAGAAACTGCAATCCAGGGCACAGCCAGCCTGGGACGAAACGCACAAGGTGCCGCGCTTGCCCGAGGGAATGTATACGGTCTCGACGCAGCTGCCGGACTCTACACGTACCACCCATTTACGGGTGCCATCGCTGGAGATGTCCTCGCTGACGACTTCAGGCCCACGAACCTCAGCAATAGCCTTGAGCTTGTCGCGCAAGGCCTTGCTGACGTTAGTCATGGCGTCGAAATCATCGACGCCAAAGTGGTGAATCCACTTCATGACCTGACCGGCACGGAAACGCTTCTCCCCGATTGAGTCGAAGAATTTCTCCATTTCCGGTTGAGTCAAACCCAACAGGTTGGTTTTGCCAGTCGTTGCAATCATGTCTTCACCCTCACTCACAAGCCAATACTTAGCGAGTGGTTACTTCAGTAGCTGCGAAAAAGTACGAGATTTCGCGTGCAGCAGCGGCTTCCGAGTCGGAACCGTGAACAGCGTTAGCGTCGATGGAATCAGCGAAATCAGCACGGATGGTGCCAGCAGCGGCTTCTTTAGGGTTGGTAGCGCCCATCAGTTCGCGGTTCAGAGCGATAGCGTTTTCGCCTTCCAGAACCTGAACAACCACAGGACCGGAGATCATGAAAGCAACCAGGTCGCCGAAGAAGCCACGCGCGCTGTGCTCAGCGTAGAAGCCTTCAGCTTCTGCTTTGGACAGTTGCTTCATTTTCGAAGCTACAACCTTCAGGCCGGCTTTTTCAAAACGAGTAGTGATCTCGCCGATAACGTTTTTTGCAACAGCGTCAGGCTTGATGATGGAGAAAGTGCGTTGAACAGCCATGGTGTAACTCCAGAAACAGTGATTTAAGCGAAAAATTAAACCCGCGAATTATACGCGGGTTCTTGGGTCTTGCATAATTACGTCGATTACAAGCTTAGTCAGCTTCTTCGATCCACAAACCCTGAATGGCTTCGAGAACCTTTTCACCCCCGCGATCAGGGATATCGTCAAATTCTGGCAGTGCCATGACCAAATCGCGCAATTTGACGAAGTTCACCGACAGCGGATCGACATCCGGGTGAGCTTCAGCCAGTTGTATGGCGATTTCCTGTACATCAACCCATTTCAGGCTCATGACCCTTCCTTATCAGTGCGGCGCTTCTGCGGCATGGTTGAGCGAGTACTTTGGAATCTCGACCGTAAGGTCTTCAGTACCCACCTTGGCCTGACAGCTCAGACGCGATTGCGCTTCAAGACCCCAGGCACGATCCAGGTAGTCTTCTTCCAGCTCATCCGCTTCTTCGAGCGAGTCAAACCCTTCACGAATGATGCAATGGCAGGTCGTGCAAGCGCAGACTCCACCACACGCACTTTCGATCTCAATATGGTTTTCGTGGGCGACTTCGAGAATGGACTTGCCGGTCTCAGCCTCTACAACCATACCGTCCGGGCAATGCTCGGCGTGGGGCAGAAAAATGATCTGCGGCATCAGTTATTCCTCAATTTCATTCAGGTTGCGACCCGACAGGGCAGCCTTGACGGTCAAATCCATGCGGCGGGCAGCAAACGCATCGGTCACCTGCGACAAACGCTTGGTCTGCTGCTCGATGGCATAACCATCGGAGCCTTTCAACAACTCGGACAATTCCTGCATTTGCAGCTCGATGACCATACGCTCTTCAGCATCCAGCAATCGCTCGCCATCGACATCAAGGGCCGCCTGCACTGCTTCGATCAGACGCTGCGCATCCACCTGCTGCTCACGCAACACCCGGGCAACTTTGTCGTCACTGGCGTATTGGAACGAATCCTTGAGCATCTTGGCGATTTCGCCGTCGGTCAGGCCGTAGGACGGCTTGACCTGAATATTTGCCTCAACGCCCGAGCCCAACTCACGGGCCGACACATTCAGCAAGCCATCCGCATCCACCTGGAAGGTCACGCGGATTTTTGCCGCACCCGCCACCATCGGCGGAATGCCACGCAACTCAAACCGCGCCAGGGAGCGGCAATCACTGATCAGCTCACGCTCGCCCTGCAATACATGAATCATCATGGCCGTCTGGCCATCTTTATACGTCGTGAAATCTTGCGCTCGCGCCACAGGAATCGTCGTATTGCGCGGAATGACTTTCTCCATCAGGCCGCCCATCGTTTCCAGGCCCAACGACAGAGGAATAACGTCAAGCAGCAGCAATTCGCCACCTTCACGCTTGTTGCCCGCCAAGGTATCAGCCTGAATGGCCGCACCAATGGCCACCACCTGGTCCGGATCAATGTCCGTCAACGGCTGGCGACCAAACATATCGGCCACCGCTTCGCGCACACGCGGTACGCGGGTTGAACCGCCCACCATCACCACCGCCTGGACTTCATCCAGCTCAATGTTCGAGTCACGCACCGCACGACGGCAAGCCTTGAGGCTGCGCGCGATCATTGGCTCAATCAGGGCATCGAAGGCCTCACGGGTCAACGCGGCATGCCAATCACCATAAGCAACCGTCACCGAGGCCGCATCAGTCAGACCCTCTTTGGCCGCGCAAGCGATTTGCAGCAGCTCGCGCTGAGCCCCCGGAGCCAGATCCGCAGACAAACCTGCCTGCTCAACGATCCAGTTTGCGATGGCGTGATCGAAATCATCGCCACCCAACGCACTGTCGCCACCGGTTGCCAGAACTTCGAAGACGCCCCCGGTCAAACGCAGTATCGAAATATCGAACGTGCCGCCGCCCAGGTCATAGATAGCAACGATACCTTCGGCCTGCTGATCGAGCCCATACGCCACGGCAGCAGCCGTAGGCTCATTGAGCAAACGCAGCACATTCAGGCCTGCCAGCTTGGCCGCATCCTTGGTCGCTTGACGCTGAGCGTCATCAAAGTAAGCCGGAACGGTAATGACCGCCCCCACCAACTCGCCACCCAAGGCTTTTTCGGCCCGTTCGCGAAGCGCCATCAAAATATCAGCTGACACCTGCACCGGGCTTTTAGGCCCCTGGACAGTGTCGATAAACGGCATGTGCGACTCGCCGCCGACAAAACGGTACGGCAACTGCTCGCCAAGCTGCTTGACGTCGGACAGACCACGACCCATCAAACGCTTGACCGACAGCACGGTATTGAAAGGGTCGCTTGAAGCCGCCAGACGAGCAGATTCACCCACCTCAATGCGGTCGGCGTGATAGCGCACCGCCGAAGGCAGGATGACCTTGCCATCCGCATCGGCCAGCGGCTCGGAAAGACCACTGCGCAATGCAGCGACCAGCGAATTGGTGGTGCCCAAGTCGATCCCCACAGCCAGACGTCGCTGGTGCGGTTGAGGACTTTGGCCGGGTTCGGCGATCTGCAGTAGGGCCATCGTTATCAGGACTTATCTGTAATCAGGCGTGCAATCAGGAAAGCACGGAGTTAATCGTCGAGGCGCTCTTCTAACTGGCGCACTTCGTAAGTGAGCTTGTCGAGGAACTGCATGCGGCGCATCAGGCGTTCAGCCTGTTCACGCTGGGCAGCATCATTCCAACAAGCAGCGAAGCTGTCGTTCAATTCATTCTGGGCCAATTTCAACCGGCGCTTGAATGCAGCAACACCGTCTATATCGGCGCTGTCCTGCAGATCTTCAAGCTCTTCGCGCCACTGCATCTGCTGCAGCAGAAACTCGGGATCGTGCACCGTGACTTCCAGCGGCATCTCACGCCCATTCATCGCAAGCAGGTAACGCGCGCGCTTGGGTGGGCTCTTGAGCGTCTGATAAGCCTCGTTAAGGCCCGCGGATTGCTCTAGCGCCAGTCGTTGCTCACGTTCGGAAGCATCCGCAAAGCGGTCAGGATGTACGCCACGCGCCAACTCACGGTAACGCGCGGCCAACTGCTCGAGGTCCAGCGTAAAGCTCGGTTGCAGTTCAAATAGAGCGAAATGACAAGGAGTACCCACGAGTTGCCTCAGATGTTGAAGCTTTCGCCGCAGCCACATTCACCGCGCACGTTAGGGTTGTTGAACTTGAAGCCTTCATTGAGGCCCTCCTTGACGAAGTCCAGCTCTGTACCGTCAAGGTAGGTCAAGCTCTTGGGATCGATGATCACTTTTTCGCCGTGGGTTTCAAAGACCTGGTCTTCCTCGCCCACTTCATCGACAAACTCCAGCACATAGGCAAGGCCGGAGCAGCCCGTGGTGCGAACACCCAGACGAATCCCCTCACCTTTACCGCGCCCGTCGAGGGAGCGACGAATGTGCTTGGCCGCCGCTTCTGTCATGCTGATAGCCATCGTGACTCCTTACCTATCGCCAGTATCATCAGCCCGCTCATGCCACCAGGGCATGGGCCGGGATCAGATCAAACCTTTCTTCTGCTTGTAATCGCGCACAGCTGCCTTGATGGCATCTTCGGCAAGTACCGAGCAGTGAATTTTCACCGGTGGCAAGGCCAGCTCTTCAGCCAGCTGAGTGTTCTTGATGGTCTCAGCCTCATCCAGCGTCTTGCCCTTCATCCACTCGGTCGCCAAAGAGCTGGAAGCGATTGCCGAACCGCAACCATAGGTCTTGAACTTGGCATCTTCAATGATGCCCTGCTCGTTAACCTTGATCTGTAGACGCATCACGTCGCCGCACGCAGGTGCGCCAACCATGCCAGTGCCGACATCCGGGTCTTCCGCGTCCATCTTGCCGACGTTGCGCGGGTTCTCGTAGTGGTCAATGACCTTTTCGCTGTAAGCCATGGTACTCATCCTCACTCATCAGAGAGTCGCTCTTGAGACGCTGTAAAGCTGCTTTCGCTGCACTTACAGCGCCTGTCTACGGCGACTTGAAATATCAGTGCGCCGCCCACTCGATTTTCGAGATGTCGATGCCGTCTTTGTACATGTCCCACAGCGGCGACAGAGCGCGCAGCTTGGTAACGGCCTCGCACACTTTCTGCGCGGCGTAGTCGATTTCTTCTTCGGTGGTGAACCGGCCGAAGGTGAAACGAATTGAGCTGTGCGCCAACTCGTCGTTGCGGCCCAGGGCGCGCAACACGTAGGAAGGCTCAAGGGAAGCGGAGGTGCAAGCCGACCCCGACGACACAGCCAGATCCTTGAGCGCCATGATCAGCGACTCGCCTTCAACGTAGTTGAAGCTCAGGTTCAGGTTGTGCGGTACGCGGTGAATCATGCTGCCGTTCACGTAAAGCTCTTCAAGGTGTTCGACCTGCTTGAAGAAACGGTCGCTCAACGCCTTGATGCGAATATTTTCAGCGGCCATTTCTTCTTTGGCGATCTGGAACGCTTCGCCCATGCCCACGATCTGGTGAGTGGCCAGGGTGCCCGAACGCATGCCGCGCTCGTGACCGCCACCGTGCATGGTGGCCTCAATACGTACGCGAGGCTTGCGGCTGACATACAGCGCGCCAATGCCTTTAGGGCCATACGTTTTGTGGGCCGAGAAGGACATCAGGTCAACTTTCAGCTTGGCCAGGTCGATTTCAACCTTGCCCGTGGACTGGGCCGCGTCAACGTGGAACAACACGCCACGCGAGCGGGTCAGCTCACCAATGGCCGCGATGTCGTTGATGGTGCCGATTTCGTTGTTCACGTGCATGATCGACACCAGAATGGTGTCTTCGCGCATGGCGGCTTCAACCATGGCGGGCGTCACCAGGCCGTCTTCACCCGGCTCGATGTAGGTCACTTCGAAGCCTTCACGCTCCAATTGGCGCATGGTGTCGAGGACAGCCTTGTGCTCAATCTTGTCGGTAATCAGGTGCTTGCCCTTGGTCGCATAGAAATGCGCTGCGCCTTTGATAGCCAGGTTGTTGGCTTCGGTCGCACCAGAGGTCCAGACGATTTCGCGCGGGTCGGCATTAACCAGGTCAGCAACCTGACGACGACCGTTCTCAACCGCTTCTTCCGCTTTCCAGCCGAAGACGTGGGAGCGCGAAGCCGGGTTACCGAAGTTCCCGTCAACCAGCAAGCAGTCGCTCATTTTTTGAGCAACACGCGGATCAACCGGGGTGGTGGCTGAGTAATCAAGGTAAATCGGCAATTTCATGGACTATCTCCTAAATCAGGCTGGCTGGCGCACCGTCGTTTTTATGCAATCACTCGACGGCGGACGCTTCGATCTTATCCAGGTGCGGCGCCTTGCTATTACAACGGCGCTGATCCTGACGCTGGGCTACTTCTTGCACCTCACGGCGAGTGACAAGATCCGCCAAGCTGATACCGCTGAGAAACTCGTGGATTTGCAGGCTCAGGTCGCACCACAAATGGTGAGTCAAGCACGTATCGCCAGCATGGCAGTCGCCAAGGCCCTGGCAACGCGTGGCATCGACAGATTCGTTCACGGCATCAATGACCTGAGCCACTTGAATACCTTGCATATCGCGCGACAACTGATAACCGCCACCTGGGCCACGCACACTGGAAACCAGGCTGCTGCGGCGCAACTTGGCAAACAGTTGTTCCAGGTAAGATAAAGAGATGCCTTGGCGCTCGGAAATGTCAGCCAGGGACACCGGCCCGTGCTGTGCGTGCAACGCCAGATCAAGCATTGCAGTAACGGCGTAACGGCCTTTTGTAGTCAGTCTCATGGACAGGTACCACGGAGTTCGGAATGAGGGCGAGTATGCTATTCCCGACCATTTAAGTCAACTATTAGACCTAGTACTTTAGTCAGGAATACCCGCAAAAGAGCGCGCGCATTATAGCAGGGTCTGCGACGTAATGGCACACATGCAACCCTGCGCGGCGCGGCCGCAGGCCGGGATTAACCCCAACCATTCGCAGCCCGACAGCGAGACCCCCGAGAACGTCAAACCACCCTGTTCTCATCCTTGCCTTTAACGCAGGCGAAGTCCTCTTCGCGCAACTCGGGCAGATCCTTGGCGCAATAGGTACTACCCAAGTCCTTGAGCGCACCGCACATACCCTCAAGCTTGCCATCAACGGCCTGCAGATGATCCAGCAACTGCGCAATGGCGCGCGCCACCGGGTCCGGCATGTCTTCACCCACGCCGTAAGCGTCAAAACCATACTTCTCAGCCATGGCCTTGCGCTTGGCATCCGCCTCATCGTCATGCTTGATGATGATTCGCCCCGGAATACCCACCACCGTCGCACCCGCAGGCACGGCCTTGGTGACCACCGCATTGGAACCCACCTTGGCACCGGCACCGACGGTAAATGGCCCAAGCACTTTGGCACCAGCCCCCACCACCACACCATTCTCCAAGGTGGGATGGCGCTTGCCCTTGTTCCAACTGGTGCCTCCCAACGTAACGCCCTGATACAGCGTTACGTCATCACCGATCTCTGCCGTCTCTCCGATCACAATGCCCATACCGTGATCAATGAAGAAACGACGCCCCACCTTCGCCCCGGGATGAATCTCGATCCCGGTCAACCAACGGCCGAAGTTGGACACCAGGCGCGCCAGCCACTTCCAGCCCATGCCCCACAACAAACCGGACAAGCGATGTATCCAGATGGCATGCATACCGGGGTAGCAGGTCAACACCTCAAATGCGTTGCGCGCTGCTGGATCACGATGAAACACGCTTTGAATATCTTCACGCAGACGCTCGAACATCATTAATCCTTGCGCTTGAGCAGCTCGCCACGGGCCGCTTTTTGGGTTTCGGTAAGAATGCCACGCAAAATATTCATTTCGGCACGACTGACCGAACTGCGCCCGTACAAACGACGCAGTCGAGCCATCAAATGGCGCGGCTTTTCAGGGTCCAGAAATTCAATCGCCACCAGGGTTTGCTGCAAGTGCTCATAAAAGCGCTCAAGCTCATCCATCGTTGCCAGCTCGCCACTTTTGGTGGAGGCCACTTCATCTTTTTCGACTTTGCTCGGCTGCCCTTGCGCAGCCAGCCAGGCCATACGAATCTCGTAACTCAGCACTTGCACGGCAGCCCCCAAGTTCAACGAACTGAATTCGGGATCAGAAGGAATGTGCACATGATAGTGACAGCGCTGCAGCTCTTCATTGGTCAGGCCGGAGTCTTCACGGCCAAACACCAATGCAATTTCAGCCCCCAGGCCTGCTTCTTCGACGACTTTTTGCCCGCATTCGCGCGGATCCAGCAGCGGCCAGGGAATACGACGATCACGCGCACTGGTACCCAGTACCAGATTACACCCGACCAACGCCTCTTCGAGAGTGGCGACGACGTGCGCCTTCTCCAGAATATCCCCGGCACCCGAGGCTCGCGCATCGGCTTCATGATGCGGAAACACCCGAGGCTCGACCAGCACCAGCCGCGACAGCCCCATGTTTTTCATGGCACGCGCAGCACCGCCGATGTTCCCGGGATGGCTGGTATTGACCAGAACGACACGAATATTAGGCAGCAAAGGAAGCGCTCACAGACCAACAAAAGGGAGCAAATATTACCTAAGCAATACGCCATAAGCTACGAAAGCTCACGCGAACCTTCATCTAACAAAATTTTCTGATAGAATATTCGGCTTTCTTTAACAACCTTAGGTGAAACGTCCATGCAGCCCATGCTGAATATCGCGCTGCGCGCCGCCCGCAGCGCCAGTGAATTGATTTTCCGCTCCATCGAGCGCCTGGATACCATCAAGGTTGACGAAAAAGACGCCAAAGATTACGTGTCTGAAGTTGATCGTGCGGCCGAACAGAAAATCATCGACGCCCTGCGCAAAGCCTATCCGACCCACGGCATTCTCGGTGAAGAAACCGGCATGCACCCTGGCAGCGGTGAAGGTGAAGACTACCTGTGGATCATCGACCCACTGGACGGCACCACCAACTTCCTGCGTGGCGTTCCGCACTTTGCTGTCAGCATCGCCTGCAAATACCGCGGCCGCCTGGAGCACGCTGTTGTTCTCGACCCGGTTCGCCAAGAAGAATTCACCGCCAGCCGTGGCCGTGGCGCTCAACTGAACGGTCGCCGCCTGCGTGTCAGCGGTCGCACCAGCCTTGAAGGCGCTCTGCTGGGCACCGGTTTCCCGTTCCGCGACAACCAGATGGACAACCTGGACAACTACCTGGGCATGTTCCGCAGCCTGGTCGGCCAAACCGCAGGCATCCGCCGCGCAGGCGCTGCCAGCCTGGACCTGGCCTACGTGGCCGCCGGTCGTTTCGACGCCTTCTGGGAGTCGGGCCTGTCCGAGTGGGACATGGCGGCAGGCGCACTGCTGATTCAGGAAGCAGGCGGCCTGGTCAGCGACTTCACCGGCAGCCACGATTTCCTTGAAAAAGGCCACATCGTTGCCGGTAACACCAAATGCTTCAAAGCCGTACTGACGGCAATTCAGCCGCACCTGCCGGCCTCGCTGAAGCGCTAAGCGAAAACCGCAGACCAAAAAAAGCACCCTTAGGGGTGCTTTTTTTTGCCGCACTTCACGCCATCGGTAGAAACGAGCTTGCTCGCGATCTCTTGATTTCCAACAACAAAAGATCGCGAGCAATCGAGCGTCGACCGGCTGCCCCTACAGACTGCCGGGCGGTTTAATTCAGGATCAGCTTGCCCTGCTTGTCGACGGCAATTTCCTTGCCCGGCTCACGATCCATGCGCACTTTGCCTTCCTTGCCATCAAGGGAGTAGCGCACGTCGTAACCCACGACCTTGTCGCTGATGTCGTTTACGGTGTTACAGCGAGTCTGGGTCGTGGCGTAGGTATCTCGCTCCTGCATACCTTCCTGCACCTTGTTACCCGCATATCCCCCGCCGACCGCACCCGCCACTGTCGCAATCTTCTTGCCGCTGCCGCCACCGATCTGGTTCCCCAGCAAACCACCCGCCACCGCACCAATCACGCTGCCGACGATTTGATGCTCATCCTTGACCGGGGCTCGACGCGTTACCGTCACTTCTTTACAGACTTCACGCGGCGTTTTGATTTGTTGCGTGACCGGCTGCACCGCCAGCACCTGCGCAGACTCAGGGGCCTTAACCAGGCTATAGGTCGCAAAAGCACCCCCGGCAGTGACACCGACAGCACCCAATACAGCACCCACCAGCAAAGACTTGTTCACTTGAATCTCCTGACCATCACAGATGGGAAAAATCCCACACCAATCCTGATGTTGGAGCACAAAAAAAGGCGCGAGTTCAATACTCGCGCCTTTTAGGAAACCGCCTGCCAGGATCTAACCTTTAAGGGCGGTCATCAACCTCTTTTTCACTCGCTGCAGGAGGGATCAAATCTTCTGCACTGAGGTTCAGCCAGATCAACACCACGTTGGCAATGTAAATCGAGGAGTAAGTACCCGCCATCACACCCACGAACAATGCAATGGAGAAGCCCCACAGGTTGTCACCACCGAAAATCAGCAGCGCCGCAATCGCCAGCAAGGTGGAGATTGACGTTGCCATGGTGCGCAACAGGGTTTGCGTGGTCGAGATATTGATGTTTTCAATCAAGCTCGCCTTGCGCAGAACCCGGAAGTTCTCACGCACCCGGTCAAACACCACAATGGTGTCGTTGAGCGAGTAACCAATCGTTGCCAGCACCGCCGCCAGCACCGTCAGGTCGAAGGTGATCTGGAACCACGACAGCACGCCCACGGTTACGATAACGTCGTGAACCAGAGACACGATTGCACCGACCGCGAATTTCCACTGAAAGCGGAAAGCCAGGTACAGCATGATGCCGCCCAGCGCCATCAGCATGCCCAGCCCGCCCTGATCGCGCAGTTCTTCACCCACTTGCGGGCCAACGAACTCAACACGCTTGATCACGGCAGGGTTGCCGGCATCAGCCTGACCCAGCGCCGCCGCCACCCTGTTACCCAGCAGAGGATCATCGCCCGGCATACGCACCAGTACGTCAGTGGTGGCACCGAAGCTCTGGACCACAGCATCCTCAAAACCGGCCGCAGACAGCTCGTTGCGCACCTTGGTCAGCTCAGCAGGCTTCTCGTAGGTCAGCTCAATCAGCGTACCGCCGGTGAAGTCCAGGCCGTAGTTCATACCCTTGTGGAACATGCTGAACAAGGCCAGCACGGTAAGCAGCACAGTGACGCCGAACGCAACGTTGCGAACGCCCATGAAGTTGATTGTACGTAACATGGCAGCCCCTTAAATCCACAACTTCTTGAAGTCCCGACCGCCATAAATCAGGTTGACCATTGCGCGGGTCACCATCACGGCCGTGAACATCGAGGTAAAGATCCCGAGGGACATGGTGACCGCAAAGCCTTTAACCGGCCCGGTACCCATGGCAAAGAGAATCCCGCCGACCAACAGTGTTGTCAGGTTGGAGTCGACAATGGCCGTATAGGCACGATTGAAGCCCTCATTGATTGCCCGCTGCGGCGTCATGCCATTGGCAAGCTCCTCTCGTATACGCGAGAAGATCAGTACGTTGGCATCAACCGCCATCCCCATCGTCAATACGATACCGGCAATACCCGGCAGGGTCAGCGTTGCACCCAGCACCGACATCAAGGCCAGCAGCAAGACCATGTTGCCGGCCAGCGCCACTGTCGCAATCAAACCGAAGAAGCGGTAGATCGCGATGATGAAGATCGATACGAACAACATGCCCCACAACGAAGCATCGACACCCTTGGTGATGTTGTCAGCACCCAAGCTTGGGCCGATGGTACGTTCTTCCGCGAAGTACATCGGTGCCGCCAGACCACCAGCACGCAACAGCAGCGCCAATTCGGAGGCTTCACCCTGACCGTTCAGGCCGGTAATGCGGAACTGGCTGCCCAGCGGCGACTGGATAGTCGCCAGGCTGATGATTTTTTTCTCTTCCTTGAACGCCTGAACCGGTACTTCTTTCTCTACACCGTCAACCATTTGCTTGGCGTACGTGGTCACCGGCTTCTGCTCGATGAAGATCACCGCCATGCTGCGACCCACGTTGCTACGGGTCGAACGGCTCATCAACTCGCCGCCATGGCCGTCGAGCTTGATATTCACCTGCGGACGGCCCTGCTCATCAAAACCTGCCTGAGCATCCGTGACCTGGTCGCCCGTGATGATCAGACCACGCTCGATTTGCGCGGGAGGGCGATTGCCTTCGCGGAACTCGAAGGTCTCGGAAGTGGCTTTCGAAGCGCCCGGCTCGGCGGCCAGACGGAACTCAAGGTTGGCCGTCTTGCCCAGAATACGCTTGGCTTCGGCAGTGTCTTGCACGCCCGGCAATTCAACCACGATGCGGTTGGCACCCTGACGTTGAACCAGAGGCTCGGCAACACCCAACTCGTTGACCCGGTTACGGACCGTTGTCAGGTTCTGCTTGATGGAATATTCACGGATTTCCGCCAGCTTGGCCGGGGTCATCGCCAGACGCAGAACCGGCTGGCCGTTGAGGTCCGCCGTCGTTACGTCAAAATCGGTAAAGCTCTTGCGAATCAAGCCACGCGCTTGCTCACGGGCAGCTTCATCAGTGAAGCCCAACTGAATGGCCCCATTGAGTTGCGGCAGGCTGCGGTAACGCACTTTCTCTTTGCGCAGCAGGCTTTTGACATCGCCTTCGTACACTTTCATGCGCGCGTCGACGGCCTTGTCCATGTCCACTTCCAACAGGAAGTGCACGCCACCCGACAAGTCCAGACCCAGCTTCATGGGGTGAGCCCCCAGGCTGCGCAACCATTGCGGCGTAGTCTGTGCCAGGTTGAGCGCGACAACGTAGTCATCACCCAGCGCCTTGCGCACGACATCTTTGGCTGGCAACTGATCGTCTTTGTTGACCAGACGCAGCAAGCCGCCTTTACCGCCCTGAGACAAGGAAGCGCCCTTAACGGCAATGCCTGCTTGCGTCAGCGCTTTGCTCGCACGCTCCAGATCAGCTTCAGTGACTTGAAGTGCTGTGCTCGCACCCGACACCTGGATAGCCGGGTCATCAGGGTACAGATTGGGAGCGGAATAAATAAAACCGATCGCCAGCACGGCCAGGATCAGTATGTATTTCCACAGAGGGTATTTGTTCAGCATCAATCACGCCGCCCGCTTAAAACGCGGGGCGCCTTGCGCGCCCCGTCGATTGTTAAAAGTTGAAACTTAGATCGCTTTCAGCGTGCCTTTCGGCAGCGTGGCTGCAACCGAGCCCTTCTGAATTTTCAGCTCGACAGTGTCGGACACTTCGATGACAACAAAAGCATCGGTCACCTTGGTGATTTTGCCGGCGATACCGCCAGTGGTGACAATTTCGTCACCTTTTTGCAGATTACCCAGCAGGGCTTTCTGCTCTTTGGCGCGCTTGGCCTGTGGACGCCAGATCATCAGATAGAAGATGACCAGGAAGCCAACCAGGAAAATCCACTCGAAACCAGTACCGGCTGGGCCAGCAGCAGGTGCAGCAGCGTCCGCGAAAGCGGGAGAGATGAAAAAGCTCATTAAGCACTCCAGTTGCAAAAAGTATTTCTTAGGGTCCGTAAATCAGTCCAAAGGCGGCACATCAAGCCCGCGCTTGGCATAGAAGGCGTCGACAAAGGTGGCCAATGTACCCTGTTGAATAGCCTCGCGCAAACCAGCCATCAGCACCTGATAGTGCCGCAAATTGTGGATGGTATTGAGCATGCTGCCCAACATTTCGCCGCACTTGTCCAGATGATGCAGATAAGCGCGAGAGAAGTTCTGACAGGTATAACAATCGCAGGTCGGATCCAGCGGCGAATCATCATGGCGATGGAACGCGTTGCGGATCTTCAATACACCGGTGTCAATAAACAGATGCCCATTGCGGGCGTTACGGGTTGGCATCACGCAATCAAACATGTCCACACCGCGGCGCACACCCTCCACCAGATCTTCTGGCTTGCCAACTCCCATAAGGTAACGAGGTTTGTCAGCCGGCATCATCGCGGGCAGGTAATCCAGCACCTTGATCATTTCATGCTTGGGTTCGCCCACCGACAGGCCGCCGATGGCCAGGCCATCGAAACCGATCTTGTTCAGGCCTTCGAGCGAGCGTTCACGCAAGTTCTGGTGCATGCCGCCCTGGACGATACCGAACAACGCCGCCGTGTTATCGCCATGGGCGTTCTTGGAGCGCTGAGCCCAGCGCAACGACAGCTCCATGGAAATGCGCGCCACGTCTTCGTCAGCCGGGTACGGCGTGCATTCGTCGAAAATCATCACCACGTCAGAGCCCAGATCACGCTGGACCTGCATCGACTCTTCCGGGCCCATGAACACTTTCGCGCCATCCACCGGGGACGCAAAGGTCACGCCTTCTTCTTTAATCTTGCGCATGGCCCCCAGGCTGAACACCTGGAAACCGCCTGAGTCGGTCAGGATCGGGCCCTGCCACTTCATGAAATCATGCAGGTCGCCGTGCTTCTTGATCACCTCGGTGCCGGGGCGCAGCCACAGGTGAAAGGTGTTGCCCAGAATCATCTGCGCGCCAATGGCTTCGATATCCCGGGGCATCATGCCCTTGACCGTGCCGTACGTGCCCACCGGCATAAAAGCCGGGGTTTCAACCACACCACGGGGAAAGGTCAGGCGACCGCGGCGCGCTTTGCCATCAGTGGCAAGCAGCTCGAAGGACATACGACAGTTGCTCATGCTTGATCCTCTGGGGCCGGGGCAGGAGCCGTCGGCGCGGGATTGCGGGTGATGAACATCGCATCACCGTAACTAAAGAAGCGGTACCCTTGTTCAACCGCAGCCTTGTAGGCCGCCATGGTTTCGGGGTAACCGGCGAATGCCGACACCAGCATCAACAGCGTGGATTCGGGCAAGTGGAAATTGGTGACCAGGGCATCGACCACGTGAAACGGCCGGCCCGGGAAGATAAAGATATCGGTGTCGCCACTGAACGGCTTAAGCACGCCATCACGCGCAGCACTCTCCAGCGAACGCACGCTGGTGGTACCCACGGCAATCACCCGGCCGCCCCGCGCACGGCACGCCGCCACGGCATCGACTACGTCCTGGCCGACTTCCAGCCACTCGGTGTGCATGTGGTGGTCTTCGAGACGCTCAACCCGCACCGGCTGGAACGTACCGGCACCGACGTGCAACGTCACGAACGCCGTTTCAACGCCCTTGGCGGCGATAGCCTGCATCAGCGGCTCATCGAAATGCAGGCCCGCGGTAGGCGCGGCGACAGCACCCAAGCGCTGGGCGTAAACGGTTTGGTAACGCTCGCGGTCAGCGCCTTCATCGGGGCGATCGATATAAGGAGGCAACGGCATATGCCCGACACGGTCCAGCAGCGGCAACACCTCTTCGGTGAAGCCCAGCTCGAACAACGCATCATGACGCGCCAGCATCTCGGCTTCGCCACCGCCTTCGATCAGGATCTTCGAGCCGGGTTTTGGCGACTTGCTGGAGCGCACATGCGCCAGCACCCGATGACTGTCGAGCACCCGCTCAACCAGAATTTCCAGCTTGCCGCCCGACGCCTTTTGGCCGAACAACCGTGCAGGAATCACCCGGGTATTGTTAAACACCATCAAATCGCCCGAGCGTAAATGCTCAAGCAAATCAGTGAATTGACGATGTGCCAGCGCCCCGCTCTGCCCATCGAGGGTCAGCAGGCGGCTGTTGCGGCGCTCCGCCAAAGGATGGCGTGCGATGAGTGAATCGGGGAGCTCAAAAGTAAAGTCAGCAACGCGCATGATAGGTTTCGTCTAGCAGGGCCGGGGAGTTTAACGGACTTAGTAAAAATAGACCAATAAGTTGTTGACCGACCTAAACCTCATCTCTATACTTCGCCGCCATTGAGCCCTGATGGCGGAATTGGTAGACGCGGCGGATTCAAAATCCGTTTTCGAAAGAAGTGGGAGTTCGATTCTCCCTCGGGGCACCACCTTTAAAAAAGACCTTGATTATCAAGGTCTTTTTTTTCGCCTGTCGAAAAGTGGCGCGAAGCCAAAAGCCCATCTGTCGTTGCTGACGAAGAATGAGGCTGCGACAAGGCGAAGCCCCCCCTGAATGGCGGTGTAATCAAAGGGTCGCGAACAAGCTCGCTTACTCAGAAGACGCTCCGCGAGCCTGCCGATAGCACTTCGACCTGCACAACCTTCTTGCGCAAATCCGACGCGATATAGACAATGCGACTCATTATCAACGGATGATGTTGGTTTGCCACAATGCCCGCTCCCGATCCCTGCGCCCTGCACGTGCTGTACAGCGAACACAATGGCTGGCTCAAAAGCTGGTTGCGCACCCGTATCGGGAATACCAGTGATGCGGCCGATTTGGCCCAGGACACGTTTGTGCGCCTGTTGGCTTCGCGGGATGTGGGGAAAATCCGCGAACCTCGCAGCTACCTGAGCACCATTGCTCGCGCCTTGATGATTGACAAGTTCCGCCGTCGCGCACTCGAACAGGCCTATCTGGAGGCCTTGGCACTGCGCGCGGAGCCGCTGGATATTTCCCCTGAAACACGCTTGATGATTCTTGAAACCCTGGTGGCCATTGATACTACGCTGGACGGCCTGGGCGCGCGCACGCGGCAGATTTTCCTCGCGGTGCAGTTGGAGGGTTTGAGTTATGTGGCCATCGCTGAACGGATGGGCGTATCGGTGACCACGGTCAAGAAGCACGTGATCCGTGCCATGACCCACTGCCTGCTGCTGACGGAAGACTGATGGCCGCGCCTCTGGATCTGCCCACTCTGGAAGCCGCTGCCACCTGGTATGTGCGCCTCAATAGCACGCCACGCTCTGCGGCCGATCAACAAGCTTGGCGACAGTGGCTTGCGGCCAGCCCGCAGCATGCACGGGCGTGGGCCCGCGTCGAAAAAATGCAGAGCCAGTGGGCCGGGTTACCCGCCGATGTGTCGCTCTCAACGCTGTCCGGGATGCACGCCCATCGCCGCGCGGTGCTCAAGACCCTAGGCCTGTTGCTGGCGGTAGGCGGCAGTGGCTGGCTGGCCACTGAGCATTTGCCCTATCAGGCCCTGCTCGCCGATCAGCGCACCGCCACCGGTCAGCGCCGGCATTTGCGCCTTGCCGACGGCAGCCAAATCGACCTCAACACCGACAGTGCCGTGGACATTGCCTTCAGCGCCGACCAACGCCTGATACGCTTGCTGCGTGGCGAAGTTCTGGTACAAACCGCCAGTGACAGCCGGCCTTTTATCGTCCAGGGCCCCCAAGGCAGTGTGCATGCCCTCGGCACTCGCTTTATCGTGCGCTGCGCAGGGGCACACACCGACGTCTGCGTGCTGGAGAAAGCTGTCGAGTTGCACCCCTTGAATCACCCTTCGCGGGTACAGCGCCTGGAGGCCGGCCAACGGGCCTGCTTCGACCGCAATGAAGTCAGCGCCATCACCCCCGCCCCGGCAGGTGCAGGGGCCTGGAGCCAGGGGATGTTGACAGTCATTGATTGGCGCCTGGGGGACTTTATCGCTGAGCTAGGCCGTTACCGGCAAGGGGTGCTGCGCTGCTCTCCCACAATTGCCAACCTGCGGCTAAGTGGTGCGTTCCGCATCGATAACACCGATACCATCCTGGAAAACCTCAGCCAGTCCCTGCCCGTTGCCGTGCACTTTGTGACGCGCTACTGGGTCAATGTCGAAGCGGTTTGATTTTTTGCGAATAATTCCCATCCAGGGTTGCCGATTCCAACCTTTGTTCGGCCATGTACAGAAAGCAGCGTTCGCGACTGCTGCCCTGTCTGCCAACGAAAGGAAACCTGTATGTCACGATTCACCCTCAGCGCCGTCAGGCCACTCGCCCATGCCGTCCACCTGGCTGTAGCGCTTGGCGTTTTCTCGGCGTTAACGCTGGCACCGGCTCAGGTGCTGGCAAACAACTCGACGCATGCTTACCAGATCAGCGCCGGCTCGCTCGGTGCCGCCCTGAGCCTGTTTGCCACCGCCGCGAATGTCACCTTGTCGTTCAGCGTCGAGCAGACCCAAGGCATGACCACGCAGGGGCTGACGGGCAACTACGGGGTCGATGAAGGCCTCGCGCATCTGCTGGCCGGTAGCGGCTTACAGGCTCAACGCCAGGCTAACGGCACTTATGTGCTATTACCCGCTGTCACGGGTGACTCACTGCAATTGGGGGCCACTACTGTTTCCGGGCTGACATTGGGGGCTGTGAGCGAAAACACGGGCTCCTACACCACCGGTTCCACTACCACCGCCACCAAACTGAACCTGAGCCTCAAAGAAACGCCGCAGTCCGTCAGCGTCATGACCCGCCAGCGCATCGACGACCAAAACCTCAACAGCATTGGTTCGGTGCTGGAGCAAGCAGCCGGGATCAACGTGCAAAGTCCGGGCAGTGACCGTTTGTATGTGTTCTCCCGTGGCCTGGCCATTGATAACTATCAATATGACGGCATGCCCACGACCTCATTTGCGTTCAGTCAGGCATTGCCTCAAGCGCTATCGGACATGGCCATTTATGACCACGTCGAAGTGCTGCGCGGCGCTTCGGGCCTGATGTCGGGGACGGGCGATCCTTCCGGCACCATCAATATGGTGCGCAAAAAGCCAACGTCGACGTTTCAGGGTTACGTCAGTGCGGGTCTGGGTTCCTGGGACCTCTACCGCACCGAAGTGGATGTGTCTGGCCCGCTGACCCCGACAGGTAACGTGCGTGGGCGCGCGGTGGCGGCTTACCAGCAATCCAATAGCTTTGTCGACCACCTGCAGCAGGAAAAAACCATTCTATACGGTGTGTCGGAAATCGACCTGAGCGACAGCACCTTGCTGACAATAGGAGCCGAATACCTCTACAACGACCCACGCGGGTTCTCTACCACCGGCCTGCCAATGCTCGACAACAAGGGCAACCAACTGCACCTGTCGCGCAGCACAAACCCCGCCAGCCGTAACAGCACCAACCGCCAGGAATCTGTAAACGCCTTTGCGTCGGTTGAGCAGAGACTGGACGACGACTGGGCGCTAAAGGTCTCGGTCAACTCCCTGTACGGCACCCGCGAATACGATTCGATCATCGCGGGCACCACCACCGGCTTTGTCAACTCGCAGACGGGGGCCGGCCTGGGATACACCGCGACCAAAGGCGACAACACTCAGAAGCAACAAGGCCTGGACGTGATGCTGTCCGGCCCGTTCCAGTGGCTGGGGCGAGCGCATGAGTTGGTGGTGGGTTTCAACTTCCAGAGCTACGAAAACCGCCGTAACGGCTTTGGCAACCTGCTGGCCAACGGCACCAGCAACAATGGTGTCAGCGGTAAGCCGGTGAATATTTACACCTGGAACAACCATGCGCCCTACGCGACGTACAACTTCAACCGTGAAGACGACAACATCGATCAGTGGCAAAACGGCCTCTATCTGGCTACCCGTCTCAAACCGATCGACAACCTTTCAGTGATCCTCGGTACGCGCATCAGTAATTACCGGTACGACGCCATGCTGCATTACAACGTCGCGAGCCTGAAACCCTATGAAACCGACGATGCCCTGCGCAAAAACGGCAAGGTCACCCCGTACGCGGGCGTGGTCTATGACCTGACGCCCAACCACTCGGTCTACGCCAGCTACACCAACATCTTCAAGCCGCAGCCCTACCGCGACACGGCCGGCAACCTGCTGGACCCGCGTGAAGGCAACAACTACGAGCTCGGCCTCAAGAGTGACTACGCCGACGGTCGTTTGAACACCGCCCTCGCGTTGTTCGAAGTCGAGCTGGAAAATGACGCGATCGCCGATGGCACCGTTATCGGCAACGACAACTTGACGGCCTATAAAGCGAAGAAAACCAAAACCCGTGGCGTCGACATGGAAGTCAGTGGCGAACTGCTGCCGGACTGGAACCTGAGCGCCAGCTACAGCCATAGTGTGGTCAAAGACGCCGACAACAAACGCGTGAAGACCATTATCCCGGCCGACATGCTCAAAGTCTGGACCACTTACCGCCTGCCAGGCGAGCTGGACCGCCTGATCGTGGGCGGCGGGGTGAACTGGCAAAGCGGCATTCACATGACCGTGGACAGCTGGCAGTTGCCTGCGCCTGCCAAAGTCAAACAAGGCGACTACGCCATTGCGAACCTGATGGCCCGCTATCAACTGACCTCACAGTGGTCGGCCACCGCCACGCTCAACAACCTGTTCGACAAGAAGTACATCAGCTCACTGGACGAGAACTTTCGCAGCGGCTCCTATGGCGCGCCACGTAATGTCATGCTGACGACCAAGTACGCGTTCTAGACAGCACCCGGAAAAACCGGCCTGCGAGCCGGTTTTTTTCCTGCCCGCCTCGCTCCTGCCGTTACAGGCCTGTACGACCGTCTGCCCATTTCTGGCAGCGCAGTGCACCGCGCAAACACACGCGCCCTAATGGCTGATACGATCGCCGCCGCCTTCGTATCGCACACCAGGAACCCGCACATGGAACAGCCACTGGAAACAGTCGCCCTTTACGCACTCAAATTGGCCTATGAACCCGAGGGATCAAGCCCGCTGTTGCGCGATGACCCGGCCATGGGGGATTACCAGCGCGAGGTCTTTGCCTTGTTGGTGCGCCAGGGCGATGTCGGCACGATACAGCTCAAGGTGAATCAATGCCTGGAGGTGGCGCTGCACGCGCTGGGCGGTGCGCACACGGTAATGGGCCGCGAGCTGCACACGCTGAGCACGGCCTTCGCCGGGGCGCAGACACTCGAACAACTGGCCGAGCCTCTGGCGCATCTCACGCGCTACCTCAAAGACATTCAATGATTACGGCTGGTTCTGAAACGTCGCCATGTACGCCAGCAGGTTTTCAATTTTCTCTTGGTCGCTGATGCCCCAGAAAATCATCCGCGTGCCGCTGACGACTTTCTTCGGGGCCTCGATATACGCCGCCAACTTCGCGCGCGTCCACACAATGCCTGAGTTTTTCATTGCGTCGGAGTACAGGTAGTCGGTGGTGGTACCGGCGGGCCGCCCGATAATGCCGTTGAGCTGCGGACCAAATCCGCCACGGGCACCGTCTCCGATGCTGTGGCACCCGCCGCACATCTTGGTGAACAGCTTTTCACCGGCTTGCGCATCCCCCGCTGCGGTGGACGAAGCACTGAAAAGCCCGGCACTGACAATCAGGGCAAGCGTCGATAAAGCGGCGTGTTTCATGAAGACTCCACATCAGGTTCTACAGGTGGCCAATACACAGACCGTAATTATGCCTGTTTGAACCCCGTTGCAACCCTTTAGCCTGCGAACCCGCCGCTGTGCAAGAACGCCCGCTCGGCTTCGGTGGTCGTGCGCGCCAAAGCCTCATTGCGATGAGGAAAACGGCCAAACCGCTCGATGATGTCCGCGTGCTCCTTTGCCCACTTGAACGCCTCAGGCCCGAGCGCCTTGTTAAGGGTCAGCGACCGTTGTTGATCGGCCCTGTCTTCGGAATGCTCGAACGGCAGATAGCAAAACTGTCGCAAGGCCGGATCAATCAACTGATCCAGACCCGCGTCAACCATCTGCCGGGCATAGCGCAACGCCAGCGGGTCGGTGGCGAACATATGCGCCGTGTCGCGAAAGGCGTTGCGTGGGTACTGGTCGAGCACAATCAGCAGTGCCAAGGCCCCTGGCGCGTCGCTCACCCAATGCTCCAGCTCGCGCCGGGCCGCCTGAAAGTGCAGAGTTAAAAAGGTCTCGCGAAAGGTTGCGTCAAACGCTTGATCCTTGGCGAACCAATGCTTGGGGCCGGCCTGCTGCCAAAATTCAATCACGGCTTGCGGGGTGTTTTGAGTCGTTGTCACGGGCTATTCCTCAATCGTCAGGTCGCACACAAAACGGTGTAGCCTTTGCCCTGCGCGTCAAAGTCAAAGCTAAAGGCTCTGACTAGCGTAGACGCTATTGCGCCACGACTTGTTCCGCCAGCAACACCACCGCAATCACGATCATGATCACGCCCGACACACGGCTGACGTTTTGCGCCGCACGGGGTCGCGCCTGCAAAACAGCTTTGGCACCGAACCCGACCATCAGGTACACCACACCACAACTGAACGCGTGCAGCGCACCCAAGGCCACAATTTGCACAGGGATCGGCCATACGGATAACGGGTCGGTGAACTGAGGCAGCAATGCCAGAAACAGCAAAAACACCTTGGGGTTCAAACCACTGACGCAAAGCCCCTTCCACGCCCAACGCAGACCAGAATCGGTCACCAGCCCAGCACCAGACGCTGGTACCGATGGTTGGCGAATCATACTGACGCCCAGCCACAGCAAATACCCGGCCCCCGCCAGCGTCATCACCGACAGTACCATCGGGTTACTGGCCACCAGCCCACCCACACCGGCTGCCACCACCACGGTGGCCAGCAAATGCCCCGACAGAAGCCCGGCCACCGCAGGCGTAACCCAACGCCCGCGCATGCCCGCTGAAATGGCGTAGGCCCAATCGGCTCCGGGGGTAATGACGAACAAAAACGACACCGCCCAAAAGGCGGCCACAATGCTGAGAGTCACGAAATACCTGCCTTCTACACGCTAACCAGGAAAGGTTCACCGTGCGCTGAACCGCGCACACGCTGCGAATAGAAGAATAGGGAAATGCTGGTAGGATTATCTTTCGTTTATCCCCTATAGCCATAACCCAGGCAGAAGGTTCTTCCAAGTGGATCGAATTGACCGAAAGATTCTTGCTGAGCTTCACGCGGACGGCCGCCTTTCTCTCACCGAACTGGCTGACCGCGTGGGCCTGAGCCTCTCACCCTGCCATCGGCGGGTGCGGGCCCTTGAAGAGTCCGGGGTGATTTTGGGCTATCGCGCCCTGTTGGCACCCAAGGAACTGGGCTTGGGGTTTTCAGCCATCGTGTTCGTCAGCTTGCGCGAGGTGACCCGCCAGGCCGTCGCTGATTTCGAGGCCGCGTTGCCGCATATTCCGCACATCATCGAGGCGCAAAGGCTGTTTGGCGACCCGGACTACCTGTTGCAGGTCATCACCAAAGACTTGCAGGCCTTCCAGCGCCTGTACGATGAGCAGCTCACGTCACTGCCCAACGTACAACGGCTGGTGTCGACCCTGGTAATGAAAAACGTGATCCATGACCGTGTATTGCCGTTATAAGACGGGCTGCAGGCCTGCCGCCAGCGCTTCGAGCATCGCCCGGACCTTGGGCAGCCCCTCACGGTTTTTAGGCCACACCAGATTGATCGCCAGGCCTTCGCTCGCCAAGTGCGGGAGCACTTCAACCAAAGCGCCCTCACGCAATTGGGTGTGAATTAACCAGGTGGGCAATTGGGCAATGCCGCAGCCTGCCAACACCGTGATCACCTGCGCCTCACCGTCGCCCACGATGCAGTGCGCCGGCATTACCCTGCGCTCCATTTCTGCACCGCAGGTGCCTGCAAACCGCCACGGGCTGACCGTACCATCCGCCCGCCCGTACACAACGCAGCGATGCTGATCCAGCTCGCGATCAGTCATGGGTTCACCGTGCTGCTTGAGGTAAGCCGGCGATGCGCAAAACACATGCCGTTCGCTGCCCACATAGCGATGCCCCCAAGCCGCCGGCCAAACGTCCGGGCCGCCTACGCGCACGACAATATCAACGTCCTCTTCTACCGGGTCTATAAACCGGTCCGAGAACGAAATGTTCGGCTGCAACTGCGGGTGCTGCCTGGCAAACGCCAGGATCACCGGCAAGGCCTGCAAACGCCCGAAGGCGGCGGGCAGGTCGATACGAATCCGACCTCGCGGCTCGTGGCTTTGCGCGTGAAGAGACAACTCAGCCTCTTCCAGTTGCCCCAGCACCCCGGTGCAGGTGCGGTAAAACGCCACCCCGGCATCGGTAAGTGACAAGCGCCGGGTGGTGCGGTTGAACAGCCGCACCTGCAACCTGCTTTCCAGGCGGGCGATGCCTTTACTGACCGCAGACGCCGTGAGGTTCATGCGTTCGGCGGCGGCTTTGAAGCTGCCTGAATCGCTGACGCAGACAAAGACATCAATGCCCTTCAAGCGCTCGGATGAAAACATGACGGCTCCTGATTAATGAATTAAATTCATTCAATTCAGTAAAATCTATCGTAAATGCGCTTTCACTTCACCCGTAAGCTTTGGCGTTACGATTTCGCAACGACAAAGGCACCTGTATGACCTCCCCCAAGCCCACTGTCTTAATCACCGGCGCTACTGGCCAGATCGGCGGCGACACGCTGCGCAGGCTGTTGGCCGACGACAGCATTACCCTGGTCGCGGCGGTTCGCTCAGCGGCCAAGGCCGAACCCTTCGAAGCCCAAGGGATTCGCACCGTCATCCTGGATTTCGACAAAGAAGAGACGCTGGCACCCGCCTTACAAGGTATCGATCGCGCCTTGCTGGTGACCGGTTACACCGTAGACATGCTGCGCCAGAGCAAAGCGTTTCTCGATCAGGCGAAAAAAGCCGGCGTGCACCACATCGTGCACCTGGGGGCTTGCGGGCGTGACGATGCCACCATCGGCCATTGGGCCTGGCATCAGTTTGTAGAGCGTTACATTGAGTGGTCGGGGTTCTCGTTCACCCACTTGCGCCCGGAATGCTTTATGCAAAACCTGTTGAGTTATGACGGCACCCAAGCCGTCAAATCCGGTGTTATCGAGCAATACACGAGCGATACCGCGTTCAGTTGGGTGGACGGCGAAGATGTGGCGCGCGTGGCGGTACAGGCGCTGCTGCACCCGCACAGACATACGGGCCAAACGTATCGACTCGGCTACGATGTTCAATCCTATGGCGACGTGGCAAGGATTATGACCCGAGTGCTGGGCCAACCTTTTCGCTACGCCCCGCAACCTGCGCAGGTGTTTCTGGAGAAAATGCGCGCAGCAGGTGCCGAGATGGCCTACATGAGCTGCGTGCATGACAACTTCGTGCGCATGGCCGCAAACACCATCCCGGGGGCTCAGGACACGTTTGATAACTTCGAAGCGATCACCGGGCACCCGCCGGTACGCTGGGAAGACTTTGTGCAAAAACACCGGCATGCTTTCGCGTATTGAACACCGCTGGAAACCTGTGCGCTTGAGCCTGCGGCGCTTAAACGAAAAAAACCCGCGCTTCTGACGAAGGGCGGGTTTTTTCGAACAGGTCTTCTTAGTGCGCGTAAGTCAGTAACAACTCAGACGGCACTTTGAAGTCCAGGGACATCATGACGCTCAGGGCGGTAATGGTGAAGATCGAAAACACGAACAGCTTGCGTGCCCAGACCTTATCGTCGACGGCCTTGTAGCCGGTCCACGCCATGTACAACCAGTACATGCCCATCGCGGCTGCCACGGCCATGTAGCTCATACCGGCGTAACCGCCGAGGGTGAGCATCAGGGTCGCGATCAGGAACGCGAGGATGTACAGCAGGATGTGCTTCTTGGCCACTTTGATACCGCGTTTCACTGGCAACACCGGAATCGAGGCGGCCAGGTAATCGTTGAAGCGGAAAATCGCAATGGCGTAGGAGTGCGGCATCTGCCAGAGGCTGAACATCACCAGCAACGTCATCGCGGCCATGTCAAAGCTGTTGCTCACAGCCACATAGCCAATGACGGGCGGCATCGCACCCGACAGGCTGCCAATCAGCGTGCCGTGAACCGACTTGCGCTTGAAGTACAGGCTGTACAGGCCCACGTAGATCACGAAACCAATCGCCGCGAACAGAGCCGCCAGCGGGTTGGCCACGCGATACAGCAGGTAAAGGCCAGCAGCCCCCAGCAACGTGGCATAAACCAGTGCCGCCTTGAGGGAGATGAGGCCTTGAACCAGTACGCGGTTCTTGGTGCGATCCATCTTGATGTCGATGTCACGGTCGATGCAGTTGTTAAACACGCAACCGGACGCAACCACCAAGGAGGTGCCGATGACCGCGGCCAGGAAGAGGGCAAGGTCAAAATGCCCCTTCGAGGCCAGGAAGAACCCGCCTGCCACAGAAAGCACGTTACCGAAAATGATCCCCGGTTTGGTGATTTGGATAAAGTGCTTAAAGGACATCGGGTTTAACCTCACTTCGCCATCATTTCAGCGTGGATGCTGAACATGATCCACAGGGACAAGCCCACCAGCAGAACAATAACCAGTACCGAGAAGATCAGCGCTGCAACGTTGTTGCGTTGCGCTGCCGAACGGTCCAGGTGCAGGAAGTACACCAGGTGAACAACCACCTGGATCACTGCGGTCAACAACACGATCGCCAGCGTGGTCGATTTGGCCAGGATCGGGTTCATCACCAGCCAAAACGGAATTGCGGTCAGGATCACCGACAAAATGAAGCCAGTTGCGTAGGACTTCACGCTGCCGTGGTTCGCGCCGTCAGAATGTGCGTTAGCCATTTACAGAGTCCCCATCAGGTAAACAACGGTGAAGACACAGATCCACACCACGTCCAGGAAGTGCCAGAACAGGCTCAGGCAGCTCAGGCGCGTTTTGTTGGTCGAAGTCAGGCCGTGTTGGTTGACCTGATACATCATGATCGCCATCCAGATCAGACCGCAGGTCACGTGTAGACCGTGGGTACCGACCAGGGTGAAGAACGCCGACAGGAAGCCGCTACGGTGTGGGCCGTAACCTTCGGAGATCAACAGGTGGAACTCGTTGATTTCCATGCCGATGAAGCCGGCACCCAGCAGGAACGTCACGCTCAGCCAGGCCAGCACACCGCTTTTGTTGCCTTTGTAGAACGCGAGCATGGCAAAGCCATACGTGATCGAACTGAACAACAGCAGGGCGGTTTCACCCAGCACGTAAGGCAGTTCGAAGATGTCGTGGCCCGACGGGCCACCCGCTACGTTACCCACCAGTACTGCGTATACCGCGAAGAGCGATGCAAAGATGATGCAGTCGGTCATCAGGTACAGCCAGAAACCGAATACGGTTGTCTCGCCTGCATCGTGGTGGTGATCATCGTGCCCATGATCATCATGGGCGTGTCCAGCATTGGTCGCTATGTTCGACATGGTTTATGCCTGCCCCAACTTGGTTTCAACACGGTCGGCCGGTATTACTTTGGCGGCCAACAGACGCTTGTGCTGCTCGGCTTCGATGCGCTCGATGGTTTCCACCGGCACCATGTAGCCTTGGTCATCACGGGCAGCGTGTATGACGAAGTACACAACCGTGCCAACCAGGCTCGCGATAGCCAGCCACCAGATGTGCCAGATCATGGCAAAACCGAACACGGTCAGCAGTGCGCCCATCACGACACCGGTGGCGGTGTTGCTAGGCATATGGATCGGCGAGTACTTGGCCGGTTTCTTGTAAGCCGTACCGTCTTCTTTCGCTTCGGTGAACGCGTCAATACCGTGAACGGTTGGCACGACAGCAAAGTTGTAGAACGGAGGTGGCGACGAAGTCGACCATTCCAGGGTGTGGCCATTCCACGGATCACCAAACTCAGTGTTGTTTTCTGGTTTTTTGCGATCACGAATCGACACGTACAACTGGATCAACTGGCAAGCAATACCGACAGCGATCAAGATCGCGCCGAACAGTGCAACGTACAGGTAAGGCACCCACTCAGGGTTGGTGCTGGCGTTCAGACGACGGGTCATGCCCATGAAGCCCAGTGCGTAGAGCGGCATGAACGCGATGAAGAAGCCCACGATCCAGAACCAGAACGCTGCCTTGCCCCACCCTTCGTGCAGTTTGAAACCAAACGCTTTCGGGAAGTAGAAGCTGAAACCTGCGATGTAGCCAAAGACTGCGCCGCCGATGATCACGTTGTGGAAGTGAGCGATCACGAACAGGCTGTTGTGCAGTACGAAGTCAGCACCCGGAATGGCCAGCAGTACGCCAGTCATGCCGCCGATGGCGAAGGTCACCATGAAGCCCAGGGTCCACAGCACTTGGCTGGTGAAACGCAGACGGCCCTGGTAGATGGTAAACAGCCAGTTGAATAGCTTCACACCCGTCGGGATGGAAATCAGCATTGTCGCCAGGCCGAAGAAGGCGTTGACGCTCGCACCCGAACCCATGGTAAAGAAGTGGTGCAGCCAAACCATGAAGCCCAGCACCGAGATCGCGCCGGAGGCGTAGACCATCGAGTGGTGACCGAACAGACGCTTGCCGGTGAAGGTCGAGATAACTTCAGAGAAGATACCGAACGCCGGCAGAATGAGGATGTACACCTCAGGGTGACCCCACGCCCAGAACAGGTTGACGTACATCATTGGATTGCCACCCAGCTCGCTGGTGAAAATGTGGAAATCCATGTAACGGTCAAGTGTCAGCAACGCCAGGGTAGCGGTCAGGATCGGGAACGAAGCCACGATCAGAACGTTTGCCCAGGTGCAGGTCCAGGTGAAGATCGGCATGTCCATCAGCTTCATGCCAGGAGCACGCATTTTCAGTACGGTTGCCAGGAAGTTAACCCCGGTTAACGTCGTACCTAGCCCCGATAGCTGTAGCGCCCAGATGTAGTAGTCCATCCCCACGCCCGGACTGTACTGCAAGCCGGACAGCGGCGGATAAGCAACCCAACCGGTCTTGGCGAACTCGCCAACACCCAGCGACAGGTTGATCAGCACAACGCCGGACACCAGCAGCCAGAAGCTCAGGGAGTTCAGGAACGGGTAGGCCACGTCACGTGCGCCGATCTGCAGCGGCACTGCAAGGTTCATCAGGCCGGTGAAGAATGGCATCGCC
>Ga0308167_1001087_pt1 | contig 35439 bp, 36 predicted proteins | sample PhyCR1_2_FD_202138 | JGI IMG/M metagenome (GOLD analysis project Ga0308167, IMG submission 202138) | Phyllosphere microbial communities from UC Gill Tract Community Farm, Albany, California, United States - DLSLRC.R1 | ecosystem: Host-associated > Plants > Phyllosphere > Unclassified | place... | reverse complement strand
CGAACGGTTGCCCTCCGCACGGGCGCTGGCCCATGCCAATGCGGGCAGCTGCGTGCTGTTGCTGCGCTCGGCATCTGGCGTGCAGGCCTTGCTGGCCGGTGACATCGAGGCTGCGCAGGAGCGGTCCCTGGCGATGGGGAGGTGCTCGTTTTGGCACAGCTGGTGAAGGCGCATTGCTTTGCGAAACCTTAATTGTGGCAACAAGTTACGTGAAATTTTGCTTGATAGGTTGTGCTCGTTTCTTTTGGCTCAGTACGGTCATCGCCAAGGCACAAAGTGGTCAGATTGAGCCTTGAATGGTTACGAACGAATCCTTAAGGGGGCAGAGCCGAGCTCTAAGGGGGATTGCAAGTTGGACATTGCAAAGTAGGACGTCTCGATGATGGATTGACTGAATTTTCCTTTGTGTTTCAATGAGTTATGGAGAGAAGCTCTGGCCTTGGCGTACGTCCAACTTTCCTTGAGACGGACACTTCCCTAATATTTCTCGTTGGGTGTTGCTGTCCTAAATATGGAATTCCAGAGAAGTTGTCAGTGGCGCATCTTGCTTTCGAATGTTGTTGAACAACAAGTGAACTTCTGTCTTGCGAGTAGGTCGGGGCTGTCCCTTCTTGGAATCCGTACAATAATTAGGATGATCTAGTACGTAAGGGGAGTTTTATTCTGAGTTGCAAGCAAGAAAAAAGCAGAACTTTGTAAGCGAAAGAGTTTATTGTTTATAAGCCGTCTGTATTAATGACGAAAATATAAAGAGGTGACTAAGATGAATAGCTCGGTTGAAAGAATAAAATGCGCAATGATAATTTTCGATTTGGAGCGAAGCTTAGGTCGTTTGTGCAAAGAGAGGCAAAGCCTTCTTGATGATTCATCGGTTGCATCTGAAATAAAAAAGCGTAGTGAACAGGGTGGGGTTATTGAAAACTCTTATCTCGGGGAAGTTTTGTCTCTCGCGATGCATGTAAGTAAGGGGACATCATCTGAGATTTGGTTAAATAGTCTTAATTCATTATTGACGGCGCTCTCTGTATACGAGATAAGAAATGCAGTCAGTCATCCGAATAGACCTTTTCCAAGTTTCTATTGGTATAGGTGTGCGGCAATTGCGACCGACCCTTGTATTGATGCGCTAGGAATGACTGAGGTTGCCACAGCATTTATTAATGCGCAAGAGGGGCGCGTGCAAGAGCCACCAGAAGACTGGTTACACAAGATGCGATGGTCTATTCCAGCTCTTTTGCCAGAGGAATTTGAACACTCGATTACAGGATTGGTGGGGAGGTCAAAAGATACAGCTAAGCTAGAGCGGGAAATAGAAAACTCTCGATTACCATTGATTGCCATTGTTGCACGAGGTGGAGTGGGTAAGACAAGTCTGGTTCTTCAAGTTGTGTCGGATTTTTGTCTTTCTTCAAAATCTACGAAATATTTTGATGCTGCCATTTGGGAGACGCTAAAACAGGAGCGGCTTACGAAAGATGGCGTTGAGCAGTTAAGTGCACCAGCCAGTCTTGAAGAGGTAAAGAATAGTCTTTCCCGATCAATGAGTGAGTTGTTTGGTCATGAGGATTTGGGTTGGGGTCACGCAATAGAATGTGTCGGTGATAAAAAGATATTGCTCTGCCTAGATAACTTGGAGGTTCTTCTGCGTGATAACGCGAAGGACTTTCAAGTTTTTCATGAGTCTTTGCCTCCTTATTGGAAGGTTATTGTCACTAGCCGAATTCCTGTGGATGGTGCAAAAAACTTGCCATTAGATGTCCTTGATAAGAGCGGCGGTATTGCAATGGTGCGTGCTTATCTTAATGGTAGAGGATATGGCGAGGCAAGAGATGTTGATTTTATGGAGAGAATAGCTGTAGGATGTAAGTTTAATCCTTTGGCAATACGTTTGACGGTTGATTTGTTCTTGTCTGGGAAAGAGATTGATTTCGCGTTGCAGCGTACGGAGCAAGAGGTTTTATCGTTCTCATTTACAAGTCTCTTGGAGTCGCTTAGTTCTCTGGATAATAGTATACTTGAGACGCTATTTGCTTTGAATTGGTCTACAAGAGTAGACATTTGTAATGCTCTCAAGGTTTCATTGGACGATGTGGCTGAGTCGATATCAAAGCTTTTTTCCATGTCTCTTATTTTGAGGCGAGAAAATCAAGGAGTGGAGGAGTATTCACTTGCTCCATCAATAAGAGACTTGCTGCGTGCCTATCCACGACGTTTGGCAATAAGAACTAAAGTAGCCAATTGGAGTGCTAATTCTCGTGCGTCGGAAGCACAAGCTTTACGTATTCAGGCGGAGAGAAATGTATCTCCTGTAGCGCTGAATTACATTCCTTCGGATGTGATTGCAGCATATATTAGTTTGTGCCACCAGTCTGATGCCGCAGTTAAACATGGAAATCGAACGGGCATGCTCCAGTACCTTTCCGGCTGTAAATCCAAGATTATGTTGGATCCGGACTCATCTTTTCTTCATAGAATACAAGGCAACATTCTTTTAGGATTAGATGACCCAAGTGAGGCGATTGCTAGCTTTCAGCGCGCCCATGAGTTGAGTCCTAATGATCCCGCTTCGTTGTTTGGATTGTTTACGGCCTACAATGATTTGCATCGTCGTGAAGAAATGCAAGGGGTTGGCAATCAGCTATTGGAGGCCGGTTGGGGGGAGCCTGAGCGTTCTGGTAAATACTACGCAAATAAAATTTGGAGTTGGACTTTAAGGTCGGCTATTTTTGGTGAAAAAGTTGACGAAGTTTTTGATCGCACAGCAAACTGGGAAGCACGTGTGAATGATTTGCCAGCCCTCGCCACAAGTCGATCTGCAGCCTACAGGAAATTAATTGAAATTGAGTCTAGGCAAAGCCGTCTAGAGTCTGACCGTCTTCTTTCATTGTTGGCAAAGTCCAGCGCTATCCTGACTAAAGTTACGCTGGCTCAAGATTTTATACGATGGGTCTGTGTGGAGCTTACTCGTTTGCTTGGTGATATTAGAAAGTACGAATCAAGGAAAGTTACTTCTACAAATGTTTCTGATAGTGCTGTAATTGCAGAGTTTCTAAGATTTTGTGCAAAAAATGGCTCGCGCCTGGCATTGGCGGATGTACCAAAAGATCTAGTTGAATATTGTAGAAAGATTTCGGGTGTTTCTAATATTGTTGATACAGCGGAAGGAGAGAAATTCGAGCGCTATAAGAGGGATGGCTTTATTATTACGAAGGTTAAGCTTGGGGCAATGAGTGATAGGCGCTTCTTTTTTGTGCAGGACGAAAAAGGAGAAGATTATTATGTAAATCTCGATACCTTTGAAAAAGGGAATGCTAAGAATAGAAGGAAAGTCGTTTCTGGAGCAAGGGTGGCTATAAAGGTGTCTTCGGTAAAAGATGGAAGCGCGTTCAAGGCTAGCGAGGCATGGTTAATAATCTAAATTATTAATTGAGGCTCGGTAATAAATAATGGCGTCTCAATTCGGAATTGAGGCGCCATTATTTTTCAGTATTTTACTCTATTTAAAATAGTGACTTCTGGCGCCTTTCTTTTGGCGCTGAAATACCCATGCTTCCAATTAGTCTTGCTACTTGGCGCTCCGTAAGTCCGTATTCCATGGCTAATTCGCGTGCAGTTTTACGTGTCGTATAGTCTTCTGCAATTCGTGCATTTCTTACCGCTAGAAGGGCCCTTTCTGCTTTTGGGAGTTGAAAATGAGGCAAGCCACCATATTCCTTGCACAAGGTTTTTACTGCTTCGAGTCCGATGGCTTTTGCGTAGGGATGATCTACCGTGATCCGGTCGGGGGTGGGGAAATAGATACGCAGTCCTCCCCATCCTTGAACCAAAGCCATGGTGGCTCGAAGACCAATTAGGCGCTCGAAGTCTCGAAGTAAAGGAGGCAGCAATTCTATAGATACTTTAGGTTGTGACGGCATGTTTTATATAGTCAAATCTATAAGAAATTTCACGCTCCCTGATCATTGGTCATCTTCGTGGCTACGCTTCGCTCGGCCCAGCATCGACTTGAGTGCCTCGATAATTTTGGAGCTATCCGCAGTCGAGAGAAACTTGATGTTGGAATAGCTAGTGCCTGTGGTTCGTGCAATAAATGCCAGGAGACTCTCTGGACTGCCATCACGCAGTCCGCCAGCTTCCTCCAATTTATTCCACAGCCAATTGATTTTTTGAGCTTGGTCGAACGGTTTGAAGTCGCTGACCTTTGGGTTGAAACCCAGCTTCTTCATGTGGGACAGCATCTTGGCTCGGCCAGGACTATCGAGCTTGGCAGAGCTGATTGCTCCAGTTAGTTGATGCAGGTGATATCGGTAGTCGTCATCACTCCAGCCCAGGACCTTTCGACCTTGGTGGATGTGGCCAAGTTCGCGCCTACGTTGGGCTTCCAAATTCGATTGGCTTGTAAAGGCCTTGAATCGATTGCGAGTGGTGGAGGTCATGCTCAGATCTCCGCCTTGGCCTCGAAGGGCTGGACGATGAAGTCCTCAACTCCAGTGACCAGCTTGATTCCAGCAATTCCGCGAACGACTTCGGGTTCGTTGAGGATGGCCTCCTTGTTCACCTCTGCCTTGTTGCGCACGAACCGCTGCAGGTTCATTCGCTCCAGCGTTTCGATGACTGTTTCTGCGCCGCGAATGCTGACGCTGGTGGGGCGAAGGCGCCAGCTGGCGGTACCCGTGACGAAGTTGGCTGTTTTGCCAAGCTTGTCGTTTTCGCCACACAGCTCGACGCGGTGGGCCTCGCACCAGGACTGCACGCCCTCCTGCAGAAGCGTGATGCGTTCCGAAAGCGCTTCCAGCGTGGGCTGATGGTCCTGGGTGATGGCCGCGATGGCGTCGTTCATCTCCCCACGGCGGCGCTCGAATTCGCGCTGCAGGTCGCCGATTTGGCGGATGTATTCGGCGCAGTCGTTCTTGCTTTGGGGGACTGCGGTTTGGGCTTGAGCTTTGAGTCGGGTTGCCATGGCGATTAGTGGTGATGGGTTGAGGGAAGGTCTGTCGATGCCGATGCGGTGTAGTGACCGCTGAGCACGCGGGCGGCTTGTGCCAGTGCTGCCGCTGCGGAAGGGACCTGGCGCAGAACGCCGTGGCGCGCGGCCGTGTTCAGGTAGGCCGTCAGCAGGGCGTTGAGTGCGACGTCTTGAGGTTGGTCTTGAACGAGCTGGGCGGATGCGCGTGCCAGGCGCTCGACCGCGTCGACTTCCTCGTTGGTGGGTCCATAGGCAGCCATGGTCAGAACCCTCTCAGCTCGGTAAAGCCGTGGACCGCTGCGATGCAGAACCCTAGGGCCATGATCAGGATGAAAAGCACGGCGGTCAGGGCAGCCTTGGCGCTCCGGCTCATCTCGCGCTGCTCATGCTCGATGGCCGTGGGGGCAAAGTGCATCGGCCCCTGCTTGAACGAGCCTTTGATTTGTTGGTGCTTACGCATAGTGGGGACCTCCTTTGAGCAGTTGAGAAAGGCGTTCGCGGTGCATGTGCGTGAACGTCGAGTAGTCGTCCGCAGCGGACGCGATAGCCAGGCGTCGTGTGATGCCGTAGGCACCCTGCAGGCGCTTGGCACGGCGCTTGATCCAGCCCAGAGGCGGGCGGTGGTAGTCGGCCTCGCCCAGAGGTAGTGCGATGTGGATCACTTCACGCTGCATCGCCGTTCTCCTGGTCGACAGTGCGGCGTGCGCGCCGCTGTGGTTCCTTGGGTGCAGGCGGTGCGCTCGCCTCCCGGTGCGGGCACTGCCTGCAGGCCTGCCAGTGCTGCATGTCGCGCGGGCTTGCGGTGGGTGCTGGGCGGTGTGCAAAGGCGCGGCATTGTTCTGCCGTGATGACGTGTTCATCACCACCAGATTCAGCCGTCAGGTGAGGGCATGCGTAACAGCCGAAGGTGTGTTGCACGCGATCCGCAATGCGCGCGGTGCTGGCTGCGCCGCTGCCATAAGCGCCGCTGCCGTTGAGCACTTGGCTCAGCGCGGATCGGCTGATGCCCAACCGCTGCGCGATGTGGGCGCGCACGGCCCCGGGTTGACGGGTGCGCTCGTCCAGCAGTGCGAACCAGGGCTCGCTTTGGTAGGCCAGCTTTGGAGTCATCTCCGAGCCCTCCGAACATGTGCAGGGAGGTTGTCCTGGGGCGGGGGAGTTGCTCCAATGTCTTTGACAAGCACATAGCGCACAAAGCCATTGATGCGTTTTGCGCTGACCTGCACTACGTCTGGGCGACTTTGTCTCCAGTGGCGAAGGTATTTCCGAATGGATTCTTGAATGCTGCGGGTGTCCTCGCCGGCATCAGCCAAGAGGCTCGTCGCGTCCTCGGTGGTGAGTGCCTTGCGTATCCGAAGTAGGTTCCACAGGCGGCGGTGCAAGGAGCCGCCGGTGTCTCGTTTCTTGTTGTTGTTCGTCAGGGTCGCTCCTCGTGCTTTCCCTGCCGCCTGGGCGCGTGCGGCGCGGCTGGCTTCTATGCCCTCCGTATTCAAAAGCCACATGCCAGGCGAAGTGAACTTTTCGGCATAGCCGAGCTGGCTCAGGGCAACGATGACGTGGTCTGCTGCATCCTGGGTTGCAAGCTCTGGTACCCAGCGCATGAGGTCATGTGCATTGAAGTACGGTAGGTTGCGCAGTCGAACCTTGCGCCCCAGCACGATCAGTGCTGACTCGGTGTGGGTTTGACTCATTGCAGCTCTCCACGGCGGCCAAGTTGCTTGCCGTTGAACTCAGGACACAGGGGGCGACCCTTGATGCGCTCCAAGGTCACCTTGTCCCAGCCGTTGGCATCGGCCCACTGCTCCAGGTTGGCGATGGCGTTGAGCAGCAGGCGCATGCGGCCGTTGGCCTGCTTGAGCAGCTCGGGCAGCACATCGTCTGCGATGGGCACTTCGCACTTTGCAGTGACCGTGGCCTTGACGTCGGCCAGGGAGATCGGCAGCAGCTCGACCACCTTGGCGACGCGGCTGGCGATGTGCCCATGGCGCGCTACCTTCATGGGGAAGTGCTCCATGCCGACGAGAAAGCACATCGTGCCCGTCATGTCGGTGATGTCGCGCAGCACCTCCAGCAGTGAGCCCGTGGTGCCGACCAGGAAGTCGGCCTCGTCCACGATCATCGGGACCATGTCCACGGCCAGCTTGCCGATGATGCGAGCCTGCACCTCCTGGTTGCGGCCCACTTTGGACAGGCCCATGCGCTCGGCCAGCTCATCAAGCATGGCGCGCTTGGTCCAGGTGGCCTTTGCCCGCACGAAGACCCAACCGCTGTCTGCCGCCCAGCGCTCGGTCAGTTCGGACTTGCCGATGCCGTAGTGACCCTTGACCAGCACCAGGCCGGCCTCGCGTGCACCGCGCCGCTCGACCAGCTTCTGAGCTTCGGCCAAGCGCTTGAAGTTTTCCGTTTTGACGAAACCTTTTTTCACGATACATTTCCTCTGTCTATCGATTGATCGCTGACACCGCCCTGTGACGTCTGCAAACGTCACAGGGCACTCTTAAAACCGGGCTGCTCGCCCGCGTCGCTCCACCCCATCCCCCGTCCCTCGTAGTAGTCGCGCAAGTCCGCGTAGTCCTCGCTGGCCGTGTAGTTGCGTAGCCATGCGCCGTCTGCATCGGTCCACTGATCGCGGTTGCGCATCAGCCATTCGTAGCGGTTGCTGGGGGCGTCGAAGAAGGGGCGACTGGGGGCCACAAGAACTGCCTCTGCAGCGGGTGCCTCCGAGACGATGGGCAGTTCAACGACCGCAGCGGCGGGTGCCTCAAGCGCAAAAGTCCCGGGCACATCGATGGGGGTGTCCAGCTCACGCAGGGCGGTTTGGATCTGCTGCTCGCGGCGCTTGACGGCGGTGGCAACGCGGCGCTCGCGGGCGATCTGCACGACGGGCTTTGGCATGGCGTCGATGCGGTTGGCGTTCCACAGCGCATCGCAGACAAAGTCGCCATCCACCGTGTACACACGCACGAAGTTCGGGTCGTGGATGTCGTAGCGCACGCTGACTTCGCGGCCGTCCACATCCCGGCGCATCAGCTCGGCGGCTTGGTAGTCCTGGTTGAACAGCGTGACCTGGCCGCGCTTCGCTGTGCGCAGCACTGCTGGCATGAATAGCTCGCGCAGCTCGCCCATCGTGGGCTTGTGCTGCAGTTCCGGGTCGAACTTCGCGGCCCAGGCTTCGGCCGGTGTCATGTGCTTGCCGTCCTCGCGCTTGGGTAGGCTGCGGTGACGGTGCTGCGTGTTGAATTCGCGGACCATGACCTCGACCGCGTCCACGAACTGCGCCCAGGTCGGAGCTTTGGTGCTGAGCTTGACGACGGCCCCTGTGGCCTCGGCACGCCGTATAGCGCGTTGCTCGCTGGCAAGTTCGGCCGCGACCTTGCGGTACGTGCCTCCATCCACATCGGAGCCTTGGTAGCTCCCGAACTGGCGTGCGCAGTTGATGGCATGGGTCTGCCAGCTGCGCTCGATGACCCCTCGGCCTTGTGGCTTGCCGGGGATGCCGGTGCGGTGATCAATGCCCAAGCGGGCCATCAAGCCATCGATAGGACAGTCCATCACCAGGGCGGTTTCGCCAGCCCCGTTGTCGGTGTAAACAATAGCCGGGATGCCCCATTGACCAATGGCATGGCGCAATGCATCGCCCACAGCAATGACGTTCTCGGACAGAGACACCGACCAGCCCACGATCATGCGCGTGGACCAGTCAATGACCATGGTCAGCTCTGGCGCGAAGGGAGCCCCGTGATCGGGATGGCGCACCCGAGCTTTGAAGGTGTGGCCGTCCATGACGAACACATCCAGGGGCACCAGCATGCTGGCATCCCGCTTCTTGTACGGCAGGCGCACGTCGCGCTCGGAACCTGTGTGACGGGCCTTGATCAGGGCCACGCTGGCCTGGGCAGATTTGCCCAGCTTGTCGAGTGCCCGGCGTGCGCGGTGGTACAGAGTGCGCCAGCTGTCGAAGTCGCGGCCCAGCTTGCGCGTGACCTCCTTGGCGGCGCCGCTGAGCTTGCGAAAGCGCGGATCGCGGCTGTGATACAGGCCCAGCACTGCGGCCACGTCGTCGTTGATCTGGTGCGAATCGCGCCCCGTCTCTGGCACCGGCAGAAGGCCCCACCATCCATTGGCGCGGTGCATACCCACCCAACGCTCCAGCGTGCGAGCGCTGACCGAATCACCGCGCGCTCGTTGATTGGCTTGGCGGGCAATGGATTGCGTCTCCGATCCCGCCTCTCCCGTTGTGATGCGTGCTGCCAGCAGTTGGCATGCGCGACGCAAGCCGTGCATAGGCACCAGCTCATGAACCATGTTGACTAGGCGCACACGCGCATCAGCCACGTCTTTCTCGGCCTGGCTGGGGATGCGCGGAGCAGTCGGCGCATGCGCTGCCGTGGCGCTCAGGAACGAACGCACTGCTGGCGTGTCGACCACGGGCAGCGCGACGGAGCCTGCAGTGATGATTCGTTGGACTGCTATAGCTGCGCGAGTTTCCTCGGGTAGATCGGCAGGGTTGTATTCCTTCCCGCCTCCCACTCGACCTACGCGCGGACGGCTTTCTACAGCCAGCGCCACGAGCTTGTCGCGAGTGCGGCGCTCGGACGTCGGCATGCCCGGCAAGCCCGCTATTTCTTGAGCAGTGAGCCAAGTCATCAGCGGTTCGCTGCAGGTGCTTGAGTCTGACGCTTGGCGGAAGCCGTGCGAGGGTCTGTGGGAGCTGCCCGGCCCTCCTGATGTGCTGGACGGTTGCGGCGTGCGGAAGGCAGCGGAAGGCCCATGGACTGCATCGCTCGACGGGACTCACCGCTGCGCCCCAAAACGGCGCCACTGATGACCGCCCACACGATGCTGGTGCTGAACTTGTTGTCACGGCACCATTGCGCGACGGTGACGTTTTTGCGTTCAAGTTCGTTCAAAAAATCCTGTGCGGAACGGTGCTTCGCTGTCATCATTCACCCCTTCAAGGTTGACCAAGATGGAGTGATTATGGGTAACGAAAAACATACCAGCAAGGTAAATGAAAATGACCTTTCTAGTGTGTCGGATATCGCGCAAGCACGTTCTGACCGAGGTGCCCGCATCAAGTCCTTGAGGGAGTCCTTGAAGCTCACCGTTGTTGACTTCGCAGCCTTGATGCAGGTGACCAAGCAGACACAGCTCAAGTACGAGAAAGGGGCTACGGCACCGGATGCCGACTACCTTGCTGAGCTGTACTTTCAGTTCGCTGTTGATCTCGGCCCGCTCATTACTGGCGCTCCTCGCGCAAAGCCCATGAAGGTCACGGCAGATGTCGAAGAGATGCTGCGCCGTTACGAGACGTTGCCTGCCGCTGCCCGCAGGACTGTGGATGAGGTGCTTTCATTTGCATGGCAAGCCCAGCAATCCAAGCGCTAAAAGTGCCCGGTAGGTTTGACCCTGCAGTGGACGGCGTGATACCGTAAATGCCCCTCCCTCCCATTTAAGGCCGACGCTCGCCGGCCTTTTTTCTTTGCCATCCGACCACGACAGTGGCGGCATGGCGAACACCCTTTCTCTCGGCAAATCCGTCTTGCGCTACGGCATCCCTCTGGTGCTGGGCGGGTCGGCCTATGTCACGTACATCTCCAGCTTTGAGGACGGTCCAGCGGATGCGCAGGGGCGCCCGCAGTTCCGCAACGTGGTCTATGCAGACCAGTTCGCAGGAGGCTTGCCGACCGCGTGCCTGGGGTTGACCAAGAGCGTCAGTCCGGCGCCTGTGGTGCTGGGCGACTTTTGGTCTGACGCCCAATGTCAGGAGGTGGGCAGCCAGGTGCTGCAGCACGGCCAGGCCCGCGTGCTGGACTGCATTCGCGTCCCTGTCACGCAGCCCATCCTCAACTCGTTCTCCAGCCACGGCCACAACTTCGGCGAGGCGAGCACCTGCGCCAGTCGTGCCATGGGCCTACTCAACGCGCAGCAGTACGAAAAAGCCTGCGATGCCCTGGCCCATGGCGCCGATGGCACGCCGGCCTGGAGCTACACCAAGACGGGCGCCCGCAATGCCAAGGGCGAGTGGGAATACCGCTTCGTGCGTGGGCTCTACAACCGTCGTCTGAAAGAGCGCACTACCTGCCTGCAAGGCGTGGCTGAGCTGCGTGCGCGCTATGACTTCGCTACCGGGACATGGAGCGCCAAGCCATGAAGGTCTACCTCAAGGACGACGAGTGGGCACTCATCAGAAAGCTGCGCGCTGAGAAGGCCGCCGCCGAGAAGGCAGAAGAGTTCCGCATGTCCACAGCGGAAACAGCGGCGCAGTTCTTTCGCTACCTGGACCAAGCCGGCATGGGGCCTTCGTTTTCCGAGTTCGTCAACGGCTTTGGCTACGAAGGCGAGGACGGCAAGCTGGTCTATGAACACGTGCTTCAGCTCCGAGCCGTGCTGTGGAAATGAGCGGCCGATGACACGCTTTCTTGAAGCCCTGCAGGCCGCCGTTCTCGCCGTCGCATTGCTGCTGTGCCTGGCCCTGGGCTTGAGCATGGTGCATTACCGCACGCAGGCCCGTGTGGCGACCGCTGAGCTGACGCGCCTGCAGGCTGGTGTCAAAGCCCAGAACACCACGGCCAAGGCCGAGCTGGACCGCCTGACGGTCGAGCGTGACACCGCTCAGGCCAAGCTCGACGCCAAACATCAACACCAGGAGAAAACTGATGCAGCCGAACTGCAGGAGATTGCTCGCCTTCGTGGCGAGCTTGAGCGCCGCCCTGTGCGGGTGCGCATCGTCGCCCAGCCCGCAGCCTGTGGGCCGGGTAGTGGTGGCGCCGCAGGTGAAGCGCCCGCCAGCGCCGACCCTGGTGCAGCAGACACAGCCCAGGCCTACGGGGTACTTCCAGAGGGAAATTCTGCGCGCCTTGGAGCAGTAATCCAGGAAATCGAAACCCTCAACGCGGCCTATGCATCGTGCCGCACCACTCTGATCGACAACAACCTCTGAGCGTCATGAGCGAGAACTTTCAACAAAATTCCGAACGCCGGCAGGAGCTGCTGTTGCTGGGCCAAATCCATGGTCTGGTGCAGTCCCTCAAAGATGGGCAAGACCTGCAAAACCGGCGCATGGACCGCATGGAGCAGCGCATGGAGGAGCACTACAGCGGCCTCGACTCACGGCTGCGCGAGGTCGAGAAGAAAGCAGCCGTGGCAGGTGCCTTGTCTGGCGGTGCCGTGGCCGTGGGGACTGCGCTGGTGGTCGAAGGTATCCGCCAGTTCATGAACGGTGGCCTGGGCAACTGAATGGCGCACGGCAAGGAAAAACGCACCCAACTGCGCGGCCTATACGTCTATCAGCGCATGACGATGGATGCGGCCTGTAAGAAGCTGGGCGTGCCCCGCAGCACGGCAAATCGCTGGAAGCAGGAGGCGGCGGCAGAAGGCGACGACTGGGAGAACGGACGCGCGGCCGTGGCCTTGGGCGATGACAACTTCAAGGCCCTGTCCACCAAGCTGCTGGAGGACTACCTGGTGCAGCACCAGGCCACCATGGACCTGCTGCGCGATGCCAAAGACATGAGCGCCATGGCCCGCGCCGAGACGCTGGCGAGCATGAGCGACAGCTTCAACAAAACCATGGCCGCGTTCAAAAGGCTCAACCCCGAGCTGGACCGCCAGGCTGTACAGCTCGACGTGCTGCAGCGCTTTGCGGTGTTCGTTCGCTCGCGTTTCCCGCAACACCTGGGCGCGCTGGTCGACATGCTGGAGCCCTTCGGCGAAGAACTCGCCAAGGTGCGGTGATCCATGGCAAAGAACAGCAAAGAGTTCCTGGCCGGGCTCACGGCCCTGGCCGACGATTTGCGCAAGCAGATCGACGCCAACCTCGACGGCTGGGATGTCAGCGCCGAGGCCATCGCGCAGCGGCGCCGGCTGGTGTGTGATCCGGTCAACGGGTACGAATACTGGGACCGGCACTACTTCCCGCACTACGGCAAGGCAGAGCCGAGCGAGCTGCACAAATACCTCTACAAGCGCCTGCCCGAGATCGTCAACGCTGCGGCTGGGCAACGCGATGCGGTAGCTGCGCCACGCGGTGAGGCCAAGTCCACCAAGATTTCCATGAGCTTCGTCAGCTGGTGCGTTGTCACTGGCGCGAAGTGGTATCCCATCATCGTCATGGATGCCTTTGAGCAGGCGGCCGAGATGCTGGAAGCCATCAAGGCTGAGCTGGAAGCCAACCCGCGTATCGCCAGCGACTTCCCCGAGGTCGCGGGCCAGGGCCGGGTGTGGCGCGCAGGCGTGATCGTCACCAAGAACGGCCGCAAGGTGGAAGCCTTCGGCTCGGCCAAGAAGATTCGCGGCCGTCGTCATGGCGCGCATCGCCCCGACCTGGCGATCATGGACGACATCGAGAACGACGAGAACGTCAACACGCCGGCCCAACGCGACAAGCTGCAGTCCTTCGTGACCAAGAGCGTGCTGTCGCTGGGTCCACCCGATGACTCCATGGACGCCATCCTGGTCGGCACGGTGCTGCACTACGACAGCGTGCTCTCGCGCTTCCTCAAAAATCCTCTGTGGAATCGCAAGGTGTTCAAGGCCATCATCAACTGGCCTGAGCGTATGGACCTGTGGGAGCAGTTCGAGGGACTGCTGCTCAATGCCGAGACGCCGCAGGAGGGCGAGGCTGCGGCCATGGCCCATTACCGCGACCACCAGGCAGAGATGGACAAGGGCGCCAAGGTGAGCTGGCCTGCACTGCGCCCGCTGGTCAAGCTGATGCTGCGCCGCGCCCGCGAGGGCCATGACGCCTTCGATAGCGAGCAGCAGAACGACCCGGTTGCGGGCGAGGATGCTCCGTTCGCCAAGAGCATTCAGTTCTGGGTCAACCGCCTGGCCGAATGGGTGTTCTATGGCGCCTGCGATCCCAGCCTGGGTAAAGCGGGCAACAGCCGTGACCCGAGCGCCATTGGTGTCGGTGGCTACAACCGAGAGACCGGCGTCATGGACGTGGTCGAGGCCGCCATCAAGAAGCGCGTGCCCGACCGCATCATCAGCGACGTGATCGAAGTCCAGCGTGAGTATGGGTGCATCGTCTGGGGCTTCGAGTCGGTGCAGTTCCAGGAATTCCTCCGCACCGAGCTGGTCAAGCGCAGCGCCCAGTTGGGCGTGCCTGTACCGGCGCGCGCGCTGATCCCCATCAGCGACAAGCTGCTGCGCATCGAGAGCCTGCAGCCCCACATGCACAACGGGCTGATCCGGGTCCACAGCAGCCAGACCACGCTGATTGACCAGTTCCGGCACTTTCCCAAGGCCGACCACGATGACGGGCCAGACATGGTGCAGATGCTGTGGATGCTCTGCGTCACAGGCGGCATCGCCGCTGCAGCCCAAGGCGGCAATACCCCCCAACCCCAAACGGCCCGGGAGCGTTATGCGCGCCAGGCCGCGCGCATGTTCAGGAGAAACCGATGACCAATGAACAGCAAGACCTGCTGATGATCCGTGGCTTTATCGCCGGCCTGCCCGACGAGGACCGTGCGGTCGTGAGCTTGGCAGCTGCCAAGCTGCGCGAAGTCGTGGCCCAGCACAACGACCACGGCCAACTGGCTCTCGCTTTGGTCGGCGCTGAACTCGCTGCAAAGGACTGAGCCGTGGGTTTTATCGACCGCTTCAAATCTTTCGTTGGCCTGGGGGGCGAGCTGGAGGGAGAACCTTCTGCGCGCATCCAGACCAGTGCCCAACCTATGCGTGAAGCCGCGTCAGCCCAGGGCTCTGGTGAGCAGGGGTGGCGGCGAATCTCGGATGGCTCAAGCCAGCAGAACGAGCGCGACCTGGCGCCCATGGCCCAGGACCGCATGCAAAAGCTCGCCGAGCACCTGTGGCAGAGCAACCTGATCGCCAACCGCCTGGTGGAGCTGCCGCTGGCCTACCTGCTGGCCGAAGGCGTGACCCTACAGTGCCAGGACGCGGACCACCAGAAGCTGCTCAGCGGGTTCTGGAGCGATCCCATCAACAACTGGCCGCTCAAGCTGCAGCCGCGAGTGCGCGCGCTGGGCCTGCTGGGCGAGCAGTGCTACATCGTCAACGTGCGCGATGGGGACGGTTTTGTGCGCCTGGGCTACCTGGACCCGCGCCAGATCGCTACCGTGGTCAACGATCCGAATAACCCGGAGCAGCCTATCGGCGTCGTCACCAAGAGGGACAACCGCGGGCGCCAATACAAGTACCGGGTGATCGTGCTGGGCGAGGATGAAGCGCTGTTCACAGAGAACACGGCACGCATCCGCGCCGAAGAATTCACGGACGGCGAATGCCTGCTGTACCAGCTCAACAAGTTCCCCAATGGCAGCCGTGGGCGCAGTGACCTGTTGGGCCAGATGGACTGGCTGGATGCCTATGACGACTTCCTGTTTAACGAACTGGACCGCATCGGCTACCTGCGGTCCTTCGTCTGGGACGTCGAACTCAAGGGCGCCGATGAAAAGGCTGTGGCCGACTACGAAAAGAAGTTCGTGCCGCCTGGACCGAACAGTACGTTCGTTCACAACGACTCTGTCACGCTCACCGCCAAGGCCCCAGAGCTGCAGGCGGCTGACACCACCCAAAGCGCACGGCTGCTGCGCAACCATGTGCTGGGTGGCAGCACGATGCCCGAGCACTGGTTCGGCGGTGGCGGCGATGTGAACCGCGCCGCTGCATCCGAGATGGGCGAGCCGACCTTCAAGACGTACAGCCTGCGGCAATCGTTCCTGCGGCTCATGCTCGAAGAGATTGGCCGCTACGTGCTGCTGTGCAATGCCCGGGCTTCCGGTGTGGAGCCCGACTGGTCCGAGGACAAATGGCAGGTGACTGCGGTGTTCCCCGAGCTGCTCAACCGGGATATCACCAAGTTCGCCAGTGCCATGCAGGCCGTAGTCAGCGCGGTGGTGCAGATGATCGACAACGGCCTCATGACCGAAGAGACCGCGCTCAAGATCGTTGCTGATGTGGCGCAGCGCTTCGGCCAGGACTTCGATGCCAAGACCGAACTCGGCAAAGCCCAGGAAGAGGCGAAAAAGCGCAAGGCGCAGCGCGCGACCGAGGACGTGTTCACCAATCTGCCGGCCGACCTGGTTTCGGCCAAGGCACAGGCCAATGGCGCGCAAGTCTGACCAGGCAGGCAAGCCCAGCCGGGCATTCGAGGCTGAGCTGGCGCAGCGCCTGCGTGAGAGAGCTGCTCTGCTGCTGGCTGGCGAGAACCAGGTGCTGCAGATGCTGACCGCAGCACGAACACAGATCCTGGCGACCCTGGCGGGCCTGCCAGCTGACTGGCAGACATGGCATTTGTCGCGCCTGCTGGGCCAGATCGAGGACGTGCTGTCAGCGGCCAGCACGCAGGCGGGCGTGCTGTTCAGTGCGCGAATGCAAGATGCATGGCAGGCTGGTGAAGACATGGTCGACAAGCCACTGGCCGCCATTGGCCACGCGGTGGAGATGCGCCTGGGCCAGCTCGACGCGGGCATCCTCAAACAGATGCAATCCTTTGGTGTGCTGCGCTTGAAAGACGTTGGAGCCGAGGCGACTCGCACCATCGGCCGCGAATTGAGCCTGGTCACCATCGGGGCTCAGACACCATTTGCGGCCATCCAGGCAGTGCAGAAGGTGCTGGGGGCAGAATCGCCGCGACGTGCAGCCAACATTGTCAGAACGGAAGTGAGCCGTTCATTTGCATTGGCCACTGATCAGCGCCTGGTCCAGGCCGCGCCCTTGGTGCCTGGCCTGGGCAAGCAATGGCGCCGCAGTGGCAAGATTCACAGCCGATGGAATCACGACATCATGGACGGCCAGGTCGTGGATGCGGACAAGTCCTTCAAGGTGCCCAATCCCGGTGGCGGATTCGACATGATGAAATGCCCGCATGACCCGAAGGCGCCAGTGGAGCAGATCATCAACTGTGGATGCATCTCGCTGCCCTGGCTCAAGACCTGGCAGGTGATGACTCCGGGGGCAAAGCCTTTCACCGAGCGCGAGCTGCAGCTCGATGGCAGAAAAGCTGCACTGGACCAGGCTGCGAAAAAAGCGGGCCGACGTCAGGAGTAACTGAGCCCGTCTGCGCGTTTAAAGCCAATGCGGGCGGCATCGGGACGCGAAAAATCAGAAATGCCGCTGATAGCCCGTTTAAACGCCCTTTAAACATATGCGCAATGCAGGCCTGCAATGCACATAAAGCAATCCCCAGTCGGTATTAGATTTTCGCTCAATTTTTGAGCATATGCCGACCCTCGCCGTCCTTATTCATTTTCGGCTTCATCGGCACAGTCACTCCATCGCAATGCCGCAGCAGATCGCGGCCCAACAACGATGGAGTGACCAATGTCCGATTCCAAGAACAGCGACGCCGAAAGCGGCAAGCAGCTGACGGCTGCCGAGGCTGCCAAGCGCGTCAAGCGCACCGCCATTGAGCTGGTCGAAGTCCGTGGCCCTGGCGGCAAAGTGACGAAGGAACCCAAGGCCAAGCGGGTGCCCGTCGAGACAGGTGAAGTGCTGTCGTTCCGCGACTACGGCACACACGTCGTGGTCGTCACAAGGGACGGCCAGAAGCTCTCCAGCGCTGACGAGTGAGCCTCGGCATGCTCAAGCTCATTCCAGCGGGCACGGGCTACGCCCGGCTCACAGAAGCCGTGACCACCGAGTACGGCCAACTGATCGAACTGGTGCGCCAGGCCGTGCGCGACAAGCTGCGCCTGGCCGCGAATGGCGACTATTACGTCGACGTGCGCGGCATCTGGCCAGACCGCGTGGTCGTGCAGTTCAAGGGCCGCATGTACAGCTACGGCTACACGGTGAGCACCGACAACACCGTCGCCCTGGCCGAGGCCGTTGAGGTGGTTGCCGACTACCAGCCCGTGGGTGAAGCCACACCGGCATCTGTGGTGCCTGCTGTCGTTGGTGCCGTGCGTGAAGCCCAGGGCAACGCCGCATTCCGTGAAGCCAAGGACGGCTCCATTGAGGTGACGCTGATCCGCGCCGGCCGCAGCGGCAATCGCAACTTCTACCCCGACGCCGCCCTGCGCGAAAGCGCCCCGATGTTTGAAGGCGTGCGCGTGTTCGCCAAGTCCGATGCCGAGCACATCGCCGGCAAGGGCAAGGATGTGCGCAACCTGATCGGTGGCATCTACGGGGTCCGGTTCGTGGAAGGCAAGGGCGCCGACTCGGGCTCACTCGTTGGCACGTTCCGCGCCATCAACCCTTCCGATCCCGCCGTCACCAAGATGGTCGAAGCCGTCAAGCGCGACATGCAGGGCCTGCTGGGCCTGTCCATCGACGCCGATGCACGCACACGCCAGCGCAAGGTGGCCGCCGAGACGCTGCGCGAGGCCGTGCGCTTCACCAAGGTGCATTCCGTCGATCTCATCGTTGAGCCAGGCGCAGGTGGCGGCCTGGACCGTCTGACCGAAGCCACCGCCGACACCCCTGCCGACACCCCTCATCAATCCGAAGGAAACGCAATGCCTCTGTGGAAGCAACGCATGCTCGAAGCCATCAAGGCAAAGGACCCGGCGCAGCATGCCGCCATCAACTCCGACACCATCAGCGATGACGACCTGGTGCGCGTGCATGAATCCGTGTGCGGCTCCCTGGTGCCGCCTGCGGGGACTCAGCGCATGACTGAGGCCCAGGGCGACAGCACGCCGCTGACCCGTGCCGACCTGCAGGTGTTCGAGCTGCGCGGAGCTGCCCGCGAGCGTATCGCCGCCGCCAAGCTGCCACAGGCCGCCAAGGACCGGCTGTCCGCGCAGGTCGCAACGGCTGCGGCTGACCGCCTGACCGAGGCGGCGGTGGGCGACATGATCAAGGCCGAAGGCGAGTACATCGCCCGCATGTCGGAAAGCGGGGCCGTACGCGTGCCGGCCTTCGGCGCCGGCTCCATCGTTGTCGGCGACCGCAGCCTGGGCATGCGCGACATGCTGGATGCGTTCTGGGACCCCCAGCACAAGGACCATGGCCGCGTGCAGTCGTTCAAGGAATGCTATGTCGAGATGACGGGTGACCGCCTGGTCACGGGCCGTCTGCGCGAATGCGATCAGTCGCGCCTGGTCGAGTCCCTGGGCAGTGACTCTCTGGACCAGGTCCTGGGCGACAGCATTGGCCGCCGCATGCTGGCCGAGTACCGCGCTGCGGTGGACTTCGACGGCTGGCGCCAGGTCGTGAACGTGGTTCCGCTGAGCGACTTCCGCATGCAGCACCGCACACGCTGGGGCGGCTACGGTGATCTGCCTTCGGTCGCGGAAGGCGCTGACTACCAGCCGCTGACCAGCCCCACCGATGAAGAGGCCACCTACAAGGCGGGCAAGAAGGGCGGCACGGAAGACGTCACCCTGGAAATGATCAAGAACGACGACGTGGGTGCGATCCGGCGCATCCCGACCAAGCTCTCGCGTGCTGCCAAGCGCACGCTGGCGAAGTTCGTCTTTGACTTCTTCCGCTCCAATGCGCTCATCTACGACACCAAGGCGTTCTTCCACGCGGACCACAACAACCTGTTCACGGGCGCTCTCTCCAAGGCCGAGCTGGCGGCTCACCGCCTGGCGATGCTCAAGCAGACCGAACTGAACAGCGGCGACCGCATCGGCATTGCGCCTACCCGTCTGGTTGTGCCGGTGGACCTGCAGGAAGCGGCCGTGGACCTGTTCAAGCTGGCAACGAACAACGAGAAGACGTTCATGCAGGCGCTCACGATGAACATCATCCCGGTCTGGTACTGGACGGATGCCAACGACTGGGTGACGGTGGCCGATCCGGCCGACATCCCCGGTGTCGAGGTGGGCTTCCTGGACGGCAAGGAAGAGCCCGAGCTGTTCGTGCAGGACTCGCCGACCTCGGGCTCCATGTTCTCGGCCGACAAGCTGACCTACAAGGTGCGCCACATCTACGGCGGCGCGGTCTGCGATTTCCGCTGCGCCACCAAGGCTGTGGTGGCCTGACCAACTCCCCGCTATCCAACACCCAGCAGAGAGAGAAAGCGCCGCAAGACCAGTGGCGCAGGGGAGCGGCTGTCCTCGGTGAAACAGCCCGGCCCGCCCCGCAAGGGGTGGGTTTGTAAAGCCCCATTGCCTGGTGCTGCACAAACCCAGCCATACCACCTTCCAACCCGAGACCAACATGCTTGCCGACTATCAGCAACTCGTGAACGACCTGGTCGCCGACCAGGACGCGGCGATCACGCCCGAGGTGCGCGACCGTGCCATCGAAGAGGCCAGGCTGCGCTACAGCGCAGATCGGCCCCACCACATCGTGGCCGACGTGACTTGGCCGGCACTGAGCGTGTTTGGCCCGGTGCCCGAGGGCTGGGGGGCCACATCGCGTGTGCGAAGCGCTGAGTACCCGGTGGGGCGGCGTCCTGCCGAGCTGGTTTTCATCGACGCATATCGGACCCCCACGGGCTGGGGCCTGGAATGCATGAGTGCCCTGCCAGCGGGTGCCGTGGTCCGCCTTTCTTACACCCAGCCTCACGTGCTGGGCGTGGATGAGGACACCATCCCCATGGAGCACCGCATGGCGGTGGCCCAGTACGCGGCCTGGCTGCTGTGCCAGCAGCTCGCCACCCGATACAGCGGTGAGCGTGAGACGCCCATGGGCGCCGAAGTTGCCCGCACCGAAACCCGTGCACGCTCCTACGCAGCCAGGGCCAAGGAATACCGCTCGGCCTACTACGCCGGTACAGGCCAGTCTGACCCTTTCAAACAGGCCGACCTGGGCGGCGACCTGGCGCCGGCCGCTGGCGTGGTGAGCTGGCCTGGTCGGCGTCGCAACGTGCTGACGCGAGGTGTGCTGTGAGCAGCCTGCACCTGACCTTTGCCGGGCTGGATGCGCTGCGGCGCGGATTCGCCCAGGCGCCGGATGTGACGCGGCATGAACTGCTCGCAGCGATGACGCAGGGCACGATGCTGGTGGAGCGTGAAGCCAAGGAGCGTATGCCCAAAGTCACGGGCATGACCGCAGCCAGCATTGCCAGCGATGCCTTTGCAACGCCGGTCGGCGTGATTGGCACGGTAGGCAGCTCGCAACCTACGGCTGTTTTCGCGGAGCTGGGCACGCGGCCGCACATGCCACCCATTGAGGCGCTGGTGCCATGGGTGCGTGCAGTCCTGGGCGTGCCCGCAAAGCGCGAGCGCAGCGTCGCGTTCCTCGTCGCTCGCAAGATTGCCCGCAAGGGCACCGCGCCCAAGCGCCCTTTGGGCGAGGCGGTCGCCGCAACCGAGAGCCAGGTGCTGCGCATGCTGGAGGACGCTGCCGGCCGTGTGGCTTCCCATCTCGCAGGGGGCCAGGCATGAGCACGCTGGCGCAGCATCGCGCGGCCGTCGTGGCTGCCCTGGCCTCTGTGCCCGACGTCGGCATCGTGCACGACCGCGAGCGCTACGCGGACGGTAACGCCAAGTTTGCGGCCCTGTACGTCTACACGCCTGCCGCAGGCAAACCCCATATCCGAGGCTGGTGGCTGCGCCGCAGCAGCACGGCCGAACACAGCCCCAACGTGGGCCGCTCTGTGAACGTCCATACCTGGACGGTGCGCGGCTACATGGCTTTTACAGACGCCGATGCCACCGAGCTGGTGCTCGATGACCTGGTCGAGCAGTTCCGCGCCCTGGTACGCGCTGACCCGACTCTGGGCGGCGTGTGCCAGCCGGGGCCGCTGGGTGACGACGCGGACGGTGTGCAAGTCACCGACGCCGGGCCTGTCAATTTCGCGGGAGTGCTTTGTCACTCCGTTGTCTTGCAACTGAAGACCTGGAGCTACCTGTGACCAAGAAGGCCACCCATGCCCAACCCACCACCGCACCCGAGCCTGCGCAAGGGGCGCAAGCCCAAGAAGTCCCGCAGGCCGCGCAGCCGTCCACGGCCGGCACCCCTGCCGCTGGCGATGGAGCTGGCACTGCCCTGGCTGATGCCAAGGCGAGTCCCTCGTCCCCGGCGCCCGCGATCCCGAACCCCAAGCGCGGTGGCCTCTGGCGTGTCGCGCTTGTCGGCGACCGTGGGCCGGAGCTGGAACTCGTAGGCCGAACCAGGCAGCCACACGAAGTGCCGCCTGGTGACGGCGAATCTGCAATCACTCACTGAAGGAAAAGCAAATGGCAGCAAAGCTCATGCGCAAGATGGCCATCCTGGCCCTGGTTGAAACCGTTGTCGGCACAGCCGTCGTACCGCTGGCAGCCAACGCCATGCTGGTCAGCGACGTCACCCTCACCCCTATTGAGGGCGACGTGGTCGAGCGCAACAACATCCGCCCCTTCTTCGGCTCCAGTGGCAGCACCCTGGTGACCGAGTACCAGAAGATGGCCTTCTCGGTGGAGCTGGCTGGCGTGGCCGCTGTGGGTGATCTGCCCGGCGTGACCGACCTGCTGCGCGCCTGCGCCATGAGCGCCACCAACCAGGCCGGAGCCAAGACCGTCTTTGCGCCTGTGACCGATGGCATCGAGAGCGTGACCATCTACGGCAATGTGGACGGCACGCTCTACAAGATGCACGGCGCACGCGGTGAGGTGGACTTCAGCACAGATGCGAAGGCTATCCCCAAGTGGAAGTTTGAGTTCACGGGCTCGTTTGTCCCCGCCATCGATGCGCCCCTGCCTGCTGTCGACTACAGCGCCTTCGTCGCGCCGCTGGGCGTGAACAAGGCCAACACCACGCTCAGCGTCGACGGCCTGTCGGTGGCCTGCAGCGCCTTCAGCTTCAAGTGCGGCAACCAGGTGGTCAAGCGCGACCTGATGAACGTGGACACCGTGGAGATCACGGACCGCAAGTCCACAGGCAGCGTCACCTTCGAGAACACCAGCGTGGCCGCCAAGGACTGGATCGGCCTGGCGCGTGCCAGCGCCATCGTGCCCATCGCACTCAAGCATGGGCAGGGCGCCACCAACACCGTCAGTTTCAAGAGCGCCCGCGCCCAGGTCGGCAAGCCCACCTTCAACGACAGCGACGGCGTGCAGATGGTGACCATCCCGCTGTCCTTCATCCCCTCGGACGCCGGCAATGACGAGTGGTCCATAGAGATTTGAGCGCATCCCTTTTTTACACCCCAAGGAGAAAACCATGGCAGTCAAGATTTCCGGCCTCAAGCCCACCATCTCCGTTCCGGCCACGCTGTACCTGCCCGTCGACGACGGCCAGTTCGCGGCTCATAAGTTCAGCGTGGAGTTCAAGCGCCTGCCCAAGTCGCGCCGCGATGAGATCAATGAACTTGTCGTCGTCGGCAAGAAGTCCACGGGTGCCGATGGCGCGGAAGAGGTCAAGCGCCTGACCATCCCCGAACTGCTGGACGAGGTGGTCGTGGGCTGGGGCGGGATGACTGGCGAGGACGGTTCCCCCGTGCCTTACAGCCACGAAGAGCGCCGGGCCACGGAAGAGGTGTATCCGGGTCTGGAGCAGGCCATGGCCGTGGTGTGGTTCGACGGCATGAACGTGCATCAGCGTGACGCCGCCACAAAAAACTCCGTGGCGCTGTCCAGCACCGCCTCGGGCTCGACAGCGCAGACCGCTACGTCGTAGACGACGAGCTGCGTGCGCAGTGCGGGCCGCTGGGGATTGATCCCGACCAGCTCATCCCCAGGCAAGTGCAGCGGATCACGGCCGAGGACTACGAGCTATGGCCCGAGCATGCGCTGGCCTGGGAGGTTTACCTCGGTTGCGGCACGCAGTGGGTCAAGACCAGGGGCTTCGGCGGTCCCCCGGTGTGGGAGGGCCTGAACTATGCGGGGGTGGAGGTGGTGATGCGCAAGTACCAGGTGCCTGCTGAGCTGGAAAGCGAGGTGTTCGCGCAGCTGCAGGTGCTGGAGGTTGAGACGGTGAATCTGCTCAATCGGTAAGGAAAAGGCCGGCAGAGCCGGCCTTCTTATCCGCGCACCAGGCAGTAAGCCAGCCAGGCGGGAATACCGATGGCCCACAGCGCAACCCACCACCCCATTGCATAGGGGGTCGAGGCGGTCACGAAGAGACCCGCCAGGAACAGTGCGATGACTTTGAACATACGAATGGGACTGTAAACGATATGAGCGCGGTGCGGCAAATCGGTATCAAGATGACGGTGGATGCCCAGTCGGTGACGACTGAGCTGCCCCGCGCCGGCCGTGAGTTCGACAACCTGGGCGCCCGCGCAGAGCAGGGCGCGGAACGGGCCACACGCAGCCTGGCCCGGGTCAATATGTCCGTGCGCGACATCATCCAGGGCGCAGCGGGCCTGCATATCGTTGGCAGCTCCATCAGCGCGATTGCCGACGCCATCAGCGCATTGCCGCGCGACGCATTCAACTACTCCAAGAATCTGGAAGTCAGCCAGGTCGGCATGGCCGGCATCTTGGGGAGCATGACGGCCATCAACGGCCAGCAGACCGACTACAACAAAGCGCTGCAGATATCCAGCGAGTACATCCGCAAGCTCAACGACGATGCATTGCGCACGGCGGCCAGCAGCCAGGAGCTGACCCAGGTTTTCCAGGCGCTGCTCGCGCCCGGCCTGGCCGCCAAGATGAACATGGAGGAGATCCGCCAGCTGACGGTGGTGGGCACCAATGCGGTCAAGAGCATGGGGCTGGATGCGGGCCAGGTCGTGCAGGAACTGCGCGACCTGGTCGCGGGCGGCATCACGCCCGCCAGCTCCACGCTGGCTACAGCGCTCGGACTGAAGGACTCGGATATCGCCAAGGCCAAGGCGTCCAGCGAGGGGCTGTTCAAGTTCCTGATGGATCGCCTGCAGGGCTTTCAGGCTTCCAGCGATGCGTTCAATGACACGCTCAAAGGAAAGCTCGACAGCGTCAAAGAAGGGGCTGTACGCGTCGCGGCCGAGGGTATGAATCCCTTGATCGAAGCCACGAAGACGGCTTTGGATGACGTCTCCCGGCTGTTCGTCACGTTCGATGCGAACAAGAACGTCGCGCTGAATCCTGCGCTGGTCAACAGCATCCGCAGCTTCTCGCAGGGGCTGGCCGATGCGGCTGCGATGGGGCGGGCTGGCATCTCCGTGGTGTGGGAGCACCGCTCGGCCATCATGGCGCTGGCTACGGCCTATGGCGCCGTGAAGATCGGCACGTTCATTTCAGAGATGGTCACTGCCGTTGCAGCCAAGAGGGAGGCCGCACAGGCATCGCGCCTGCTGGCGGTGCAGGAGGCGGCCGAGGCCTCGGGCAACGTGCAGGTCGTGGCATCTTCTCGGGCCAAGGTTGCCGCCTATCTCGCCGAATTGGAGGCCAACGCCGCCCGTGCACGCGGTGAGGTCGTGGCGCAGGCTGCCCAGATCGCCACGCTGCAGACCACCCAGGAAGCCATTGTGGTCGCGCGTGCCGAAGTGGTCGCCAAGATGAACGCCACACGGGCCACCATGGCGCAGGCCGAGGCGCAGATTGCTGCGGCGCGTGCCGCTGGCGCGCAGAGCATGGCCCTGGCACTGGTGCGCGAAGGCACGCAGACGCTGACGGCCGCCCAGGCCCGGCATGCCGCATTGCTGACGGAACTGGCTACCCTGGGCCGGCAGCAGGCGGGCGTGCAGGCGTCCATTGCTGCGGCGACGACTGCGTCGACCGCTGCGCAGACAGCGGCCACGGCTGCGACGGGGCGCCTGGCCGCAGCGCAGGGCGCTGCCTCGCTGGCAGGCCGCACGTTCGGTACGGTGATGGGTGCCTTGGGCGGTCCTGTGGGGATCGCTATCGCGGCCCTCACGGTCCTGATTGGAAAGCTTGTTGAAGCGAGCTGGGAAGCGTCCAAGGTCGCCAAGGTCGGCCAGTCAAAGGAGCGTGTTGACTCGGCTCTTGCCAACGGTGTACAGGCTGAGGAGCGCGACCTCGCGCGGCTGCGTGGGCAGATCGAAAACCTGAAGGAGCAGCGTGACGAACTGCTGCTCGACAAAAAAGATGGTGGCCTCATGGGGCTGCTGTTCGGCAACGACTACCAGGTAGGCCTCGACTCCAAGCTGCGGGCCACCAACGCCGAAATCGATGCGCTGTCGGGCTCACTGGGCGCTGCCGAGAAGGCTGCAAAGGCAGCGTCCACGCAGACCGGGGACCTGACGCTGACGGTGTCGGGCTCCGAGCAGGCCTGGCGCAAAGCCAATGATGGCGTCAAGACGGCGTCTGCGATCCAGTCCGACTACAACGACAAGCTGGCCGCGTCCAAAGCGAGTTGGGAAGCCTACAAGAAGGCCCTGGAGAAAGACGGTGTCAGCAGCGCGAAAATCGGTGCCCTCCAAAAGGAGCAGGAGCAAAACGAGAAGTCGCTGGCCGACGAGCGCGACAAGCAGATCAAGGCGCTGAGCGCAGGCGCGGTATCGGCGCGATCCCATGGCATCGACGCCGAGATTGCCGCGACAAAGCACGGGTACAAACTGCTCGCGGCCCAGACTGCAGAAAGCCTGGCCGAGATCGAAGCGCTGCGCAAGGACGGCGCACTTGGCGACTCCGATGCGCTGGAGCGACGCACGGCGCTGCAGCTCGCCGACATCGACGCGCAGCGGGCCGCGCTGTTGGCCGAACTGGCGCTGATCAAGGGCAAGAAGGAATCGGCCAAGGAACAGGCCAACCTGCAGGGCGAACTGGCTGAGCTGGCTCAAAAGCGCATCAGCATTGAGGCCGCAGCCGAGCGCCAACAGCGGGAACTTGATGCGCAGGCAGCCGAGGCGCTGGAGCAACGCATCACCGGCAAGCAACGTGATGCCCAGCAGGCGCAAGAGAGCCTGCGCCTGGCAAAGCTGGACACGCTTGAAATTGGGCAAACCGGTGCGGCACTCGGGGCATTGCGCCAGGCGCGTGTGGAAGACACTGCTGCACAACTGGAAGCACAGGCCCGCACCATGGACGGTATCGACCTGTCCAAGCGTGCCGGCGACGCGCTGCGTGCGCAGGCTGCAGCGGTGCGGGAGGGCGCCAAGGTCCAGGGATACAACGAGTCGGCGCGGATGGTCGAGGACTATGCGCGCTCGGTCAGGGAAGCCAGCGAAGCCACCCAGTTTGAACAGTCGCTTGCGGCGATGTCGCAGCGCGACCGCGAGATTGCGCTGGAGCAGTACCGCATCGCTATCCAGCTGAAAAAGCAGCTGGAGCAGATCGATGCCGCCAACCCCAACGATGCAGCGGCAGCACAGCGCTTGAAAGAGCGTGCCTCGGCCGAGGCAGCCAAGGCCCAGGCGGATGCGGCGAACCGCGTCTTTGTCCGCGAGTCAGCCAAGTCCGTCGACCAGATCAACGAGATTTTCCGCAAGGGCTTTGCGGACATGGTCAATGGAGGTGAGGAGACCTGGAAAGCCTTCACCAAGAGCCTCGCCACGTCGTTCAAAACTACAGTGGCGGACGAACTGTACAAGGCCTTCGCGCAGCCCCTCGTCGTGCCTGTGATCGCCGCGATTCAGGGCGTGATCGGATCAATCTTCGGCTCAGCGGCTGGTGGAGGCGGAGGAGGAGGTGGCTCTGGCCTGCTCGGCATGGCTAGTAATGCCGGCAGCCTGTATTCGCTGGTGACGGGCAACAGCTTGTGGGGCACGGCCGCGAGGCAAATTGGTGGCTGGCTCGGGCTGGGTGGTGCGACGAGTATGGGCCTGGGGACGGGCCTTGCTGCTGGGGCAGGCTCTGGATTGGCGCTTGCAAGCACATCTGCTGGGCTGGGGCTTACGGGCGCTGCCGGGACGGGTTTTGGACTCGTGGGCGGAGGGGGCCTGGGGCTTACCGCCACCAGCGCTGGAGCCGGCACTCTCGGTGCGGGTATCGGTGCTGGGGCCGGCGCAGGGGCGGGTGGCATGTCCTCCCTGTTCGCTGCTATCCCGGGTTGGGGCTGGGCGCTGGGCGGAATAGCGGCCCTCGCTCTTGGCGGAGCCTTTGGGTCGCGGGGAGCGAACCACAGCGGCGCGGCCTACAGCACATCGGGCGTGGGCAATGACAAGGCCGCAGAACGCCTGTTCGACCGCGCTGGCGGCGACTGGTACGACGACCTGACCAAGCGTCACAACGCCGAGCTGGAGAAGAACCTCAAGGGCAGCCTGGATGGCTTATCTGCGCTGTACGGAAACCTGGGCAACTACGCCAAGGGCGGTGTGCGCGACATCGACCTGGTCGGTGGCTTTGCGGTCAATGGCCGCTACAAGGATGAAGACTCGTATGGCTACGCCAAGATCATCGACAAGATCACGGGCCAGGTCCTGGGCGGCTTTGAGAATCGGAATCTGGGAAGCAACCCCGAGGAAGCCTACAAGGCGTACATGGGGCAGTTCGGCTCGTTGCTGGTGTCCGAACTCAAGAAGGCGGATCTGCCCAGCTGGATGCGGACCACGCTGGACTCCGTGGGCGAGGAGCCCAACGTTGAAGCGCTGCAGGCGGCTTTCCAGACCATTGAGCTGATCGGCCGCTCCTTTGAAGAGCTGGGCAAGAAGATCACCGGCTTTGCCGACATGACCGACCTGGCATTCGAGGCGCTGATCAAGGCCTCGGGTGGGATCGAGGCGCTCAACGCAAATGCCGGTAGCTACTACCAGAATTTCTACAGCGAAGACGAGCGCAAGACTGCTACCAAGAAGGAGCTGGACAAGCAGCTCAAGGATCTGGGCGTCAACATCGATCTGGACGCTGACGACGCACAGGCGCAGTTCCGCAAGCTGGTGGAGGACAAGCTCAAGGCGGCAAGCTCCGAAGAGGCCAACTCCAAAGCACTGGCCGAGGCCTTTGCGAAGGGCGGCGGGGCTGAAGGCTTGAAGGATCTAGCCAAGACCGGCGCGTTCAAGGACTGGGTCACGTCGACGGTGGGCGATGGTCCGGCTGACGTCGGAAAGCTCACGGCCGACTTGGAGAACCTGGCGAAGACGAGCACGTCGCTCGCTGACTTCACTGCCGGCGTGGACAAGCTGACGGGCTCCCTGGGAGGCACCGGCAAGTCCTCTGCCGAGACTGCGGCCGAGCTGCTCAAGCTCAATGGCACCTTCAAGGCCGTCACGAAGACGACCGAAGAGGTCGCAGCGGCAGCCGAGAAAGAGGCCGCAGCGAAGGCCAAGGCAGCGGAGGAAGCGAAGAAGAAAGAAGAGGACGCACGCAAAGCCGCAATCGACGCTGCGTATGCGAACCTGCAGGCTGCTGTTGAACGAGAGCGCGAGGGCCTGCAGGCGCGCCTGGAGGACATGCGCAGGATTGAGGACTCTCTCACCAGCGTGGTGGATGCTGCAGGCGGCGCTGTCCGTGAGCTGCGCGGCAACGTCCAGGTCACTGCTGAGATCCAGGCACGCCAGGCCATGGCAACCATCGACAGCGCCCTGGCAGCGCTGCGCGCCGGTGCGGCGTTGCCGATGGATAGCACAGCGCTGACGGAAGCCATGTCGGCTGCGCAGTCCAGCATCACCGAGGCTTCGTTCGCATCGGTACAGGACTACGAGCGCGCCCAGTTGGCTCTCGCCAACAAGCTCGCCGGCATTGAGGAGCTGGGTGGCAAGCAACTCACGGACGCCCAGCGCGCAGCCGAGGGTATCGAGCGTCAGATCACCCAGAACGACAAGGCGCTGGACTTCTGGCGCAAGCAGATCGACGGGACCAACAAGAACATCGATGCAACGCTCAGCGTGGTCGGCGCTCTGGCCCGAATAGAAGCGCTTTTCCCTGGCAGCAAGCAGCCGGGCGCCGGCACGGGCGGCAAGGACGACAGCGGCGCCGTCTGGGGGCCTGGTGGCGGCTCCACCGCGCCAGCTGAACCTCCGAAATATGTGCGGCCGCGTGCAGACGGCTCTGGTGGCACTTGGTACGAGGGCATCACCGACCAGGACCGCATCAATGAACTGGACAAGTACAGGGACGGCTACCACGCGTTCGACGGAACCGGCGATGCCGAGGGCCTCAACAAATGGATCAAGGACAACAACCTCACCCCCAAAGAGCTTGCCGACTTGTCGGGACTGTACGAGCGTGACTGGCGCAACTGGTTCGACAGCAACAACATTCCCGCCTTCGCGGCGGGGGGCGACCACTGGGGCGGCATTCGCCTTGTGGGCGAGCGTGGCCCTGAACTGGAGCTGACGGGACCAGCTCGGTATCTGAACGCCGAGCAGACCCGCTACGCGATGAGCGGCCGAGCTACGGGCCTGGACCTCTCCAGCCTGGAGGCCTTTTTTGGGCAACTGCTGCAGGAGAACCGGCTCTTGCGTGAGCTTTTCGCGCGAGTGGCCGGCGACAGCCAACGTTCGCGGGAAGTGCTCGAAGCTGTGTCCCGTGGACAACTCGAACTCAGCGTGACAGGACGACTTCAATGAGCTTTCGAGTGATCGAACCCTATCCCATCGGCGATGCGCAGATCTTGTCGCTGAGCGTGGCCGCACTGGACCCTAGTCGTCTGTGGGCCGCTCAGCAGACCTGGACTAAGGATGAGCTGTGCCATCGTGCTGAGACACGGCGCGTCTACAAGCGCATCACGGCCGGAACAGACGCAGCCGGCGCGCTGCCGCCAGAAAGCGCGCCCGAGGTCTGGCAGGACACGCGGGCCTGCAACAAGTTTGCCGCCTTCGTCTACACCGAGTCCACGCCTACAGCGCAGAAAGATGGTCAGCCGCTGCGCGTCAAGCTGCGCGTCGGAAAGCGCGTCGATACGCTGGGGCTGTACGGCGTGATCGGAGGGACTGTAACGGTCACCGTGCGCCAAGCCGGGGCGATCGTCTTTGGTCCAAACACTGAAAAACTGTTGCGGCGCGAGGTGCGTGGATGGCTCGATTGGTTTACCGCGCCTTTCTTGCAGCGTAGCGCCGTCGCCTTCGTGAGCCTGCCACCACTGTCGAGCGCTGAAATTGAGATCGAGATCACGCCAGCATCGGGCACGGCGAGCGCGGGATACATCGTCGCAGGGCGGTCTGAATACCTCGGCGATCTGCGTTGGCGGCCGAACATCGTGGGCACGAACCATAGTCGCATCGAGCGCGAGTTTGACGGCTCCCTGCGCCCTGGTGTGTCCCTGATCCAGCGCCGCACCGTGCCGGGATTCTCCGGGTCGTTCCGAGTGCCTGCGAACAACGTGGACCGCCTGCGGCGTGTGCGCGACCGCCTCAACGCCATCCCTGCGCTGTGGGTGGGTTTGGCGACGTCACCCAACAGCCCCTACTACGAAAGCGTGCTGCTCTTTGGCGTCTACCGGCGCCTGGAGTACACGCCCGACAACGTTCACAACGCTGAAGCAACCATTGAGATTGAGGAGCTATAGACATGGCTACCGCACCAGAAGAGCCAACACCGATTGCACCGCTGCCGACGCCACCTACGTTCGCTGATCCAGACCATTTTGACGAGCGAGGCGATGTGTTCGTGTCTGCCTTGCCCCCGTTCGTCCTGAGTGCTAACGCGCAGGCGGCAAGGACCTACCTGAACTCCACCATTGCGTTTAGCTCTGCGCAGACCTCGCAACAGGAGGCCGCCAACGCGGCGATTTACTCCGACCAGGCCATGGGCTATCGCAACGCGGCCAACGCAGCCGCAGGCACGGCCACGACACAAGCGGGGATCTCCACCGGCTCGGCCAACACTGCCACGGTGCAGGCCCAGATTGCGGCAACGCAAGCCGGTCAAGCGAGTACCGCCCGCCAAGGCTCGGAGAGCGCACGTGACGACTCGGTGGCAGCTAAAAATGCCTCTGAGGACGCGAGGGACGCATCCAAGGCTTACCGTGACCAAGCGGCAATTTTTGCAAGCCAGCAGCTCATAGCTACAAGTTCAACGAGTGTCGCTCCCGGGGCGGGCGCCAAGAGCTTTGCGACTGAGCCCAACCGCTCCTTTGTGGTTGGTATGTACCTCGTCGCCACAAGTGCAAGTGACCCAACTACACAGATGTCGGGTCCTGTGCAGAGCTACAACCAAGCGACCGGCGCGCTGGTGCTTGCAGTTGATATGTACCGGGGAGCCGTAGCAAAGGCTGATTGGGCGATTGGCGTAGCGGTCTCCGGGGGCGCGGCGAGCCTGGCGCGGCAAGTGATCTCAGTGAATACGGTAGCTGTGCCCGGCGTGTTCTACCTGATCGCGGCGGCAGGGGTGACGCTGACGATTCCAACGAATTTCACGGTGGACCAAGCGTTCGGCTTCGGTATGACGCGCGGCATCACAACAGCAAATATCAACTGGCAGAGCAACAAGCTCAAAGGCCGCAGCCCAGGCTTGATGCAACTGCTGTCCGAAAACGATACAGCGATTTGTGTCTTCGCAAACGTTACTGATGGATTCGTGGAGGCGAAATGAGCATTTTTGAAGAGTACTTCGGCGGTGGAGGTGGCGGAAAGGTTCGCTACCAGGACTTCCTGTCATCGGGCACTTTCGTCCCGAGCGCTTCGCTGCTCGCAAAAGGGGGCGTCGTACGCCTGTTTCTTGTTGGCGGTGGCGGCGGCGGCGGCCGCCCGACGGCCAACAACTACGGCGGTGGCGGTGGCGGCGGTGGCGCTGTCGTTGAGACACTCGCAACAGTAACAGGGGCTACATCCGTCATCGTTGGGGCAGGAGGAGCAGGCGCAAGCGTCAACGCTACCGATGGTTCTAGCGGTTCTCCGTCCAGCTTCGGAGCCGTTTCAGCGCGTGGTGGAGGCGGCGGTGGCGGTACGGCTCCAGCCTCGGCTCCAGGCCCTGGTGGCGAAGGCGCATGTAGTGGCGGCGGTGGTGGTGGCCCCAATGGTGTTGGCGGCGGTGGCGGCGGTATGGGCAGTGCGGGTCTAAGTCCGGCAAACATTCCGGGGGGCGCGGGTGGAGCGTCTCACGGCCAGACGGGAGGCGTGGGAGGTCGTTCATCGGACCCGCTACGGGGTGGGCTTGGTGGCGCAGGACTCGGAGGCTATGGCGGAGGGGGTGGAGGCGGTGGAATCAGTACAGCCGGGTCGGTTGGAGGAAGCGGCAGCGCGGGCGGTGGCGCGGGCGGCACTGGCACCGCACAGCCTGGTGGACATGCGGTGTCAGGCACCGGCGCCGGAGGGGGCGGGGCGGCTGGTCTTGCAAACGGTGGAAATGGCGGTAGCGGCTTCGTCCGCGTCGTATGGACTGAGTAGGACGATCAAATGAACTATGCACTCATCAACAACGGTGTCGTCGTGCGCTGTATCGTCGCGGACCCGGATTTTGTCAACGCGATTGCTGCCGACTGGGATCATATTGAGCCCGTGGACGCGGGCGTCAGCGCCGGCTGGGGCTGGACGGGCGCGGCTTTCGTCGCACCGGCCTCGCCGCAGGAGATGCCACAGGCAGAGATCATTCTCACGGGCATCACTTCAAACGTGCAGGAAGGATTTGATTTGTCGCCGGATCTGTCCGATGTGACCGTGCCCGTTGGCGCTACCTTGGCATTCACTGCCGAGCTGCGAATGCACGGGCAGGTGCTGCCTTTGGACGACACGTTCCGCATGCCGATCCGCTCGCGTGATGGACGGGAGCGAGTTCTCGCGGCATCGATGTCTCAAGGCGTCATCACATTTGGTGTGCGCTTTGACGATAGCCGTGTGTGGGAAGTGACGGAGGCGGTGATTAATGCTGATCTACCTTCGGAGCGCCACATGCGCTTCAAGGGCATCAAAGTTTTCGCGGTCGAGACATAGTCCACGAAAAAAGACGGGCGACCTGTTCAGGTGCGGGAACACCTGGCCAGGCCCCAACCTGCAGAACACGCCTGCAAGCCGGCAAGGCCCGCCACCCTGTACAGAGTGCGGCCGAGCCTACCAGAGTTTCCATGGGAAAGAGGCTTGCAATGGAAGAGATCCGCTGCGGCGCATGCCGCCGCAAACTGGCAGAGGGTGAGTACATCCGTCTTTGCATTAAATGCCCCAGGTGCGGGGCCTTCAATCAGCTGAGCGCCGTGAGCGCCCCATCAGCGCCCCGAAGAGGGCCATCAGTTGAGATAAATGACAAACCCCATCATTCCCTGGATCGGCGGCAAGCGCCGACTGGTCGATCTGCTCCTGAAGCGGTTTCCACCCCATAGCTGCTATGTGGAGCTTTTCGCGGGCGGCGCGGCCGTCTACTTCGCCCGACACCCCGCCGACGTTGAAGTCCTCAACGATGTCAACGGCGATCTTGTCAACCTGTACCGCGTCGTCACGCACCATCTTGAGGAATTCGTCAGGCAGTTCAAGTGGGCGCTGACGAGCCGGCAGGTCTTCAAATGGCTCCAGGAGATCCGCCCGGAAACGCTCACGGACGTGCAGCGCGCGGCCAGGTTCTTCTACCTGCAGCAGCACTGTTTCTCGGGGAAGGTCAGCGGGCAAACGTTCGGTACTGCAACCACGGCGCCGTCGATCAATCTGCTCAGGATCGAAGAATCGCTGTCAGCAGCGCATTTGCGCCTTGCGGGCGGCACGTACGTCGAGCAGCTCGATTGGGCCGCGTGCATTGACCGCTACGACCGACCGCATACGCTGTTCTATGCGGACCCGCCGTACTGGGAAACAGAAGGCTATGGCGTGCCATTTCCCTGGGAACAGTACGAGCGGATGGCGGCCAGGCTCAAGACAATTAAGGGCAAAGCTGTGGTCAGTATCAACGATCACCCGGCGATCAGAGAGTGCTTCAAGGATTTCGAGATGGAGGCTCTGAGGCTCGACTACACAGTTGGCGGAGGTTCAAATCGGGTCGAGAGGGGGGAGCTAGTCGTCTATAGTTGGAATCGTCAAGCTGAGCCAGCTGGACTCTTCTAGTAAACATAGGTAGCCAACATGACAAAGACATCTCTAAGCATTACATCCAATATCGACAAATTCAACTTCGCTGCCCTGGAGCTCTTGAATACGCTCCATTCGGTTTTCCCAGTGGCGCAAAGAAGTTTCGCACCTGGCAGAATACTCACAGACCGCGTGCCAAATGGAACCTCTAGCGATATTTTTTCGGAATTTTCTGATCTAGGCTACCACACGTTCCTTTGGCTGAGGCATGCCGGCTTCGTCCTTGGCAATCCAGGCGGAACAGGCTTCATCTCCGATGCATGCCTGACTCTGAAGGGCTATGCTCTTCTTCACGGAAAAGGTGAGAAAGTAGGGCCTATTCAACTTAGGCCAGTGATTGATCAAATGACGGAGGCTCTGCAAGCGGAATTATCGCAAATAGACAAGAAGAAACTAAGCGAAATTATGGAAAGGCTAGTGCGTGAGATGGCATTCTCCTAGTCTAAATTGCAGGCTAATAATAGACTTGAGAACCAGCTATCTTTAGTGACGCTTCTTTAAAAAATGGTCAATAAGTAATTGTTGATGGCCCAGTTCCGTGAATCCGCTAGGATGGATGCCTTAGCTTTAGATTGAAGGGGATCTGGACTAGACGTAAGGAGCTTGCGATATTTGCCGCCGAAGGGCGGCTTTTCTCTGGCCATCTAGACGAGGGCCAGGGTTCGGTTGCTGTGCCAAAGCTCGCGCAACTTTGTGCCAAAGCTCGCGCAACTTTGTGCCAAAGCTCGCGCGACGCCATCTGGCACGGGCCGGCGCCCTCACGCCCGTGCAGTGGCTGCTGGTGCCCCACCACGGCAGCCGCACTTCATCGAGCACCGCCCTGGTGCAGGCACTGGCACCGCGCTGGGCCATGGTGCAGGCGGGATATCGCAGC